>Ga0209691_1000819_pt1 | contig 20378 bp, 22 predicted proteins | sample YNPMSBMetaG_FD_187120 | JGI IMG/M metagenome (GOLD analysis project Ga0209691, IMG submission 187120) | Anoxygenic and chlorotrophic microbial mat microbial communities from Yellowstone National Park, USA - YNP MS-B MetaG (SPAdes) (version 2) ... | reverse complement strand
ACCCCGATGTCGTTGATAACTTGACCTGCGTTTCCGCTCCACTGACGATGAACAGATTGGATGTTGAACGAGTAACTTATATCCAAGACTGTGTCGTCAAAGAGCAGGTAGCCGTTCTCATCAGGGATTAAGTTGCTTTTGACATTGTCCCATACGAAAGCGGGCGTAATTTGGTCTTGGCGCAGGTAGCGGTTGAGAACATCGTGGGTGTATGTTTGTGTATGTTTGAGAATGGTGGGCGAAGTAGGTCAAGGTGTCATTGACCTGCGAGGAGAGCAGAAATTGTCCATAATTCAGTCGGGTCATCTTGTATCCCATTTTTCTTGAAATCTACTGACTTTTAACCTTTTTGCGTAAGTCCTATCAATTTTCACAACCAACATTCGTCAATATGCGGTTCGTCATACTTTTTCTGTTCGTTCTTTCGTCTTCCTTGCTTTTCGCACAGTCGTTTCCTGAATTTTCAATTCCAATCGTTGAGCCTTCGGCGCACCTTAAATTTCTTGCTTCTGATGAATTGCAAGGGCGAATGACAGGCGAACACGGGAACAATGTCGCCGCACGCTATATTGCCACGCAGTTTCAACGCTATGGCGTTAAGCCGCTCACGCCTAATTACTTTCAGCCGATTCAATTCAATAAACGCACGCCACCAAAAGTGCTTTCGCTCACCATCGAGAGCCGAACCTTTTCAAGCGATGAGTTGCTCTTACTGACGGGCGATTCAGTGTCGATTTCCGCGCCGATTGTTTTTGTTGGATTTGGCATGGTGGATAGCACCAGCGGACGCGATGATTACAAAGGCATTGATGCCAAAGGCAAAATTGTTGTTGCACGAATCGGCACATCAGAAGAAGATTCGCCGCGCGAACTCTTCGGCGCGTTTGAGCGAAAGCAAGCAACTGCCAAAGCCAAAGGCGCACTCGCCTTGATTGAACTGTATCGATTTGGATTTCCATTCGCACGGCTTAAACAGTTTTTCGGCGGCGGCAGTTTGTCAATCGACGACAGCACCGAAACGCCACTTTCACTCCCACATCTGCTCTTGAACGATAACGACAACGACCTCAAAAACTTTCTTCAAAGCAAAAAGAAACTTGCAGGCGTTTTGCAAACTGATGGTTACAAAATGCAAAAGGTAATTTCAAACAACGTGGTCGGCATGATTGAAGGCACAGACGCAAAGTTGAAAGAAGAATTTGTATTGCTTTCGGCACACTACGACCACATTGGCATGAAAGCAACCCCAAACTCAAACGACTCGATTTACAACGGCGCACGCGATAATGCGATGGGAACAACCGCCGTGCTTTGTGCCGCAAGGGTTTTCAGCGAAGCCCCACCGAAACGAAGCCTATTGCTTCTCGCTTGCACAGGCGAAGAAGTTGGGCTTTTGGGAAGCAGATACTATGCCGAACATCCGCTTGTGCCGCTCAATAAAACCGTGTTTAATCTCAACATTGATGGCGCAGGCTACAACGATACAAGCATTGTAACTGTTATCGGATTAGAACGCACCACCGCAGAGAGAGATATTCTCGATGCGTGCAAACCGTTTGGACTCACTGCCATTCAAGACCCTGCGCCTGAACAAAATCTCTTTGACCGCTCCGACAACGTCAGTTTCGCACGAAAAGGAATTCCTGCGCCCACATTCAGTCCCGGCTTTCGTGCTTTTGATGACGCAATCAACAAGTTCTACCACCAAGTCGCCGACCAAGCCGACGAGCAATTCGACTTCGCCTATTTTCATCGATTCGTTAAAGCCTTTATTCATGCGGCGCGACGCATTGCCGATAATCCCTCATCGCCACAATGGAAATCAGGCGATAAGTATGAATCTATCGGAAAGAAACTCTATGGCAAGTAAACTCAACGCATTACTTATCGGACTGATGGTTTTATTGCTACTGCACGCGGCGTTAGGCTGTAAGCAACGCAATGTGGAAGTCATCATCAGTTCCAAGCAAGAACTTCCGGGCGCATTTGGCGGCGAACTCTTTTTCAAGTGGGGAACGCGCAAAACGGAACTTGTTCGCGCCATGCTTTCACGCGAGAACATTCGCACCGATTCGCAACACGAAAAGACGTTTGTAACGCCTGAACTGCACTTCAAGGGCGGCTCGCTCTACGGAATGCGCGTAGCATCTTGGGCATTTGCCTTTGGCGATTCAGTTCGCGCCGATTCAGTGAACTCGATTGGGCTTTATTTTGCGCAAGTGATTTTTGAAGGCAGTGAAAAAATTGACGAGAACTTCAAAGAATTAGACAACCTGATTTGCACGCAATACGGATTGCAATCGGCACTAACGGAATCCACAGGCAAAGTAACCTATCGCTTTCTCGATGGCGATGAAATTATTTTAGCGATTATCAAAATCGGGAAGAAGCCGCCAACGATTTCGCTTGAATATCTCAATCAAAAGCGGCTTGATGAAGGCGTAGCATTAGCAGAGAAACTGAAAGCCCGTGCAAATTAGTCGGTCTCAATGAGCGCAGGCGTTTGTGCTGTCGCAGGTTGTGTGTCTTCAACAAGGTGAATCCGTTTGACTAAAACAATGCAAGTGATGGTTGCCAAAATGGCAAGCGCGCCGACAAGATGATAGTTCGTCATTGTTCCGTCTGAGGCTTTGCCGACAATTAGCCCTGCAATAAAACTTGATGCGCCTGATGCAAGTTGTTGCGCCGATGAATTGATGCTCATAAAACTGCCCCGCGACTTCGGCTCAACGCTTGAAGTTACAAGCGCGACTGCCGGCACAAAGCGACCGTTCATCGTAATCATAAACAGCGTGGTGATGATAAGCGCAAGCGCAAGCGGCACTTTCGGAAGGTTCGTGATAGCATAAATCACTGCGATTGAACTTATCGACATCAGCGTAAAGACTTTTGCCTTTCCGAATTTATCTGCCAGTTTTCCAACAAAGCGCGACGTAAAAATGGTCGCCGCGCCTCCAAAGAAGTAAATGAGCGGTAAATCCAATTCGCTCATGCCAACATTCGACACGAAATACGGACTGATGTAAGGAATGACGGTAGATCCGCCGACCATCAACACCACCATAAACACAAGTGCATTGAGGTGATTGGGCGTAGAGACAAGTGCGTAAAGTTTTTGTATGGCTTGAATCGGCGTTTCAGCAGTTGCACGGATTTGAAGATGTCCGCGCATACTTGGCAGTTCTTTGTAGGCGAGTGCAAGAGCAATCGCGCTCATTGCGGCGAGCATGAAAAAGGGGAAATGCCACCCGAAGTGATTGGCAAGATAAAGTCCAAGCGGCACGCCGGCGACGGAAGCGATAGAGAACGCACTCATCACAGTGCCAGTTACCGCACCGCGCCTGTGTTCAGGAATGCAGTCGCCAATGACTGCGAAGATGAGCGCACCTAACACGCCGCCAAATCCGCCCGCAACAATTCGCGCAAGCATGAGCGTGAGATAACTCGGTGCAATCCCACAAAGAAATGTCCCAATCGTAAAGCCTGAATAGAGGAATAGCAATGCGGTGCGTCTATCAAATTTATCAATGAAGAACGCGCTTAAAAATCCCGTAATGCCCGCGCTGAACGTGTATGCTGAAACAATAAATCCAAATTCTTGTGGCGAAATCTCAAAGACGCGCATCAGTTGCGGACCGAGCGGCATCATAATCACAAAATCCAATACGTGTGTGAATTGAACCGCGACAAGCACCAACAGCAAGAGCCATTCACGGTTAGAGGCGGCACGCTCAACAGAAGGTTTCACAATATCTTTTTTGAATCAACGTTGTTTCAAAGAGACTCTCGACACAAGCATTTCTCAAATTAAAATGTTTTCGGCGCGTCAAAAACTTTTCTCTCAAATCTTTTCATAAAAAAACCTGAACCAAAAAAACAGTTCAGGTCTGAAAAATTTATGCGAAGCGATTAGCCTTACCCTTCTGTGCCAATCGCAAGCACTTTGGCAGTTTGCCAAAACTCGTCAGGATTGAGAATGCGCAAGATGGATTTATTTCGTTCGCCTGATTTTTCAACGACTTCATAACTGCTTCGCACGTGCGGCGACCAAATGACAACATCGCTTTTCGGCGCAGGCACTTCGATTTCAGTGGTTTGCGAAATATCAATGCGACGCACATTGCGATTTTGCGCAGGGCTGAAATTAGGATTGAACGCATTGCCAAACGGACCGCGTCGTTCCAAGACACCGTTATCGCGTAAGAATCCTGTGCCGCCCATGATGTAGTAGCCAGTATTGAGTTTTTCGCGTTGTGTGTTTGCAGCGGCAACGGCTTCCGCAAGGCGCGATTTCAAACTCGCCGTTACACGGTTCAGGCTATCGACCTTGTTGCGAAGGGCGAGATTCTCGCCTGCCAGTTGTGCGACTTGTTCCTTCAAGCGTTCATTTTCGGCGGTTACTTCGGCAAGTTTATTTTCAAGTTTGCGGACGCGTGCGGTCAGTTGGTCAATCTTTTCTTTCTGCGATTTCAGCGTGTTCGCTGCATCTTTGATGCGTTCAATCGTAGTCTTTTGTTTTTCAGGGTCTTTTTCTGCCGCTAAGTTTACGCCCAAACTTTTCGTGTAGGTATCGAGTTCATCAAGTTCCTTCATCAGTTTTTCACGCTTTTCATACTCTTCCTGAATCACTGCGTTAAGCGAGTCGGTCACTTGTTGCGAAGTTTTTAACAGTGCTTCAAGTTGTTTTTTTTCGTCTTTACAAGCGGCTAATGACAGCCCAATGATGGCAATACTAAACAGCAACGTTTTTTTCATTGATGATAAAGTTTGGGTTAGAAATGCTCGAAGATATGACTTCGAATGCAAAAGGCGACTTCGTTTGAAATCGCCTTTTCGTGATTGGATTAAAGTGCTTATGCCGAGAATGAACTACCACACCCGCAGGTCTTTCGTGCGTTGGGATTGTTGAAAGTGAATCCTCGCCCTTGTAAGCCATCTTGGTAGTCAATGGTTGTGCCTGCAAGGTAAATCGCGTGGCGTTTATCGAGCAAAATTTCGACACCGTTGCTGGTGAAGAGTTCATCGTTTTCTTTTTGTTGGTCGAAGCCAAGCGCGTAGGAAAGCCCTGAACAGCCGCCGCCTGTAACGCCAACACGCAGTTTGTAGCCTTCGGGAATTTTATTTTCCGCCATGATGCGTTTGACTTCCGCCGCTGCGCCTGCTGTGAGCGAGATGAGTGATTCCGTTAAAGTGCTTGGCGCAGGTGATTCCATAACTTCCGCCATATCTTGTCTCCTTTACAAGTTAAAAGTTGATGATGATTAAAAACTCAAAACAAATTCGGCTTATGGGTTGAAATCCACTTATCTGCTTTCACGACAACGGCAACGATGGAACATTTGATTGCATCGCCGATGATGAACGGAACGAAGCCTACTGAAACGGCTTGAATGAGTGAAAGATTCATCACGACTTGAAGCCAAAGCGTGCCAATAATCATAACCAATAGACTGGCAGCAAAGATACGCGCAAATACTGTGTAGAATGATGTTTCAATCGTTGCCTCACGAAGCCACCAGCCAACAAGATATGCGGCAAGTGGAAATGAAAGCAAGTATCCACCAGTTGCGCCGAAGAGGGTCGAGATACCCATTGCGCCGCCTGCATAAATCGGCAGAAACACGCCTCCAACAAGATAACTCACTTGGCTCACTGCACCCCATCGCGCGCCCAACAATGCGCCTGAAAGAAGTACGGCGCAAGTTTGCATCGTCATCGGAACAGGAACCATTGGAACTTCAACCCAAGCGGCAAGTGCCGTCAACGCAGCAAAGAGCAACGCATATCCGAGCGGCTTTACCCCTGAAACAGTTTGATGAAGTATTGCTCTCATCGGTTTTGAGAAATTGAAGTTTCTTAATTTCAACATTGCCTTGAAGATAAAAGTTGCAATGCGCATTTCAAATCTTCGTCTCAACTATGAAACCAATTTCCACGCTCTTCCTTCTTTTCGTTGCCCTCATCTCGTCGTGTCAATCGGTTGTGCGCTACGGCGGGAGTTATGAGTTGCCATCTTCGTCAATGGGCGATGTCAGAGAAGGTCTGGCAACTTACTATGCAGATGAATTTCACGGCAGGAAAACCGCGAGCGGTGAAACTTACGACATGAACAAACTCACAGCGGCGAGCGTGGATTTGCCGTTGGGAACGGCGGTGCGTGTTACGAATCTCGAAAATCGAAAAAGCGTTGTTGTCAGAATTAACGACCGAATGCCAAAAAATAGCAAAGGCAGGATTATTGATTTATCGCTTGCAGGTGCAAAGGCATTGGATATGATGCGGTCGGGTGTGGCGCGTGTGCGTGTGGAGGTTTTGAATCAATAGCGGAGTTGATTGCGACCGTTCTTTTTGGCTTCGTAAAGTTTCTCGTCGGCGTGTGCAATCATCTTTTCAAAAGAGGGAAGCGAGGTATCGGCGCAAAGTCCTATGCTGATTGTTACGGTCAGTTTGGAGTGAATCAATGTCCAGTTGTGTGTTTCGATAGTGCGGCGCACGGTGTCAGCAATAATTGCGGCACGGTCAAGTGAGACATGGGGGAACACCAAGACAAACTCTTCGCCGCCGTAACGTCCTGCCATGCCTTCTTTGCCGATTCTCGCCTTGATAAGTTGGGCAACGGTTTTCAGCACTTCATCACCAACTTGGTGCGAGAACGTGTCGTTGATTTTTTTGAAGTAATCGAGGTCTAAAATGCCAATAGTTAATTTGCCTTTGTTGGCTTGCGCTTCTTGAAAGGCTTGGTGCATGAGTTGGTCAATATAGCGGCGGTTGTAAAGTCCTGTGAGTGCATCTTCTTTGGCTAAGCGTTCCAGTTCGGCATTTTTTTCTGCGAGTTGCTCAAGCAATACACTTTGTCTCAAATCGGCTTGTTTGAGTGCTTCTACAAGCAGTTTCAGTTCTTCTTGTGCTTCGGCAAGTTCGATGGTTTTGAGACGATAGATTTCGATGGCTTGCTGTTCGCGCTCTGACGCAAAGCGGTCTTCGATAAGTTGAATGCGCAGTTCATTTTCTTGGGTTAAAAATTTTTCCCAGACAGCGGTGTATTTCTCGTGGTATTCAAGGGCTTTACGATAGTTCTGCATCACTTTGTAAGTTTCCGAGAGAATGAAAGCCACGAGTGCAAGGGTTTGTTTGGAGTCGAGTTGTTCGGCATAATCGTGCGCAGAATAAAGGTAGTTGAGGGCTTGCGCTAAGGTTTGTTGATCATGTGTTTGTCGGAATTCTTCCATGTGGCTACGCCCGAGTGCGATGAGATTTTCGGCAATGCCGAGTTTGTTGTTCATCTCGGTGTGCAGTTTGAGGGCTTTTTGGAAGTTTGCGCTTGCCGACGTCAATTTGCCCAAATGCAAGTATACATAGCCGATATTGGTAAGGCAAATTGCTTTTCCGTGCGGTCGATTCAAGGTTTCAAATTGTGTGAAGGATTGCTCTGAAACGGCATGCGCAGCGGCGTAGTCGGAAAGGTATCGGTAGCAATAGCCCATTAAGCATGTGCTCATTGCCGCATGATAGTGCGCGTCTTCAGAATTGTGTTGCTCGCAAATCATCATGGCTTCTTCTGCATGGGAGAGCGCGAGTGGTGTGTTTCCTACTTTTAGTTCCCAGCCCAGTTCGAGCAAGAGTTCAGCGCGTTGCAAAGAAGAGCCTGCAGCGGCAAGTCGTTTTTCAAGCACGAGGGTGTGCGCCCTGATGTATCGCTCAGGCGGTGGTATGCTCATAGAAATTTTAAGCGTATTTTCTTCTTTCATTATCAGCCGAGACTCGCAACTACAACGCAGTGCAAGTTTATTAAGATGGTTTGAAGGTAGCGGAACTCGCTAAAACCCTCGAGTATAATTGATACGGTAAGGTGTTTCACGTTCAGGTTTTGCAAGCGGAGGACTCACACTCGGCTGAGCTACGAACGTGATTTCGTCATAGCCATGCGTGCCGCAACAAGTTTGGCGCGCAATTTCTCTGCTGACGTCTGAAACGCTTGGTCAGGGCTAATGCTTTCTGCTGTGAGTTTAAGGTTTTGATGCGGCGTTGCTTGATAAGCACGATTTTTCTTCACTGCTTCTTCTACGGCGCGTGCAAATAATTCCTCACTTACAGGCTTGGTGATGTAGCGAAATACTTGCACCTCGTTAATCGATCGAATCGCCATCGTTGCATCAATAATATCTGTAAGAATGATAGTCACTGTGTGTGGGAACTCTTTTTTAACAGTATTCAAAAAGTCAATCCCATCGTGTTCGCCGAAGTGCAGGTCGCTAATCAACACGGACACCGAGACCCGATTCAGTGCGACAAATGCTTCGTCAATCGTTGTTGCATGCTCAACATTAAAGCGTATGTTGATTTTTGACGTCAGCTTTTGAATTTCTGCGGGCGTGTATCCAACGAACAAGAGCGTGGCCGATGGTTCGATTTCCGATTTAACGTGGTCTGTTACAACAGGCTTTGCAACGGTTGCCGTTTTAGTGTCGTTTTGCATGGAAACAATACGGTCGTGAATTTGAACGCCAAGTTCAATCATCTCGCGCAACTTTTCAACGCTACACGGCTTGTTGATGTATCGAAAAATTTGTCCTGCATTGACGGAGTTCAAAATCGCATCAAGGTCGCTGTAACCTGTCAGAAGAAGCCGCACGGTGTTTGGGCTGATGTCTTTGACTTTGCCTAAAAGTTCATGCCCAAGCATGCCAGGCATACGTTGGTCGCTGACAATCACCTTGATTTTGTGTCGCTGAATAATATCTAACGCTTGCGCGCCGTTCTCTGCTGTAAAAACAGTGTAGTGCAACCGAAGCACTCGACTTAAAGATGAGAGCAACAGCGGCTCATCATCAACGAGAAGAATGTTGGAAAGTGTGCCCATAGTCCCTGCCAGAAAACTTATTTCTTTGGATTTATGCCATTTGGAGGTCGGAAGCACGAGACCGTATGCTTTCAACAGTTGCCCCATCTCGCTTTTGTTTGATGGGAATTTTAATCGTGAATGTCGTTCCGACCCCCACACGGCTTTCAACCTGTATCATGCCAGAATGCTTTTCAATAATTTGGTAACAAATGCTTAACCCTAAACCAGTGCCTTGCCCAACAGGTTTTGTTGTAAAGAACGGCTCAAAGATTCGGTTCAGATGTTCTTTCGGAATGCCTTTACCGTTGTCACTGAAACGAATCACTGCGTAACCGTCTACGATAGATGTTTTGATTTTGATTTCGCCCTTGTCATGCTCTATGGCTTGCACCGCGTTTGTCAGCAAATTTAGGAACACTTGGTTGAGTTGCGCAGGATAACATTCTGCATAAAGTTTCGGGGCATACTCTTTAATCACCTTTGCTTTATTCTTGATGATGTTATTGGCTATCAGCAAGGTTGAATCAATGCCTGCGTGAATATCTGCGTATTTGAATTCGGCTTCGTCGAGTCTCGAGAAGTTTTTAAGGTTAAGCACTAATTCTTGAATTCTATCCATGCCTGTCAGGGATTCGCGAAGCATATCTTTGATGTCTTGCACGACATTGTTTTGTTTCAAGCGTTGTTGCAGTTCCGCCAGTTGAACAAGATGCTCATTGAGGGTTTCCATATCGTCATTTTTGAGTGCTTCACAAATTTTGTCAGATTCTTCGATGAGTGCAAAGATTTCTTTTTGAAATTCCGCCATTCCTTCCAAGTTCGTTTTCACAAATGCCAGTGGCGTATTGACTTCGTGGGCAAGCCCTGCAACCATCTGACCCAACGCCGCCATTTTTTCGGATTGAATCAGTTGCGTTTGCGTGTTTTTCAGTTCAGCCGTGCGCTCCTCAACCTTTTGCTCCAGTTGCGAGTTTAGGATTTCAAGTTCGTACTTGGCTTTTTCAAGGCTGATGTTTGTGGCTCTCAACTGTTCTTGTGCTGTTCTTAACTCACGGGTGCGAATGCTAACCATTTTCTCTAAGTTTTGAGAGTATCGTGTAATTTCTGCGTCTTGGGAGCGTAACTTACGAATAAAATGGAAGAGGAGAATAAAAAAGTTAATGAGTGCCGCAATAATGCCTGTAATTTGAATGGTGCGTAGTGTGTTGGATTTATCCGAGAGTTTTTTCTCTGCTTCTGATGTAATCACATTCATCAAATCAAGAAGCAGGAGATTGTTGTTTGAAGCATACTCTACGGCATCTTGCAGGTCTTCTTGTGGCACAGTGCCTTTGGCGGCAATGACGCGAAAGAGTTTTTCTTTGAAAGGGTTCCAGATGAGAAAGGCACGCTCGAGATAGACTTTTGCACTGTCAGTTTCAACAGGAATGAGCATCACGGTTTTGTAGTCGCCACCTGTAACTAACCGTCCATCGCGCAGTCCTTCAATCGTTTCATCAAAAATTTTGAATGTTGTGGCTAATTCATTTTGCGGGTCATCGATGCTGTGACCAGCATTTTGAGCGATTTGAATTTGCAATAGCGTTTTGACAATGCGTTGCGAAAGCTCGCGCTGCCGTGAAGCAAGATTCACTGCGACCGCATCGCTTTCGAGTTGTCCTGTTGTAATCGAACTCACCAACAGCACGCTCAAATCCAAGATGAGGAAGAGCGCAACTGAAATGATGATTTCGCGATATTTCCGAAGATTCCCTAACACGCTATAACCGTTAGATTTATACCCAAAGTAAAAATACAACTCATTCGCTTCATGCGATTGAGCAAAGCATAACTTTCTTGCGTGAATCGGGCGAGATTTCTGCTTGTGATAGTAAGGTAGAGAAGTCAAGTCAGATTTCAAAAAGGGAGAAACGCTAACCTAATACCAAACAAATCATGTCTTGCTGTTGCACGATGGAAATTTTATGCAGGTCGGCAATCGGGCATGGACCGCTAACACATTTTCCTGTTTCGGGGTCAAAGAGCGCAAAGTGTTCGCGACAGATGAGATATCGCTTATCGCTATTGAACGCTGATTGGTTCTTTTCGGCAATCGGCTCACCCGCATGCGGACACAAATTCAAATACGCACGAATCTGATTCCCAAACCTAATCACAAACGCTTCATATCGCTCATCATCTTTGACAAACGTAAAGAGATGCGACATGCCTTCATGCAATTCAGACGCAGCGATGATGGGAACGACATTTGTGAGGCTCTCCACAGCAATAGACAGCGTTGATATTGAACAAGAACAATTACTTCCAAATGTTCACCTCTAATGTGTCTGCTATCCCTAACGATAGATAAAAGAAGATAGAAAAGTTTTCTAAATTGCTTAACAACCTTTGCAGACTGTTGACAACTTAAACTCAATGCTTTCTCTCCAATGGCTGAAAAAGAAGAAACCACCTTGCTTCAAGAGCAATTAGATGCGCTCTACGAACAACTCAAAGAAAGTTCGGCGTTTCAAGCGGCAAAGCGTGCCAAAGAACAGGTAACTGATTACATTGAAAAGCACCCTGTCCAATCGGCGTTGATTGCATTAGGACTTGGATTTCTTTTAGGCGCGTTGTTTTCATCACGCAAAAGTGAGTAAGCATGAAAGATGACCGTCGGCGCGAGAAAAGCGTCATTGAATTGCTTGATGAAACGCTCTCCCAATCGCTTGATGATTTTTCCGATATGCTCACGGCAAAAGTGGAACTTGCAAAATTAGATGCGATTGAACTGCTTTCGGGCATTATTGCGAAGGTTGTTTTGGTTTTGATTTCACTTGTTGGTGCGTCGTGCCTCTTCATTGCACTTGCGCTGTATTTGGGTGAACTTTTCGGGCAACGCTCGCTTGGCTTTTTAGCGATTGGCGGCGTGCTTATTGGTGCGGTTGTGTTTATCAATGTTTTTCAGCCGCTTTGGGTGCGCAACTTGTTTCTTAAATTTCTTTGGCGCGAGTATCAGCGTCGGCAATCATCAACGCCGAAGAAGGGAGAAATGTAATGTCGGATTTAGAAGCCATAGCGGCTCATCGCCAAGCCTTAGAGCGCACGATTGAAGTGCGTAAAGCGCGACTGAAAACGCGAAAGAACCTCCTCAAATCTGAACTCCATGCACGCTTGACACCGAAAGGCATTGTGTTGCGATTTCCAATAACCACCGTCGTTGTTGCGTTCGGAATTGGCTGGGTTGCAGGACGCGCCACACGCGCTCTCATTACACTGCAATCGCCCTACACTTCATCACAAGCCACGCCTCGCCGTTCAATGACTTCGCCTTTGATGCAAACGCTTAAAGAGATTGCACTTCAAACGCTCACAAATGTTGCCCTAAACAAAACACGTGAATTTTTAGTTAGTCGCATGAATCGTTCTTGCGCTCAACGCGATGACTTTCCGCACATTTCAAAGCCTTCATGTGCGATGTCGTAACATGTATCAGAGCCTTTATCCAGCATTACCCATGAGTCAAACACGCATTTCACCGATTCAAACTTTTTTTGAAAATAAACAGAACGCATACACAGTTGCTTTTGCACCCGATAGCAAGCGATTTGCGGCGGCAGGTGGCTTACGCGCAGTCTTCGTTTATGAAGTCGGAAAGCCCGAAGCGATTGGCGGACTTGCTGACCATCGGCAATCTGTTTATGCAATGCTCTTCTCTAAAAGCGGAAAATACTTCATCACCACAGGGCGAGACGGCATGGTTATCATTTATGATGCTCACAATTTTGATAAACTGGCAACGCTTCTTTCGCCACAGCTCGGCGCAAATTATATCTCGGTTGCACGCTATCATAAGCCCGAAAGCGAAGGGCGCGTGATGATTTCCGATGGCGTAGAAACTGTTGAAGTGCAAGGCTTGAGAGGCATTTACGATGCCCTGCATTACATTTTTTACGAACTCAATAAAACCGAACCAGAAACCGCAAGATGTGGCGCGCTCATTCGTGAGGCGTTTGAAAAAGCAGGCAAAGCCGCTTCACAACGCGAGGTTATTTTTTCCAATCCGCAACTTTTGCCGAACTACGCTCTTGCACTCAACCACGATGAAACTGAACTCTATGTCGGTGCGTCAGGCGGCGCACTCAAAGTGTTTCGTATGTCGGATTTCTCTCTTGCTCGTGTGATTCCGCTTCATGCAGGCAACATTCGCACGATTGCGCTCTCACCCAACGGCGACTTGCTCGCCACAGGCAGTAGCGACCGACTTGTCAAAATTTTAGATGCAAAAACTTTCGAAGTGCTTCACACGATTGAAGGACACGGCGACTCCGTTTTCTCCGTTGCGTTCTCGCCTGATGGAAAACTCTTCATCACAGGCGGAAAAGATGCACGACTGCGTGTGTGGACAGTTGAAGGGAAATCCATTAAGCCGAAAGTTAAAGTTCTCGCGCATACCTTTTCTATCAAAGCCATGACCTTTCTAAACGATGGAAAAGAACTGCTCACCGTGAGCCAAGATAAGACTATCAAATTGTGGGATATTCAAAATGTGCAGTGCAAAGAAACGATTGACCGAACTTGCGGCGGACATACCTTCACCATCAACACTGTTGCGCTCTCGCCTGATGAACGCTATCTCGTAACAGGAAGCGATGATAAAACCGTTAAACTGTGGGAGTTGAAAAAATAGACTTACTACATTGAAAATAGTTCAAAAAAAACAAAAGGAGAGCGAATATAACCTCACCCTGTCGCGGTGCGACGTCCCTCTCCTTTCGTAAGGAGAGGGACGTTTTGGCGAAGCCAAAACAGGGAGAGGTCAAAAGGATAAGGCTTTGCGGTCAAGGTTGCCTTAATTAAGCGTTCTTGTGATGTAGTAAGTCTAATAAACGCCTATTCTTTTGCGAGGGCAATGGGCTTATCAAGCCAAATCGTTTTGAAATCACGGCGGTCCATTGCATTCACAGGATAGTCGCGAACTTCTTTTCGCACAATACGCTCATCAATATCATAGACAATCAGAAGCAAGGGCGCATCGTCGAGGGCAAGTTGTTCGGCTTGAAGGTAGAGTGCGTTGCGTTGAGCATCGTTGGCGATTGAGAGTGATTTTTCATAGAGCTCATCAAACTTCGGATTTTGATAGCGTGCTGTGTTCGGATAACTGCGCTCTTCCAACTTTTGTGGCACCAGTTTGCCGTAGTATTGATTGAGGAAATTTTCTGCATCGGGATAATCTGCCACCCACCCCAATCGAAAGAACGCCGCTTTGCTTGTCTCTATGGATTCCAAATGCATTGACCACTCGACCTGCAACAAGTTCACTTTGATGTTCAAATTGTTTTGGAGCATTTCTTGCACGGCTTCTGCGATTTTGAGATTGCGTCCGCCGCCTGCGTTCAGTTGAAGTGTAATTTCAGGAAATCCGTTGCCGTTTGGATAGCCTGCTTCGGCAAGAAGTTGTCTTGCTTTTTGAACATCAAACTTATAGCCTTTGACTTTTGAGGTATCGTAGTTTGGTGTTAGTGGTGGCACGATACCTTTTGTTGCGGCAATGCCTTCGCCTTTCAAGACATAGCGTTCAAGTTTATCGCGGTCAATAGCGTAATTCAAAGCAAGTCGCACGCGCCTATCGCTGAACGGCTTGATTTTGCAGTTCATGCCGTAAAACTGTATGGAGAGTGAGGGCGTGCGATGCAAAACAAATTCCTGTTTGTATTTCTCGGCGAGTTCATGTCGTTCCGTGAGCCATTCGCTACGCATGGCAGATTCAATTCGATATGATTCCGATAGCCCACCTTGTTTGAGCGTCATCATTTGTGTTGAAAGTTCGCGAATAAACACCAACTTCACATTGTCCAAAAACGGCAAGCGATTTCCGTGTTCATCTTTTTGCCAATACTTCGGATTGCGTTTGAGCAGGAGGTATTGCCCTTCTTTGAACTCTTGAAATTGAAATGCGCCTGTGCCGACAGGGTGCATGCGGAAGTTTTGATTGTAATACTTGACGGCTTCGGGCGGCACAATGTAGCAAAACGACGTAGTGAGTTGCATCAAAAAGGGCGCGTAGGGTTTGATTAAGCGAATCCGAAACCGCCGTTCATCAATCACTTCAAAGCCTTTGACTTCATTCACTTTCGGCTCAACGGATTGCTGCGCCTCGAAGTATTCGTTTGCACCAACCACTTTATCCTTGAAGACCCAAAAGCCTTTAGTTTGTGTTTTCGGATTGCACGCACGCTCAAAGGAAAACTTCACATCGTCCGCCGTGAACTTGCGCCCTTCGCCTTGTGGAAAGCAGATGTCATCGTGAAAGTAGACACTATCTCGGAGATAGAAGGTGTAGGTTAAGCCGTCAGGTGAAATTTCCCATCGTGTTGCCAGTTCAGGCACAATTTGAAGCGTGGTGTGGTCGAGGTCGACAAGCAGTTCGTAAATCTGATGTGCAGCGTGATGCGAAGCCACATCGCCGATTTGAACAGGGTCTAAGGTGGGTAAGTCCGTTGTTTCGTTGTAGATAAACGTGCCGCCGTAGACTTTGCCACCGTTTGCGGAACGAAATTCCGACTTTGTTTCTTTTTTACTGCACGATGACACTGCCAAAGCGATGAAGCCGAAAAAGAACAGCGTGAGAAAATGAAAAGCCCGCATGCTTGCTTTTGAAAAAGATTGGTTGAAAAGCGAAATCGCTTAACTGCTCACGGTAAAAGCGCGCCAAATATAACACTTCAACATGCGATTTGTGCAGAACATCTCGCAAAAACATCTTTAACTATGGTAACACTCGAACAAGAAACTTCACTTGACGCACTTTTAGCATCGATTTGGAAGTCGTTAGAAAACGGCGCACGCTCGCGCCTTCATCCGTTCCACACAGGCGTGATTGCCACGGTTTCAGATGATGCGCCACAAGCAAGAACAGTCGTGCTTCGCAAGGTGATGGCTGAAACGCGAACCTTGATATTTCATACAGACCAACGCTCACAGAAAATTTCGGAACTGACAAAGAATCCGAACATCAGTTGGCTGTTCTACGACACGACCGAGCGCGTTCAACTTCGGCTGTCGGGCGTGGCGAACTTGCATCATACTGACACGCTCGCCGATATTCAGTGGCAAAACACCAAACTAACAAGTCGGCGGTGCTATCTTTCAATCCCTCCCTTAACGCGATTAGAAAAGGCAGGGTCAGGCTTGCCTGAATCACTCTTGAAAAGAAATCCAACACTTGAAGAAAGCGAAGCAGGAAGGGAAAATTTTACAGTGGTTGAAACGCACATTCACACGATTGATTGGCTTTGGCTCAATTCATCGGGGCATCAACGCGCAAAGTTTGTTTGGCAACCTAATGGCGATATGATTGCCGATTGGGTTGTGCCGTGAAAGAGGCACTTCCTTACGCACGTGCGTTTTCAAGCAACTGCTCAATGGACGCAGTAACTTCTTCAACGGACTTTGCGCCATCGACATCAACAATCACTCCTTTGTTCCGATAAAACTGCAACACTGGCTCTGTGCTTTTGTGATAGACTTCGAGGCGATGTCGCACGGTTTCTTCTTTATCATCATTGCGTTGAACTAAGCCGACGTGTCCGCAACTGTCGCAAGTGTTTTCTACTTTCGGCGGTTGATTGTATTTGTGGTAAATCGCGCCGCAGTTTGGGCAAGTCATTCGCCCTGAAAGTCTCCGCACGACTTCCTCTTCATCAACGACAATGTTAATGGCTTTATCGATAGGCACATTTGCACGCCAAAGAATTGTCTCTAAGGCTTCGGCTTGTGCAACAGTTCTCGGAAAACCATCAAGCACATATCCTTTCCTTGCTTTTGGCGATGAAAGCACTTCTTCAATCATTGCGATAATCAAGTTATCAGGGACGAGTTCGCCTTTCTCCATGTAGCCTTTCGCCATCGTGCCGAGTGGCGTGCCGTTTTGAATGTTTGCACGAAGCATATCACCTGTCGAGATGTGAACGGCACCATGCTTTTGCGATAGAATTTTGGCTTGTGTGCCTTTGCCGACGCCAGGCATTCCGAATAAAATCAATTTCATTGTTCAGGAGTAGAAGACTGTTTGATGGTGATTTTTGTCGCACTACCTTGTTTGATAGTTACACGTGGTCGTTGCGTGGCAGGTTGAATGGACTTGGAGTCAGTCGTTGATGGTGTTGATGTCGGTGGTTGTGGCGTGGCAGTTGAAGGAGCAGTCGCTGAAATCGTGGTGGCGACTGCATCATCAAGCGAAAAGAGAAAAAAGGCAATGTTGCGCCGACATTCTCCCAAATCGCCTTTTGTCGGGGCTTGCGAGAGACACTTGGCATTGACAACGGTCATTACTTCGCCGTTTGTGTCTGTCTCTTCAATCATCCAGACCGAGAGTTCAAGGCGATTGCCCCCCAACAACGCAGAAAAAATTTCGCACTTAAACGCCGACATTCCGCCTAAATTTTTTTCGCGCGACACCACGCGCCACCCAAACCAACGCGACGGAAGCGACAGGGCAATCTCATACACATCGCGCACGCGGGCTTTGTAGCGGCGTGTTTTCAGCTCGATGTATTCAGGCGTTTCTGATGTCTCTGACATGCTTGTTGTAAAGGCTTGAAGGGCTTTGCGCAACAGCGCATTGGGGCTTATATCAAATGGAAGCGGCATAACGAAAACATCTATTTAGTGTTTGTCTTTGAGATAGGTTGAATGCGTTTGGTTGAAATTGAGCGTGTTGCGAGTTGTCCGCATGCGGCATGAATATCTTTTCCGCGACTGCGGCGCACCGACGCAAAAAGTCCTGCTTCGTGCAACAGCGCACGGAATTTTTCCTTGCGTGCCTCGCTTGTGCGTTGATAGTCGATATTAGCAATCGGATTGTAATCTATCAAATTGATTTTACTCGGAACGCTTCGTGCAAATTTCACCAGTGCCTTTGCGTCCGTCTCGCTGTCGTTGATTCCATCGAGCAACAAGTATTCAATGAAAATCTCGCGCTTTTTTTTGGCGTAGTAGGTTGCAAGGGCTTCGCGCAGGTCGAGAAGCGAGACCTGATGTGCAACGGGCATAAGGTCGCGCCGTTTTTCTTCAATCGCTGAGTGAAGCGACACTGCTAAGTTGATTTTAGACTCCGACTCCGCCAAGCGATAAATTCCGCCGACAATACCAACTGTTGAAAGCGTGATATGCCGTTCTCCAATCTGAAATGGATAGCGGTGCGATGTTAAAAAATAAACTGACTCGATTACACGCTCAAAGTTGAGCATTGGCTCGCCCATGCCCATAAACACGAGATTCGTAATGCGTTGATGCCAATGCGTTTGCGCCCACTGTGCGGCGACTTCCACTTGTCCGACAATTTCTCCGACCGTGAGATTTCTTGTAAAGCCCATATAGCCCGTTGCGCAAAATTTGCACGCCATTGCACACCCAACTTGCGATGAAACGCAAACGGTTAACCGCTTTTGCGTTGCGCTTTTGAAGTCAGGTATCAAAACCGTTTCAATCTCTTTTCCATCATCCAACGAAAAAAGAAACTTGACGGTTTGGGCATGCTCAATTTCTGATGAGCCTGAAACACACGTCGGCGTGAGACCTGCAATGAAGAAATTTTCTGAAAGTTTTTGACGAAGCGATTTGGGAAGATTGGTCATTTCGGAAAACTCCGTAACGCCGCGATAAACCCACTCCAAGACTTGCTCTGCCCGAAACGACGGCTCACCAAGCAACAAGAGCGCGTTCTGAAATTCAGAGAGGCTTAATGATTTAAGGTTTTGCACCTGCTTGCCAATTTATTGTGAAATGCTTGTTGCTGAAAATAAAAAAGCCCGCTGAAAAAAAACGGGCTTTGTTTCAAGTGCTGGGGTGCTAGGATTCGAACCTAGGAATGTCGGCTCCAAAGGCCGATGCCTTACCGCTTGGCGACACCCCAATCAATCTTTCAATTATGCGAAATAACAAAGCGGACACGCCCACTCACAAACGATGTTGTTTTTTCCTTTCGGAAGCATCGTGATGTTCTGTTGCAAGTAGAGAGTTAGGAATTTTCGCTTTACCCTGCGAATGAGGTTTGAGCGGTGTGTCCGTTAAACAAACCTTCAAAACTTGGTGCAAAGATAATCAACCGAATGTGAAAAGCAAAACTTTCCGTAAATCGTTCATTCAACCTTGTTCAAATTGCGGCGCATCGCACAACTAAATATCGCACACGATTTTTCACGTTGTTTTCGGAGAAAGATTTTTTAATTTGCCGACGCTTATTCATCTGATTTATCTCTGAAAAATCCCAATAGGGTTTCCAACATTAACATTTCCAAACAAGACTATGACGAATGCAGTTTTAGGACCCGAAGAAACCACCGCACTCAGCCTCTTTTCCGAGTTGGAAAAATACGAGCACGAACAAGTGATTGTTTGCTCCGATAAGAAAGTCGGGCTTCGTGCGATTATTGCGATTCACAACACGACGCTCGGTCCTGCACTTGGCGGTGCGCGTATGTGGCAATACGCCAGCGACACCGAAGCACTGATTGATGCGCTCCGACTTTCTCGCGGCATGACCTACAAAGCCGCCGTTTCAGGCTTGAACTTAGGCGGCGGAAAAGCCGTCATCATCGGCAACTCACAGACCGACAAAAACGAAGCCTTGTTCCGAACCTACGGACGCTTCGTTGAAGGCTTGGGCGGCAGATACATCACCGCCGAAGATGTTGGAACCGATGTGCGCGATATGGAATGGGTGCGTATGGAAACCAAGTATGTAACTGGCATTTCGCGCGCGCTTGGCGGCAGCGGCGACCCTTCACCTGTAACTGCACTCGGCGTTTATATGGGCATGAAAGCCGCCTGTTCAGAACGATACGGTAATGACAGTTTGAACAAAAAGAAAGTCGTTGTTCAAGGGGCGGGGCATGTTGCTTATCACTTGTGCGGATACTTGCGTAGAGAAGGCGCAAAAGTTGTTGTCAGCGACATCTTCGAAGAAAAAGCTCGACGCATTGTGACTGAATACGGCGCAGAGTTTGTCCACCCCGACCAAATCTATGATGTTGAAGCAAACATCTTTTGTCCCGCCGCACTCGGCGGCATTCTCAACGATGAGACCATTCCAAGATTGAAAGTCGACATCATCGCTGGTCCTGCCAATAATCAACTGAAAGACGAGGCTATCCACGAACAAATGCTTCTTGATAGAGGTATTCTTTACACGCCTGATTTTGTTATCAACGCTGGCGGTTTAATCAATGTGGCAAACGAGTTAGAAGGATACAACCAAGAGCGTGCGCTCTCACAAGCCAAAGAAATTTATGATGTGATTAAAAACATTCTCATGACTGCGAAAAAGATGAACGCCACTGCCAACCAAGCCGCCATTCACCTTGCCGAAGAACGCCTTGCGAAGATTGGTCAGATAAAGCAGATTTATGCCGGGAAAAGCCAATATGCAGGTCGGCTCGGCGAAATGAACACGCGTGCAACGGCGTAGTTATCGTCGATTCTGAAAGGTTTTTTGTAGGGCTTCTGTGCGGTTGCGCACATGCAGTTTATCGTAAATGTGGTGAATGTGTGTGCG
>Ga0209691_1000804_pt1 | contig 20547 bp, 21 predicted proteins | sample YNPMSBMetaG_FD_187120 | JGI IMG/M metagenome (GOLD analysis project Ga0209691, IMG submission 187120) | Anoxygenic and chlorotrophic microbial mat microbial communities from Yellowstone National Park, USA - YNP MS-B MetaG (SPAdes) (version 2) ... | reverse complement strand
TTCGGTGGGTTCATAAGGAGTCCATCTCCTTTAGCCTATGTGTTTTGCAGAAAAGGGTAGCCCAGCAGGGAGGAGAAAGGCAACTGCGTAAGTCCTACCTCTATTCGGTAGGTGCCAGGCACAATGTTGGCGAAGGTGAAGGTACCTTAGGGGTTTGTGATGGTGGAAGCCACTAAAGTGTTACCCCGGAAGAGCCGCACCTGGCTGCCCGCTACCGGGGCACCCGCATTCTCGCTCACTACTACCCCGGAGAGGGTTTCCGTACCTGTGGGGGCATCTACGGTCAGGCTGAGGTCTGCCGTCTTGTTGATGTTCCCTGAAGAGGCACGTACCCGGAATCTGTAGGTCATGGCATCTACCGTCGGAGCCACTGTAAGGGTAAGGCTCGTAGGCAGGGCGCTAGGCCCAGTCACCTGGATGCTGCCAGGCGAGAGGGTAACGCCGATAGGGGCACCCTCCAGGGAAAGGCTCACCTCGCCGCTAAAGCCGCCCTGGGGGGTGAGGGTAAGGGTGGTTGTCCCGTTGTTCCCTTGCTCGATAGTAAGACTTGGAGGATTCAGGCTTATGTTAAAGTCGGGGGCGGGGGGACGTGAGCAGGCAGTGAAAAGGATTCCTAGCAGAAGAATTATCCAGGCCTTCCTCATAGGCCAACCTCCCTTATCACATACCACTGAGGGTATGCTTTATCTAGAGCATTTAGCTTGACAAGCTGGCTATTTTCTACAGGACAAAGCGTGCTTTGTCAAGAGAATGTAATTGAGGAAAATATGATTCATAGAATTTACTGCTCTGGCGGCCACCCTGCCTGCTTATCCTCGGTATCCCTTTCAACAGGCCAGAACCCTGCTCCTTGCAAGGAGGGAAAGGAACGCCCGTCAAAGTCCTGAATCACTAGACCAGGTAACCAGGATTGCAGGAACTTCCAGGGCCCTTGTCCCCATGAAAGGCAAAGGCCGAGCAAAAGGCCTACGTACAGGACTCACAGGGGAACGCCAGTTGTCTAATGTGCTTTCTGCCTAAGCCTGTGCTACCATGTACAGCCGTGACAACTGTTTCTGGAGGCCGCTGGGTCGCTGAAATCTACGGCTGCAACCTCGAGCTCATTGAAAACCCCAAGCTGGTTGAGCTGGCGCTGCGTGATGCGGTGCATAAACTGGGTGCACCTCCCTCGAGTGTGAAATCCACGGTTTATAAGTTTTACCCACAAGGGCTTTCAGCCGCTGTCCTCTCCCCTGTGGCCGCGGTACTGATGCACACCTGGCCAGAGGATAATGCTTCAGCAGCGCTCGATCTTTACTTCTACAAGCACAATGTAGAACCCGAAACATTCGCGGTTTAGCAAGGGCCTTTGGTGCCCAGGAGGAGTCGGCCTTCTGCCTCTGGCGAGGTGCTAAACATGGAGCTATGCATCACCAAGAACCTCGAAGCACAAATGAGCCCTAAGCAATACTGGCTGGAGGAAGCGTCATGGAATACGGTATGTACTACCTTGAGCAGATCTCACCCTATGAGAGCATACTGCGCCGCATGAATAAGGTCATAGCTGCTGGGCGAACCAAGTACCAGGACTACTACATTTTTCAAACCAGTGGTTTTGGCAAGGTCCTGGTGCTGGATAAGGATGTACAATCTACCGAGCGCGACGAGTACATTTACCACGAAACCCTGGTACACCCGGCTATGCTGGCTCACCCTAACCCCCGCACGGTATTTATTGTCGGGGGAGGAGAGGGCGCCACACTACGTGAAGTTTTGCGTCATCCGAGCGTGGAAAAGGTGGTAATGTGCGATATTGACGATGAACTAGTTGCAATAGCCCGCACCTTGCTGCCAGAGTGGCACCAAGGTGCCTTTGAAGACCCTCGGGCGGTGGTCGTCGCTGCGGATGCCCGCGGCTGGCTAGAACAGCATGCCGACACCTACGACCTCATCATCGTAGATCTGAACGATCCGGTGGGGGAGGATAACCCTGCGAGGATGCTCTACACTGTGGAGTTCTACCAGCTGCTCAAGCATCGCCTCAACCCAGGTGGCCTAATGGCTATGCAGGCAGGCATGATTTTGCTCACCCACCACAAAATGCATCCGGTGATACACAACACCGTAAGGCAGGTCTTCAAGCATACCCGGAGTTACCACAACTATATTCCTGGTTTTATGCTGAATTTTGGTTTTATTGTGGCCTCCGATGCTATTGACGTCGCCGGGTTGAGTGAAGGCACCCTCGAGGCCCGCATTCTGGAACGCAAGCTCGAACTCAAACACCTAGACGCTCACTTCATCGAAGCCATGTTCGTCTTACCCAAAGACCTCAAGGAAGCCCTCGCAGCCGAGAAGGTGGTCTCGAGGGACAGCGCGCCTTTTTGGCTGGACTACGAGGGTAGAGCCGATAGAGCCAGGGGTGTGTAACCCTGCGCATTTCTTAGCAAAAGGCCTAAAATCAAAGCTATGCAGAGAACCCTTTTCGTTGTAGTTGCCATCCTCGCTACCGCTGTAGCGGCCACACTTTTTCTACTGCTCAGGCCAAAACCCGCGGTCAGCAACGCAGACGCGGCCGCTGGTGCGCGCTTCGCCATCGGGGATCCGAACGCTAAAGTCACCGTGGTCGACTTTTTCAACTACCTTTGCAGCCACTGCCGCGACCATGCCAACGAGGTGTTTCCTCTAATTAAACGTGATTACATCGATACCGGCAAAGTACGCTATGTCTTCCGTGATTTTCCCTTCACCGGACAGGAAAACGTAATTCGCGCGGGAGAGGCCGCGGCCTGTGCCGCCGATAACAACCTTTACCTCGAGTACCATGAAGCCTTACTTCGCGCGCAGATGCAATGGGCAGGTTTGAGCGGACAAACCCTCGACAACTACTTCGCAGATTTGGCCGGGCAGATTGGGATTGCCCCGGCTACCTTCCTGCAATGCCTGCAGTCGGGCAGCAAGCGCGCTGGGGTTTTGGCTGACCAGAAGCTGGCTCTTGATCTGGGCTTGACCGGAACGCCAAGCTTCATCATCAATGGCGAAAAATATACCGGTGGGCGCTCTTACGAAAGCTGGCGTGAAATCCTAGACAGGGCTCTTGCGGGACAGCCTGCCAGCGGTGAGCAGGATGGTTATGACCCCGCCAGACCTTGAAGGCAGCTAGGACGCTTGGCGCAGGCGGGCTTCCTCGAGCGCCATCAGCGGTTTATCCAGGTGGTGTATGTCGAAGAGTACCTCTATGACCCCTGAGCCGGGGAGTTCGTACATCAACTCCACCATGGCCTTCTCGATCTCAGCCCGCAGACCGCGGGCTCCTGTGCCCCGCTTAAGGGCACGCCGGGCAATCTCACGCAGCACTCCCGTTGTGAAGCGCAGCTCAATGCCCTCCATGCGCAGCAACTCCTGATACTGACGGACAAGGGCATTCTTAGGCTCGGTTAGAATGCGCACCAGTGCTTCTTCGTCGAGGGCCTCGAGCTGAACCACCACCGGTAGACGACCCACAAACTCCGGTATCAGGCCAAAGCGAACCAGATCTTCAGGGATCACCTCAGGCTTTTCCTCGGTTTTCTTAGAACGGGTGAAGCCGATGGGGTTCTGATCCACACGCGAACGCACGATGCGCTCGAGGCCCTCAAAAGCCCCACCCAGGATGAACAGGATGTTCCTGGTATTGAGCGTGATGAACTCCTGGTGAGGGTGCTTGCGGCCTCCCTGCGGCGGAACATTGGCCACGGTGCCCTCGATGATTTTCAGAAGGGCCTGCTGCACACCCTCCCCCGAGACATCCCGGGTCAGGCTAGGGTTCTCGGACTTGCGCGCGATTTTGTCGATCTCGTCTATATAGACGATGCCTTTCTCAGCCGCTTGCACATCAAAGTCAGCAGCTTGCAACAGGCGAAGTAAAACGTTCTCCACGTCCTCACCCACATAGCCAGCCTCGGTTAGGGTGGTGGCATCCGCTATAGCGAAAGGAACATCCAGCATTCGGGCCAGGGTTTCTGCCAGCAAGGTTTTACCTGTTCCTGTCGGCCCAATCAGCAACACGTTGGACTTCTGTACCTCGGCCTCGGGGTGTAGGAGGCGCTTATAGTGGTTGTAGACCGCCACCGAGAGGATTTTCTTAGGCAGCTCCTGCCCTATCACGTACTGGTCGAGGAAAGCCTTGATTTCAGCTGGTTTGGGTAAGTGGCGCGGGCTGGCAAAAGCAAGCCGGGGCTCGGAGGCAAGCAAATCGCTGGCCCGGGCAATACATTCATTACAAATGTAGGCCTCACCCAAGGGTGACTCGACCAGATGGGATACCTCGGGATGCCTTTTGCCACAGAAGCTGCATGAGGGCTTACTGCGTCTCACGGCTAACCACCTGATCTACCAGTCCATAACCCACCGCCTCTTCCGCAGTGAGGTAGTAGTCGCGCTCAGTATCACGCTCCACTTTTTCCAGGGGCTGGTTGGTGTGGCGGGCCAGGATGGCGTTGAGCACCTTGCGGGTCTTGAGAATTTGCTCGGCTTGTATAGCGATATCGGTGGCCTGTCCTCCCAGGCCCCTGGCCCAGGGTTGGTGAATCATGACCTTGGAGTGAGGTAGAGCGTAGCGCCTGCCTGGCTCCCCTGCTGCCAGCAGCACCGCGCCCATAGAAGCCGCAAGGCCTACGCAAATGGTCGAGACTGGGGCCGCCACAAACTGCATGGTGTCGTAGATGGCCAGGCCAGCGTCCACGTCGCCGCCGGGCGAGTTGATGTACATGCGAATTTCCTGGCTTGGGTTCTGCGCCGCCAAGAAAAGTATCTGCGCCACGATGGTGTTAGCTACCTGGGCATCTATTGGGGTACCCAGAAAGATGATGCGGTCTTTGAGCAGGCGGCTGTAGATATCGTAAACACGCTCGCCGCGAGCAGTTTGTTCAATGACATAGGGGACGACCATAACGGCTTTATTGTATGACTGTAGCCAAGTGCAAGAGGGCATTGGCGCACATAAGGTCTGTTGTGCTCCCGAACCTCTAAGGCTATGAAAGAAGGATGCGCACGGCCTCAGAGAGCGCTTTATCGTGAAGGCACTGCACCCGCAGACGGGCGATGGCATCTTGTCCGAGTTCGTCTTGTAGGCGGGAGGGGGTTGTACGGTAAGAGCGCGCCAGTCCTGCCAGGAAATCCTCGAATTCCTCTTGGCTTAGCTCGGTCTTGAGCTCCTCGACCAGGGCCTCTACCGCTAGAGAGCGACGCAAACGCTTGATGGCGCTTTGCCTTAGGTTTTGTTTGAACTCCTCGAGCTTACCCTCTTGCTCTAGCTTTGCCAGGTGCTTGCCAAGGTCGAGATTCTGCTCCCTCAGATCCTCTGCCAGGCCCTCCAACAAGCTGCGCTCCTCACGCAACAGCATGCTGGGGGGTATCTCAACCCCGATGGACTCCGCCAGCTTGTCTAACAGCTGTGAGGCCCTGGCTTTGTTGCTCTCCCGCTCGAACTGCGCCCTGAGCCCTTCGCGCACTTTGTTCACCAGGGACTCGAGGCTATCCTCACCTACTGTCTTGGCGAATTCATCATCCAACTCGGGGAGTTGTAGAGCCTTTACCTCTAGTACTTTGGTCCTGACCTCACGTACAACGGTCTCTCCCTCTTTCACCGGTACCCGCACCTCATCACCGGCCCTCTTGCCCAGCAAGGCCTCACGCACGTGTGGCTGGGCCTTATCCATCTGGACAGGAAAACGTCCTCCATCCTCCGTCTCGATGAAGACGTGATCAGTAGGCTGAACCTCGCGCTCGACTGCTACCAGCTCAGCGTAACGGCTGCGAAGCTCTTCTAGGGCCTTGTTGACCACTTCCTCGGTTACCTCAGGCGTTTCTACCTCGAGCTTGAAGCTTCGCCAGTCAGGCAGCCTAACCTCAGGGTAGTTCTCCACCTCCGCAGTGTAGACATAAGGACCGCCAAAGGTTATTTGCTCCTCTAAAAGCCTAACCCCCACAGGCAGCAGCGCTAGCTCGCGGGCCGCTTCAGGAAAAGTCTCCTCGCGCAAAACTTCCTTGACCTCTTCGAGTAGAGATTCTTTCCCAACCTTAGCCTCAACGACCTTAGCAGGAACCTTTCCTGGCCGAAAACCCGGCAGCTTAACCCGGCTCGCATAGCTACTCAAAACCGCCTGGTAGGTCTGTTCGACCTGGCTAGCTGGAACCTCGACTTTGATCCTCACCCTATAGCCGTCACGTTCTAAAATTTCTGCCACAACACACCTCAAGACCGACCCCCTGGGGTCGCCAAGGGCATAGTTTACAACCCTCAGGGGGTTTCAGATACAGGCCCGCGTCTGTAGCGTCAGCGCCGTCCGGGGCAAGCTGCGGCCCAATGAGGCTAGATGTGAATTGGTTTATCCCAAGTGGCTAGCGCAGCCTCCTTGAGGACCTCAGCCAGGGTGGGGTGGGCATGGGAGGCGCGGGCCAGGTCCTCAGAGGAAGCGTGGAAGGCCATGGCTACAGCGGCTTCAGCGATCAGGTCGCCAGCTCTGGGGCCGATGATATGCACCCCCAAAATACGATCCGTCTCTGCATGGGCCAGAATCTTGGCAAAGCCTTCGGTATCCCTCATAGCCCTGGCCCGGCCATTGGCCGAGAAGGGAAACGAACCCTTCTTATAGGGTATACCCGCCGCTTTGAGCTCCTCTTCGGTTCGGCCCACCGAGGCGATTTCGGGATGGGTATAAACTACGTTGGGAATCGAGTTGTAGTCCACGTGGCCGTACCCGGTTACCATGTACTCAACCGCAGCATAGCCTTCCTCTTCGGCCTTGTGGGCCAGCATAGGGCCGGCAATTACATCACCGATGGCGAAAATGCTGGGTACCGCGGTCTGGTAATGGGCATTGACCGGAATCCGGCCCCGCTCGTCGGTGGTTAGGCCCACGTTTTCCAGGCCCAGCCCATCGGTGTTGGGTACCCGCCCGGCAGCCAGCAAGACCCGCTCAGCCACCAAAGGCTCACCCCCTTCATACTCCACGATGCCCCTACCGTCTTTGGCGTAGGCTGCGGTTACGCGCACCCCGGTGCGAATCTCCAGGCCCTGTTTTTTGAAGATTTTTTCGGCGGCTTTGGCGATCTCACCGTCCATGCCGCCCAGGATAGTAGGCAGGTATTCCAGTAAGGTGACTTTGGCACCCAGGCGACTCCAGACCGAGCCCAGCTCGAGGCCAATCACCCCACCCCCAATCACCACCAGGTGCTCAGGCACCTTGGGGTAGGCGATGGCTTGGTCAGAAGTACCCACAATCTCGTAGTCGAGCACAACCCCTTTCAGCGTGGCCGCTTTAGAGCCTGTGGCAATCAGGATACGCTCGGCCTCGAGTTCCTGCGCCCCCTCAGGCCCTTCGACCATAACTTTGTTGGGCGCAATAATCCTGCCATGTCCGTGGTAGCGCGTTACCTTATTTTTCCTGAACAGGAACTCCACACCCAGGGTGTTGGACTTGACCACCTGGTCTTTATGGGCCATCAGAGCGGCCAGGTCAAGCTCAAGCTGGCCGATTTTCGCCCCGATAAGCTGGTTGTGCTTTGCGAGGTGGATTTTCTCAGTAGCCTCTAACAAAGCTTTGGACGGGATACAGCCTACCCGCAGGCAGGTTCCTCCCAGGGCTGCTTCTTTTTCCACACAGGCCACATCCAGACCTAGCTGGGCCGCCCTAATAGCAGCCACGTAGCCCCCTGGCCCTGCACCAATTACCACCAGTTGATGTTTGGGCATATTTCCTCACAAAAACAATTGCTCGCTCCAAGCCACCAGCTCAAATTTCCAAAGCCAGACGTACTGGGTTTTCGATGAGCTCCTTGACTCGTTTGAGGAAGGTCACGGCCTCGCGCCCGTCCACTATGCGGTGGTCGTAGGAGAGGGCCAGGTTCATCATTGGACGAATCACCACTGTACCGTTTTTGGCTACGGGGCGCTCAACAATGGCGTGCATACCTAGAATTCCCACCTGAGGTGGATTGAGGATGGGGGTCGAGTTGAGCGAGCCGTAAATCCCGCCATTGGTGATGGTAAAGGTACCACCCATCAGCTCCTCGGGTTTGATCTTCCTTTCCCGTACCCTAGCCCCAAAATCGGCAATTACCGCCTCGATCTGGGCCATGGAGAGCCGGTCGGCATCGCGAATCACCGGCACCACCAGCCCTTCGCCTCCCCCCACTGCAATGCCGATATCGTAATAGCGGTGATAGACGATATCGGTTCCGCGGATCTCAGCGTTGAGCTGCGGAATCTCCTGCAGGGCCTGCACCACTGCCTTTACGAAGAAACTCATGAAGCCCAGTTTGCAACCATACTTTTTTTGGAAGGCCTCACCGTACTCCTTACGCAGCTCGATCACCGCACTCATGTCGGCCTCGTTGAAGGTGGTGAGCATGGCGGTGTTCTGCTTGGCTGCCAGCAGGCGTTCGGCGATGCGGCGACGCAGGGGGGTCATGGGCACCACGTCATCGCGGCGTTCACCCTTGATGGCAGGAGGGCTGGGCGGTTTGGCTGCGGTAGGCTGAGCGGCAGGGGCATTAGTTGCGATGGCCCGCTGCACATCCTCCTTGAGCACCCGACCCCCTGGCCCGCTTCCTGGAATGCCGCTTGCTGGAAGGCCAGCCTGGGCAGCCAGACGCTCTGCGGCTGGCATCACCTTGCTTTCAGCTGCTACCGAGGCCACGGCGGGGGCTGGCGCAGCGGCTTGGGCCGGGGCGCTGCTGGCGGTAGCCATGCCTTCTTCTAGCAAGGCCACCGCATCGCCCACCCTGGCCTGTCCGCTAGGGATGAGAATTTTTACCAGCCGACCCGCCACCGGTGAGGGCAGCTCGAGGGTAGCTTTGTCGGTGACGAGCTCTACCAGCGGTTCATCCACGCCCACCGCATCCCCTTCCTTCTTAAGCCACTGTCCAATTTCCACTTCGGTGATGGATTCGCCAACTGCCGGTATTTTCAGTTCTAAGGCCATGCTGCCTCCGTAAACCTGTCAGCCGGGCTTATAAGCCCAGGGACGCTGAAACCAAGGCCTGTTGCTCTTTATCGTGCACCTTCTTGGAGCCCACCGCTGGGCTGCTGGACTCAGGCCGCGCAACTACGCTCAAAGGGCGGCCAAAGATACGGTCGCCGAAGCGGGCCCTGATAAACCACCAGGCCCCCATATTGGCGGGTTCTTCCTGGGTCCAGACCACCTCGGCCTTGTCGGGGTAGTGGGCCAGGGCTGCCTCGAGCTGCTGCATGGGGAAGGGATATAGCTGTTCCAGCCGAACAATAGCCACATCGCTCTTTTGGGCGGCGCGGCGGGCAGCCTCGAGGTCGTAGTATACCTTGCCTGAGCACAGTATCACGCGCTTGATTGCTGAGCTGGTCGGGCCAGCCAGCACCCGTTGGAAGCGTCCTTGGGCCAGCTCATCCAGCCGGGAGACCGCATCGGGGTTGCGCAGGAGGCTCTTGGGCGTCATCACGATAAGGGGCTTACGCCAGGGGCGCACCACCTGGCGCCGCAGGAGGTGAAAGTATTGGGCTGGGGTGGTGGGGTAGGTGACCTGCATGTTGTCATTGGAGCAAAGCTGCAAAAAGCGCTCCAAGCGGGCGCTGCTGTGCTCGGGACCACCGCCCTCCATGCCGTGCGGCAAAAGTAGCACAATGCCCGAGAGGCGGCTCCACTTGGCCTCGGCCGAGGCTATGAACTGGTCGATGATCACCTGGGCGGTGTTGACGAAATCGCCGTACTGCGCCTCCCAGCCCACCAGGGCCTCGGGCATGTCTAGGCTGTAGCCATACTCGAAGCCCAAAACTCCAGCTTCCGAGAGGGCCGAGTTGTACAGCTCCACCACTGCCTGGCCTTCAGCAAGATGGTTGGCAGGAGTATAGCGCTCCCCGGTGAGGTAGTCGATGTAGCCGGCGTGGCGCTGCGTAAAGGTACCGCGCACCACATCCTGCCCAGAAATGCGCACGCGGTGCCCCTCTACCGCCAGCGAGGCGAAGGCCAGCATCTCAGCAGCTGCCCAGTCCAGGGGGCGCTTGCCCTGCCCCATCTCACGCCGCGCCTCTACAAAACGAACCAGCTTGGGGTGCAGGTTGAAGCCTTCGGGCAGGCGGGTCAGCCTCTCCATGAGCTCCGCCAACTTTGCAAGCGGGACACCGGTTTCAGGGTCGGGCACCCCCTCTTCAGGTCCACCCAGATAACCCCGCCAGACCCCACCACCACTCGGGGGACGGGTGGGCGTAGGCTCCCGTCTAGCCCCTGAGAAGGCCGCCTCGAGGGTATCCTGGTACTCTTTAGCCAAGGCCGCGCAGGCCTCGGGCGTACACAGGCCCTCACGCTCGAGCTTGGCCTGGTAACTCAGATAGAGGGGCCTCTTAGCTGCAATGAGGCGGTACATCTCGGGCTGGGTGAAGCTAGGCTCATCGGTTTCGTTGTGGCCACGCTTGCGGTAGCCGATCAGATCAATGAACACATCGCGCTTAAAGGCCTTGCGGAACTCCATCGCCAGAGCGACCACCCCCACCAGCGCCTCGGGGTCTTCAGCGTTGACGTGGAAGATGGGAGACTCCAGCATCTTGGCAATCTCGGTGGCGTAGCGCCCGGAGGTGTACTCGTGCGGCTCAGTGGTGAAGCCGAGCTGGTTGTTGAGGATGATGTGAACCGCTCCCCCTACCGTGTAGGCTGGCAGCCCAGAGATGTTGAGGGTCTCCTGCACAATGCCCTCACCGATAAAGGCTGCGTCGCCGTGCACCAGCAGCAACATACCCCTCTCCCGCTTCACATCGCCAAAGCGGTCTTGCTTAGCACGCGTGCGGCCCATGGCCACGGGTGCTACAAATTCCAGGTGGGATGGGTTGAAGTTAAGCGAAAGATGCAGCCTGCCGTAGGGGGTCTCGAGGTCGCTCGAGTAGCCCAAATGGTACTTTACGTCACCGTGGTAGCCTTCGGGAAAGTGCTCTTCAAACTCCAAGAAGATATCCCGTAAAGGCTTTTTGACCACGTTGGCCAACACATTGAGGCGGCCCCGGTGGGCCATGCCCATCACCACCTCTACCACCCCGTGCCGGGCCGCGTTCTCTAAGATGAGGTCCAACAGTGGAATCAGCGACTCCGTGCCCTCTAAGCTGAAGGTCTTGGCACCAAGGTACTTCCTTTGTAGAAACTCCTCAAAGAGAGTGGCCTGCATTAGCCGCTCGTATATCTTGCGCTTCTGCTCCGGCGTGGGTTTTTGAAAACCCGCAGCCAACTGGGCCTCAATCCAGTTACGCACCACCGGGTCATCCAAGTGGCCGTACTCAATGCCCACCGTACCGCTATAGCGGGCCTTGTACTGCTCTAGCACAGCCCGCAAAGTCGGCGCCCCCAACTCCTGGGGCACGGGCCGGTCGAGATCCGCTTCGCTTAAGCCAAAAAAGCCGGGATCGAGCTCCGGGGGCATGTGCCGCTGCCGATCTAGTGGATCGATATGGGCTACTAGGTGGCCGCGTTCGCGGTAGGTGCGGAGAAAGCGCACAGCCCTCAAAAAAAACGAGGCCAGCTCGGAAAGCGAGGCCTCGCTGGGCGGTTGTCGCTGCAACTGGCCATTTCCGCCCGTCGGCTCTGTTTGCACCTTCTGAAAATAGCTCGCCCACTCAGCGGGAATAGATGCCGGGTTCTTCACGTACTCCTGGTATAAAGCCTCGAGGAAGGCCAGGTTCGAGCTGTCTATTGACCGTTCCATACTCACGGCTCTCTAGTCTACCTGGTTCCGGTCTGAGAAAACGTATTTGTTCGGGTAGCCCAACCTGGCCAGGATCAAAGTTGGCAAAGTGAACAGGGCAAGCTAAGCTAGACGGTCAACCTGTGCGGCAGCCTCGAGGTCTTTCTGGGTTATCCCTCCAGCGGAGTGAGTTATGTAAGCAACCCTGACCTTAGCCCACATGATCTCAAGGCTATCGGGATGATGGTCGGTCTTTTCTGCTAGAAGAGCGACCTTCACGGCAAAGGCTACCCCCTGGGCATAGGTGCTAAAGGTAAAGGTTTTCTCGAGCCGGCCTTGCACCATCTGCCAACCGGGTAATCCTTGCAGGGCCTGTGCGATATCTTCCTGATTGAGCTTGTGCATAAGCGTACCTCGGGTGGTACTCACGCTGGGTGGCTAGCGGGGCCCTCGAGCCAACAAGTTGACAAAGCCCAGGGCCAGCATCAGCACCATGCCCAAGGCCCAGTATGGAAAACTGCTGGAGATCCAGCCTTGCAGCTGGGCCAGGTAGAACATCAGGCCCACCAAAAGCGCAATCAGGGCCCACAAAGCAAACGCTTTCAAGCCTTGCATATGGCTATCCTCCCTCCCTTCGGTGCATGTGGTAGTAGACCTCATTGGGCACCCATCCCATGGCATTGGCAAGGCGGTTGGTGAAGTTAAACATGGCCGCCACCTGAGCCGCCTCGAAGATGGCTTCGTCACTATAACCTAGCGAACGGAGCCTCTGAACATCAGCTGGGCTCATTGTGGCCGAATCGACTGTGATTTGATAGGCGAACTCGAGCAAAGCCTGCTCGCGCGCGGTTAGGCGGGCCCGCCGGTAGTTGGCTGCCAGCACGTCAGGTAAAACCGGGTCGCCCGTGATCTCGCGCAAATAGGCTGAGTGTGAGGCTAGACAATACTCACAAGCGTTGGCTGCGGAGACCACCACCGCAATCATCTCCCGCTCCCTGCGGCTCAGATGGCTTTGCTCTTCGTTTCGCATCAGGAAGTCGTAGTAGCGAAACCAGCGCAAGAAGTGCTCTGGCGTGAGGGCAAAGTTGCGAGCCACGTTGGGCACAAAACCGGTTTTCTCCCTAAATTTCTCAAATAAAGCTCTCACCTCCTGCGGCAGCTCGCTTTCGTCTGGCACCTTGACCCAGGCTGTGGGCTGGGGCTTGCTCTCTGCAGGCGCTTTGGTATTCTCTCTCATAGTCTTCACCCCGACATGCCATCAAGTAAAGCATCAGCTCTGGAGAGCCCAACGCTGCGGAACCGCACTCTTCAGAAAACTAACGATTTCCTGGGTGCTGGTTCCGGGGCCAAAAACCGCCGCCACACCCATCTCTTTAAGATGAGGTAGATCCTCATCAGGGATAATGCCGCCGCCAAAGAGCAGGATGTCATCAATGCCCTGCTCCTTGAGCAAGCGCCGCACCTCTGCAAAATAATGCATGTGCGCGCCCGACAACACCGATAGGCCAATGGCGTCAACATCTTCTTGCAAGGCTGCTGAGACGATCATCTCCGGGGTTTGCCGCAGGCCAGTGTAGATGACCTCCATCCCTGCATCGCGTAGGGCCCTCGCAACAACCTTAGCCCCGCGGTCGTGGCCATCCAGCCCGGGTTTAGCTATAAGAACCCGTATTCTTCTGTCCATAGCACCATCTTACGGCAGTGCAGCAAAAAGCCAGAAGCCCCACCCTGCGTCCTTTGATTCTGCAGGCCCAAGGGCATGTACAAGGTACAAAGACCTGAATTAGACTTAGCATGGGATGGACAAGGTTCACGTCATAGGCGCAGGTCTCTCCGGCGTAGAGGCTGCCTTCACCGCAGCCCGCCTGGGTGCGCGGGTTCGGCTGTACGAGATGCGGCCTCATCGTATGACCCCCGCCCACCAAACCCCTTATTTCGCTGAACTGGTCTGTTCCAACAGCCTAGGAGGTGAAGGAGAAACCAATGCCAAAGGCCTCTTGCAGGCTGAGCTTAGGGCTGCAGGTTCCCTGGTCATGCAGGCTGCCGGGCAGAACCGGGTACCAGCAGGGGGGGCGCTGGCAGTGGAGCGGGAGGGGTTTTCAAAAGAAATTACCCGGGCCCTGGAGGCCCACCCCGGCATTGAGGTGGTGCGCGAGGAGCTAACGGCCATCCCTACGGAGGGCATTACCGTGCTGGCCACCGGCCCGCTCACCTCGGATGCGCTGTCGGAGCACCTACGTGCGCTTTTGGGCAGCGAATTCCTGGGGTTTTACGACGCTGCTGCACCGGTGGTGCTGGGCGAGAGCATCAACATGGACATCGTCTATCGGGCCGGGCGCTACGGGCAGAGCGCCGACTATCTGAACTGCCCCATGGATGAGGCCCAGTATCGGCGTTTTTACGAGGTGCTGAGCCAGGCCCGCCAGCACACACCCCACGAGTGGGAGAAGCTCGAGTTCTTTGAAGGCTGCATGCCCATTGAGGAAATTGCCCGCCGCGGCTACGACACCCCCCGCTTTGGCCCCATGAAGCCGGTGGGTTTGCCCGACCCCAGAACTGGCAAAGAGCCTTACGCGGTGGTACAGCTTAGGGCCGAGGACCGGCGCGGCCAGATGTGGAGCCTGGTGGGCTTCCAAACCGGCCTCAAGTGGGGCGACCAGAAGCTCGTGGTACGGAGCATACCAGGTCTGGAAAACGCCGAAATCGTGCGCTACGGCGTGATGCACCGCAACACCTACCTATGCGCTCCCCGGCTGATCGAGCCCACCCTTCAGTTTCGGGCGCATCAAAAGCTCTTGGTAGCGGGGGTGCTGTGTGGGGTGGAGGGCTACCTCGAGTCCGCTGCTACAGGCTTTTTAGCCGGACTGAACGCAGCCCGCCTGGCCCAAGGTGAAGAACCCCTGGTTCCACCCGAGGCTTCCATGCTGGGCGGCTTGGTGCGCTACCTAGCCAGCGCCAACCCCGAGAACTTCCAGCCCATGAACGCTAACTGGGGACTGGTTCCCGCTGAGGGTGAAAGGGGCCAGAAGTCCGAAAAGCGCGCCCGCATGTTCCGTCGTGGGCTGGCGCAATTCCGGCAGTGGCTGGCGGGCATAGAGCCGCGCTTGATGAAGGATTTTTCTAACGCGGAAATATGGGTAGGTTCAAGTTGAGCAGGCTGGCATAACTCACCTTCCAGCCCTGCTCAGCGAAGGACAGCTGGGCCACGCCACTGCGCCGCACAGGGTTGCCGTCCAGAACAGCTAATAGGCTAAAACGCAGGGTGGCCTGACGATCCCGGAGCTGGGTTTGCAAGAACTCGAGCTCAAACCCACTCAGACGCACCTCAGCACGACCGAAGGCAGGCGAGGGGTTGTCCAAAAAACGCTCGCTCCAAACCGGATCGTTACACCTCAGCCCCTCGAAGACCTGGCGCAGGGCATTTTGGGCCAGAAGCACCGAGGGCTGGGGGCGCGCGTTGGGGTCGGGGCGGGCAATGGCCTCAATGGCCGCTCTGGCCCAGTGGCACGGGGGCACATCCACGAAGGGTGAGGTTCCTGGCTGAGGCTGGGCCAATGAAAAGCCCCCCAGCAGCAGTAGGAAGATTAGCTTTTTCATAGGTTTAGGCTGACAGAGCGGGGGGCCTTCGACTAGGGTACCGAATACCATTCATAGTAGGTATAAACTGTGCAAGATGGAGCGCAAATACTTCGGAACCGATGGCATACGGGGGGTGGCGGGGGAGCCACCGCTTACCCCGGAGTTTGTGCTTAAGCTGGGGCAGGCTGCGGGGGCCTATTTCAAAAGCATCCAGAAGAGGCCCGTGGTGCTGCTGGGTAAGGACACCCGCCAGTCCTGTGACCTGCTCGAGGCCGCCCTGGCCGCGGGGCTAATGTCCCAGGGCGTGCAGGTCGAACACCTAGGGGTACTGCCCACGCCTGGGGTGGCCTACCTGACCAAGACCCTGGGGGCCACCGCCGGGGTGATGATCTCGGCCAGCCACAACCCCTACCAGGACAACGGCATCAAGTTTTTTAGCGCCGCCGGCGACAAGCTGCCCGACGAGGTAGAAAGCGAAATTGAGGGCCTCCTGGAGCACGAGTTCAAGACCGATGGCATCGGTACGGTTTCCGACTTCCGCGAGGCCGAGCGGATGTACCTGGACTTTTTATCGTCCAAAGGGGGCGGCCTCGAGGGCCTCAGGGTGGTGCTCGACACCGCCGACGGCGCCACCTTCCGCCTGGCCCCCCGGCTTTTTCAGCGCCTGGGGGCCGAGGTTTTTGTGATGTTTAACACCCCTGACGGGCGCAACATCAACAAAGGCTGCGGCTCTACCCATCCCGAGGTTTTGCGCCAACAGGTGGTGGAGATGGGCTTCGACCTGGGGGTGGCCTTTGATGGCGACGGCGACCGGGCCATTCTGGTGGATCGGCAGGGGCGCGAGTTTCACGGCGACCACGTGCTCTACCTGAACGCCTTGGTGCGGCGCGAGCCGGGGGTGGTGGGCACCCTGATGAGCAACATGGGCCTCGAGGTCAAACTGCGCGAGGCCGGCATCAACTTCCACCGCGCTGCAGTAGGCGACCGCTATGTTTACGAGAAGCTTAAGGCCCTGGCCCTGACTCTGGGTGGGGAGCAGAGCGGCCATGTGCTTTTCCTCGACCATGCCACCACCGGCGACGGTATGCTCACAGCTATACTGACCCTCAAGGCCATGCGCGAGTCCGGACGCGACCTGTCAGAGTGGTACGAGGCCCTGCCCATGTACCCTCAGCACCTGAGGAGCATACCTGTTTTGGACAAGCAAAAGGTCATGCAGCGGCCCGAGCTGCACCAGGCCATCCAGGAAGCCGAACAAAGGCTTGCTGGCCGGGGGCGGATCAACGTGCGCCCCTCCGGCACTGAGCCGCTGGTGCGGGTGATGGTGGAAGGCCCAGCCGAGCTGATTGAATCGGTTTCTGCCGAGCTAGCCTCGCTGGTAGAACGGCTGGGCAGCACCCCCTAAGGCCCCGCCTATGCCAGGGGAGCTTTCATGAGGGTACGTTTGCCAATTACCGTCCGCTATGCGGAAACTGATGCCATGGGTGTGGTGCACCACAGCAGCTACGTGGTCTGGCTCGAGGCTGCACGGGTGGAGTGGCTCGAGCAAATCGGTCTGCCCTACACACAGATTGAGGCCCAGGGCCTGGCTTTTGCTGTGGTGGAGCTAGGCCTGGTCTACCGCTACCCCGCCCGCTTTGGCGACCGGCTCGAGGTCGAAACCTGGCTCAGCGAGGCCTCCTCTCGCACCCTACGTTACGAGTACCGGATCTGGAAGGGCCAGACACTCCTGGCCGAGGGCTTTACCCGCCACCTCTGCCAGGACCTGCGGGGTAGGGCTGTGCGGATCCCTGCCACGGTGGCCGGTCCTCTACTGCAACAGCTATCTACGATGAGATGAAGCCCCACCACCGGATGAACCCTTTGCTTTGCGGGTTTGCCTCTACGGCTGAAAAAAGCCGCCCCTCGTACGGAAATCCTAGAACCTCGCCTAAAGCGCGGGCAGTGGCAAAACGGTTCAGGCAAAGCTCTCGTTATAGCTTGACGCCTGGTGTTACTGCAAAATCTGGGCCCAGCTGGTGGGCGCGCGGGGCCTGGTGTAGTCGGTGTCCATCTGGGCCAGTTGCAGCTTGCCCGAGTACTCTTCGTTCACGGCCTGCCAGTAGGTGTATTCCTCAATCACCCAGATGCCGCTTTCGCGCGCCCCGTTGCCACTGCCCCGAATACCCCCAAAAGGCAGGTGGGCCTCGGCCCCCACAGTGGAGTTGTTGATGCTGGTCATGCCCGCTTTGATCTCGTTCTTGAAGCGGTAGGCCCAGTCGCGGCGGTTGGTGTACACCGCGCTCGAGAGGCCATAAGGGTGGGCGTTGGCCACCTGGATGGCCTCGTCCAGGCCATCCACCCGCACCAGGTTGACGGTGGGACCAAAAATCTCCTGCTCAAACTGCTTCATGCCGGGCCGGGCCTCCCAGACCGTGGGCCAGCCAAACAAGCCGGCCTCGGGGTCGCCCTTGAAGTGGGGGTAAGGGTTCGCATTGGTGATACGGGCTTTGCCAAAGAGGAGGTTGGCCCCCTCGGTCTGGCCCCAGGTGTAGTGTTCGATCCAACGCTCGTAAAGGCGCGCGTTGATAAATGGCCCGTAGTGCACGCCAGGGTACTGGATCGGGTTGCCCACCACGGTAGACTCGGTTTTTTCCAGGAAGCGCTTTTTGAACTCGTCGTAGATGGGGGCATCCACGATGATGTTGCCCGCGCTGGTGCAGCGCTGGCCCCCGGTGGCAAAAGCGCTCCACCAGGCCCCCTCCACCGCTAGATCCAAGTCGCTGTCGCGCAACACCACCAGAGGGTTTTTGCCACCGAGCTCGAGGGTCGGACGCAGCAGGTTGCGTCCCGCCACCTCGCCGATCCAGCGCCCTACCACGGTGCTTCCGGTGAAGGCGAATTTGTTCAGCAGCCCTTCGTCCATGAGCTCTACCAGCCACTCGCCTGAGGAGTTTTTACCCCCGCCAAACACCACATTGATGACGCCCGGGGGCAGTCCAGCCTCTTCAAAGAGCTTGACCAGCACATATGAGAGCGCCGGGGAGTCTTCAGAGGGCTTCCAAACCACAGTATTGCCGGTAAGTACAGCCGGTATCAGTTTCCAGGAGGGCACCGCAATGGAGAAGTTGCCCGCGGTAATTATCCCCACCACTCCCACGGGGCGGCGGAAGGTAAAGAGTTCCTTGTGCTTCATCTCGCTGGGCACGGTCTGTCCATAGAGCCGACGTCCTTCCGAGGCAAAAAAGATGGCAGTGTCAATGGCCTCCTGCACATCCCCGCCAGCCTCTTTGAAGGTCTTGCCTACCTCACGCACCATCAGCCGCACCAGGGTATCCTTCTCGCGGGTCAAGACCCCGGCCAGATTCATAAGCAGTGCTCCGCGCACTGGGGCAGGAGTACGCGACCACTCCTGAAAGGCTTTTTGGGCGACGAGCGCGGCTTTTCGCAAGATTTCCTTAGAGGCCTCGGGAAAGCGGGCCACCATGTCGGCACGGTCAGCGGGGTTGTGGCGCTCGAGCACCCGTCCTTCAAAAAGCTCCTCACCCCCAACCAGATGCCCTATCTCCAGGGCTTTGCCGTACTTGCTTGGGTGCGTTTGCATACCTCACCTCTCCACCAAGTCGAGCTTTTTTTTCAGGGCTTCAGCGGTAGCAGGAGGTACCAGTTTAGACACATCGCCCCCGTAACGGGCGATCTCTTTGATCATGGTAGAGGAAACAAACGACCAGCGGGTAGCCGCCATTATAAAGAAGGTCTCGGGGTGGTTACCGTACTGGCGGTTAAAGTGGGCCATCTGTAACTCGCTTTCGTAGTCGGACACCGCCCGCAGCCCCTTGATGATGACCCTCGAGCCCACCCGTTTCATGTAGTTAGCCAGAAGGCCATTGAAGGTATCCACCTCCACGTTGGTAAGCCGAGCAGCGGCTACCGCCTGTTGGATTATCTCGACCCGCTCGGGAGGGGTAAAAAGCCAAAAACCCCGCTTGGAGGGGTTCTCCAGCACCGCCACCGTCACTTTGGTAAAGTGCCTCGAGGCCCGCTGGATTACGTCAAAGTGCCCGTTGTGTAAAGGGTCAAAGCTGCCAGGGTAAACCACATGCATACTGCCTCGCTTTCGGCCTGTATCTTCACACAGCGGGGCGCCTTAGTCAAACACCCAAGCCATCAGCGATTAGAGCTCTTGCTCTAGCCATCTTCGACGGCATCGGCTTCAACGATAGTCAGACAGTTGTGGCCGTACCGGCGCCGCTCTCCCATAGGTAGCTGCAGCCCGGTGGGGTGTTGCAGAACGTACACCCCCCCCGCCTCAACCACCCCTGCCTCGAGCAAGCGCTCAAAATCCAAGAGCAGGTCGTGGGGATAAGGCGGGGCCATAAAGGCCACCGTGAAGCGCAGGCCCTGCCGTCGGGCATCCTGCAAGAAGTGCTCCACCGGAAGCCCCACAATACGAACTTTTAGGCGGGCCTTGCTGGCGTTTTCCCGCAAAATCTGAACGGCCTGGCGGTCTTTTTCCACCAAGGTGGTCTCAAAGCCCTCCGAGGCGGCCTCGAGGCCCACCGCGCCGCTTCCGGCATACAAATCCAGGAAGCGGCCTCGCTGCGGGTAGCGGAAACGTAAGTAGTCAAATAGGGCCTTGCGCAAGCGTACTGGGCTGGGCCGCGCCGAGTCCGGCACCTTCAGGGCCACCCCTTTGGCCGTTCCGGCTAGTATTCGTAGCATCAGGAACTTTCACCGCTGCTTGGGCACCAGGGTGGGGATCTGTGCGACGTAAGAATTACGAAACCAGATCTGGCAGCGAATAGCCTCGCTCCTGCTGGGTCTGACCTGCACCTCAAATCGGCTGCTGGCCCCATTGGCCAGGCTGCTAACCGCGATTGGGGCCGAGTTGGTGCCGTAAACCTTGTCGTTAGAAACCCCGTTGACCACCTCGACACTTTGATCCACCACCCGCAGGTTAACGCGCACATCCCTAAGCGTCCGCCCCGACTGGTTGACTACCGTTCCCCTGGCTACCACTACCCCGTTGGCTCCAGGCTCGCAGCCCCACTCGGTCACTCTAAGCTTGTACACCGCATCCTGGGCCTGAGCTAATCCGAGAAAGAGAAAGGCCCCTAATAAAAAGAGGAATATTCGGTCTTTCGGTCTCATATAAGCAATCCTACCAGAAGCCATCCAGGCTGCGCCATACTGGCCTCAGCGGGGTTTAGGTACCAGGGTGGCGATCCGTATCTCCCTGGGGTTGCGAAACCACAGTTCACAGCGGCTCACCGTATCAAAGTTGGTGCGGACTCGCAGCTCAAAGCGGGCTGACTCCCCCGGAAGCAA
>Ga0209691_1000799_pt1 | contig 20658 bp, 18 predicted proteins | sample YNPMSBMetaG_FD_187120 | JGI IMG/M metagenome (GOLD analysis project Ga0209691, IMG submission 187120) | Anoxygenic and chlorotrophic microbial mat microbial communities from Yellowstone National Park, USA - YNP MS-B MetaG (SPAdes) (version 2) ... | reverse complement strand
GTCTTTGCCGCCACCGGAGCACTTCGGCATCCATCTGTCCAAAGGCCAGCCTTAGCCTCGTGTACCCCACATGGGATGGGAAAGCCGCGGTTATTATTCCCAGGCGACCGGAGAGTGTATGATGGCACGATAACCGACGTGTGATTGCAGGGTGACCGGGGTGTGTGATGGCAGGATGGTCTGTGTTGTGTGATGGCAGGATGGTCTGTGTGATGGGGAGCAGCGATCTACGGGGCGATTTCGGAGGCGATGGTCCAGAGGTGACGGCCATCCTGAATAGGCGGGAGTCGGCGTGGCCATTGGGTGGGCTGAGGGTTTGGGAAGGTTTGGGCTGTGCCCCGGGACCTGGAGGCGGGACCTGGCGGAGTGCCGGCCGGTCAGGTGGGGCGGCCGTAGATGAGGGTAAGCGCTTCTTCGACGGAGCGAAAGGGTTGGCCTCTGCTGAGCAAACTGTCCAAGCGTTGTCGGGCGTCGAGGGGGGTGTGTCCCAGAGCCAGAAGTGCCTGGTACACATCCTCCACCAGTTGGGGATCGAGACGGGATGAACCGTCGGTGACCCCCGCCTCTGCCGGAACCTCCCGGGTCAAAGCCAGGCGGGTGACCTTCCGCTTGAGGGTGGTGACGATCTGCTCGGCCGTGGTCGTACCGATCCCCGGCAGGGTGCTCAGCCACGGAACATCCTGGCGACGGATCGCCTCGGCGATCTCGTGGCAAGGTCGAGCCATCGCCTTGAGGGCTTTTTTGATCCCAATCTTTTCCACCGAGCAGAACAGCTCGAACAACTCCAGCTCCGCTTCGCTGTGGAAACCGATATAGCGGGGGATGAAGCGATTGCCACTGCCGATGCCTTCCAGATATTCCAACGTGTGGAGCGTGACTTCCTGACCGAGTCGGTTTTGCAACTGCCGCCGAACCGTTTCGGGAATCAGAATCTGATACTCGAACGGCCCCACCTGGAGGCGGGCCTCTTCCTCCAACACGCGGTTGAGTATGCCGGTGATCCGTGTGATCATAGGTAATTGCTCAGAGAGCAGCGGAGCGGAAGCCGGGAGGGTCTGGCCAGGCATCCGGATCCTTTTTGCACGCCTTTTCCCAGATCGGCTTTGTTCTAGAAAACCAGCCGCTCGAGGAAAACGGAAATCGTGACCCCTCCTCTCACAGCGGAGTTATCGCCCTCGTTCCGACCCAGCGGTCACGCCCCCTTTCCGACGTGGTCCAGGAGTAAAAACCGGCGGGGCCCAATTTCCGGGAAGAGGGTTCAAATCGGGGGTCCATTTCCGGGAAAGGGGTTCAATTTCCAGGAAGACGAGCATCGGCCGGCAGACGCAATTCGGTTCCTGCTGGTACGCGCGAGGCATTCACGTCCGGATTGAGATCGTAGATTTCGATCCAACGTTGCTCGTTTCCCAACAGGTGCCGGGCAATGGTAGGCAGACTCAGGCCCTCGGTCGGAACCCGATAGATTTTGAATCCCCCCGCCTGAGGAGGTGGCGAACCCGCCTGATAGGTCGGCGGAGCGGCATTCCAGGGATCGTTCGGTCGTGCGCGTCCTTCCGCCGGTTGGATGACCGAACCAGAAAGGCCTCTTCCGGGAGCCGGAGAAGTCGGCAACGACCGGGAGGTGTCGAATCCGAACCGCCGCAGAATGTGCAAGGGCGGAATATCAATCGCCCCGCCCCCCTGGAGCGGCTTGTTCCGGTTGTACGCCCGCAACGCGGCGGCATAACGCGGGTCCTGGTAAAACTCCTGGCTGATCGATTCCCAACTGTCCCCGGGTCGGGGTTCGTAAATGTCCACATCGTAAGACGTGACAGGGGGACGCTCCGGCACCGTGGCCGAGGCAGCTTCAGGACGTCCCGCGTTAGAAGCCCCGGAAGCAGTGGGGAACGCCTCGGGGGTGGGCTTTGTCCCCGTAGCTGTAGGCGGGTGTGCGGAAAGATTCGCCGACGGCGGTGTCAGTCCCGTTGCTGGTGCCGGTGGCGGTGTCAGTCCCGTTGCTGGTGCCGGTGGCGGTGTCAGTCCCGTTGCTGGTGGGATGACCGGTCCTGTTACCGGGGGAGGTGTTGGCCCGGTTCCGGCCGGCTCGGTCGGCTGGGGTACAGTCAGGCGGCTGCTGCGATCCGCAGGCGTAAGCTGAGCAGAAGCGGGATGGGGTGTACCCGAAGAAGGGGGTGGGGTCAGGCCGGCAGACGGCGTAACGCCGGGATCCGAGGGAGCCACGGGCACGGGTGGCACCGTAAGGTGGACAGGCGGTGGAACAGGGCTAGAAGCGGGAGGGGGCGGAGCCGAAGTGGCTGAACTTTTGCCCGAAGTCGCAACGGGTGCAGGCAATGCAGGCGGTACCGGTGGGGTATCCCCAGCTGGTGGAGGCCCAAGAGGAGCCGGTGGGGGGGGAGCTACCGCGGGAATATCCACCTTCTCTGCAGCAGCTGTGGAACCGGCTGGTGGCGGCGGAAGCAACGGCGCAGGTGGAGGCGGAACAGCAGGGGAGCCTGATTTCGCCTCTTCCGGAGCAGCCGGAACGCCTCCCGCGGGGATCACCGGCGGTATCGACAACGGCGGTGGTGGAAGCACAGTCCCGGCTTCCACTGCCCCCGGAGCAGCAACTCCACTGCCCGATGCCGGTGGGAGCGGTAGCCCGGGTGACGGCACCCCAGAGCCCAAAGCCGCAGAAAATGGACCACCTGGAGCGGGCAGAAGATGCGGTTCCCCCGCTCCGCCCGAGCCCGAACGATCGGTACCCTCCCCGACCGAATGCGCCGCCGAACGGGACGCCACCGTGGAAAGACCCGTCCCGGCAGCAGCGGGCGCCTCTGCGGTTGCCTCAGGCGCAGCGGAGTCCTTCCGCTCTCCCGATAGGGGGGGGTAGAACAGGTACATGGTGGAGAAGCCGGCCAACAGGCTGAGAACGGCTACGATCCCGATCGTCCAGCGGTGGTGACGGCGTGAAGCCGTGGCTTTCGCTTCCGAAGCAGCGGGGGCACTCGCCTCACGCCGCCGCCAGAATCGCCTCCAGGAAAATCGCGACGCTTTGCCACTGCTTCGCGACTGGGTGGTCGATGCGGTCATCGGATGCCTCCTGCCGAGGTTCGAGAGGGTCCATGCTTTTCCAGCTTCCCGAAGGTCCTGCGGATACGCCGGCCCTGCTCATCGCGGAAGCGGTTCGGAAGCGGTGAACCAGCAAGGCTTCGGGAGGGTGGGGTCTTCCTCATCGGGTCTCAGGGGTTGGATGCGGGTCGGTCCCCACGTTGGGCCACACGCAATTTGGCACTGCGAGCCCGAGGGTTGCGGATCGTTTCCTCAGGAGTGGGAGTAACCGGTTTTTTGGTCACCATCTGCCAGATTCCTGGGTCGCGGAAAGCCTGCTTGACCCGCCGGTCCTCCAAGGAGTGGAAGCTGATGATGCCCACTCGACCGCCGGGGCGGATCAAGCGAGGCAAGGCTGTGAGCAAACGTTCCAGAGCGCCCAGTTCGTCGTTGACCGCGATCCGCAACGCCTGAAAGGTCCGGGTGGCCGGGTCGATGCCGCCACCACGGGGAACGCAGGATCGGACCAGTTCCGCCAGTTCCCCGGTAGTCCGCAGAGGCTGACGGCGCCGCTGCTCAACGATGCGGCGGGCGATCCGGCGACTGTACCGCTCCTCGCCGTATTCCCAAAGCAGACGGGCCAGGTCACGCTCGGACCAGGTGTTCACAATGTCCTCGGCTGTCAAATCGGCTGTGGGATCCATACGCATGTCCAGCGGGCCATCCTGGCGGAAACTCAAGCCGCGCTGGGGATCGTCTACCTGATCGCTGGCAAAGCCCAGGTCGGCCAAGAGCCCATCCACCTGGTCCAGCCCCAGCGTGGGGAGAATCTGCGGCAGGCCATCGAAGCGGCTTGGGATGAAGGTCACCGGCAGGCCAGCCAGGCGGCTGCGTGCCAAGGCGAGCATCGCCGGGTCTTGATCCACCGCAATCAGGCGGCCTTCGGGACCTATGGCCTCGGCCAGCCGGCGGGCATGGCCACCTGCCCCGACCGTGGCATCGACCCACACCTGGCCCGGCTTCGGGGCCAGCAGCGCCAGCGTCTCCTCCAACAGCACCGGTACATGCCGCACCGGTGGAGCCGAACCCATATGCTCACCGTGGTGCTCCGTCAATGTCAGTTTCCTCCGCTTCGTTCCCACCTGGGTGGCAAATCCCCGCCTGCCGGGTCACATGTCTGCGACCCCTGGGCTCCGTTCCGGCTTCGCCTGGCTTTCCCCTGGGGCCTCTCATTTCCTCATTTCCTCGCATCTCCTCATCCGGGGTTATGGACATTTCCTCGCATCTCCTCATCCGGGGTTATGGACATTTCCTCGCATCTCCTCATCCGGGGTTATGGACACTTCCGGTCCATCGGCGTCATGAGAGAAAAGTTATAGCAGAGCGCTTCCCCAGAGGTTATCTTGGTATGCGATCCACACAAGCAGTCGGGGTGATGGCGAAGCGGTTCCGGGAAGGTTATAATGATGCTCAATTGACGGGAGGCAGCAGGGGTGATAGCGAACCCCCTGACAGGCGATCGAACATTCACGTCACCCTCGGGAGAAACGGATCATGCCATCTTCGATTCCTGGTCGGAAAGTGTCGGCCTGGCGGGTTCTGATGCGGACGATGCGGGTCCTTCTGTTGAGCCTGGTGATTCTCGTCGGACTGCCCGTGCTTGCCTGGTGGATCGTGGGGCTGGTGCTCCGCTCACAAGGCCGGCAGGAACTGCACAGCGTACTGGTGGAACTGGAGCAGAAGGACCCAGCATGGACCTGGGAGCGTCTCCAAGTGGACCGTCCTGCGGTGCCCGCGGAGCAGAACTTTTTTGAGATGATCCAGCGGATCGCCCGGCAGGTGCGTCCGGTAGGCCAGATCCCGCGGACCTTGCACAGTCAAGAGCATGCCTGGCAGGAATACCGCCAGAGTGTGCCTCCCAACCATCGCTGGCTGCCGCAAGCCGTCACTGTGGTACGTCGTGATTTCCAGACGCTCCCCGAAGCGCTCACCTTGCTCCGCTCCCTGAAGAAGTACCCCCAAGGATCGGTGCAGATCACTCTCGACGCCAACCCGCTGGCCACGCGGCTGGAGTTTCTGGACCATTGGGCGACCCTCAGCACCCTGCTGGACCTGGAAAGCCAGCTGGCGATCCAGGAGGGGGATTTCCCCCGGGCCGTCGGACACATCCAGACTTTCTTCCAAAGCTCTCGCCTGTTCGGCGAAACACCGGTGCTTATCGGACATCTGGTGGCCTTGTCCAGCCACAGGATGGGCCTCAAAACGGTGGAGCAATGGCTGGCCCACGACACCGCGGCGGAACAGCTCGACCAGGTCCAGCGCTGGATCGAGCAGGATAACTCCCATCTGACCTCGGATCTGGCCTGGCGTGCCGAACGGGCCATGACCAACGAACTGTTTACCGCTTTAGAAAACGGTTCGGTGACTCTTGAGGAACTGCTCAGCCACGATATTCCCAACGGGGATTGGTACTTGTACCAGTGGTTGCGCTGGACCTACTGGTACCGCGTGCCGCGCGATCGAGCCACTTATCTGCGGTGGATGAGCCGCTGGCTGGAAGAAGTGATGTCCCGACCGGTGGAAGAGCGGCTAGCCGCCGCAAAAGCCTTTGAACAATCGCTCCAGTCGGACCTCCAGGTCCCCGCTGCACCGGTGACGTTCGTGATGCTCAGATATATCACCAGCACCCGGGTGATGGTCTCGCAGGTCCAGGCTGTCGCCCTCAATCGCTGCGCCCAGGTGGCCGTCGCCTGTGAACGCTTCCGGCAGAAACACCAACGCTGGCCCAAACAACTTGACGAGCTGACCCCAGAATTCCTGGCCCAACTGCCGGTGGACCCCTTCACCGGCCAGCCGCTGCTGATGACCCAAACGGCCAACGGCCTGGTTATCCACTCCCCTGTGCAGCAACTGGAGGGGCTGCGACGTCCCGAACATCCCCGAGAGGCGGCGGGATTGCCCGAAGGGGTGCTCGTCGGCTTCCGCCTCTGGAACCCGGAACACCGGCGGCAACCACCCCTCCCCACCCAGCTCCAGCTCCCCGAGGGTGGCAACGACTGATACCCGAACCCCTTCACCCACGCTTAGGAAACGCAACTCTTCCGGGGCATGGCCTCCAGGGAACGGGGCATGGCTCCGCAATGCTCCATCGCACTCCGCTGCGGACGTGGCCGACAACTCACGGGGCAGGTCGCCATCGAAGCCGCTGCCATCCCTAGCCGTTCTCTGCTCCATGTTTCGGACACTGCTGCCATTCCTGGCCGTTCCCTGCTCCGTATTTCGGACCCTCTGGTGATGCTGACCTTCGCTGCGGTTCTGCGGGGAATGGTCGGTGGATTGGTCGGAGCGGTGTCAGGATTGCTGGGGGCTTCGTAAGGGATTGCCCCTAGATGTTCCCAAGTGGCTCGTTACTGCTTCCGCCGCACCGAGAGGATGATCACATCTTTTTCCGGCACGTCGTCGTGGAAGCCTTTGCGGGTGGTCTTGACCGCTTTGATCTTGTCCACGACATCCATCCCTTCGATCACCCGGCCGAAGACGCAGTACCCGACCTTGTCGCGGGCGTTGGCCCGATCCAGGAAGGTGTTGTCCTTGACGTTGATGAAGAACTGGGCGGTGGCGCTGTCCGGTTCGGAAGTCCGGGCCATGGCGATGGTGCCCCGCAGGTTGGATAGGCCGTTATTCGATTCGTTCTTGATCGGCGGCCGGGTCTTCCGTTCCTTCAAACCCGGTTCGTACCCGCCTCCTTGGATCATGAAACCGTCGATGACCCGGTGGAAAATCGTCCCGTCATAATGTTTGTCGTCCACATACTGCAAGAAGTTTTTGACCGTGATCGGGGCCTTGTCTTCGTACAATTCGATGACGATGGTCCCCATGTTGGTTTCCATCACGACCACAGGATTGGCCGCCCGAGCCGTGGAGCCGGTCACCACCATTCCTACTACCATCAACGTCAGAATCAAAAACTTGGCGGACAGCATGTCGTGCACCTCCTGAAAAGGGGATTCCGGGCCGTAACCACACCTTCAGCCACGCCTGACAACCCGGAGAAAGGCATTCTAGGAGCCGAGGCAGCTACCAGCGATGGGAGCCATGACTCGCAGGCGAGCCAGGGACCAATCAGGTCCGTTTCACCACCTCCTCGTTCACAGCAGCGGATAGCGGGTGAGAGACTCCTGGAAATGTTCCCGTAGCAGGGCGAAGTAGGCGTAAAGCTCTTCCGGACGGATCGAACCACGGCCGCAGGAACCGGAGGAGCAACCACCGGAGGAGGAGCAACCGCCGGAGGTGGAGGAGCAACCACCGGAGGAGGAGCAACCACCGGAGGTGGAGGAGCAGCCGCTTGAGGAGCCGTTCTCGGCAGGTCGGCGACAGGAGGAGCAGCCGGTGGAGGTCGAGGCGGAGGCGGCTGTGCCCCGCTGTCCAATGGCACGTGGGGCAGCGATCGGCGGAGCCAATTGGGACAGGTCCAGTATCTCCAAGCGGTAGCCACTGCGGGCCTGCCAGGTGGCGAGCCAGGTGGCAGGATCAGGATCCGTTCCGCTCGAAGCCGGCAGCACATGGAGGATGCAGCAGCGATCCAGGGTGGCTTCCGCGTCCAGGATCAACCATGGCGGAGCATCGGTGTCCAGAAGCGGCAGCAGACGGTGGACCGCCTCCTGAGCCTCCTGAGCCGCCTGCTGATCTTCCCTTGTGGCCCGACGCAGGATGGAGCCACCAACCCCCGGAGGGAATCGAGCACCCGAGACAGTCGCCGAGTTCGTAAGCGCAGGGAGAAGCACTTCGCCCAGTTCCCAGCCGCGGGATGTCTGCAGTACCACCGCTTCCCCCCGGTGATACTCCTCCTCGGCAGAAAAGCTGCCGAGCCAGCCGAGTTTGCCGTAACGCACCAGGCAGGAAGGTGCAGTGCTCACGCCGCCGATTCCTGTTCAAAGCCGAAGAAGTCCCGCATATACTTATCATACTCCGCCTGGCCGAATTCGGAGCTGAGGTCCAGCCGCAGTTCGTTGATCACTTTGATGCTCAGGTCGCGGTGCCAGAGGTTCCAGCAGGCAGCACAGATTTCCCGCTGGATGCGTAAGCCGAGTTCATCGGGGAACGGGGGAGTCGGCAAGGGTCGGGCCCGCTTTCCTTCCATGCACCCGGGGCGTTGACAGCGGAATCCGGTGTCGGTGGCGGCAGGCCCCTCGCTTGGGGCAGGTTGCGGCACGGAGGCTCCCACGGAACGCAGGAGCTTCTCGATGGCCTCTTTGGGTACCCGATCGCCCCGCTCCTGGGCCACGTGCCAGCCGCGGGTCCAGACGTCGATGGCCGCCTCCTTCTGACCCTGCTGCAGGAGGCATTCCCCCAAGTGCTGATAAACCCGCGAAAAATGCGGATTGATCTGGAGCACCCGCTCGAAGGCCCGGGCCGCTTCCGCATACTGCCCGTCTTCCATCAAAATCTGACCCAGCCGGAAATGGGCCAGATCATCCTCCGGATCCCCCTCGGCCATCGCCCGGAAGCGGGCGATCTGTTCGGCACGTTCCGCAGAAGTCATAGCGCGCATCACTCCATGAGAAAAAAGGTGATCATCCCCGGGAAGCTTACCGCACTGGGAAACTTACCGCTGCCGGGCACCCCGAGCACTCGGCGTGCGCCAGGAGCCTCCCCGGAGCTTCACGGAGCCGGCAGCACGGTCACGGGCAGCTCGAAGCTCACGCTTTTGCGGCTCAGCCTGTCCGTGACGCTGATGCGGGCGGTGAATCGCCCGGGTCGGTTCAAAAACAGGGGAAACTGCAGCGTATAAATCGGCACCGTGGGGTCCAAACCGCCGTCCACCACCTGACTGATCGCTTTGGCCAGCAACGGCGCACCCCGCTCATCCAAAACCTGGTATTCGTTGAGGGTGTTCGGCTGCCGGGTTTTGTTGTCCCGTTGGAAGCCGACCACGGAGAAATTGATGAAGAGAGTCTGGCCGACGAATGCCGTGGTCGGAGCCGGAATCTGCCGCTGCGGGTCCAGCGTCGGATGAACCGCCACAATCCCGAAATCCGGCTTGAGCACCTCGAAGCGAGCAGTGAGTGTACCCGTGGCTTTCGTCGTCGTGTCCGTGACCGTCACCTTGCACACATATTGACCCGGGGGTTGATCCAAACCCACCGTGACAAACGCCCGGGCCGGAAGCACTTGACCCCGCAACGGCACAAAATCGATCAAGTCCCGCGGCTTCTCCTGGAAATAAACCTTGCCCGCCATGTCGCTGATTTCCATTGCCATACGGTACCGGGCGGTGCCGTCGGTATCAATCGTCAGACCGACGATGTCATAACCGATATACACAATCTCCCCAGGCAAAAAGCGGTTGTCCTTGCGGGTTGGCCCCATTTCCCCGATGGTGAAGCGAACATTGCTCAGCTTCAATTCCCCCGCTTGGATAGTCGGCTGCATCGGCGTCCAGCCCAGGACCGTCGCTACTATCGCTGTTAGCATAACGTCACCTGCACGTCAGAGGCTGTGTCGGCCAGCAACGTTGTTCACTGACCCCCCTGCATTCCTCCCCTGCAGAAATGCAGGAGGTTGTAACCGCCCCAGGAGTTATTGTCGCTCCGGAAGCCCCCGCTGACCACTCTCCCCCTCACTCAGTGTTTTCGGGACGACGGAGCGGATGGGCCAGCAGCAGGGGAGTGACCCCAAGCGGCGATCTTCTCCCAAATGGGCGGTGGCACGGGCATCACCGACAGGCGGCTGATACGGACCAGTTCCCAGTCCGCGCACGCCGGATCGCTTTTGATCCGAGCAAGCGGCACTGCTTGCTCCAGGCGACGCACCGGACGGACCCGCACGATCCACCCCTGCCCTGTTTGCGGGTCCCGCTGGGCATCCGCCACGGCTTCCAGAATGCCCACCACCGCTTTCTCGCGGCCGGTGTGATACAGGTAAATCCGGTCTCCGCGACGCACCTGCGAGAGGTAACGCTGGGCCAGCGGGTTGGTTACGCCGTCCCAGTCCGTCTCTCCGTCCCGTTCCAAGTCCTCGTAGCTGTATTCGGCAGGTTCGGATTTGAACAGCCATTGGCCCATGATAAAGTCCTCCTGAACCATCTCGGCGTCGGCTTTTTGCCCTGGGTGTTTCTCACATCTCAGCAATGGGTGCTTCTGATGGCGACTGCTTCATCGGCACGTTGATTCGATCCCGGTGGTCTGGGGGAGTATCGGCAGGGGTAACGTGTTTATGGGCGGCGTGCTGGGGTGGGTTTGAGGAGGAGTCGGGCGGCCTGTTCCACTTCCTGGGGGGTCCAGCGGCGGAGTTTTTCGCGGGCCAGTCGGGCCACCACGTGGACACTAGCCGGATGCATAAGGACCTCGAAGTGGTTGATTTCGACCACCACCACCGGCACACCGGCGGCCCGGCATTCCGGCGGCCATTGGCTGTCCACATCCACCAGGCCATCGCTGAAGAGGCGGGGCAGACGGGCCACCACGCAGACCATTTCGATCGGCTGGTTCGGGTCCACGTCCACGGGTCGGGCCAGCGCCTGGCGGGCTTCCGGCGTAAGCGACTGGACGAAGGGAGCCTGAATCTTCGGGTAGCCAAAGGGCAGGCGGGCCAGCAACGCCCCGGCATGAGGTGACGCCGTCGTAATCACCTTGGTCACTCCGGTCTTGGGGTACGTGGCCACGAACAGCCGCGCCAGCACCCCACCCGCGGAATGACCGATCAGAATGATCTCCCGATAGTCCGCCTTCTCCAGCAGCTCCACCGCAGCACGCAAGGCGGGGGCGCGGGCCACCACATCCACCGGAACCGTCTGGGCATATCCCAGGGCGAATACGTCGAAATCCTCGGCCAGAGCCCGTACCAACTCCCCCCGCGGCTGCTGCCACTTGTGCATCTCCGGCCGGGCAGCCAAGGCGGGACGTACCGGATGCAGCTTCAACCCGGGGATCAGCACCACCGCCCGCGTCTTCGTCTTGCGGAGTTCCTCCTGGATCGGCTTTCCCTTCAAATCCGGTGCCACTTGCCACACTTCCACCGGCACATTAGCCCCTAGACTGAAGAGGAACGCTGTAACAGTCAACAAACCTGCTACCATTGCTCCTGCTCCTTAGGATTCTCCAATCGTTAGCTCTGCCCCTATCTGGAACTCTGTCTGTTGTTTGATCTCTGTCTTTTCCGCTCGGGTCCCGCCCGGGCTTCTCTATGCCCATCGATCCGTTGGATTGTATCTATTATTCGCTGCACACCTCTGGTGCAGAAAAAAATGGTGATAAGGGTCTAGCAATCATCAGCATCCCTGAGATCGGGCTCTTTTCAACGGGGATTTTGACACCTCGGCAGTTGGCGCGGCTAAGCTAACATGCCGAGGCAAGTTCAGACTCGGATCGGTAATGCTGAAGGACTGTGGCATCTCGTGACCCGCTTACCAAGGAGAGCCAGGCATGGGTGTTTTACCCGATTGGATGATACGGCGGGATATCAAAATCGAGCCGTTTGCGGAAGGTCGGTTTCGTCTGGGGGTCATCTCCTACGGGGTGACCAGTTACGGCTACGATGTTCGCATTGGCCGTCGTTTCAAAGTCTTCACCAATGCCTGGTGCAGCGTGGTGGATCCCAAGCATTTCGACCCGAAATCGTTTGTGGATATCGAAGCCGATTCCGTATTGATTCCTCCCAATAGCTTTGCTCTGGCGGAGACTGTGGAATACATAGAAGTTCCCCGAGATATTCTATGTATTTGTGTGGGGAAATCCACGTATGCCCGGTGTGGCATCATTGTCAATGTCACCCCATTAGAGCCTGAATGGCGGGGCAAAGTCACGGTGGAAATCAGCAATACCACACCATTACCGGCCCGGATCTATGCAGGCGAAGGAATTGCACAAATCATATTTCTGAAAGCTGAGGCGGTATGTCATGTATCTTATGCAGACAAGAAAGGCAAATATCAAGACCAGACCGGTTTGACCTTGCCTCGGGTGCCCGGAAGTAACGGAGAGACTGCCACGCGGGAGCCAGACCCGTAGGATCTCCCCTGTCCCCACCTGGCCGATCACTGAACATTTACATAGACGGATAATTAGTATATATTATTTGGGGACTCCGCTGGACTCTCTCCCCACGCCCCGGGAGCCAACTTCCCGTGCAAGCCAGGACCAAGCGGACCCTCTCCCAAGGAAGCCCCGGAAACGAACAATGTGATCTCACGCAAATGAGGAACATAAAAAACTATCCGAAGAAGAACATGATATCAGATGATGGATATCGATAATTATCCCAGGATGGTCTGACTAGGTATCTCCGAGTGGACGGATCAAAAAAAACATATAGATTGACAGAAAATATCAGGAGTAATGCAATGAAGATTACACGTTATTTTACCCGTGAAGGACAAGACCCATATGCAGATATTTCCTTTGTGTCCCGCTCTTCGGTGATCCGCAACCCGGATGGGTCTGTTGTATTCGAGATGAAGAACGTGGTGGTGCCGGAGCACTGGTCGCAGGTGGCGACCGACATTTTGGCGCAGAAGTATTTCCGTCGGGCCGGCGTGCCTGCCCAGACGCGGCCGGTGCCCGAGGAGGGAGTGCCGAGTTGGCTCTGGCGGAGCGAACGCGCCGGTCCCGACACGCCGCTGGGCACCGAAACCGATGCCCGGCAGGTCTTCCATCGCCTGGCCGGTTGCTGGACCTACTGGGGCTGGAAGGGCGGTTACTTCTCCAGCGAGGCTGATGCCCGTGCCTTTTATGACGAACTGGTTTACATGCTGGCTATGCAAATGGCCGCTCCCAATTCTCCACAATGGTTCAACACAGGCTTACATTGGGCCTACGGTATAACTGGTCCTGCCCAAGGACACAAATATGTCGATCCACAAACCGGTGAGATCAAAGAATCGACAAGTGCTTATGAAAGGCCGGCACCTCATGCGTGTTTCATACAAAGTATTCAAGATGATCTGGTCAATCCAGGCGGTATTATGGATTTGTGGGTCCGTGAGGCGAGGGTCTTCAAATACGGCAGCGGCACGGGGACCAATTTCAGCACCTTGCGGGCCGAAGGCGAACCGCTGTCGGGGGGCGGAAAATCCTCTGGCCTCATGAGTTTCTTGAAGATCGGCGATCGCGCCGCCGGCTCGATCAAAAGCGGGGGAACCACACGCCGCGCCGCCAAAATGGTCATCCTGGACCTGGATCATCCGGACATCGAAGAGTTCATCCAGTGGAAGGTCATCGAAGAGCAAAAAGTGGCGGACCTGGTCGTCGGCTCCCGCCTGATGAATAAACATCTCAATGCCATTCTCCGTGCCATTCATCAATATGAAGGCACGTTAGAAGAGAAGCTGGACCCACGCCGGAATAATGCCCTGCGTCAGACAATTTTGGAGGCGCGTGCTGTATTGATTCCGGATAATTACATTGCTCGTGTTCTACAATTAGCCCGACAAGGGGTCCGACAGATCGAGATCGAGGAATACGATACAGACTGGAACTCTAAGGCATATTGTACGGTCAGTGGCCAGAATAGTAACAATTCCGTGCGGATTCTCAATGAGTTTATGCGGGCGGTGGAGGCGGATGGTCCGTGGGCTCTCTACTGGCGCACCGAGCTGGAGCGCGCCCAGGCAGAAGGTCGGCCGCCCCGCCCCTGCCGCACCCTGCGTGCCCGGGATCTGTGGGATCAGATCGCCTACGCTGCCTGGAGCTGCGCCGACCCGGGAGTGCAATTCGACACCACCATCAACGAGTGGCACACCTGCCCCGTGGATGGACGCATTCGAGCCAGCAACCCCTGCAGTGAATACATGTTCCTGGATGACACAGCGTGCAACCTCGCGTCCCTCAATCTGCTACGCTTTTACAACCTCGAGACAGGAACATATGATCTGGAGGCGTATCGACATGCCATTCGTCTCTGGACCATCGTGTTGGAAATCAGTGTGTATATGGCACAATTTCCCAGTGCGGAGATTGCCCGGAGGTCGTATGACTATCGCACGTTGGGTTTAGGTTATGCCAATCTGGGTGCGTTGTTGATGGTGCAAGGGATTCCCTACGACTCGCCGCGGGGTCGGGCGGTGTGTGGGGCCCTGACGGCGATCATGCACAGCGTAGCCTACAGCACCAGTGCGGAGATGGCGGCGGAGTTGGGACCGTTCCCCCGCTATGCGGCCAATCGGGAGGCCATGCTGCGGGTGATCCGCAATCATCGGCGGGCGGTGTACCATGCCCCGGCGCAGGAGTACGAAGGGTTGACCATCCCCCCGCAAGGTCTGCAGGAACAGGATTGCCCGCCGGAATTGCTCCAGGCCGCACGCGCCGAGGCCGACCGCATGCTGGAACTGGGGGAGAAATACGGCTACCGCAATGCCCAGGTGACTGTGCTGGCCCCGACGGGGACCATCGGCCTGGTCATGGATTGCGATACGACCGGTATCGAGCCAGATTTCGCCTTGGTAAAGTTCAAAAAACTGGCGGGCGGCGGATACTTCAAGATCATCAACCAGGCAGTGCCGCCGGCCCTACGCCGCCTGGGTTACGCCCCCTGGCAGATCGATGACATCGTCCGCTACGTCCGGGGTGCGGGAACCCTGGAGGGCTGCCCCTACATCAACCCGGGGACGCTCAAAGCCAAGGGTTTTACCGATGAGGTGCTGCAACGGATCGAAGAGCAACTGCCTACAACCTTCAAACTGGTGTATGTTTTCAATCGCTGGACTATCGGGGAGGAATTTTTGCGCACTGTCTTGCGAATTCCCGAGGAGAAACTACGACAGAGCGACTTTGACCTGCTGACATATCTGGGGTTCACCCGGGAGCAGATCGAAGCGGCGGAGGCGTACGTGTGTGGCACCATGACCATCGAAGGGGCGCCGCACCTGAAGGAAGAGCATTATCCGGTCTTCGACTGTGCCAACAAATGCGGGGAGAAGGGGCAGCGGTTTTTGAGTTGGGAGGCGCACATCCGCATGATGGCAGCCGCCCAGCCGTTCATCAGCGGGGCGATCAGCAAGACGATCAACATGCCCCACGAGGCGACGATCGAGGACGTGAAGAAGGCCTACTGGCTCTCCTGGCAGCTGGGGACCAAGGCGATTGCCCTCTACCGGGATGGTTCCAAGTTGAGCCAGCCGTTGAGCACGACCGATTCTCCCGAGGCCCGGCTGCTGGCGGCGGTGGTGGCGGAGAAAGATCCTCCGGCAGAACCGGCCCGCCGGGAGCCGACGGGTAGTCCCCAGGAGCTGACCCCGACCTCATCGTCTCCCCCCCGAACCGCCGTGCAAGCGGCCGAGCGGATCACGGAAAAAATCGTCCATCGCTACATCGCCCGCCGACGCCGCTTGCCCGATCGCCGCGCCGGTTATACGCAAAAGGCCCGCATCGGCAACCACAAAATCTACCTGCGCACTGGCGAATACGAAGACGGCACCCTCGGCGAAATCTTCATTGACATGCACAAAGAAGGAGCGGCCTTCCGCAGCATGACCAACTGCTTCGCCATCGCCGTCTCCCTGGGCCTGCAACACGGTGTGCCCCTGGAAGAGTTCGTGGATGCCTTTCTCTTCACCCGTTTCGAGCCCAACGGCGTGGTCCAGGGCAATCCCCACATCAAAATGACCACGTCGATCATCGACTACATCTTCCGCGAACTGGCCATCACCTATCTGGGACGGTACGATCTGGCCCACGTGATGCCGGAAGACCTACGCGGGGATGCCCAGCATGATCCGCAGGATGATCCGGACTTCGACGAGGAGGTAGTCGTGGCCGAACGCACGGTGGAAGTCCCCGACAACCGGAGTGGCGAGGACGTATCCCCCAGCATCCCTCCGGCTGGCTCCGGCAGCGGCGTGGGAGTGTCCCATCCCCGCTCCGCGCATTTGCACCCTCTGCGCCCCAGCGGAACCGGCTCGGCCGCCAATCACGGCGGAGCAGTTCCGAATACCCCGCCACGCAAAGCCTCTATCCCGGCAGCCGCCCAAGCCTTAGCCGAACGCATCCGCCTGGCCCGTCAGAAAGGATATGAAGGCGACCCCTGTCCCAAATGCGGCCAGTTGACCCTCGTCCGCAGCGGCGCTTGCCTGCGCTGTGACACCTGCGGCGAAACCACCGGCTGCAGCTAACCCACCCCATCCACGCCCCGACCGGCCTGCGGCCGAAACATCTCCCCCACGATTTCTGCCCCCGCAGGTTTTTGACCTGCACGGTTGTTTCTGCTCCCGCAGGTTTTTGACCTGCGACGTTTTTCCGCTGCGTGGCTTTCGGGATCAATATCCAAACGAAGGGTTGGTATCCGGTAGATCAGGGGTCATGGATGAAGGGTTGGTAGGCGGCAGACCAGGCGTCATAATCAATATCAGAGGTGGGTCTGATCCCGAACAGGGCTGGGTCGGCACGGTCCTCAAGCAGATCGGCCCAACCGGGGAAGCGGGGAGGGTGACGCATGAGCCAGGCGGAAGGGAGCAGGGGTCGAGGATGGGGAATGCTCCTGGTGCTTGCCGGGTTGCTGACGGTGGGGAGTGGGGAGCCGAAGGCGTTCGGTCGGGCCACGCAGGAGCCGGAGTTTCAGGGAAAGAAGGCGTCGGTGTGGTTGGACATGCTGGCGAACGAGGCGTCGGTGCGCAAACGGGCCTTGGCGGCGGAAGCGGCGGGACGACTCTGGCGGGAGCATCGTTACACCGAGGCGCTGGCCGGTCTGCTGCGGGCGGTGCGCGTGGACCGTTCGCCGGCTGTGCGCGGGGCCGTGATCCAGGCGCTGGCCGGTCTGGCCGAAGGAGACCTGCGTGCCGCTGCCAAAGAGCTGGCGGAGGCCATGAGTGCGGAACAGGATTCCCGCGTGCGGCGGGAGCTGGCTCTGCTGCTGGCCCGGCATGAGGAGCTGGCCCGCGCGGCCGTCACCGGGCTTACCCAAGCCTTGCGAGACCCCCAAGCCCCCACACGTGCAGCGGCGGCGGAGGCCCTGGCCGTCGCCGGTCCGTCCGCCCAAGCAGCCGCTGCGGAACTGACCCCCCTGCTCCGTGATCCCGACCTGGCTGTACGCCGCGCTGCCGTGCGAGCCTTGGCACGAATCCAACCGGTCGGTGCTGCGGCAGTTGCGGATACCCTGGCGGCACTCCTGCTCCAGGAGAAGGACCGCGAGTTGCGTTGGGAAATTCTCATCAGCCTCGGCTTGCTCCAGGAGAAAACTCCCGCCGTCCTTCAGGCCCTCCATCAAATGTTGCTCCAGGACGATGGAGAACTCCGCGTGCGAGCCTTGCGTGTGTTGGCTCTGTTCCAAACCGCCGCCCGGGACAGTGCTCCGCACATCCTGCGCCTGGCCCGCTCCGATCCGCTCAAAGCGGTCCGTCAGCAAGCGGTCCATACCTACGCCGCTCTCCACGGCGCCGAACTGGCCCAGCACCTGCCGGAGTTCCTCCCTCTGCTCCAGGACCCGGATCACGAAGTCCGCCTGGCCGTCCTCGAAGAAGTTGGCGCCCTGGGACCGGCGCTCCAGAATCAGGCCGAGGTGATCCGACTTCTGCGCCAACGCCTGGCTGATCCTCACCTGAAAGTGCGGGAAGCCGCCGCCGCTGCCCTCAAACGTATCGAACAAAAACCCCAACCCCCCGACAAAAAGGAAAAGGAATAGCTGCTCCTCCCTCCAGCCACCGCCCGGACCGCACACCGCAGCTTAGGCACTTCTGCCCCCCCTGTACCGTTCGGGACAGAAACGATCCTCCCCGATCCCGGAGAAAGGCAGCTCCATCTCTCAGGGCCATGCCCGATCGACACCGACCTGCCGGCCTCTGTGTTGCCCCTGCTCCGGGATTCTCCTGTACGGGCAGAGGGGATCCGGTTTGTTGCTGCGGGTCTATCCCTCGTTTTTTCGGTGGCGTCGGTTTTCGTTCGCTAGGATGCATACTTTTTTCAGGGGTGTCAGTTTTTGCTCGGGAGCATGGGTTGTTTTTCGGTGGCATGTGTCGCGATGGTTTTCTGCGGCCGGCATAGTTTTGCCCCTGGGTTCGCTCCTCTTCTGTCCCTGTCTCGGAATTTCGATCGAAGCCGTGATGCTGTGTCCGGAATTGAGGGGAAAAGCGAATGATGTTCATGTCTGAGGTGAATTGTTGCCTGAGCGTAGAATTCCCGTCGCCCGGTGTTCTGCCCACCTTCGATCATTCGAGCGAGTAGGGATAGTCATCCGCGGGAATACGGATGCTCTCCCGGTGGGAGCGAAAGCATCAGAAACGGCCTGAAAAGAAGGGATATTTTGGGGTGTCCTGATTTGTTCAGGTCGTTGGTGTGTAACTTTTCTCCTCGCAAACGATTGGGACGCGCCGTCTGATCGGGATGAAGAAAAAGTGAGGTAAAACGATTTGACATTGCTTGAAGGCGTTCTAGATACAGGTTGAAAGTTTTACTGGAGACGGGGAAGACCCGCTGCATGAAAGAGACAACCGTCGAGGAGATGGATCAGGATGGCACGAGCAAATGTGGCGGCATGGCTGGAATTCGTGCCTCAGTGGTACACCGAAGGTAGTGATCTTACGGTATTGGAGAACTTGTTGATCCGCTGGGGTCAGGTCTGCGGCTGGCAGGAATGCGGCCTGGTGTTACCCACGGGCGAAGAGTGGGCAGCGTTGACCATCCAGGGAGACCAGGTGAGTCGGGAAGCGCCCCTGGAGGCCCCCGATGCCATCCGCCGCATGCGTACCGGGGAGAACGGCGTGCTGTACAGCGCTGCCCACAGTAGCGGGCGCTATTTTGCGGCGGTGACGTTGCCAGGCCGCGGGATCGGCACCGTCTGGGCGCAGGCTCCCCGTGAGCAGTCCTGGGGCGAGTTTGAACAAGCCTATCTGGTGCTGACCGGTCGGCTCCTGGAGTATGCCCCGGTGACGCAACTGCTGGCCGGTCCGATCATCGACCCTCAGCGTCTGCAGCAGCGGCTTTCCGATGCCGCCGTCATCGCGGGCCGCATGGCTCACGACTTCGACAACATTCTCACCGGCATCGTCGGCTTCTCCGACCTGGCCTTGCCCCTGATTCCCAGCGGTACCCAGGCCGCCTCCTACATCGCCGAGATTGTCAAGGTGGGCCAGCGGGGTATTCAGTTCACGCAGCAGTTGCATCAGCTCAGTCGCAGCGGGCAGTTCAAGCCGACGGCCGGTTCCGTGGCCCTGGCATTGGCCCGCGAAGAGGGCCGGCTCAAACCCCACATGCACCCCCACCTGCGCGTGGAAAAGGAACTGCCGGTCCAGCTCCCCTCCGTGGCTCTGGATACCGCCGTACTGCAAGTGGTGCTGGGGCATATTCTGGAAAATGCCGTGGAGGCCTGCCCCCAGGGCGGCAGCGTCCGCATCAGTGCCCGGGTGCAGACTCTCGCGGAGACAGAAGTGCGGACCTGGCTGGGTCGGCTGCGGCCCGGTGACCATGTGGTGGTCCAGGTGGTGGACAGTGGCGTGGGGCTGAAACCCGAGGTCCGCCGACGCCTGTTCGTCGAGCCCTTCTTCACCACCAAAGTCCGGCACCGCGGCCTGGGGCTGGCCATCGTGTACCGCATCCTCTGGGTCCACTACGGGGGCATCCGTCTGGAACCGGTGCCTTCGCCTTCCAGCGGCACCCAGGTGTGTATCGCCTTGCCCTTGGCCAGTGCCAACGCCGGAGTTCCTGCGAACAACACGGTCACGACCGGAAAAAGCTCGACCAGCCAGCTTGTTGGAGGATAGCATCCATGCCGTTTGACATTGATGATCGCCTTACTCAGACTCCCAAACCCGTGTTCAAAACCCCCGGAACGCGACCTCGCCCCCAACCGGCCGTGCGTGACTTGCAATCGGCAGGCGATATCCGCATTCTGATTATTGACGATGATCCCGGCACCTGTGCGGTGATCCAGGCGGCCCTCTCCAGCCGCAATTTCATCATCGACACTGTCTCGGAACCCGCCCTGGTGGAAGCCACGCTTTCCTCCCCCACCCGTTACCAACTGATCATCCTGGATTATGTGCTACCCGGATTGGAGGCCGAGCAGGTGTTCGCCTGGGTGCGGGATTATCAGCCGCAGGCCAACATCATCGTCGTCACCGGGTATCCCTCGGTGGATAGCGCCCTGAGTTGCTTGCGGGCGCGGACCTACGATTACATCACCAAACCGTTCCAGGTCGATCAGCTGCGCGATACCGTCTTCCGCTGCCTGGAAAGCCAAGGCCTGCTGCGGATGACCGAAGAAGCTCTGCGCGAGTCGCTGGGCAACGCCATCCGCGAGCGGCGCAAAAGCCTCGGCTTGACCCTGGCCAACGTCAGCGACCGGACCAACATCTCGCTGGGCTACCTCAGCCAGATCGAACTGGGGAAAAACTCCGCCTCCATCGAGACGCTCTACCGCATCTGCCTGGCTTTGGGCATGAAGATGAGCGAGCTGTTCCAGTCCATCGAGCGGGGGTGAAACGCAAGTTATCCGGCTTTAGACAGGAAGACGCGCGAGTTGTTCCAGTCCATCGAGCGGGGATGAAGCTCGGCTCAAGTGATCGAATGGGTCTGCCGTTGTGGCAGCGGGAAGGAGCGTTCGGCCGCACTGTTTGTGGTGGCAGCGGGAAGGAGTGTTCGGCCGCACGGTCCCGGGAAGCCTGCAGGTGGTGCGGTGGGGAGGTGCCGGTGGGGTTGTTCCTGTTCA
>Ga0209691_1000792_pt1 | contig 20859 bp, 19 predicted proteins | sample YNPMSBMetaG_FD_187120 | JGI IMG/M metagenome (GOLD analysis project Ga0209691, IMG submission 187120) | Anoxygenic and chlorotrophic microbial mat microbial communities from Yellowstone National Park, USA - YNP MS-B MetaG (SPAdes) (version 2) ... | reverse complement strand
AAGGCCGAACCTAGCGACCGCGCCCCTTTGTTCGTAGTTGGGGTCAATGAGATAGGCTAGCTCATCACCGCGCACCACCGGGTCGGCTGGTTTGCCGCCAGGCAGGTAGCTTCCTATCCGGTCTATCTGTTCTTTAGCGAGGCGCAAACCGCCCTTGATACCGCCGGTGGCCAGGCCATAGACAAACGCCTTGGTCACATCGCCAGGAAGCATGAGGGGGTCCAGAATGGTGAGCGCCTTCTCAAGGAAGGACATCTGCTCCGTCTTCGCAGGTATCCCGGTGGGGTCTGCCATGAACTTCTCGGCTTCTGGGGGGAGGTTGCCGTAACCGGGTTTAGGTAGCACCTGCTCACCTCGCCAGAGTGGAGATGAGGGGCTGAAGATGTCAAATGGGTTCTGAATGCCGGACGCCGACGTTGGGCTTTGCCCGGCAGTAGACGACGCCCTTCTCTTTTTCTTCTCTTCCTCCGTTTCTTGACGAAACAGAGGCGAGTTAGGCGAGAAGATGTCAAAGGGATTGCTCACCTTCCACCCCCGAGGACAAGGCTACCTATGTTGCTTAGACGGGTAGCGTCATACAGCATCATAGCCGATTCGAGCACTCTTCTAATCACTGCGTTCCTGGACGCGTCAACAGATAGGTCATACTGCCTTCTGGCGTCTTCAATCAGTTTGGGGTCGTTTTCATATCTGTACCTCACCAGGTTGAGGTACCGCTCTTTTGCCATCTCGGGCGGTAGCGGCTTCCTCATCTCAAGTATCTCAAGGTCGTTCTGGGCTAGCGTGCGTAAGAGCGTGGTGAACGTTCTGTTGTACTGAACCGGAACCCCGAGCCTCTCAAGCGACATAGCGGCGTAACCAGATGCCACAGACACCATGTCAACCTCGCCCCTTTCGTTTTTGAAGTAGTCGGCCCTTCTGAAGACTCCAGGGTTGTCCCTCCTAAAGTCCTCTCGTATGTACTTAGCCAGCATGCGTGGCTTCGGGGTCTCGTTCGGGAATATCCAGGCAGAACCAAAAGCAATAGCAGAATCTATAGCTAGCGCCTTTTTGCGCGTACCAGGCTTATCTGCGTCAATGACCCCTTGGAATCCCTTGTCCGGCCCAACCGGTACCTCCACCTTTTCCTCCACCCCATTCTCTTTGGTAATAGTTATCGTCTGCATAGGCACCCCGGCACCCTTAGTAACCTGGAACGGGTTGTACCAAGGCCCAAACTCGGTACCGTAGACGAAGACCATAGCCCCGGCCAGCTTGGGGTCATTGGGGATTTGAGTCCCAAACTGCCTTATCCTGTTGAACGCGGTTTTTGCGCCCGAAGCGAAGTCGCTGCCCAAAGCGCCCCTAACTGCACCAGATGGGGTGCCCATAGGTGCGATGGTGCCAGAGGGTCTGCTGCCGGTGCCTGGGACTGTCGGTGTGGTGCCGCCTGGGGTCGCACCGCCGGGCCTAGCATTGCCACCTGGTTGAGCGGGGCTGCCTGGCTGAGTATTGCCTGGCGCTGTTCCTGGCTGAACCTGTTGTGGGCTGCCAAGCAAAGCTGCGGCTGCTTCAATAACCTCTTTTTGGTATGCCATAGCGTTCTCGAACGCTACCCCAACAGGGTTATCCTTGTCTTTTAGAACGCCCTCAATGACCTGGTTACACTCTTTCCCAATCCCGGCAATGATGGCAGCTAAGCTCTCCGAAGCGCTACCCCTTACTAAATCAGCGCAAGTTGCAGCCTTTATTCTCATTAGTTCTCCACTAAGCAGCTCCTTAGCCAAAGCGCCCACGTTTTTTGCACCAGTAGTTAGCTTGACGATAAGTTCAGCGATGTTTTTGTCGCTGTTTTGACGAGCCAATTGTTCAAGTTCCTCTAGCTTTATCCTTGCCCAACCCTGCTCAATCTGTTGCGTCTTGAACCACTTTTCAAAGTCAAAATCTTCCCTCTTGAGCTTTAGTTCTTCCCTCTTGAGCCCCAGCTCTTGCGGAATGCTCGCAGCCATTGCGGAGTAGTAGAGTGCCTGCGCTTTTTTGATTGCTACCTCCGCAGATTTGCCAGTAAGCTCAGCCGCCTGAGCCTCCCGCTTGGCCTCCCAATACGACTTGATGAGGTTGACAATGGAGTTGGCATAAGCCTTGCCAAATCGCTTTGTCGATTGGTCGTAAAGGTCTTTTAGCAACCCGCTTTCGCTACCCTTGGGCGGAGGTGGCAGTTCTAATAACTCTTTGACCTTCGTTGATTGCTTTGCAACGATTTCGGCAGTGCTCAGCTTTTTCGCCAAACCACCAACAAACTCTCTTACCTCGGGGTTCACACCCTCGGGGAGTATCCTCAGCGCAAACTTCTTGGCCTCCTCCGGGTTGTCAGATTGGGAGCCCAACGCAAGTAAAGTAGCGGACGTTTTGCTGACCGCATCTACGAGCTGTAGTTCCCTTGCAGTAACCGCTTCCTTTACCCTTTTGGCTATATCCACAGAAAGGGGATTTGCTATGTCCTCTGGTAGGGCAAACGGGTCTAGTGGGCTTGTTAGCACGGCCTTTATCAGTTCTGGGTTGGTTGTTCCAGACTCAAGAAAGATTCCAAGCAAATCTTTAAGCCAGCCCACCCGCCCCTTCACCACGTCTAGCTTGTACCTATCATCAAGCTCCTTTATCTGCCTATCAACCCACCGCGTCCTGGCTTCTACCTCTTTGGTCTCAGCCTCCACCCTTTTTGTGTCGGCCCTAATCTTTTCTGTTTCAGCCTCTATCTGAGCCTGGCGAAGAACCTCGGACTTTACCTGCTGACGAATCAGGGAGATTTGCTCGGTAAGAACCGCTGCCTGTGCTTCAGCAACACCAGCCTGGGCCAGCTCTTTCCTTATCTGCGCGTTCAGTATATCGTCAAGTTTGCTGACCTCTATCTCGCCCTTCTTTATCTGAATGGCGAGGTTCTGAGCCTCAAGCTGCAACCTGGTGAGCACAAGGGGCAGCTTTTGGAGAATATCTTGGGCCTGAGCTTCGGTCAGCTTTTGCTGTGCCTCTAAAAGCCTTATCCTGGGCTCAAGCTCGGCCAAAAGCGCCCTTCGCTGAGCGACGAGGTTTTCAATTTGCTCTTCTGTTAGCCTCAAGCCAAGCCTATCGGCCTGGGTCAGTATTTCGCCTCTGGTCCTCAACCCATCGTATAGCCCCTGAAGCCCAACTGCTCCAAGAAGCCTTTGCGCCTCGTTGGGGTCAGTGTTGACGATTAGCCTGGAAAGGGCGTCGATGTCCTTAGTGGCCAGCTCCCTGTAAACGCTAAGCTTGTTGGCTGCCTGGGCGACCGTGGGGAAGACAGAGACAGCCCTTTGGACAGCGGGGCTATCAATCTTGCCCAGCGCTAGGTCCGTTACAGCCTCTTTTATGGCATCTATGCCCCCAGGTTCAACCTCCTGGATGCCCTGGGTCTGAAGGAGCTGAGTGAAGGTCTGAAGAAGCTGACCGGAGACCTGAGCCTTGCGCTGGAACTCAAGGGCCTCTAGCCTCTGGCGCTGCTCAAGCTCGGTCTGGCCCACCTGACCAAGCCCCCTACCGAGGCTCTGGCCGATGGAAGCGAGGAGCCGGGAGAAAGCGTCCATGCTACCTCCTAAGTTGGCATGCGCTTAGGCGCACCTGGCATAATGTCAAGCGGAATCCCCGGAATGTCAAACAAAGTCCCGGGAGTACGGACCGGACGCGAAGACCTGGATAATCCCCCCAGGTTCAGGTTGAAGCTAAACAGGTCTGGCCTGGCAGTAAGAAGCGTGGGTAGCCAGGAGAGGTCAGGCCCCATCTTGCCGTAGTAGTCCATGAGCTGGCCTTGGAACTGCGCCTGGTTGCCGAGAACCTGTGCCAGGTTGGTCTGGGCAGCCAGCAGGGGCTGAATCTTCTGCATGTCCATCTGGGCCAGGTTCCTCAAAAGGTCGGCCTGCACCTGTGAGGAGATGTCAGACACAGCTGCCACAGACAAACCAGAGTTGGCCAGGCCAGCCTGCCCTGCCGCTGCACGAGCGGCCTGAAGGGCGCGCCCCTCCACCAGGGAAGCGTAGGGACTGAGCCTTCCCGTGAAATCTCTGTTAGCAAGCTGGGCGGCGGTGTTGATGGCCGCAAGCGCGGCCTCGGTCTGACGGGCGAGGGCAGCGTCCATAAGGGCCTGGCGCCGACTGGCTTCCTGTTGGGAACGGAAGCCACCGATTAGGCTGGCCCCGAGCTGGATAAGTCCTAGGATACCAAGTAAGTTCATAAGCACCTCTATGATGATTATACTGCACCGGGTAGTTTACCGGGCATAGTAATCTGCCCACAGCCCGGCGTTGGAGTACAGGGACAGCGTGCCCTCCTTGATTCCGCCAACAAAGCCCTGTTGATAGTGCCAGGCATCGGGCACCGCGAGGCTGGGCAGCACCCGCAACCTAACGCCCCCCATCTCCTCCGTGGAGTTCCAGGCCATCTCACGCTTCTTGTGAAAGTGCCCAAGCAGCCACTCCCTCCACACCGAGGCCGCCCAGTCTTGTGGCGCTTCGGCAGCCATGATGAGGGGAAGCTGGTTCGTCTTTACCCAGGCCCCGTGTGTGAAGCCGAGCAAGATGTCGCCGCGCCGGTAGTACTTGCGGAGCCTTGGGGAGTTGTCCACCTCAACCGACAAACCTCGTCCCTCGTAATACCATCGCATGACCTCGCCGAGGTAGAAGGCCCGCTGGTAGTCGTGGTTGCCAGGCACAACGACAACGCGCACCGGTGCGATTTCGGCAGCCCAGGCCACCGGCCCCTTGATGAGGGCTTCCGCCACCACCTGAAAGGCCTTTTGCCAGCGGGAGTCCACGTCTACCCTGGTTCCTGTCGTGGTGGTGTTCTCATGCGTGTCGGTGTGAAAGAGGTCGTTCCCTATGGGAAATACAATCTCACTTACCCTGAGACCAGACAGCCTGGAGAGCAGGTTGGAAGCGATGGTGTTCATGCGCCCGAGGGCGGTTTCCGTGTCGTAGTTCTCCCCGGTTTCGCGGTGCCAGGCTAGCATGCCCACGTGCAGGTCAGGCAAGCTGAGCACGGCGAACAGCTCACCGGGTTCAAGGTCTGGGCGTCTCAGAACCATCGGGTTCTTCTCAAGGCTCGCCCTCAGTCTTTCAGCGAGTTCCAGCTCGTTAATATCAGTTCTCAGCCAGACCTTTATCTGCTTGCTCTCACGGCCAGGGGCACCCCACTTGTTTACCAAGAGCCGCTCCACCTGGTACCCAGGTGACACGCCAATCTCTGAGAGGAAGGCATCGGGTTGCTGTGTCTCTTCGGCAGACACCCTGGTTTTCGAGAGTAACCGGAGAGCTCGCTCGTACCCGATGCTAAGCTGCCGGCGGAGGGTTCTCACACCGGGCCATTTTCCTCTCGCCTTATGGTAGGCGAGTATCCAGGTGATGATTTCCTTATCGGTCATCGTCCCTTCCCAGGTAGACGTGATAGAGGTCCAGCACCGCTGCCCACGAATCGTACTCAGGAGCCGGAACGCCCAGGGCATCGGCCACGCCCCGGATGCGGTCTCTGTCTGTGGCTCCGGTTACGCCCAGACTCGAGGCCATCTCGTCCAGCAGGTGCCTGAGTTCAGATTCTCCTTTGACGCGCCTCATAGTGCACCTCTACGTCGTTCGCCAGGATGAACTTGACGCCAGCAAAGGATATGGCGATGCGCTCGGGGGCAAAGGTTACAACCGGTGGGAAGCGGAAATGGTACCTACCGATGCCCAGGTTGTTGCTTGTGAGAGTTGGAACCATGTCGCCTGCCGCCACCAGCGCCCCGCTCTCGTTGTAGACCTCAATGTGCGGGTTCGGTGGCCCCTCAGACCGCATTTGCAAATAGATAGCCCTGAGCCGCTTGATGGGCGTGAGGTCTATGGCGTTCCCAACGATGTGCATGCGGACAGACTCAATCCAGACCTCCGGGCGCGGGCGGTAGTATAGCGGGCTATTTATCTGCTCGTACTCCCCGGCCAACCTGAACAGGCCAATCCTGTCATTGCCGTTTTCATCGATGTATCCCCGCACATAGAGCACACCGTCAGATATTTGCACGAGGTCAAGGGTGTCGTCTATATCGTCAAACCACACCCTTCGCACGATGTCATAGCGGTAGGTGCGCCCGTTTTGCTTTCTGGCTACTATCATCGTGTGAACGGGGTCATAGGCTATGCCGACAAACGGCGAGTCATCGTTCAGCTCTCGGGATATTAGGCTGACCTCGCCGTCGCCCAGGGCAAACAACCGTCCGTTCCACACGACAAATAGATTGCTTCCTACCCTTGTTATCCTGGCTCCCCTATCAACCCCCACAGCTTGAGGGTACAGGCTCACCCTGGTATCCGTCAGCCCCGTGAAGCGTCCGGTCATGATGAACGCCTCGTTTTCCATGAAGACCATCACGCCGGCTGGGTGCTCACTTATAGCCGTGACGCTGGTGCTGGTTCTCGGGACAAAGGTGTGGTAGGCGTAAGGGGAGGTCTGGTTGATGTAGCCCACGTCCGTCCAGACCACGGTGTTGGCCGGCAGGTCGACCTGGTAGGAGTAATCCGATTCACCATCAGAGGATACCGGGCCGCCCATGAAGCCAACTATGGGGTTGGGTGTGTTGATGGAGTACGCTGTCTTCCATTCGTCGTCGTAGAACATCACCCTTAGCGTGGTTCCGTCATAGGTAGCTATCGTGAGCACGTTGTTGATGATGTGTCCACCGCAGAACCTGTTGCCGGGGATGGTTCCCAGGGAAGTGGTAGCCCAGGTCGCGGTGTCTATCTCCAGCACCTCGAGGCTTGCACCGCTTGCCCTCACGCCGTAGATGACCCCAGACCCGTCCACGGCTCCGACGTAAGCCTCGGTGCTCCTTGGGATGAGACCCGAGCCAGTAATCTCGTTGACGCTGGCCTGGCCTACCACATACCACCTCGAGCCGTCGCTAACAACGCTGACACCGCCCACGTTGTAGGACTGCACATTAGCCCCGTTCACCACAACAGTCCTGTGCTGGTTGGTGTAGTAGACCTTAGTCCCATCGGTACGGATGCCGTTGTACACGTTTGTTGGCAACGGCCCAGGTGCCGTTCCGAGGTTGACCTGAGCGAAGGACGGCGGCTGGCCCACCAGGAGGACTTCCTGAGGTGGGTCTGACGAGGTGCGGCGGTACTTGATGAGGATGGCAACATTGCCGTTCTCGTTAGCAACGCCTAGCGGTTCCAACAGGCCGCTCAAGCCTTCAAGGTTGAACCTCTGGGTGGTTAGGTTCTCCCCCAAGCGCATAAAGGCCGATGCGGTGGCGTAAGCGATGCTGGTGTGGTTGATAGAAGCGAAGGTGGGTGATAGGCCATATCCGTAGTCGTTACTTGGTGAGTTGAAGTACCAAAACTGGTTACGAAGCAAAATCGGAACGCCCTTGATGTTTACGGGCGAGTCTGGCCCGTGAAACTCTAAGCGCCCTGTGGACGTGTTGTACCTGATTTGCCAGTAGCGGTACTGGCCGCCCCTCACAAAGGCGCCACCCACCCCGCCGTCTCGCTTGTGCAAGGTGCCGTAGTCGTCAGCATCGTTGCCAGACCAGAGGCGGGCTGGCGGTATGACCTTGGCTTCGCCAAGAAAGTCCCCGCCAGCGCACCCCCTAGGGAACTGGTCGGCCCTGAAAAAGCCGAACCAGTCCATCTCTGGAACCCCAACCGGAAATGGCAAACACGCATCCCAATAAGTCTGCCCCTTGACCCCAAGGCCAAACCCTATGATGTTGTCGCCGTCAGACCAGACGGTCGCAAACCGCCTGTGGACGACGCCGTTTACGTTGCTAGCCTTGGGAAAATCATGCGAAGTCCATGCGTTGCCGTTGAAGATAAAGGTGCGAAGGAAGAACTCACCGTTGCCAAGCGGCTGCGCCGCGAGGATGAAGAACTTGCCGGGCCTGCGGGCGTGGGTGAAGTCCCTCCACTCCGTGAAGGCGTTGAAGTCGCCACTGGCCGGAGGTGCTTTCACCTCCCAGCTAGTCCCATCGGCTCCCCCGAGAAGCAGGGCTCCGTCTACAATGGCGGCGAACTGGCCACCGGAAGTCCACATGAGCCTCTTGACCGGCGTGGAGAGGGGTAGGGTAACTTGCCGCCACCCGGCTGTAGACCGGTAGTTAGACAGGTTGCCCACCAGGGCGAGCCCATCAGCAACGAACACCACCCGGCTAGGGGAAGCCGCTGCCCAGCGCATCTGAACCGGGGTGTTGAGCTTGTAGACAAGCGACCAGGCGTTGTATCCACGACCGGAGGGCGTGTGGTAGACGTGCGTCTCGCCGTCCACCCGCACGGCTACAAACAGGCCCTGCTCGGTCTCCACGCCAGCGTCCCACTCGCCAAAGGGGGCGAACTTGAGCGGCGAGGCGTTCTCCACAACCTCGCTGATGAGCAAGCCGTCCTGGTAGGTGAGGAAGAAGCCGGAGGTGGGACGGGTGCCAACATTAGCTTCACCGCCTGCCTGCTCCTGCCTTCCCTGCCCGAGGACGGTGAGCTTGTCGGCCTGGTAGAAGTAGCGCCCGTTGTAGTAGGCGGCGTGTTGCCCGAGAGCCTTCGTGATGGCCATCTCCTCGGCTGCCCCCTCTTGCAGGTGAGAGGTGTAGGTGTAGGTGTCCTCGTCACCGGTGAGTTCACCGAGGTAGGTCAGTGGCGTCCATTTACCTAGAAGCCTCTGAACGTAGAGCCGCACAACCCTCTGCCCCGGCTTTTGGGATAGCCTTATCTCGAGGCCACCGTTACCGCCAAGGGTTGCGGAGAGAACCGAGTACCAGAGGAAGAGCAAGCCGGTCTGCAAGCGGTCGTAGGTCAGCGCCCAGACGCGGTAGCTACCGGAGTCAAGGTTGCCAGCTACCGCCCTGAGCGGGCGAAGGTTGATGCCCGTTGAGCCAGGCGCTCCGGGAAAGATGTAACTTTGTCTGCTCCGGTACCACCCCGTGCGAGGCAAGACAGCCCCCAAGGGCGTGTTGCCCACAAACTCCGGTGTTCCCGTGGCAACCTCACCCCGCAAGAGGTCTCTGACGATTAGCTCGGTATTCCTTCTGACCACCACGAGGCCCGAGGTATCGGAGTGAATGAACTCGTCACCAGGCTGGTAACCAAGGGCACCGGCGTCATAGGGCAGGATGCCGGGATGTGGTGCCCACCCCTCACCCGGCTTCGGCCACAGGGGTAGGCGCTTGATTACAAAGGGGACGCTGAGTTCAGAGTAGTTCAGCGTCAAACCCTGGTTCAGATTGATTATCGCCTTCCGCATCGCCCGCCTCCACAAACGGGTTCAACAACCCCTCAGGAACCTGGGGCTCCTGCATCTGGGCGGTCATACCAAGCCCGCTCACGACCTCGGGCGGAATAGCGAAGCCGAAGCCAAGGTATTGCTCGATGTACTGGGTAACGTGCGGATACCTGGCCAGAAAAGCCTCGAGGTCTTCAACTCTTCTTGGCTTCAAAAGGTCTTGGGCAATAGCGCCAACGGCCAGGGCCTCGCGAGGGTCAATCCCCATCTGCTTCAGGTCCATCTAGACCTCCTGTAGTACACGCTGACCCCAAAGGGGTTGCTGGTGAGGACGATGCCGGAGTCAAGCTCTTCAGCAAAGCGCTCTTTCAAGGCGTTGTACTCGGCGATGACGTTCTGCAGGCGGAGTTGGGTATCGGCCTCCGAGGGGTCGAGGTTGGCCAAAGCTTGCCTGGCCGCTCGAAGGGGGATAAGGGAGTGGTAGCGGTCGTGCACCCCGCCCCACGGCTCATCGGTTTCGTTTACAAGGGGTGTGTGCCGTGGGCGATACACGATACGCACGCTATCGGGCCACTCGTAGCTCTCAGGTTTTACCAGAAGCACCCTTAGCGGGTTGCTCCTGGCAATAGCCCCATACCCGTAGCGGGCCACAAGCGGTCTGGTGATTTCCGATGGTGCCCAGTCCTCCTCGCTTATCAAGGGCACGATGCGGTCTGGGGCTGCCACCACTTGAAGAACGGAGTCACCGTTGGTCAGGGTTACCTCGGGGTTGGTCTCCAGGTCGCTTTTGGTAACCAGCGACCACAGCCTTGGGACGTTTAGCTCAACCTCAACCATGCGTAGGGCGTCGTTTATGAGCTGCGCGTCCCAGAAGGCTATGAGGCCATCCGAGGTGGTGCTATCCAACCCCAGATACCTCGCCAGTTCCTGTCGCATCTGTCCTAGCGTCATACCACCTCTATGATACACGACGGCCTGGGGCTTACCCAGGCCGCCTCCAACCGGCTAGGCTTAGCTGCCCATGTAGCCGAGAACCTGGGTTGCGTCAAACCACCCAACGTTCCCGCTCCACCAGACCTCGTGCTGAGTGGCAGGCGGGTCGTCCCTGCGGAACATCCGCTCGCGGGAGAAGGCCCTAGCAGAGAACAGGGTGTGGCCAGCACCCAGCGCGAAGTACACGTCACCGTTGTTGACCTGGTTGAGGTAGGGACTCCCGACCAGGACAAACCGCTCGGTCTCTACCACACTAGGGATGTTGGGGTTGGGGTTGACGCCCGAGCCAACGGGGTTGATGATAGCCGTCCGAGCTTGCAGAATCTGCTTGAACCGGTAGAAGTGCCTTTGGGAGGTGAAAAGCATGATACGGGACACCGGGACAGGGCGCCCGTAGGGGTCAGGCGTGGTGTCAAAGTAGAGCTGAATGTCCTCCAGCACCGTGTCGGTGGGAGCGACGAAGGCGCGCCGGTTGTTGTAGGTGCCACTGCCAAGCAGCGGATGGGCGGTATCCAATAGGGGTCTCCTGTCCCAGCCTCCAATGTAGGTAGCGTCCAGGGCGCGGATGAAAGGCTCGTGGTAGGTAAGCTCGAGGGAGTACTCAAGCGCGTCAGAGAGCCCCCTCACCAGCCTCCGGTAGTAACCAATCTTGTCGTCAAGCTCCAGCTCGTCCAGATAGCGCACACCGGCACGCCAGGTACGACGCCGGTAGCGCACGACCTGGGGACGAGGCCCTTGCATAACAGGAGTGGGCGAGTTGGGGTCGCTGATCTCTGGCACAGAGACCAGGCCGGGCATCGCCGCCATTTCAAGGATGGAACCGTCAAAGCGCAGGTCGGCTCCCTCAGCCCCAAACTGGTAGGGGCGTGCGCCGACGCGAGTCCAGCGCTGTTGAGCGTCCCTCAGAATTCCTCTAAGGGCAGTTTGTTCAGCTAAGGTCAGAGCGGGCATGGTTCACCTCATTAGGCTAGTTCAACAAGCACCCTAGCGTTGGTATCGCCAACCCGTCCTTCCACCACCTGGAGGATGCGGGCAGCGGTGCCGGTGCCGCCAAGGTTCACGACGGTAATCCCGTCAGTCGTGGTGGACAGCGGACGCTGAGCGCCGATGTGGGTAGCGGCCAGCGTACCCTGGGCATTCAGGATGACGCGCCTGCCGGAGACAGGGATGACGTCAATGAAGTTGGGCCGTCTGGCAAACCAGGTTCCGTCAGGGTTGTCCACGAAACTTCCCTCGGGCAGGCCGGGGGTGTTGTCCTTGACCACCAGGTGGAAGTCGGTGGTTTCGCTGCCGGTGAGCTTAGCCGCCTGGCCCGATGCAATCCTAACGATTTCACCGAGCCTAAAGTCAACGTTGGTCGGAGCGGGAATGCGCTGGGCAAAAGCGCTCCCGTCAGGTGGCTTGTCCACCAGTTCGGCGGGTTTCAAACGGTAAGTGAGCATAGAACATCACCTCTGGGTAGGATTATACCACATCGTCCTTTTTGCCTCGTTTCCGAGCACCCACAACCTCAGCCTCGGCCTCCTCCTCGCGGTTTTCAAACACTCGCACTTCTTCAGGGGTGGGGTAGTTGAGGGCAGAACGCACAGACTCCAGGTACTCCTGGGTAACCTCAGACTTAGGCCGCCACATGAGGATATGTGGGCCTACCTGCACATAGCCCTGGGGACTGGTCTCGTACACGCTAAGGGCGATGATGTTTTCCCTGACGGCAGTCTCGTAGTCATTGGTAACCTGTTCGGGGGTGCAGGGCTCCCACCCGTTCATCCTGGCCTCGGTAAAGCTCTTTTGTCCATCCAGGCTGTTAGGAGCGAGGGCGAAGCGGATAGACACACCGCTCGGTACATGCGGGGGCTCGTACAGGCTGAGCCGCCCACGGGAGTTGCCGCGGAAGGCTGTCCCGCCCTTGCGAACGAACTTCGGGGGGGGCGAGTCTACCACCACCTCACGAGGCGGTTCCTTCGGGGTATCGTAGATGATTTCAGAGCGAATCTCCTCCATGTTCTACCTCCTACAATTCCAGGTCATAGTAGCCGTCCTGACCGACCTTTTGCGAGCTTACGCGCTTCCAGGTTTCCTCGGAAATACCAAATCGGCGCACCTCTTCTGGCATAGAGGCGGCCTCTGGTTTGGGCGCAGGGGGCGTGGAGTAAGCGCCCTGGGTGGGCTGGGGCTGCGCCTGAGCCGTCCGCCTGGCGAGGGCGTCCCGCTGAGCGGCCCCGATAGCCAGGTTCAGGAGGTAGTTCAGAGTAACCTGGTCGTTGACCACATCGGGGTTCGTGGCAATGGCGTTCTGTAGCACCTGCTCGTAGTAAGGTCGCACCGCCTTAGCCCAGTTGGGAGGCAGGGTAGACAACCCCTGTTGCGCCAGGGTGGGGATGCGGGTTAGGGCGTCGGTACGCTTGGCATCGTTGAGGGCGATGGAAAGAGCCTCCTGCCTCACCAGCAAGCGGTTCAGCTCCTCCTGCACCTCGGACGGCACGTTGAGCCCAGACTCCTCAAGAGCCCTGCGCTGTTGTAAGAGGGCAGTGTACCTGGCCCTCACAGCCTCAAGCTCCTGCTGCACCCTGGCCGTGGCCGGGCCGAAGGCAGCGGGCGCAGAGGCCGGTGCGGGCGCGGGTGCAGGTGCAGGTGCAGGGGTAGGCTGGGCCTCAGCCTGGGTTGGCTCTGGGGCTGCCGGAGCCGGTGTGGGTTGGGGCTCGGGGTTCCCAAACTCGATGTCTGGGAAATCAAGCTCGGGGGTGTTGTTGGTCTCTATCATTGGTCCTCCCTAGATTCTAGCGTGGCGCGAACCAGCGCTCTAAGTTCACGAAGCGCGCTTGCCCGGCCACGTCTATAGTGTACTACAACGTTGTCTCCGGCACTAAGCACGCCCATCATCTCGGCCTCTTCGATTTCTGCCAGCACTTCATAGAGCGCCTTTAGTTGAGCTCTGCTCAGCGTCTCCAAAACCTCAGCCAGGGTTCTCTCCGCCATCTTTACCTCCCGCTTCGGCCATGCCCTGTAGCAACCCCTGCATCACCGCCATCCCGGGGCTCGTGGGTTGCGGCTCAGGCCCGAGGATAGCCACCACGTCATAGCCCATCCCGAGGGATTCAAGGAACCGCTTCATGAGGTGGTACACGCCAGGGTCCTGACGGGCCACCTGTAGTAACTGAATCATGGCCGGGTTGAGGAGCGCCATCATCTTCTGGACGCGCATCTCTCGCTCGGCTACCGTGGTGTTGCCCGTGAGCTTCCACTCCACATCATCCCGCTCGGCACCGGGGATGTATATCTCGTACAGGGTGTCGGCAACAGGCACTTCCAGACGAACGGTTCTGGCTGCCACATACACCTTGTCCTGGCTACCACCGTAGGCGTAGGTTCTGTAGACACCTTTGGGCAATCCGGGCATGGCAGCGTTCTTTATCTTCATGCCCACGACAGCCTTCCAGTAATGGCCGGCCAGCTCCTCTAACCCGTGCATGATGTGGCGCAGGTAGTTTTGCAGCTTTAGCTGGCCGATGGTGGCGGTAATGTTGACCTCGGTGGCCGTCTTGCGCCCGCCAAGGGGTTGACCGGGCACGATGAAGTCGCTCACCGTGGCGTCCTCGGTGAGTTGGTTCATGAGCTGGAGCATCTGGATGTTGAAAGGGTTGACGGAGTACTCCAAAACGCGCAGCGCCTCCTCGGGGTCTGGCCCGTCATAAGGCAGAACCTGGCCGGGCTGGATGGTCTGCCCGCGCTGAATGGAGCGGTGTAGCTGGGAGTTGGCCCGCACCAGCACCGGAGGGTACGCCTTGTACTGGGTGGCTGCCACCTCAGCGTTGATGGCTACATCGGCCACGAGCTGGTACTGGGCCACCACCTCGGCAATGCCGTGGCCCCAGACCTCGTAGTGGTCAGGGTCGATGTAGATGGGAAAGAAGGGCGGGCGGTCTATCACGCCGCCAAAGGGGTCTCGCTCTAGACGCAGGATGACATCTGCAAAGGGGTGAAAGATGGCCTTGGTAAGCGCTCCCTTGTCCACAAACCAACCCTCTACCAGGGTGTGCCAGGCGAGTTCGTCGTTGACACCAATGTTGCCTCCGGATTCAGCGTCGCCAGGGGTCTGGTCGTCCACAGCGGAACCCCTAACCTCTTTCAACCTTTCAACGGCCTCGGGGCGGTAGTAACCCTCTCTAGCCAGACGCTCAAGCTCCCACCAGGGGGAGTGGAAGACCCTGAACCAGGCGAGCTTGTCCGGCTCGGCCCTGTTCGGCCAGGCGTAGACTTTCATGACAGGAACTGCTTTGAGCCCGATAAAGGGCACCCCGTCCCGGTGGTCTACGGTCATGGTGAGGATACCGGTGCCGTAAATCACCGCATCGTCTATAGCCTTTTCTATCTCTCTGGTGGAGCCCGTGACCTCAAGCTCCCTCTGCATGATAGCTTCCAGAGCGGGAGCGGCGTCGGCGGCCTCCTTGGTAAGCGGGCGAAGCGTGAAGAAGGGAGAGCGGTCCAGGCTCACCTTGATGTGAGCGCGGATGCCGTCTGCCTTTTGCCGCACGACCGGGGTAGCCACGGTGGGTACCTTGGGATTTGGAGACGATGGCGGCGTCATGTCAAAAAGGCTGCGCCACAGGGTGAACTTCTCCATCTTATCGGCCTTCCACGCCCTGGCCTGGCGATATAGCGTATGGAGCATGTCAATAAGCTCTTTCTCGCCAGGCGAAGGTTCCTCAGGGAACCCCTGGGCTAGGTTGTCAAAGTCAGTCTCAATCATGTATCCTCCTCAAAAGGTCAGGAACATGGAAGGCAGTGGCCGGTTGTCCATCGCCCCAGTCGTCGTCATCATCCAGTCTAGCATTGATAACGGCGTAGCGCAGGGCGTCAAAGACATCGGTCTTGATGATGGCGTCCTTCTCTATGTCCTCGTAGGTTATGTCGGTAAGCATCTCGTCCAGGTTTGGCGTGAGCTTTGGGTTGACCAGGAGCTTCCGGTTCAGGATGAGCTGCTTCATTACGCTGATGCCGTACTCAATCGACTCTTTGTTGCCGGCGGTGTTAGCGGGAGAGAAGTAGACCGGGACGCGCATGCGGTAAAACACTCGCTCGTATTCTGAGGCGATGGTGCTCAGGGAAGCGCTGATGGCTTGCCTGGCCCACATCGAGCGGTCGGCGTAGACCAGGAAGTGTTGAACCCCTTGGTTGTAGAGGTGGGCCATAATGTCACCGATGGCCTCGGCGTTTTCCTGCACGGATGAACCACGGCGGACGTACTCGTGGACGCTAATCAGGCAACCCCTATCCCGCACAAGGAACACGGCTACGGTGGGGTGGCTCAGGCCGTGGTCGATGCCGACGTAGACGGTTTTCCCGCTCACCTCAGGTGTGATGTCAGTAACGTTCTGGTGCGAGTACTCCCAGAACACCAGACCCTCTTCACTACCCCGCTCGTAGCCACCCCGGACGGCTCGCTTGCCGATTTTGCCGGCGAGGATGAGGTGGCGGAAGTAGTCCTCGGTCAGCTCCTCGTTCTCCTCGGTGTAGCTGAAGATGGCCAGGAGGCGAGAGCTAAGCCTTTTGTTGGCGACCTCACCGCTAAGCTCCTTCTCCACCAGGTCACCCTTCCTGTCCAGGTGAGCGGCACCCTCCACAACCCGCTTGTACACCCAGTCCCGACCCCTGTCCCAGTTGGCGGTGATTTTGACGTAGGTGCTACCTAGCTCCTTGGTGTCCTTGTGGCGCACCTGTAAGCGGATGCGGGTGTGGAGCAGGTCAAGCAGTTGCGGCTTCACCCGCTCGCCTTGGTCAATGAAGGCCCGGAACCATTGCTGACCCCACAGCTTGTTGTCGGCAGTGTCCAGGCCAAAGAGGTGAACCTCGGAGCCGTTGGCCACGCGGATGATGTTGAGGTCTCGGATGTAGTCCATGTAGCCGTTCTCAAATAGTGGGGCCAGGCGACGCTGAAGGTCGGGGATGAGGGAGGACTGAAGCTCCACCAAGGTCGAGCGCATGACGGCCACGCGGGACTTGGGGTAGAAGTGGACAGAGTAGAAGACAGAGTCTATCAGGGCACTGGTGTTGTGCGTAATGAGCCCATCTGTGATGTGCGAGTGGTCCCCGGTGGTTTCAATGTCGTAGGTGCGCTCAACGCCCACACGCTCCACGCTAGCTACCGTCGCCCAGTAGATGTTCGGGTGGGCTATCTTTAGGGCGGCGTCGCCATAGGTGGTCCACACGCCCGTTTCGTGGGTGATGTCAAGGACTATCCTGCGGGCGGTTTCTGGGTTCATCTTCTGGTGTGAGTACGCCCTCAACCATTCGTACTTAGTTCCCTTCAGCCCGCCGTAGGCGACCCTGGCGTGCTCTCGGACGAGTTCGCCGAGGATTGGGATGGTCCCAACGCTACCACTCTGGTAATCGCGCCCGATTAGCTTTTGCTTACGGCTAAGGCGGAAGCCTATACGACTCCTGAACCTTTCCCTGAAGTGCCCCCGTATGGCGAGGCGATAGTGGGTTACGGTCGTGCCGTCCCTACGCTTGAAGGTTGAACGTCTAGAGATTTTAGATGGGATGCCGAAGAGGGCAAGGAGCATCTGCACGCCCTCAAGTAGCTCAAGTGAGCAGGAACCTAGCTCTACGCCCCCATCCCTTGAGATTGCCGTACCATCTGTGTCAAACAACCCCTGGAGGAACGAGCGCTTTGCGGCCAGGGAACCTCGCCATATCTTCTCCGGCACCTTCTTATCGCACGACAGCGCAAAGTCCAGGCCAAGCTCCCCGGCGAGAACTCTGGCGGCGTTGGCGTAGCTCCACTTGACCCCCATTCGTTTGGAGGGCAAGACGGCGGCGAAAGCTGGTGGACACTTGGGATCCCCCCTGTTCTTGCGGACAAACCTCACGCCAGACGGGCTCTCGTAGCTGAGCAAGAAGTTGATGGTTTCTTCGTCAACGCTCGTGATGACGATGCTGTTCTTTGATATGTGCGCATCGCCGATGAGGAGGCCAGTCAAGTAAGCGTGTGGGTCAAAGCCATCCGTAGCCATGTTGCCGAGCCAGATGGCCACATGCATCCCAGGTCTGAGCTTTTCCATGCTCACCCAGGTTGGACCGCCTGGGCCAAGGGTGAGCACGGGGTGATTGCCTGTAGCTCTGAGCCTGTACCCTTCCTCCGTGCAAAGCTCGTAGACTTCACGTTCGCCGTTGTCGTGGAAGCCCACTATGGGCTTCACCCCGTCTAGCCCATAGACAGAGGTGGCATCGGGCACCGCCCCAGAAACAAGCTCATCGGCGCAAACGTATCTTCCGTCCCCGAGAAGTATCCGGGTGCTTCCGATAACGCACTTGCCCGTGCCCACGTCTCCGATGGCCCATATCTCCTGATACTTTTGCGGCCAGCCGGGTTCACCGAGCCAGCGGAATAGCTCATACTTTGCCCTTATGGGGCCTTTTGGCGGATTTAGCTGTAGCTCGGCGGTTCCACTCATCCCGTACCTCCTCTATGGCTTCCTCATCATGGGTTGGCATCGCCATCAGCTTCAGCAAGAAGCCTAGCGTAGTCTCCGGGGATAGCGTCCTGGAAGGTCGGGGCTTGTACGGGCGCAGGGAGGGCATCTTGCTCCACAGGTACACCTAAAACCTCCATGACCTCAACCGGCTTGATGGGCTCCACCCTGACCACAATCTCGCTCTGTTGCTTGACGCTGAGCTTGCGGGGCTTCTCGAATCCCATCTGGCGCATCAGAAACTCTAGCATGCCTCGCTTGGCCCCGAGGGGGACTTCGGGGTTTGCCAGTTGCTGGGCGATGCGCTCGTATACCTCAGACAAGCGCCCGAGGCTGAAGTGGTGGGTGAGTTGCCTGGAGTAGGCGGCGTTCAAAAAGGAATGGGAGCGCATGATAATCCGCACGATGCGCTCTTCAAGGCCCAGCTCGGAGGCGATGCGCCCAAAGTCCCCATCGGCATACCACTCAAGATGCGTTTCTTCACGAAACAGCCAGTCAAGAAGCTCCTCAACAGAGCCCACCTTGGACAGGCCGTTGTTCTTCAGCGCAGACAGAACGGTGTCAAACTGTTTCACACAGCCCTATCCTCCGAGGATTTCCTCTCGGTCAAACACAGCGAGGATGTTGTCCTCGTGGTACGCCCGGTAGGTCTCATTCCTGTCAAAAGAGGCGAACTCTACGGCGGTGTAGACCGCCGCAACGATGATGTCCCCAGGCTTCACGCTCTTCACCTCCGGCCCAACGGCTACCACCTCACCAAACCAGTCGTCCTTGGTGGCGACTTGCGGCAGGATGAGTCCGCTCGCGGTCTCTACGACGCTTCTATCTAACGATTTGGCAACGATTTTTCTTCCAACGGCTCGCATACAACATCATTATACACCTAGTGCCATGATAAAATGGGAACGGAGGCGGGCTATGCCATACGAGATTCGCAAGCGAGAGTCCAAGTACCTGGTGGTCAACGCCGAGACCGGGGATGTCAAGGGAACGCACGACACCAAGACCAAGGCTTTGGCCCAGCTCAGGGCGCTGTACGCCAACGTGAAGGACGCTAAGAGGAAGAAGTGATACCCACCTGGCGCTCACCTACCGGCACGCCTGTTGTGCCCAGGCTAGCGCCCGTGCCTGAGGTGCGGGCTAAGGCGCAAGGGAAGGTCATAAAAGACCCATTCGCTCACTTTTCGCACACCTTCACGAACGAGACTGGGTACCTGAGGATTACTGACCTTGAGTACTACGCCCGGTTCAAGCTGAGCGAACTCTTCACCGGGCTGATGTACATGGCCATCTACATCCTGACGGCTGACCAGCGGCCAACTAGCGGAGACTAGCTCCGTGATTGGCATCGGGAGGTGTAGGGCCGATGGACGTGAAGCCAAGAATAACCACCATCCCACCGCTTGACACCACCGGGTTCCCCAACCGGGAGTTTGAGCTTCGGCTCACCAAAGGCCCGATAGCTATCGGCCAACCTGGGGACGGCACCTACGTTGAGCTGTATTCCAAGGACTACCTGGTGTTTCTTGACAAAACGGGGCGACTGCGGGTGTTCGTCTCCACCGGCTCAGCGTGGGCACCGGTACCGGATGAGCTATACCCACAGCCACCGCACCCCGGGGACCAGATACGCCACATCGGAGCTTGCTTTGACCAGGCCGCAAGGCTTGTCTTAGCCTACGAGTACGAAGAGCAAGTCTACGTCTACCGATGGGACCCTGTAACCCGGCAGTACGTCGCCCGCGGCCCCTTCCCCGGCGTTGACCCGGTCATCATCCAGGACGCCACCATCGGATTCTACCCACCGGATTCTGACGTGCTCCTTTTGCACCTTTCTACAGAAAGAACTAGGTTGATTATGCGGGTGCAAAGGGAGCTGTACAATACCCCTCACGAGGTAGCGGTCTTACCCAGACCCGCCTTGCTGGACCAGGTTAGCGCTTTCCCCTTCTACGGCCAGGTTGTCGGGAGCTACGTGGATTCGCCTGAGAGCACCGGGTTCGCCGTGCGGACAAACACCTACCCGGTCTACCTTTTTGAGCGGGCCGGTGGGGCTAACGTGGGGCCGCCCACGGATTGGACGCTCATACCCATTGTGGTTACTTACGATAGCTCTGAAGTCGCCGCTACCTCCGACTTGCTCCCGCCAGTAGAATGGGACTACATCCCCATCGTGGTCATCAAAGACCTCGGGACTGAAGTGGCCGCCTCTGGCGCTGTAAGCCCCCCAACAGCCTGGGACTACATACCTGTCGTGATTGTCAGAAACCTTGGCACCGAGGTAGCGGCTTCGGCTTCGGTCAGCGCCCCTGTGGAGTGGAACTACCTGCTGGTGGTGATGGTCTACAACGGAGGCGTGGACATCGCCGCATCGGCTTCGGTTAGCGCACCTGTGGAGTGGAACTACTTTGTGTGAGGTGGTGTATGGAGCAACGCATCGTAATCCCTAGGATGGTGGTACGGCCCATCCTTCCCCCGCCCCTGAAAATCGGTGCCCGCATACGACCCCAGTGGCTTGAATGGCAGGTCGGGCGCTATCTGGAGAAGCTGTCCTTTGGCCCCGGAGGTAAGGGGAAGGCAGATATATGGCTTCCCGAGAGGGAAGGGGAGCAACACAACTTGATTCTGACTCAGTTTTACGATTCCCTCATTCCTCAGTACGGCTTTATCGGCTCTTCCCAGTTTGCCGCCGTGGGGACGGGCTCCACGGCCCCAGACCCTTCGCAGACCCAGTTAGCTAACGAGATTGGGACTTCAACTAACCCCAGGAGGACGAACAGCGTACCGACCGGGGAGTCCAACGAAATAGAAGCCCTGGCAACCCCTGGAGAGTACAACATCCGCAGAGTCTTTGAGTTCACCGAGGCCCAGGTGGGCGGGCTCAACCTCACGGAGTGGGGCTTCGGCCCGACCAACGCCCGCAACGGCCCCCTCATGACCCGCGAGCTGTTCAGAGACGGCTCAGGTAACCCTGTCGTGCTCACGCTGGACACAGACCAAAGGTTGAGGCTGATTTACCGGTATAAGGTTACCGTGTCACCCACATCGCCACAGAACGTATTCGTAAACATTGGAGGCGACGGGCCTGGGATTAGAACGGCCAGGTTCTTGCTAACGGGGATGCTTACTACTTTTAACACCGACAGTTCTTCCCTCGTTA
>Ga0209691_1000790_pt1 | contig 20898 bp, 22 predicted proteins | sample YNPMSBMetaG_FD_187120 | JGI IMG/M metagenome (GOLD analysis project Ga0209691, IMG submission 187120) | Anoxygenic and chlorotrophic microbial mat microbial communities from Yellowstone National Park, USA - YNP MS-B MetaG (SPAdes) (version 2) ... | reverse complement strand
CCAAGGTTTTCCTAGAAAGTTTACCCAAGAACACTATATACAGAATGATAATTGACAATAACACAGGTCTCATCAGGTTTGAAAAGGAAAGATGGAAAAAGTCGAAACTTATGGGGTGGTGTGGTATCTCATCCGTCAAACACATAAGGGTGGATGTTGATGATTATAGCAGGATGGACATATATCTGGATTCTATCACTGAGTCTTTCTACATTGTAGGATTCATAGATGATATTAGCAACGAAGAGAAACTTAAGCTTGCCCATCAAATAGCTGAATTTCTTGGAGTGCCGGTAATCGAAAAGACATAAACATATTGGTTTTGGTTCACTAGGGCGTATGTGGCAGGCGGTGGAAAGTTATCGAAGACCAGTCACCAGAGATGACAAACGCTGCCCAATAGTAGGGATGCTGCCACTTGGCTGGGCGCTTGGCCGCTGGCTTGCCGGGTGACAGCCCAATGGCGCGCCGGGTTTCTTCCGACTGCGGCCGTAGCTCTCCACGTAACAGTCCCAACCAGGCAGCCCGCAGCGCCGCCATCCGGCTTTCACCCCGGCCCAGCCGCCGGTAAAACTCACCCATCAGGGCGGCCGTCGCTGCATCCGAGACCTTCCACAAACTCATCACCTGCGTCTCCGCTCCGGCCAGCACCAGCGCCCGCCGCAGCCCGTACACCCCTTCCCCTTGGCGCACTTCGCCCAGCCCGGTTTCACAGGCCGAAAGCACCACAAGCTGCGTCCCCCACAGATCGAGTCCGGCAGCTTCAAGCGCCGTCAGTACGCCATCTTCATCGGCGCCGCTCTGTCTCTGCTGCACCCCGGCCAGAATCAGACCGGACCGCAGCAGCGGGTTCTCCCGGACTGCCGGACTGCTCTCTCCACAACCAGCCCCAGCTCCCGTGATTCCGCAGGGCGGCGTCATACTGCCCGGCCTGAATGAGGGCGTCGGCTTTCTGCACCAAGGTTTCAATGGATTGCCCGGTGGGGTCTGAAGGGGTCTGGACCGCGGCGGGTGCGGCCACCGTGGTCAGCAGGCCGATCGCCAGCCAGAAGGCAATGGGCAGAGTTCAGGCAGGCGGGACGCGCACGGGTGTCCTCCACAGGAAATTCAGCCTGTGCAATGGGTGACAGGTTCAGATCGGGCGCAGCTTTAGTGGCGTACGATGACCTTACCCACCATCGGGTCGGTTCTAGGCGGAACTCTGGCCTGGCGTTGTGTGCCTTCGATAATGACCTGGGTCTTTGGCGCGAAGCGCTCGACGAGTGTTGCCAGTTCCCGTTGCTGGGTGACGGACAGCGCCTGGCCCGGACGCAGTCCGTCAAACACCATCAGTCTGGCTCCCGACAGCACAATGGTGAAGCGTGTGGCTGCCGTGCGCGCCAGGCCAATCGAGGCATCTTCGGGAAAGACGAGCGGGTAGCCAACGGCAGAGGGTTCATCCGGGACACGGAATGCGGACAACTGGCCGTTGGAAGGCGCAAAAAGGTAGAGATAGCCGGCCTGGTGCGGCGTTAGGTGAAAGACAATGCCCTTGTCCGATGGGACAATTCCCTCTGGATGCAGAAAGCCGGCACCCTGCTGCGGATTGCCGGGCGCCACGAGTTCGATGTTGCAGGTGAGCGCACTGGCGGCTACCGGCGGCGCCGGCAATGGCGGGGTGCCAGCGGCGGCTGTCGCTTTGCCTTTGGTCGGCGCATCCCACCACCACAGCAGGGCACTACCAGCCGCGATAAGCAGCACCAGAACCCCTGCCGTCACGGCCATGCACTCCAGCGCCCGTTCCCGTGGGGGAAGTGTTCAACGGAGATGTCTCGGCCGTGGTGGTCGAGGTTGGTGTGGCAGACTCAACCAACGTGGCAGCATCACCGCCGACCGGAGGCAGGTTGGAAAGCGAAATGGTCGGTTCCTCTTCCGCCGCGCACAGAGACGCTTTCTGTTTCGCTGAAAGCTCCAGAGCGTGCAGAAAAGCCTGGATGAAATCTTTGGCGCTAGCGTACCGCTGACTGGCATCGTAAGCCAGTGCCTTGCGCAGCACATGTTCGACTTCCTTATCGAGGTCAGGACGGCGCTGGCGCAGGTGCTGGCCGAAACCGGCGCGCTGCAGGGTGGTCATGGACTGGATGGCACTGCGCAGGTTGGACTAGGCCGGCTTGTAGGGCCGCTCCCCGGCCAGCAGTTCATAGGCAATGATGCCCAGGGCGTAAATGTCCGTCGCAGCGAGCACCCGCTGGCAAGGATTTGCTCCGGGGCCATGTAGGGCAACGTGCCAACCAGATCATCCAGGCCATCCTGTTTCACGGCCGAGTTCGCCACCTTGGCGATGCCGAAGTCAATCAGCTTGACGTGCAGCGCCTCATCGCTAAGGTCTTCGAGCATGACACTTTCAGGTTTCAGGTCACGGTGATAGACGCCTTCCCGATGGGCAGTGCTCAACACCCGGCCAATCTGCGATACAACCCTAGCGACTTCAGACACCGACAGCTTGCGCCGCTGCATCACGGCCCGGAGCGTCTCGCCACGGACGTATTCCATAACGAAGTACGACCGCCCGGAAAGCAGCCGGCCGCGGTCCAGAACCCTCACCACACCCGGATGGGAAATGCGGGCCAGGGCTTCGCTTTCACTCTCAAACATCCGTTGGGCGAGTGGTTCGCTCTGCTGGTTTTCGAGAAGAACCTTGACGACAACCAGCCGCCCACGGAGTTGCTGGTCGCGGGCCAGATAGACGATGCCGTTGCCGCCGCGCCCCAGTTCCCGTTCCACTACGTAGCGGTCGCTGACGCTCGTGCCACGCGCCTGCTGTCCGGTATCCAGATGGAAAAAGGATTGTGTCTGGAGTACGGGCCTGCTCGGTGGGCAAATCTTCTAGGTCCTCCAGCCCGGAAGCCTGGAACGGCTCCGATAAAGCTTTGCACCGAAGGGTGTACTCGCAGGAGGGATTCGACTTCCTGGCGCAGGGTGTCGTCGCCGGCGCAGAGCGCCGACAGCAGGCCAGCCTGCTGGTCAGAAGGTGACTCAATGACCTGATTGAAGATTTCCGTTACCCGTTGATATTGCTCTAGCGTCATGGCCGCTTTCCCCCGCAGGCCGCTTCACGTGCCGGACGCAGCTCCCGATACAGAAACGTCTTGGCCATGGCCCACTCCCGCTTGACCGTAATGGGTGAAATACCCAGCGCCTCGGCCGTGGCCTCGACGGTCAATCCACTGAAAAAGCGCAGCTCCACGATGCGGCACTGCCGGGGCGCAAGGACTTCGAGCTTGCCCAAGGCTTCGTCGAGCGCCAGAACATCCACTGCGTTGCCGGATGGTTCCGGCGCTGCTACATCCTGCATCACATCCAGCGTGATGATGACGTGCTCGCCACCGTGCCGTTGCCGCCACCGGACGTGATCTACCAGGATGCGCCGCATAAGCTGGGCGGCAATCGCAAAAAAGTGCATGCGGTTGCGCCAATTGGTGCGCTCTTGCTGGGTGAGTCGCAGGTACGCTTCATTGACGAGCGCCGTCGGCTGAAGCGTATGACCAACGGCTTCTCGGCACATGGCGCGGACGGCAATGCGCCGCAGTTCCGGATGGACAACCGGCATCAGGCGCGCCAGAGCGCTTTCATCTCCGGCCTGCCATGCATTGAGAAGTTGCGTGATGTCCCCCATACACTACTGGTCAGGTTGGCACATTGGCGTGAGTTCACCTGCAGCTTTCACGCTCTGCCGGCACCCCTTCAGCGCACGTTCACTGTTTGACGAGTTCAAGGCCCACGACCAGTGCACCTGCCGTCGTGGATTCATTCAGGTGGATGACCGACGGAGCCGCCACACTGGGGCGCAGACCGATTTCACGGGTGACGGCCAGCGCCTCGTCAGGGGACTAGAGGTATCCCAGTTCCTGCCACACAATCATGCGCTTGACTGGCTGCTCCATCGCCGTCTCAACCCGTACCCAGACGTTGCCTGGGGGTATCCAGACGCCTGCCCCGATTGACGCACGGCCTGGATGAGCCGCTCATTGGTCGGCACATCCGGCAGCAGCGACCGGGACAGCACAAAGAAGATTTTTTTCGCGCACCTCGCCCGGTGTCAAAAAGGCAGACCACTGGGCTTCGGGGTCAGGTTTCTTGGCCGAGGGAATCTGGTAAGGCACATGCCCCTGGATGAAGTTGTCGCCGTTTTGCAGCCGCACGTGCGGGTAAATCATCCGCAGTGCGCCCCTGGAATCGGCGTTGAAAACGTAGAGGTAAGCGCCTGGTTGGCTTCCACCACAAAGCGGATTTCGTCGCCTGTGTTGAAAACCCGTCGGGGATCAACCCGCTCCGGCGTCCCTGCGGATTCCTGGCATAGAGCGTGTAACCCAAGCCGAGTGGTTCGAGGCTAGCGGGAGTGGTTGGGCGGTTTTTTTAGCGATTTGTTGCGGACCACAACTGGGCGTGTCTGCTTGACGGACGTTAGGCGCGTGTGGATGAAGGCATCGCGAATCTGATCGCCGCTCTCTGACCCAGCTTGCACCAATAGGAACCCGCCACCAGAGAGAGCCGCCGCGATGAGGAGACCAGCTTTTTGACAGAGACTTTTGCAACAGACATAGGGATAAGCCTGCCCTTCCAGGAGGAAGTGGTTTGTACCCCATGACCGATGTTTGGCCGGAAACAGTATCACGGGCTGGCCAAAAGCATGGGGAGGCGCTGACCGTTGCGGCTGATGCTTGGCGGTCAATTGACGAAACCGCATCCGGCCAACTAAGTTACGCCAGCTTCAACCCATCCCAGCCGCCACAGTTTCGCACCGCACTCCATGAACCCGATGACGAACCCCCACGCCGCGAAAATGGATGCGATGTATCGGCGGCAGCGATACATCTACGATCTGTCTCGCAAATACTTCCTGCTTGGGCGTGATCGGCTGCTAGCCCGGCTGCCGGTACGCCCAGCCGCCCGCGTTCTTGAAATCGGCTGCGGCACGGCGCGCAACCTGGTCATTCTGGCCGGCCGGCATCCCCAAGCGCATTTCTATGGCATTGACATCTCGAACGAAATGCTGCGCTCGGCGCGTGCCAACATCCGCCGTCACCGCCTGAAGAACGTTGCTGTCGCCGCTGCGGCTGCCGAAGACCCTGACCATTACCGGTTATTCGGTCTTGAGACGCCGTTTGATATTGCCTTTTTCTCCTATTCGCTTTCCATGATTCCCGACTGGCAGGCCGCGCTAGCTATGGGGCTAAACAGCATCCGTCCAGGCGGATGCCTAGCTGTGGTGGATTTCTGGGACCAAAAAGAACTCCCGGCGTGGTTTGAAAAGATGCTAACGGCGTGGATACGACGCTTTGATGTGACACCGCGCCCTGAAATCCTTGACGCCCTAGCAGCTCGCCGTGACCGAGGCGAAGGAAAACTCACGGTCGAGTCGGTTGGCGGGCGTTATGCTTTTATCGCACTTTTCGAGACAACTGCTCTTGGGACATCCGGAGCAGTTTCTCCAACGTAAGACAACCCTTTGTGAGGCATCTGTTTGTGGCAACGGATACAGTCCACCTGCTTCGCGCGGCAGTTCACCAAAATCCTATTACCTCGAAACAGGGACTGCTGGAACGGCTTTTTACGGCGTACTTTGATGCGTTTGTTTACAACCAAATCTGGGAAGACCCACGGGTTGACCTGGCAGCGCTGGAACTGACGCCCGAAAGCCGCATTTTGACGATTTCTTCCGGCGGTTGTAACGTCCTCAACTACTTGATTCATAGCCCGGCGCACATCACCGCCATTGATTTGAACCGCTACCACTTGGCACTGCTACGGCTGAAGCTGGCAGCGGTACGTCATCTGCCCGACCATGAGACGTTCTTCCGCATGTTCGGCAAGGCCAACGACCCGCGTAACGTCACTGCATACGACACTTACCTGCGGCCACACCTAGATGCTGCGACGCGCAAATTCTGGGAAGGTCGGACAATATCCGGCAGGCGGCGCATCTGCTTTTTTGCTGACAACCTATACAACCACGCGCGCAACGGTTTTTACCTGCGTTTTCTTGAAAAACTTGCCCACCTGATGCGCATTTATCCTGACCGCTTGGTGTACGTCACTGACCCAGATGAACGCGCCCGCATCTTCGATAGCACCATTAGCGGCTATTTTGATCACTGGCTGGTGCGCGCCCTCTCCAAGCTGCCCTTCATTGTCTTTGGGTTGGGGATTCCACCTCGGCAATACGAGGCACTACGCCGCGAAACCCCAGGGAATATCCTGGCAATGTACCGTCGGCGTCTCCGGCGCTTTGTCTGCGATTTTCCCATCGAGGAAAACTACTTTGCCTGGCAGGCGCTGGCGCGCCGTTATGACACCGAGCACCGCCGGGCAATTCCGGAATACCTCAAAGCCGAACATTTCGCGACACTGCGTGCGAACATTGGAAGGGTCACAACAGAAGTCGCTTCGCTTACGGACCATCTACGCCGGCAGCCAGCCGGAGCCTACGATCGGTTTGTGTTTCTCGACGCGCAGGACTGGATGAAAGACGAAGAAATTGCTGCCCTGTGGCGGGAAGTTGTCCGGGTTGCACCACCAGGGGCACGGGTCATCTTTCGCACCGCTCCAGAAACCTCGCCCGTGGAACAAGCCCTTCCGCCGGAGTTGCGGGCGCGCGTGCGCTATGAACGGGAACGCTCGACCGAGCTGTTTGCACAAGACCGCTGCGCCATTTACGGCGGTTTCCATCTTTACGTGGTCAACGAAAACTGAAAGCGCCTTGCCGACGGACCTACCGCTGACTGGATGTCTAGGAGTCCACAAAGCCGCTGGCCAGGTCAGCCCAATGGGATGCCGACCCCAAGCAGTCGTCCAAATTGCGGAGAACATGCTTTCCCGGCGACCTTGCGCCGCAACTTAGGATGTTGGATGAAAAGGGAGGCACCTAGTCCGTGTGCTCCCCTTGCCCGAAGCCAATGGCTTCCCATAGGGGTTTACCGCATGGCTGTTTTTCCAAGTACATGTTCTGCGCCTAGGAGTTTTCCCGGAAAGTTTCCAAGATCAGGCTAGGGGTGATAACCTCTGGCAAAACTTTTGGCTCACCGCCGTTGGCCGGATAAAACACATAGAGTGGAATACCGCTCCGGCCAAACTCTGCCAGCACACGGGTGATGTTCTCATCATAGTTAGTCCAGTCAGCTTTGATCATGACGATGCCACGCCGCTCAATTTCCTGACGTACGGCTTCAGCCTCTAGCGCTACCTTTTCATTCGCTTTGCAGCTTAGGCACCAAGCGGCTGTGAAATCCACGAAGACCGGCTTGCCGGCCCGGCGCAGTTCGGCCACCCGGGCTGGCGAGAATGGCTCCCACCGAATACTGCCTGCCTTTATCTCCGTGGAGTTAGTGGCGGCAGCGGCCGCTGGTGGGAGCCGGCGGATCATTCTCACCCCAAAGACCGTGCTGCCCACGATGATGAGCAGGGCTGTTGCCAAAGCAATGCGCCGGGTAGTAGGCGTCTGAGCTATGTTTCCCCAACGTCCCCAAATCCAGCCACCTAGCCCGATAAGAACCAACACTCCAAGCATCAGAGCTAGGCCGTCCACGCCAACTTCCAGCCCCAGCACCCACAGCAGCCAGACAACTGACCCCATGAGCAAAAAGCCTAAGAACTGCTTGAAAATCTCCATCCACGCGCCCGGCCGGGGCACAAAGCGGAGAAGCTGCGGCGCAACTGCCAGAACAAGGTAAGGCGCAGCCATCCCTAGGGCCAGTGCTGTGAAAATGAGCAGTGCTACAGCCGTCGGTTGTGTCAGCGCCACGCCCAAAGCCGAACCCATAAACGGCACCGTGCATGGTGTGGCAACCACCGTCGCCAGCACGCCTGTGAAAAACGACCCGACCAGCCCGCCCCGGTTCATGGCTGCACCGCCGACGGTCGTCAGCCCCAGTCCGACTTCAAAGACGCCGAACAGCACCAGCCCAAAAACAAACAGCACGGCCACAAGGAAGGCGACAAAGGCCGGTTCCTGCAACTGAAAGCCCCAGCCAAGCTGTCGTCCGCCAGCCCGCAGAACGAGCAAAACGCCCGCCAGTGCCCAGAACGACAGCATGACACCGGCCGTAAACACCAGCCCGTGCTGCCAAGCGCGACCCCGCCCGGCCTTTGCCTGCTCGACAAAACCCAGCACCTTGATGGAAAGCACCGGCAGCACACATGGCATCAAGTTCAAAATCAGCCCACCGAGAAACGCACTGCCTAGCGTGGTCAGCAGCGCCAGCCAACCTAGCGGCTGACCACCGGACGATGATCGTTCAGACCGCGTGCCAGCGACCGGCGTGAGCAGATCGCCCAATGCCGTCAGCGGTTCAATTGGCACCTCCACAGTCAAACCGGGTTCTGTGCCAGCTCCCCGCCATCCGGTAGGGGTGACAACCACCCCAGCCAGTTGGGTCGGCGTCTTTTCGGCGACTTTCGAGCGCACCAGACGCAGGGCGTACCCGCCTTTGACACGCAGCAAGTGCTGTGGTTCAGCGCCTTCGATGACGAGTTCTTCGAAAGGAAAGAACGTCACTTCTGTCAGGGGTTCGGCGTTCGCCGGGGGCATCAGCAAGAGCACCAAGTGGTCGCCATCCAGCGCTGCGCGCAGCTTCCATTCCGAAATGGGCAAGGGTAACTGGGCACGGGCGCGGGAAAATGCCTCAGCCCATGGTGAAGGCTGGGGCACGTCACTGGTCACAGGCAGCGTCAGGGTCAGCTCGGCATTGCCGGGGATACATTCCTCCTTGCACACAAGCCAGCGAACCTTGCCCGTTAGTGTCACCGGCTTGCCAACAGGAAGCTCGTCCGGTGGCGTAATGCGCACCATGTGCATGACTTCCTTTTCGTAGCCATAGCCAACCAGTCCGCTAACCTCGATGCGCTTGGGAATTGGCCACTGAATGTCGTCGGCCTTGAAGCCGGGCGGCAGTTTCCACTTGACGGACGTTGGCTGCCCGGAATCGCCGGGGTTGCGCCAGTACGTGTGCCAGTGTTCTTCCAGCTCAAAGCGAATGGCTACCCAGAACGGCAGGCCAGGCCGGATGGCCGTCGTTTCAGCAATCAGTTCGGCTTTGACGTGTGGTTGTTCCACGGGAGCTGCCATTACCGGCTGAGTCCACCACCCACCCGGCCAGCCAATCCAAAACAGTCCCAGAGCAACGGCCGCTAACCACAGCCGGCCGCCTTTCCAACTGTGTTGCATCATCGAAACCTCAAGCTTCATCAGTGCGGAGCTTTTCAAGAACCGAAGCATCTTCCAGCGTGGTGACATCCCCAACGGCATGGCCACTGGCCGCAATTTCGCGGAGCAGGCGACGCATGATTTTACCGGAGCGCGTTTTGGGAAGCGCATCCGTAAAGCGGATGTCATCTGGCTTAGCCAACGCGCCGATTTCCTTGGCCACATGCTCACGCAAAGCAGCCCGAAGAGCATCATTTCCGGTGTGTCCTTCCTGGAGCGTAACAAACGCCACGATGGCTGAACCTTTGAGGGCGTCGGGACGCCCGACGACGGCCGCCTCGGCTACGGCTTCGTGGGAAACCAGCGCACTTTCGATTTCGGCCGTGCCCAGCCGGTGGCCGCTGACGTTGATAACGTCGTCTACCCGCCCCATGATCCAGTAGTTGCCTTGTTCATCACGGCGCGCGCCGTCTCCGGTGAAGTAAACGCCTTCGATCTCGCTCCAGTACTGCCGGTGGTAACGTTCGTCATCTCCCCAGATGGTACGTAACATCGCCGGCCACGGCCGCGTCAGGACAAGATAGCCACCTTCGTTGGTTCCAACCGACCGCCCATCTTTCAGACGGATGTCGGCGCCGATACCTGGCAACGGACGGGTGGCCGTGCCGGGCGTCGTCGTCGTGGCCCCCGGCAGAGGCGCAATCATCATCCCGCCGGTTTCGGTCTGCCACCATGTGTCCACGATGGGGCAGCGTCCTTTCCCAATAACTTGGCGATACCACATCCATGCTTCGGGATTGATAGGTTCGCCGACCGTACCGAGCAGGCGCAGGCTGTCGAGACGATGTTTCAGCACCCACTGCTCGCCCCACCGAATAAACGCCCGAATGGCCGTCGGAGCCGTGTAAAGAATCGTCACGCCGTGGCGATCCACGATGCGCCAGAAGCGATCTGGTTCAGGGTAGTTAGGCGCACCTTCATACATCATCACCGTGGCCCCGTTGGCCAGCGGCCCATAGACGACATAGCTGTGGCCTGTCACCCAGCCGACATCGGCCGTGCACCAGTACAGGTCATCGTCCTTCAGGTCGAGCACCCAGCGGGCCGTGGCTGCCACCTGCGTCAGATAGCCACCCGTTGTGTGCATGATACCCTTGGGTTTGCCGGTCGTGCCGCTGGTGTAGAGGATGAACAAAGGGTGTTCGGCGTCGAGCGCTTCCGGCGGACAGTCGTCGCCTACCGTTTCGAGCATTTCGTGCCACCAGTGATCGCGTCCGGGTTGCATGTCCACCTTCGAGCCGGTGCGTCGCAGCACGATACATGTTTCGACCGTTGGCGCTTGCTCAAGGGCTAGGTCCACGGCTGGTTTGAGGCGAACTTCTGTCCCGCGTCGCCAGCAGCCGTCAGCCGTGACGACGAGCTTGCACCCGGCATCGTTGATGCGGTCGCGCAGGGCTTCGGCTGAAAAACCGCCAAAGACGACGGAATGGGTGGCCCCGATACGGGCGCAGGCCAACATCGCAATGGCGATCTCTGGCGTCATTGGCATGTAGATGGCCACACGGTCACCGGCCCGGACGCCAAACTTCTTCATGACGTTGGCAAATCGGCAGACTTCACGGTGCAGCTCCCAGTAGGTCAGCGTCCGGGTATCGCCCGGCTCACCTTCCCACACGATGGCTGCTTTCGTGCGTCGCCAGGTTTTCAGGTGGCGGTCAAGGCAGTTAGCGGCAATGTTGAGCTTGCCGCCCACGAACCACTTGGCGTGGGGTGGGTTCCACTCCAGAACCTGTTTCCACGGTGTTATCCAGTCGAGGGCAGCCGCCTGTTTAGCCCAAAAGGCCTCGAAGTCGGCTTCGGCTTCGGCATAGAGCTGGGCGGCGAGTTCCGGCGTGACGTTGGCTTGTTGGGCAAAGTCCGGCGGCGGTGGAAACTGTCTGGTTTCATGCTGGTGGGACTCAATGGCGTGAGGTTCGGTCATGGCTTACCTAGCTCCATGTTCGGCAAGATAACGGACTTGGCTAACGGCAAAGGAGATTGTCGGCAGGCCGAGTGGAATGTAGCTTGAAAAGCATGGGACGTGCGAATCCTACAACATTTCCTAAGTCGGCTACCTATGCCCGCTACTGGCTGCAAGCCGTGTTCTTTCTGCTTGCCGGCGTCGATCTGATCAACGCGCTCATGGCGCTCTTTTTTCAGGACGCAGCGGCTAGCTTCTACGGCTGGGAGATCAAAGACCCGGCGATGACGCAGCAGTATGGCATTGCCCTGTGCGTTGTTGCGGCAGCGTACTTTCTCATCGGGCTTGATCCGGTTGCCAACCGCCGCCTCTTGCTGTTGCCACTGGTCGAGGTAAGCGTGGCCACCTTCTGGACGTTTTTCCTATCCCGTGGGCGATACGGTCCGCGCAGTAGCGTTCTTCTGGCGCTGGGCTACTGTTTGTTCATCGTAGTGGCAGTGGTTGTCCCGACCGCTATCTTACGCACGGCGGCTGAAGAAGCAGAATCAAAGCCACCTCCGACATGAGCCAGTTGCGGCAGCAGCTCTGAGCGCCCAGGTGCGATCCCAGCAAACGCCTGCATGGCACGGATGGCTTCTCCGTGGGGCAGGGCAAAAGTAGTGTCGTGATTCCCACCGGGGATGGTGATCTGCACCACATGTTGGTTGCCACCTTCAAAAGCCGACCGAGTCAGCGCTTCAGCCATCCAGAGCGGCACAGTTGTGTCGTTTTCGGCATGCAGGATGAGAATGGGTGCGTGCACAAGGCGGATTTTTTCGATGTTCGGACAGCGGATGCGCGTCAGATAGCGGCAGGGAAACATCGGGTAGCGCAGCGCAGCAATGTCGGGAAGGGAGGTAAAGGTTGCTAAGGTTATCAATCCGGCCGGCATCACCCGCGCCGCCAAATCCACGGCCGGCGCCCCGCCCAGTGAATGCCCGACAATGAAAATCCGCTGTGGGTCAATGTCCGGCCGCTGCCTAAGGTACTCATAGGCGGCCAGCGCCGTGTCATACAGCCCCTGTTCGCTTGGCTCCCCGCTGCTGAGGCCCAACCCGATGTATTCCGGCACGAAGACATTGAACCCAGCGCGGCGGAAGACTTCGATCTGATTACGGAGAAACGGATAGTTGAGGTATTCGCCGACGCCATAGAAGAACAGCAGGGTCGGACGGCGGGCGGCATCGGGAAGCACCCGGTTGCCGTGTTCGTCGAGCGCTGGGCCGAACAACGCCGCGATGGTTTCGCCATGCGCTGCCGAAAACGTGACGTAGCTTGCGCCTAGCGGCGGCGCTACTTGTCGCCGAGCCTGTTCCCCACGGGCAATGGCACGGAACACCATGGCGTACTGGCGGGTGTAGAAGTACATGCCCGCGCCGATGTAGCCCAGCAGTCCCAGAGTGAACAGCACCAGAAAGACCCGCAGCAGACACGCTGCAAGGGGATAGCGCTGGGCAAAATTGTGTGGATTGGCTTCAGTGGTTGTTGTCTTCAGTCCTGCCATGGGTTTCGACGCCGCTTCGTCCAATAGCAATCGCTCTAACGCACGTTACCCATGAGCCGGCGGATGAACGGTGTGAGGGCAAACGCCACCACGGAAACTACGATCCCAGTCGCCGCCACCTGGTAAAACAGTGAACCGACGCTTTCCGGGTGGCTTTCGTCGAAGTGGCCGGCAATGAGACCGCCAATGTAGTTGCCGAAGGTCGGCCCTAGAAACCATATCCCCATCACTAGCCCGCTTAGCTGTTCCGGGGCCAGCTTGGTCATCGTACTCAGTCCCACCGGACTCAGGCATAGTTCGCCCAGCGTGTGGATGAGATAGACGGCCACCAGCCACCACGGACTCAGCTTGCCGCCGTTGAGAAAGGCTATGCCCACGGCTGCCACAATGAAGCCGACGCCAACCAACAGGATGCCGATGGAAAACTTGGCCGGGCTGGAAGGCTGCCGGTCACCCCACTGCACCCAGAGCCAGGCAAAGACCGGCGCCAGCAAAATAATGAGTATGGGGTTGAGCGACTGGAAGTAGCTCGAAGGAAATGCAAAACCAAAGATGCGGCAGTCCGTCAGCCGGTCGGCATAGAGGTTCAGGCTCGACCCGGCCTGCTCGAAAAGCGCCCAGAACACAATCGAGGCCAGGAAAAAATACACAATCGCCAGCATCCGTTTGAGTTCTTCTTCCGCCAGGGTACGGAGGAAAGAAAACCAGACTAGGGCAATGATGCCGGCAAAGACCAAAGCGATGTAGGCATAGCCGGCCGCATTGCCCAGACGGCCCACAACCAGCCCGTGGAGCTGCTGAAGGCCCGCAACGATGGCAAACAGGGCAAAGGCCACGGCCAGGTAGGAGGCCAGCCCCTGCCAGACCGGTGTTGCGTTGCCATCTTCACGCACCGGACGTTCGCCGATACCCTCCAAGTACTTGAATCCGACAATGTACTGCACCAGCCCCAGTGTCATCCCGATGCCGGCAGCGGCAAAGCCCCAGTGCCAGCTTGAACTCGGTTGAAAGCCCCAGCCGGCAATAGTGCGTTTCCATGCTTCCGATTGGGCCAGAAAACCGCATGCCAGCGGGGCAAGAAACGCTCCGATGTTGATGCCCATGTAAAAGATCGAGAAGCCGGCATCCCGGCGCTGGTCTTCCGGCCGGTAAAGCCGCCCGACAATGGCACTGATGTTGGGTTTCAAAAGACCCGTGCCGAGCACAATCAGGACGAGACCGGTGTAAAAGGCTACTTCCGACTCGAAAGCCATGGAGAAGTGCCCGGCGGCAATAATGATGCCGCCAATAAAGACGGCATATTTCAAACCCAGCAGCCGGTCAGCCGCCCAGCCACCGGGCATGGCTAGCAGATAGACGGCGGAGGTGTACGTACCATAGACCAACGCCGCCCGCGCATTGGAGTAGCCTAGTCCACCGTTTTCGCGGCTAGCCGTCATGTACAAAACAAGAAGCGCTCGCATCCCGTAGTAGCTGAAGCGCTCCCACAGTTCGGTGAAAAACAGGGTCATCAAACCAATGGGATGTCCAAAAAAGTGCTTTTCTGATGTGACGCCTTCCGGCGTCCCTGCAATGGCAGCCGACATGGTGTGAGCTTCCTTGACCGGGAATCAGTAGATTCGGCCGCGCACAATAGCGCATTTTTTCACATGCAACAAAAGGGGAGGAGAAAGATTTTTCAAGGATAGGTGCGCAGGTTTGGTTGGCATCGCCTGTCGGAAAAAGAGGCGTTGGCCGCTATGATCCCGTGGTGTTGAAGCTAAAACCGGAGGCTTGGAGCGGGCAATGGAAACCACGGCGTTACCAAAACTCGATTTGTCACCCTATGTTCAGGCGCTTGATTGGTTGCCCTCGGTGGAAGTGCGGGGACGTGTAACCGAACTGGTCGGTTTGTTAGTGCGGGCTTCTGTGCCGGGCGCCCGTATTGAGGAACTGTGCCTGATTCGGTCGCCGCACCGGGCGCAGGACCTCAAAGCAGAAGTCGTCGGGTTTCGCGGGTCGGAGATTATTCTTATGCCCTTGGGCGAGTTGCAGGATGTCGCCATGGGGGCAGAGGTCATTTCGACTGGCGGATCGCTCAAGGTACGAGTAAGTGATGAGCTGCTGGGGCGGGTGCTTGATGGGCTCGGAGAGCCTATGGACGGCAAGGGGCCTATCCGGCAGGCCGTTGAAGTGGCCGTCACAGCCCGGCCCCCTGATCCGATGAAGCGCCAACGTGTAACCAAGCGCTTCGTCACCGGGGTGCGCGCCATAGATGCGACTTTGACGGTTGGCGAAGGGCAGCGCGTTGGAATCTTTGCAGCCGCCGGAGTAGGGAAATCCACGCTGCTAGGGATGCTGGCGCGTAACACGGAGGCGGAAGTCAACGTCATTGCCCTCATCGGGGAACGTGGCCGCGAAGTGCGCGACTTTCTCGAACATGACCTCGGCCCGGAAGGTCTCAAACGCTCGGTTATCGTGGTTGCCACTTCAAACGAGCCATCGCTGGTACGCCTCAAGGCCGCCCACGTGGCCACAGCCATTGCCGAATACTTCCGCGACCAGGGCAAGAAAGTGCTGCTGATGATGGATTCGGTGACGCGCTTTGCGCGTGCGCTGCGCGAAGTTGGTCTGGCTACAGGTGAGCCGCCGGCACGCGCCGGTTTTCCCCCCTCGGTGTTCAGCGAATTACCCAAGCTGCTTGAACGGACGGGCAACTCCCATCGGGGCTCGATCACGGCGTTTTATACCGTTCTGGTCGAGGGCGACGACATGACAGAGCCCATCGCCGACGAAACCCGCTCGATTCTCGACGGACATATCATTCTCTCACGGGCGCTGGCAGCAGCCGGGCATTATCCGGCGATTGATGTGCGGCACTCGGTGTCGCGCGTTATGACGGCTGTGGCCGACAAGGAACACATTGCCAAAGCCATGAAGCTGCGCGACATCCTTGATGCTTACGAGTCCCAGAAAGACCTCATTCTTATCGGAGCTTACAAAAGCGGCAAGGATAAGCGCACCGACTACGCTATTTCCAAAATAGATGCCGTCAATCAGTTTCTGCGGCAGTCCACAAGCGAAAAGGCCGATTTTCAGGACACGCTCAACCGCCTGACAAAGCTTGTTTCCTAGATGTGTGAAGGCGACCGGCGACTACACGGCAGCCAGAAAACGGCGTGTTACTTCCACGACGGCTTCAAACTGGTCGTGGTGAACCCAGTGGCCGGCTTCAGGGATTTCAACGTACTGCATCCGCTCAATCATCTGAAGCTGCGGGCTTTGGGCCAGATTGGCCGCCCAGCTTTTCGCGCCTCGGATGCACAGTACCGGGCATTGCACGGCGGCGAAGAGTTCCTTGGCCAATTCGGTTGGCAAGCCCAGCGGCGGCAGGTTGCGCAGGTAGGGATCGAACTTCCAGATGAGACTGCCGTCTGCCGTGCGGTTGGTGCCGTAGCGTGTCAGATGCGCGGCCATGGCGTCAGAAAGATGCGGGTTGGCTTCTTTCATCCGGGCCGTGGCTTCCTCGATGGAGGCATATCGACGCGGCGTCCGGCTTTCGGCAGCCAGCACCTGTTCCGCCCATGTTCGCAGCCGTTCCGTGTAGGTCTTCGTCCTGGTTGCCGGCGGCGGCCCCCAGCCTTCGATGTTGACAACGGCTGAGACCCGTTCGGGAAACGCGCCGGCGTAGTGCATAGCCACGATGCCGCCCAGCGAGTGCCCGACAATGGCCGCCGGAAACCGCTGCACGACACCGCCAAAGGCCACCAGGTCGAGCATGAACTCCGGGAAAGCGTACATCGCACCTTCCACCCACGCGCTGTCGCCATGGCCGCGCAGGTCAAGGGCGTAGACGTGGTACTCGCGGCAGAACTCACGTGCGAAGTTGTCCCAACTGCGCGCGTGGTCCTGCGTGCCGTGAACCAAAATCAGTGGCGGACGGGTGTCAGGCCCGCCGTAGTCCCAGTAATGCAGCTTGAGGCGGTGCGAATGGAAATAATGTGACGAAGGATTTAGGGCTGCTTCCATGGTTGTGTCACGTATCCAGTGAGGGGCGTTCTGGTTGTCCGGGGGCAGCTTCGGCTGACTTCCTTTCTGCTTCCAAGGGCTTGGCCTGCTTGACGTGTTCTTCCAACCAGGTGTGCATCTCCCAGAGCATGTGCAGGATGGATTCGCGCGCCCGGTAGCTATGGCGTTCGTGAGGCAGCATCACCAGCCGTACTGTCCCACCAAGGCCCTTGATGGCTTGAAACAACCGTTCGCTCTGAATGGGAAAGGTCCCGGAGTTGTCGTCGGCTTCGCCGTGAATCAGCAGCAGCGGGTCGCGTATCTGGTCGGCGTAGTTGAACGGCGACATGCGCTGATACACTTCGCGAGCCTGCCAGTAGGTACGCTCTTCGGCCTGAAAGCCAAAGGGCGTGAGCGTCCGGTTGTAGGCGCCGCTGCGGGCAATGCCGGCGCGGAACAGCCGCGAGTGAGCCAGCAGGTTGGCCGTCATAAACGCCCCATAGGAATGTCCACCGATGGCGACGCGGTTGGGATCAGCGACACCGCGTCGGACACACTCATCAATGGCTGCCTTAGCCGAAGCCACAAGCTGTTCGATGTAGGTGTCATTCGGCTCGCGGCCGCCTTCGCCCACGATGGGGAAGGATGGGTCATCGAGAACGGCATACCCTTGCGTCAACAGGAAAAGCGGCCCCCAGTAGCTAACACGGACAAACCGGTAGGGCGACCCTTGTACCTGGCTGGCAGCGGCAGCGCTGACGAATTCCTGGGGGTAGGCCCACATCATCAGCGGCAGGGGGCCGTCGCGCCGGGGGTCATAGCCGGGCGGCAGGTACAGCGTTGCCGTCAGATCAACGCCGTCGGCCCGTTTGTAGCGGATTTGCTCTTTCTGGATGCCGATGAGCTGCGGCGTCGGGTGAGGGAAGTCCGTGAGCGCCGTCATCTGGCCTGTTGCCATGTCCCGGATGAAATAGTTAGGGGGCATGGTTGGCGACTCGCGTGTGAGAAGGAGGCGCCTGGCTGCCGGATCAAGCAGGGCGATGGGGCTTTCGTAGTAGGGTGGTTCTGACCGCCACAGCCGCGTTGTTTGACCGGTTGCCACATCGAAGCGATCCAGAAAGGGGCGGTCGCCTTCCGGTGAAGCACCTTCGCCAGTCAGGTAGAGCGTTTTGCCGCCATCGGGTGAAAGCAGGCGGAGCGTGCCGTCGGGAGCTGTAGCCGTAAGAAAGCTGCCGGGGTCGCCATATCGGTCTTCGGTCGAGTGTTCGTGGATGAGCGTTGGCGGAGTGCTGGGGGCGTCTGGTTGGAATCGCCAAGCCCGACGTAGGCGCGTCTTGCGCCAGCCTTCGTAGGCAATCGCCAACTGTCCGCTGTGCCACTGGACGGCCAGAAAACGATGGGCAAAGCCAAGGCTGGGGGTGGGGGTGCCGACAAACGGGGCAGGCAGGAAGAAAAGGCGGTCTCGGAGGTCGGCCTTGATGGCCGGGTTGCCCTCGTCCTGAGCTTCCACCCAGACAAGCGTAGCCGGGGCATCGCTGCGCCACTGTACGTTGCGGGGGCCTTTGGCAACGGCATCAAAGCTTGTCGGGATGTCATCCCGCAGCGGCAGGTCGGCAACTTCGCGGACAACGTTTCCGTTTTCGTCCCAGACCTGAATCCGGCTAGGGAAATAGCTTGCCGGCAGGGTGTAGGAATAGGGGCGGTGCAATATCTGCACCAGAAAGTACTGCCCGTTGGGTGATGGTGTAGCGCTTTGGAAAATAGCAGGCGCACCAAGGGGCTTGGTGCGGCCGTTCAGGTCAACCCGGACGAGTTGGGCCGTAAGGTAGTAATCAAACAGTGTTTCGTCGTAGGGATTGCGCAGCAGGTCCTGGAAGGTACGGGCGGCCGTGACCCGTCCGCGGTTTTCCTGCACGATGGGCCCGTCTGGCACGGCTGGGGGTGACGGCGGCGCTGCGCGCTTGGCCGGTACGGTTCGGCACAGCAGCGCCTGGCTGTTGGGAAGCCACTGGAAGGGGCGTCCGGCGATGGCGTTGAGCTGGAAATCACCCAGGCGGCGCACGGCGGCTTTTTCGACATCGAGCAGCCACAGTTCGACGCGGTCATCCGTGGTGTGGGTCATAGCTAGGTAGCGTTCGTCCGGCGACCAACTGAGGTCACCCAAGCGCGCCGGGTTGGGAAGTCCAGCCACACGGCGTTTCGTCCCGTCTGTCAGGCGCACCAAGGTGAGGCCGGTTAGGTAGGACGGTTGGCTGGGACCGTTGGTTTTTGGATTGAAGCGGATACCACCTAGGCGGAGTTCGGGTTGGGCGACTTCGGCAATGGGCGGCAGGGCAGGACGGTCAGCCAACAGCAACCAGTGCCGTTGCGGACTGGGCAGGGCTACGGGTGGCAGTGGAGCGTCCACCAGGTCGGCAATTGCTTTGGGGGGTGTGCGATAGGGGATTTGGGCAGGTGTTGGAAGCTGGAGAATGCTGCTCAGCCAACCGAGCAAGCAGAGCACACATGTCCACTTACGATGGTGTTGGTGTCGAGAAGGCATAGCCACGCTTATTTGTCAGTGTCATCGCCAACTTCAGGGAGTTCGACGCAGCCAAAGACAGCTTCAGGGTTAGTGTAATGCTTGAACTCCAGCAGGTTGCCCGATGGGTCTTCTAGGAAGAAGGTGCGGTGCTCGGTTGGTTCACCGGGAAAGCGGACTCGTGGAGGGTGACGGAAACGTAGTCCCTGCGCTTTTGCCCGTGCTGCGACATCGGCCCAGGCAGTCTCCGTGGGAAACACCATACCGAAGTGGCGTGGGTAGATACCGGTTTGCGGAGGTGGTGGTTCATAGACAAGATGGGCGACAAGCTGGTGCCCGAAGAAGTTGAGGATCAGCGCCCGCTCTGAGGCCCGGCCCGGAGTGCAGCCGAGGCCGTCGACATAAAAACGACGGGTTGCTTCAAGGTCGGTTACGGGGAATGCCAGGTGAAAGCAGGGTGCGTTCAACATAGGCCGTGTTGAGACAGGTTTCTGGAAAAGTCTCTGCTGCCTGCCTGGAATGGTGTTTTCATCCGGCGGCGCTGGTCATCTTAAGCCGCGCGCCAAAGGTGAGACAACCGGGATGGTCGGGAAGGGGGTACAAACCGGCTGTGGCGTACGACATTGCATCTGGCATCCGGCGGGATGCCGTTCTTCAGGCCGTGATGCCCAGCACCAGCACCGGGATGTCAATGTCAGAGACGCCACGGTGCTCCAGGTCCCAGACAAACTGCTCGAAATAGGAAACACCGGTTGACATTCTGCTGGCGAAAGATTTGACGGGTACGATTTCAATGCCTGCGTCTATCACATTCAAATTGTGAAAAATAGTCATTTTCGCACACACATTATACACCATGAAAGCATATTTGCCGAATTGAACCTCTACACCGAGACGATTTTTTACAAAATCAATTTCGCGGAATGCGCTCTTTGGTTTTTCTGCAGGATGAAAGTCTTCTGTGTAGTATTCACTGGAATATGTACATTCTATTCTATACCTTTTCCAATTTTGCCTTGCAAACTCTTCTGTGAATGCTTTATTCAGTTCTTTTGGATTGTAGAGCTTTCTTCCAGACATTTTTTTCCCTGCTGATTTTCGTTCTGCACCTTTCGCTGTCTATGCTGTGGATGATATTTTTGATTTCGCTGAATTCCAGATTGTATTTGCTTTCGACAACTTCTTTGCCATTATTGAACGAGTAAATGCCTGCAATTTTCATTCAGCTTTGTTCCGATTTTCGCTAATGCCAGTCTGTAGGTTTTCTTTCCATTCATCTGGAACCTGCGATACCTTCTCTCTCCCCGTCGGCTGATGAACCGGCTTGCCTATTGGGCGATACCCAAGGGTGCCGTTGAAATAGTCGGACAGGCGCCGGCGGGCAATTTCAACGTAGGTGGCTTCTTTGTCGCATCCTGCAGCCCGCCGGCCGTGCCTGACAGCCGCCACCAGTGCTGAGCCAACGCCCATGTAGGGGTCAAAAACCCAATCCTGCTCGTTGGTCAGTGCCAGTACGCAGCGTTCGGCGAGTTCAATGGGAAACTGGCAGGGATGGATGGTCTTTTCAGGATGATTGGATTTTACCGAAAAAACGCCGTAAAGCCCTGCACTTTAGGGCAGGGATATAAGGCGCACGCTGTTTTATCAAGCCAAACCTGTGATAAAATAGCAGTATGAGAGTCATGGAAGCCAAGCTACTCAACGGG
>Ga0209691_1000787_pt1 | contig 20981 bp, 18 predicted proteins | sample YNPMSBMetaG_FD_187120 | JGI IMG/M metagenome (GOLD analysis project Ga0209691, IMG submission 187120) | Anoxygenic and chlorotrophic microbial mat microbial communities from Yellowstone National Park, USA - YNP MS-B MetaG (SPAdes) (version 2) ... | reverse complement strand
CGTTTGTTGTTTTTTGTGAAGTTTGAAGGCGGAGAAGCTTATCTGAACACTGAAAACCTGTTGAACCTGCTGAATTTACCACGTTGGGAGTAAAGCAATGACCGTTACTAAGCAGATTCAAGCCGACATCTTTTTTTCTGACACACCTGAAAGAGAATACGCCACAAATATCAGTAGTGAGCATATGAAGAGTTTAGGACAATTCTTCACTCCCTTTCCTATTGCCCAATTTATGGCGAAATGGATTACCAGTAACCCACAGTGCAATACTATTCTCGATCCTGCAGTGGGATTAGGAGTGTTTTTCAGAGCAATTCTCAAAGAAGCCGACGTGACTTCATATCAATTAATTGGCTACGACGTTGACCCGCAAGTTTTGAAGAAAGCAAAAATCTTGTTTCAGGGTTATGAAGACAGCATTAGGCTTATCAACCGCGATTATATGTTTAACGACTGGAACAATAGATATGATGGGATAATCTGCAACCCACCATATCAGAGATTCCAAAACTACAAGAACCGCAATGAAATACTTGCAGAGTTTCAGAGCCGCCTGGGTTTGGCATTGAGTGGGCTAACAAACTTGCATACTCTTTTCTTACTCAAGTCTGTAAACCAACTTTCAGAAAACGGCAGAGCCGCCTATATTCTGCCATCAGAGTTCCTAAACGCAGATTATGGAGTATTCATAAAGCGGAATCTAATCACACACAAGAGCCTGAAATATGTTATAGTCTTTGATTTCACTGAAAACTTGTTTGATAATGTTATAACTACGTCCTGTATTCTGCTCTTTGATAATTCTGCTGATATAAAAGCAGTTGAATTTATCGCGGTCAAGTCGCTTGACGATTTAGCATACCTTGAAAGTCAATTTCCTCTTTATCCGAACATCAAGACAAGTGGAAAAGCGGTTTTATATGAAGATTTAGATGAGAATATCAAATGGCGGGCATACTATAAAAAACAAAACGGGAGTAAGTATAAGAACTTAGTTCCGCTTTCAACATACGGAAAAATCGTCAGGGGCATTGCCACTGGCGACAATGACTACTTTACGTTTAATGAACAAAAGAAGCTTGAGTTTGAAATTGAAGATAAATACTTGCTGCCTTGCCTTACGAAGGCTAATCAAGCCAGTTCCTATTTCTTCACAAAGGAAGACTTTGAAAAATTAAGAGTGGCTGGCAAGAACGTATATCTCCTCAATATCACTGATGTTACCAGTTCCGCAGTCCGCCGATACATTCAGCTGGGAGAAAAACTCGGTGTACATAAAAAGTACCTCACAAGCCACAGAACGCCTTGGTATTCGATAGAAAGTCGCCCATCCGCGCCGATTCTTGTAACCGTATTTAATCGCAACGGTCTGCGGTTTGTGAGAAATGAAGCGGATGTCAGAAATCTAACTTGTTTTCATTGCTTTTATCTCGATATGTTTGCAATGGAAAAAATAGATATTTTGATGGCCTATTTGATCACGGACGTTGCTCGTGAAATATTCAATGATAATCGTCGTGAATATGGTGATGGGTTAGAGAAGTTTGAGCCTAACGACTTGAATAACTCTAAAGTAATAGATTTACAAGTTGTTTCACAGAGTAGCGTAATAGAAATATTAGAAGTATTTAATTGCTATCGTGTAAGTGTTTTGCAAAATCGCCCTGATATAACTTTACTCGAATTGTTGAACAGGATATATTCAAATTTATTGATAAAATGAGTCTAAACGCTGCCTAACATGTGCTTTCAGCCGACACGCTTCGCTCGCTTCGCGGCGGCTGAAGCGCAGGCCGTGATCCCGCATTATCGAATCAGGAGGTAAACCATGTTTTCTCAAAAACAAAACCATTATGCTTTCGCTACTTTGCTTGTTCTGCTTATTCTCACTCTGACCGCCTGCGGAGGAAAATCCTCAATCAAGGGCAGGTGGGAACAAGTATCTGAAACCCCTTTGGCGCTTTTCTTTGGCGGGCCTGGGACCCTTTGGGAGTTTTTTGACGATGAGACGGTGAGTATTGGCAAACGTAATAGCTGGCCTGATAATTCCCATTTGAAAAAAGGACACGCCAGATGAGAGTCGGTGTTTTCTGGGTTTACAGTGCACCCGGACAGATCAGCTTCAGTGCAGGATGTGCTGTGGGTGGTGCGGGAGTGTGTGAGCGGGGAGATTATGCTGGCGCGGTTAATGCTGTCGGCAGCGACCGAGGACTTTGCTGGAGGCGGTGCGGGCTGGGCTAAACGGTGGCGGGGGTGATCAGTGATGGGCAGCACCCGATTCGCCAAGCGGTGGCGCGCGTGTTTCCGGGCGTGCCCCACCAGTTGCGCCAGTTTCACTACTTGCGGGAGGCGGCGCTGCCGATCTACGAGGCTGATCGGCATGCCAAGAAGGAACTGAAGAAGCGGGGGCGGGGGGGCGACCGATTGATCGCAGCCTGGAAAGGCGGGAGGATGAGGTGGCGCGCGGCTACTGCGCGGCGGTGTGGATCGCGCTGACAGATGATGGGCGACCACCACTGGAGGCATCAGGCTTGCGCCTGCACGCGCGCTTATCGTCAGCAGCTTGGAGGAGCAACAGGCTCGAAAAAGGGGGCGCTGGTGACGGCAAAACCAGCCCAGGCGCTGCCTAAGGAATTGCTGAAGTTTGCCTCAGCGATGAAACAGCCTTGCGATATCGCGTGCGCCTTCGGCTGGGTGCAGCAGGCCGCCCGCGTGCTGGAGAATCAGTCCGCTGAGCAGGTGCGCCGACGCTATCGCGGGTTACTGAGAGCGATGAGGCGGTGGCGCTCACGCGCTGGCGCCGTCCGTGGATCACTTCCTCAAGGTATTCCGCAGTTACTGGCCGGGTCTGTTCCACTGCTATGACGTTGAAGACCTCCCCCGCACGAACAATGACCTGGATTTGGCGCGTTCAGATATCATGAACGTCGCGCGAGTGGTCGCCAGGGCGCTGCTGCTTCTCTGGTCGTGCGTGGTTGTGCTCGCCTGGTCGCTGCCGTGGCCACACGCCAACGCGCTTGCCCTTTCTGCGCCGATGACCTGGCGCAGTGCGACCTGCACGCTTGGCGCGCATTGCGTGTCTCGCTGGACCAGCGCTAACACGCTCGGGCCTGTCAACGCCGCTTCTGGCGCAACTCGGCCACTTACCTGGCCGAGATCGAAACACGACTCGTCAAGCTGATTTTGCCGCCGTAGGATTTTTTAAACTGGAGCAGGCACTCCCACGCGGCGCGGAAACGATTTGCCACCGGCCAAGATGACTATTGATCTTGTGCTAGATAAATTCCTCAGCCATCCTTGCCCTTTCAACGCGAGGATGAGTTCGGCCACATATGTGTGTCGCTCCCCGGCCACGATGCCTTCCTTGATGTCAATACAAGCGTTCCGGATGGCTTCAAGATCTCCGCGCTGACTGGGAGAAACCATTCCACGTACTTGTCAGGAGCGATAGCTCCGATCCCACCTGTCGGCATACGGAGGCGAGGTTATACCAAATCGGTGCTGTCACTTTCGATCTCCTTGAGCTTCTTGCGACAGTCACCGAGCAAGAGGTTTATAGCGAAAATCCTATATGTGTTATACAGCCTATACCAAACAAAAAAATTATATATAATTAAGCTAAATATATTATATTTTGAATGTAGCTTTTAGATAACTTGACGCTACATCCATGCGTATATCTTCGAAGTCGGCTGGAAAGTCGTCGCACCAATCGCCTCGTGTATCAAGCATCGAGCTGAAGAGCTTCGTCGCTCCCCCCTCGTCGCGCAGCGTCCAGTGCAGGATGACATCCTCATGACGAATTCTGCCGCGAGCGACCTGTTCTTGGATCGTGATGAGAAAGAGGTCGCTGTGGGTCTCGAACACCAGCTGTGCGCCGCGGTCTAAGACAAACGGAATAAGCTTAGCCAAGGCGCGAATTGTGCGTGGGTGTAACGCGCCTTCAGGATGTTCGACGATCACCGTCTGACCTGGCTGGACAACAAGGAATGCCACCAAGATCGGCAAAAGCTGTGCGATACCTTGACCGGCTTGGCTCAGTGTGACATCCTTCCCGACTATGACCTCGGCTAGCGCATCATTGACTCGGCGAATGCGCGGGTGCGAAGGCAGGCCCAATGTTTCAAGCTCGGCGTTAAGCACGTCAAGGCGCTCATCGCGCGTAGTGTGCCAATGGTCGATGATGCTCGCTATGTGTTGGGTGAATGGGCCGATGAAGTTGTAGTCGGTGATTGCGAAGATCGGATAGCAAGAGTTTGAGCACGCCCTCTGGCTGGGGAGATAAGCGATCCCTCGCACGCTTTCCTCTATCTGTGTTTTGAAAGGGGGAGCTTGGTAGAGCGGGTGATTGGCCAGATGTGGCGCTGGTGGAATCAGCAGAAAGCATCTTTCTCGTCGGGGCCACGAGGCAAGCTCATCGAGGGACAAGTCCTGTCCCGGCGCACAGCGCGCCAACACATCAAGGTATGCTGACCTCATCGCTTGGGTGAGCGGCGCTGCGACTTGGAGTTCCTTGTCGTCATATTTGTATGTGGCCTGCTGGATGGACAGCCCGTCAACATTATTGTGGCAGAAAGTCACCTCGTAACCGGTCTTGTTGTCAACGTGGACACCAATGGTGAACTCGTTCTTCGGAGAGCTTGACCAAGTTAATTGGTCGACGCACTGAAGCGAGACACACGTACCATGCAAGCAAAGTGGGCCATGGTCTACCGTTGATTCTATGGTCTGTTTGAGCATCAGTGGCGGGAGTAATAAGTTTGACTTGCCGCTATCGTTCCGTCCAAGCATGAGCGTGAGGGGGTGGAACTCAGCTTCCGTGCGGGTTGGGAAGGTCCGCACATTTTCAACCACCAAGCGCGTGATCATGGCCTGGTTATTATACCATACGCTTGGTGGTCATAACTGACTTGATGTGTCCTCGTAGCGACGGAAAAGGGCCTAGGAGATTTAAATTTATATAATTATGCGACCTATTTGCTTATATTTTCGATATATAATTCTATGGCCTTAAATATATTTTTTAGTGCTTCTTTAAAGGTATTACCCTCACTAATGCAACCTGGAAAGGTCGGCACGTGAACGGTGTAACCACCCTCGTCGCTTGCCTCGAATATGATTTCAATTTTCATCACCTTGTCTATATCCTTCGTCATTTGTGTTTTCTTCTCCTCCTTCAGCGACATTTACGCTTTTTATTTCTTTTTGATTTTTATTTAAATAATCATGTAAATCGGGAAATATCGTCGACGCACGGGTCAGGAACTCTAACGTCAGCGGTTCGTCTAGGTTAAGAGTGGGTGGGATATAAGGCGTTTCGTCGGGCATATGTGAGTTATACGCCGTGGCGCGCCAATTTCAAGATCTATTCTGCGCTACACTTCCCCAACCGCCCAATAGCATGGGCAGATCAGGAGCGCATAGCTGCGGGATCCGCAGAGCACGATCCGTGCGACTTTCAGGTTGGCCAAAAGCGTTTCGATGATTACCTGCCGATGTTAAGTCCGTCGGTCATGTAGCCGGTTGTAGAGCGCGCGAAAGGCTGGTGTGAACATATTTTTGGTCAGCCGCTCCGCTTCCTCAGCCGTTCTTTCGTCGTAGGTATAACTAAGCAGGCTGCGTTGCATCCAGCAGCGCTTGCGTTTCATCTTCAGTGAGATACCCAGCCTCAAACGCCACGCGAAGGGTCTCCCGCGGCATTTTGGCTTCGAATCCTTCATAGAACAGCAGGGCTTTCAGCGTCTTCCAGGCGAGTTCCATCGTGAACTCGAACATCTGGACCAGGCCAGCGCGCTCCAGGTCGGTGTATTCATCCTGGCCACTCGAGCTGCTTCAGCGCCCTGCCGAAGTTGTCCAGGCGTTGTTGCCAACGCATCTCCTGCTGTCTGTTCGTCATGTCAGATGGTGTGGATTTCCACGTCTGTCTGAGCCAGGATCGGCTAACGCAGCGCTCACTCAACCTTGCATCGAAACCTACCGCTCGCGCACCATTTGCGTTCACAACGCTTAGGTACCTTCGTTAAGGATATCGAGATACGCCTGATATGTATTACGGCGCTTGCCTGTGATCTCGCATATAAGGTCGCACGTTCCAACAGTTGCTGACGCTGAGCGTCAAAAATCAGCGGCGGATCGGGCGGGAGTGAGTAAAGGCGCGCATCGTTTTGCCTGCCACTTGGGTCACTGAGCCCCCTACGCACCGTTATTCTCTGCTGCTTAAATAAGCCAACGCGCTATTAAAGAAAAGCCGCCGATCCTTTAATAAGCGCGCTTCCAGGTATGGTGTGTCGTCCTCTTCCTGTTCGGCAGCGCCCACATAGCGCCCCGGCGTCAGGACGTAGCCATGCGTGCGCACCTTCTCCAGGCTGGTGCTCTTGCAGAAGCCGGGGACGTCGCGGTATGTCCCCGCGTTGCCGCGCCAGGCGTGGTAGGTCTCCGCGACCCGAGCGATCTCTTCCTCGCTCATTTCTCATTTAATATCCTCACTTAACCGCAATTTATGTCATTTTAAAATATATAAATTAAATACCATTTATATCCTTAATTTTGTGTAATGTTAAATAAATTGTTAACATTTGTATTACTATTAAATTTAGAAAATAGTGACCATAAGGGATAAATAAGCGAGTTTTCATTTAAGGAAACAGCTGTCATGTATTTTCGGAATGGATTATCGTAATGGCACAGCGCCGGCCTGCGCAGACACGCTGCGATGCCCATCGCTAGATGTAGGGGAGAAGACCTATCCTTTACCAGATACGACATGGTGACGTCGTTGAGCACGGCCCCGCTTGGCGCTTGGCGGATCTCTCGCAAGATAGCAGGGCGCTTATCAAAAAACGCTCCGCGTTCCCTCCAATACCGCGCTCCGTCCTTGACATCGTGTCCATTCAGTTTAGCCGCTTGGCACAACCATCTGTTTAACTCTCTTTCATCATATTTCCACGGAATAGCTTTTTTGACTATATTTTTTATAATTTCAATTGAATTCTCTGTGCTAATTTTACTTATAAGATCAATTGGCCACCCGCTAAGCTGATCTATTGCGTCTTGAAAATCATCCTTACGATGCAAAATTAAACGATCAATAATAGATACTCCATACTTATTTTCAGTTCTAATAAAATCTTCTGCGTTGATATTTAAAAGTAAATAAGAGATAAATTCTTTAAATTTTTCCGAATTAATCTTGCTTAAATTTGGTAAATTAAAGATAATATGGCACAGAACATCTGGGCTTGGATGCGCAAATCCCTCAACTGCCACCGGTATGTTTCCACGATTGAGCCTCAGAGATGAGATGATCGATGCATGGTAAATATAATTTTCTTTTCTTAAGAAATCGGCCACCCGGATGATGTCCTTAACTTCACCTCGCCCTTCCAGATCCATAGAACAGGCAAACATCAACAGTGCATCAGCAAAGAGCGGCTCACTCCTGAAGAGTTCATCGAGGGCCAGGTCGTCTTCAGGTAGGATGAACCTGCGCCGCCGGCCAAGGTGCAAGCCTAGGCAAAGTGGATTGTCCTGAAATGCACTCAACGGCGTAAAAAACGCCTCGCTCAGTGACCATGGCGTCATCTGACTGAGCGAGAAGGGAGGGGGACGTCTTTGAAATAAAACAAAAATATCTTCTTTAATTGAATTATGTATTAGAGTGGGAGGATAATCAATAAAAAAGCTACATTTTATCTCGGTTTTTTCTATTTCATCCTCTTCTTTTGATAATATCTTGTTAAATATTTTTTCGGTATCACCAATTTCTGTGTATCTTCTCCATATTATATCTCCAAGCATTCTCATTGTATCTTTGTCTTTATTTTTATATATATTATCTATAATTTTATTTAAAAATTCTAAACTTGGTTTTTCATAAGAATATAATTCATTAAAAAACAAAAAGTAATTGAGTATCAATTCTGGGGTAAGTGGCAGTTCTAACAATCGCCGTTGCAACGCTTCCATCGGGTGCGGATAGCGCAATGTCTCTACAGCTAAAAGAAATGCGTTTGGATTGAGATGAGCGTGCTGATACACAAAATCAAACGTCTGCCTAACGATCTGCTCTGATATCCTAAAGCCGCTTAAAGCATCCCAGACGCTTGTCATGACGACAATCCAGTGCAGACGTTCTTTGTCCGGTGTGCCCTCCAACGCAGCTTTGATTTCGTTTTCAAGCAGTGCACGATCAAAATTTTCTTTTTTCTCAAGAAACCTGCTTGTCAATATAATAAATTTTTTTGCAAGTTCGCTTATATTATGATTAATTATAAAATTAGCTTCATCTTTATGGAAATTTTTTATATATTCAATAAAATTTTTCTCATGCTTATCAAGGACATGGCTGCTCATAGAAGATATTATATCACAAGGCCGCCGCGGTGGGCGCATTCACAGTGAGCTGATTCTCACGTGGAGAACGCAGTAGGCTATAGAAAGCACAGCATCCCTACTGGCCACCTAGAAGCAGCGCTTTCGGAAAGTCGCGTTGCCCCTACTGGCGAACGCACCCCCCGCGGTTGGCAATTTGAAAACGCTGAGCAGAACCGTATAACTTATTAAGATGACAGGATCAAACGGAGGTCCCTTCATGAAACGCACGTTCCTACACCTTACTATCGGCGCACTCCTCGGTGGAGGACTGCTTGCGCCTGTGACCGTCTCGGCAACGACGACATCGCCACAAAGCCACACATTCAATGGCCCCGTCATCGTTCGCGGCGGGACAAACCGCCTGGTCCAGGCACTGAATGAGCCACCTGCGAATCTATCGGGCGTCTCGATCGGCGTCTTCGGCCAATCCACGGGCCCCACCGGGCGCGGCGTGGTTGGGTTTGCAACGTCACCGACGGGTGACACCTATGGCGTCATTGGGCGAAATTACAGCCCGTCAGGGGCAGGCGTGTACGGCCATGCGCACAATACAGCGGGTCAGAACGCAGGCGTGATGGCGTTGACCGATTCTCAGAATGGACGTGGGCTGTTTGCCGAAGCACGGGCAAACAACGGGATTAACTTCGGCGTCTTTGCCCGCAGCCTCAGCCCACAAGGGCGCGGGGTCGTCGGCGTGGTGAGCGCAACTACCGGCCTGAACTACGGCGTCGTCGGTCGCAGCCTCAGCCCGGGCGGCGTCGGCGTCTGGGGACATGCGCCGGCAACGAGCGGCCAAGCGGTGGGCGTCTATGGCCAGACAGCTGCCCCCCAAGGAGCTGGTGTGGTCGGCATCAACGAGAGCGGCGCGAACAACAGCGTCGGCATCCGCGGCATGGGGCGCGCCAGGAATGGTTCATTCGTCTTCGGTGTTGTCGGCACAGCCGAGTCAGTTGATGGCCATGCCAACAATCGCGGCTTCGGCGTCGCCGGCCTCAACTACACACCGCATGGGCACGGCGTATATGGCCACGCCAGCGGCCCTGGCGGCATTGCTATATACGGACACAATCCCAGCGGGCGCGCCGGCTACTTCCACGGCAACGTCGTGGTCTCTGGCAATTTGACAATCCGAGGCAACCTGAACATCGCCGGAGCGACGAACATGTCCAACTTTGTTTTCAGCGATCAAGCAACAGAAAGCAACCACGGGTTTATGTCCTGTAAAATCTACAATCGCTTCGGGACGACGGAGACGAGCGGGGAGGATGTGGCCGTGGAAGTTGTGTTCCCGCCTAACTCCATCCCCATCCGCGACCAAATCAGCGTGCAACTGACGGCGGTTGACGCGCCGATGCCGAATCTGCATGTTAAGGATGCTGATTTTCTGATTGTGCAGCCGGTTTGTAGGCCGGAAAATGGCGTGTCATGCCCGCCACCAAAGGCGACCTACCATTTCACGATCGCCGGGAACGCGACAGGCAAGGTCAATTGGACGCTATATGCGCAAGTTTGTCAGCAAGAAGAGCGCTTCCACCCTCAAGATGCCACGCCTGAACAGGACGACGTCGACACCCCTCCGCCCTCATTGCCACCCTTGCCACCTGTGGGACAGTAATCAACAGGCGCTCCAATCATCGCCAATATCGGATTGAGCGACGGCAATCCCGTCGCTCAATCTTTTTAGGCGGCCCCTATCTTGGTAAGATATGATTGGGACATGAAGCGTCACCACTTAACAGGTCACGCTCGCAGCCATCGACGACATTATCGTGCATGGGGCGCGCGCGGAACGGGACGAGCCTCGCGCGGCAGGATTGGGAATTCGCGCCATTGCATCCTCGGCATATGCCCAGCACACGTTGATGCGCAGCGCTATCACTTCTGGAAAGCCCATGCAGAGCGAAGCCTTGCCCGAGTGGGAACTGAATATCGGACAGGCGTTCTTTGGTGTGCCCCTCATGGATGGCACACACGAGCGCAAAATTGCGGTCTCGCCGCCCTGGCCATGTCCCTCGACCGTTTTAACCAAGCGCTGGCAGCGGTCGCCAGCTTCAAGGATTGCCAGCGAGTTCTGACCGTCGGCAACCTCAACGGCATCGAAACGAGCACACGCCGGATGAATCGCACAGAGCGGCTGGCAACCATCCGCGTTGCATATCATGGGCAAAACGTTATTTGCTTGGACGTATATTGTCGGCATGACCGGCGCTGTAAATCAGCGCATCCAGGTGACCTGAGCAATCCAATTGGCCGACAGCTTGCATCCAAGGAGGAGTCGCTGGTAGTGGGGTGCGCTTTCGACGATCTGCTGATCGGGCAACGCGATGGTGAGCGGTTGGCTAAAATTGGCGGAGATCCTAGATAATCGTTAGCGTGTTTGACCTTGCTGGCTAACGGTTTGCCCGCATGCTAGTTTATGTAATAAAACCCATCTTTGACCTGAAAAAGCATATTTTTTGATTGTTTTCTGTAATTTACAATTAAAAATTCTTTTACCCTTCCACGCCCCGTTAAATCTGAATTTATATTACGAGAAGCAAATATAGTATTTAAATAGAAAGCTTTTTTATGATACAAAGACTCAATATAAGGCGAATATGAATTTGACAACATAATATAGACGCCACGCTCGGTCAAGCGTAAGCATGCGTCGCGCAGCCGTTCTTGGTCTTCCGGCCGAAAACCCTCTGGGGAATAAGCGGTGAAATTCGAAGTCTTTGAGATGGGCATATAGGGTGGGTCGAGGTAAATCAGGTCACCCTGTGCTGCTTTATCGATCACTGCCTCAAACGGCGCGCAGTAAATCTCGACGCCCTGTAGGGCACGGGACACGGCCAGAAGGTTATCCGGATCCGCATAGCACGGCGACTGATAGCCTCCAAATGGGACATTGAATCGTCCTTGGCGATTGACGCGGTACAAGCCGTTGTAGCATGTCTTATTAAGGTAGATCATGCGTGCGGCGCGCATCGCGAGGTCAAGCGCCTGCGGGTCGCATTCCCTTATATGATAGTAAAAATCCTTGTGATTAGGGAATGTACTTAGTATTTTTATGACATCCATTGGTCGATCTCGGATCGCCAAGTAGGTATCTATCAGCTCTTGGTTAATATCTGAGATCACAGCCTTTTTAAGTAATCCCCTGCGGTAGAGATAGAAGAAGAACGCGCCGCTTCCGAGGAATGGTTCGTAGTAGCATCCGAAGTGTTCTGGGAGGTGCATAGCAAGCACATCGGTCAACTTGCTCTTGCCGCCTGCCCACTTCAAAAATGGTCTGGGAATGGGTTGACGGGACATGCCGTTATTGTAGCGCGAACATCTTTCCGATGTGTGTTAGAATAGCGGCATGCTCGTTAACAACGGCAGTGCTTTCCATGGCTGGCATCGCTTCGTCCTATCCTTCTCACCGGCTCTGGTCAAGCACTATATAGATTATTTTGGATTAAACAAAAGCTCGGTATTACTTGACCCGTTTTGTGGGATGGGCACGACCTTGGTTGAGGCAAAGATGAACGGGATTACTGCAATAGGTTTGGATGCAAACCCATTTGCTTGTTTTGTTTCTTCAACCAAGGTCGACTGGGACGTGAACCCAGATGAGCTTTGTAAAATAGCAAATGAAATTGCATCAGAGTCAGAAATTTTATATAAAAATAAAGATGAAAGTTTTTTCAATAATTTAAAATATAAACTAGATATAAGTGAGGATCTAATTTTAAAGAAATCTATAAGCTATGCACCTTTTTGCAAAATACTTGTGCTTGTAGATATTATTAAAAGATTTGAAGAATCAAAATTTTACAAAAATCTATTATTAGCATTAGCTAATATAACAGTACATATAGCGAGTAATTTAAAATTTTGCCCAGAGCCAAGCGTAAAAGAAATAAAAGCTGATGCGCCAGTTATCAAGGCATGGCTGATGAAAATTTATGAGATGGCCCGTGACCTGCGCAGCGTCGATCCGCGTGCATATCCGGAGGCTAAAGTGCATCTCGGCGACGCACGGCGGGCAGATGCGCTGCTTTCACCTCAATCCATTGACGCGGTCATCACCTCGCCACCATACCCCAACGAGAAAGACTACACTAGAATCACACGACTAGAACTCGTCTTACTTGGTTTTGTAAAAAATAATGGGGATATTAGGAAAATAAAAGAAAATTTAATTTGTTCAAGCACAAGAAATGTGCAAAGAGAAGATGATGATGAGCAGTGGGCAGATAAAATAGAAATAATAGAAGAAATAGTTGATGAAATTGAATATAGGAGACTTGCACTGGGCAAGGACTCTGGCTTCGAAAAATTGTATGGAACAGTGACGAGGCGCTACTTCGGTGGCATGGCACGCCACCTCGCCGCTTTGCGGCCGACGCTGCGTCCGGGGGCTCAGCTCGCCTACGTCGTCGGCGATCAATGCTCGTACTTGAGGGTCACGATCCAGACGGGCAGGCTGCTTGCGGAAATCGCGCGCGGGCTTGGCTATGACTTGGTGCGGATTGACCCATACCGCACCAGGTTCGCAAGCAAGACAAGGGCCGAGCTGCGCGAGGAAGTTGTGGTCTTGCGCTGGAATGGCTAAGGCATGGTATAATGGCCGTAATGACCGAGATAAAACAGTATGGTCGTCACGCGCCATATCCCCTATCGCACAGCCTCATTGAGCTGCAGCTCCAATCATTTGAGCGATTGAAGAACGAATATATCATAGAACTTTTCGATGAAATTTCTCCAATTGTTAGTTATAATGAAGATATTTTTTTATATTTACCCTCATTTTCTCAACAATCAAAGCAATACCAGTTGACGTACTGGTTTGAGACGCCGAGATACACCCCAGACGAATGTCTCGACCGTGGTCTCACGTTCGCCGCTCCGTTGTATGTGAAGGTCGCCCTGCACAACAGGAAGACGGATGAGCATGTCGTCGAGGTGGTCTACTTCGGCGACTTTCCGATGATGACCGAAAACGGCACGTTCATCATCAACGGCGTCGAGCGCGTCATCATCTCGCAGATCATCCGCTCGCCAGGGGTATACGTCGCAACTGACGAGAAGCTGAACATCACACGTGCGAAGGTCATCCCCGACCGGGGCAGCTGGCTGGAATTTGAGATCAGGCGAAACAATGCCATGATGTTAAGGTTCAACAAGCGCCGCACGCTGCCGGTCAGCATCTTCCTGCGCGCCTTGGCCGGTGTCGACGACGGCATTGGCGGCGTCCTCGAAAGCGCAGACGATCAACACATCGCCGAGCTGTTGGGCGCTCATTTTGAGCCCACGCTGAAGCTTGAGCCGGAATGGCGCAACAAGGGGAAAGCACAATTTATAAAAGAGGTCCTGATAGAATGTTTCAAGCGCCTGCGGCCTGGCGATCCGCCCACTTATGAGAACGCGCGCCAATTGTTCTCCCAGACCCTATTCGACCCGCGCTACTACGACCTAGAGCGGTTCGGACGCTACAAGCTTAATCAACGGCTGGGCTTGGACGGGATAGTGCCGCCGACTCGCCGCACCCTCACCAAGCAGGACATCGCAAGGACAATCGCTTGCCTGATTGAGGTGTATGAGGGTCGCGCTGAGGAGGACGACATGGATGACCTGGGCAACCGACGCGTGCGGACAAACGGCGAGCTAATCAAAAACAAGCTGAGGATCGGCCTGAAGCGGATGGAAAAAAGCATCAAGGACAGGATGAGCATCGCGGAGGCCGCGACCTCAGTGTCAAAGATTGTGAACATCAGGCCGTTTACTTCGGCAATCAGGGACTTCTTCAACTCTTCCGAGCTATCACAGTTCATGGAGCAGACCAACCCGCTGACCGAGTTGACGATGAAGCGTACCCTGTCCGCGCTCGGTCCGGGTGGTTTGAAGCGAGAACAGGCCGGGTTCGACGTGCGCGACGTCGACCAAAGCCACTACGGGCGCGTTTGTCCAATCGAGACGCCAGAGGGCCAAAACATCGGCTTGATCGTCAGGCTCGCCTACTATGCGCGGCTAAATGCCTATGGGTTCATAGAGACTCCATATCGCAAAGTCAAGCACAACGTCCTGAATGATCAGCTTGCCGGCCATACCCTCAGCGAAGACCTGTTCGACAAAAGCGGGGAGCTCTTGGCAAGTGCAGGGACGTTTGTTGATGAAAACTTGGCCAAGCAAATCGCCGCCAAAGTGAAAGCCGCCGAGATCGCCGTCATGCCGTACGCCTCGGATGAGGTCGAGTACCTCACTGCCGATAGGGAGTCTCACTATATTATCGCACAAGGTAATACAAAGCTAAACAAAAAAGGCGAATTCCAGGAAAAACGTGTCGCAGCGAGACAAAGGAAGCAATTTGTATTTGTTGACCCAGACAAGGTTGATTACATCGATATCTCACCAAATCAGATCATCGGCGTAAGTGCCTCGCTCATCCCCTTTATCGAACACGATGAGGCAGCGCGCGCGCTGATGGGTGCGAATATGCAACGCCAAGCCGTGCCCCTGATCAAGGCGGACGTGCCACTTGTGGGCACAGGGGTCGAGTCAAGCATCTCTCACAACGATCGCTACCTCCTGCGCGCCAAGGATGACGGTGAAGTAATCAGCGTCACATCAAGCCAGATAGTCCTGAAGAGCGGAAGACAAAAAGAGACGTATAACCTGAGCAAGTACAAGCGCACAAATCAAGACACGTGCATTAACCAGCAGCCCATTGTCTGCAAGGGCGCGCGCGTGCAGCGAGGACAAGTGCTGGCCGATTCATTTGCGACCAAGGATGGCCAAATCGCAATTGGCCAGAACGTCTTAGTCGCTTTCATCAGCTGGGAGGGATGGAACTACGAGGATGCCATCATTATCAGCGAGCGCCTGGTCCGTGACGACTTGTATACATCCATCCATATAAAGGAATATGAGGCAAGCATACGCGAGACGAAGCTCGGTCCGGAGGAGATGACCCGTGACATACCAAACGTCAGCGAAGATGCCTTGGCGAACTTGGGGCTCGACGGTGTGGTGCGCGTTGGGTCAACTGTGTCGCCTCACGACATCCTCGTCGGGAAAGTCTCGCCGCGTGGTGAGCGGGACCTGACGGCAGAGGAGAAGCTGCTGCGCGCGATCTTCGGTGACAAGAGCCGTGAGGTGCGGGACAGCAGCTTGCGTGTGCCTCACGGGGAGCATGGAACGGTAATTCAAACGCGGGTGACTGACCGGCAAGAGAATCCGGATCTCCCCGTCGGGGTGCTGAAAACGGCGAAGGTTATCGTCGCGCAAAAGCGCAAGATAGCAGTCGGAGATAAGATGGCGGGTAGACACGGCAACAAAGGCGTTGTGGCCAAGGTCGCGCCGATCGAGGACATGCCATTTCTAGAGGATGGGACACCGGTTGACATCATCCTGAACCCGCTCGGCGTGCCGAGCCGGATGAACATAGGCCAAGTGCTGGAAGCGCATGTCGGCTGGGCGGCTGCGAAGCTTGGCTTCCGGGCTGTTTCTCCGCCGTTCGATGGTGCGACGAGGTTGCAGATTGAGGCCGATCTTTGCCGCGCATGGTTAGTCGATCGCGCCTATCGCGAGGTCATCGCCCGCGCATGGGAAACCCTGAAGGCACAACAGGTAGACACGACACAGCTGCGCGACGAGCACGATGCCTTGCTGGCGTACTTGGGCGTGTGGATGGCGGATGAAGCGTATGATTTCGATCGCGCTATCTCCGACCAGCACTACGTGAGGCGACTCATTGTGCGGAAGTGGCTCGCCGAACGGGGACATGACCCGCGGGTGATGGAGTATATCGAGACGGATGATGAGAAGGACAGGGGTGCGATTCAGACCTGCTTGCAGATCTGGCTTGAGGATCGCGGCCATCGAGTGGAAGCGAAAAGTTTCGAGGATCTCCTTTCCCAAGCGACGCAAGTCAGCTTACAGCGCGGCGAGCCGTTGCCAACCCTCGGAAAGGTTCGCCTGTTCGACGGGATCACAGGCGAGCCATTTCAGCGTCCGGTGACGGTCGGCTATGTCTACATGATGAAGCTTGCGCACTTGGTGGAGGATAAGGTGCATGCAAGGTCGACGGGCCCTTACTCGCTGGTCACGCAGCAACCACTGGGCGGCAAGTCGCACTTCGGCGGACAGCGACTCGGCGAGATGGAGGTGTGGGCGCTCGAGGCATATGGTGCCTCATATACGTTGCAGGAGATGCTTACCCTCAAGTCCGATGACGTTGAGGGGCGCACAGCTTCTTATGATGCGATTATCAAAGGCGAACCGATCAAGCCCCCACATCTTCCTGCCTCGTTCAAGGTGCTGGTCAAGGAATTGCAGGCGCTTGGGCTATCGGTGGAGGGCGTCACTGAAGACGGCAAGGTGATGAATTTTGGGAAGGAACAGGAGCGGACATTGCCGCCGGTTGATGGACTTGGCCTTTTTGAGTTCTTAGAGCGTGAAGCGAGCTCAACACGGAGAGATGATTAGAAAGATTAATGGATGGCCATGGTGTTGACCAGAAAAATATTTCAAAGGAGAGAGGAAGATGGTGTTTAGCAAAATTTTAAGAGATTATGATTCGATGGTTTATAGCATACAATTTAGAGATAAAGAATCTAATATAGATATAGGATTTGATAGCGAGAAAGAGAAGCCATTTCGTTTTTCAATTTACAAAAGATCGAAGAGCTTTAAAACAAGAAAGTTTTATCAAAGTATTAAATATAAGGATATTTTAAACTTTCTGTTATTAAGAGAAGGTATTAAAAGCATAGAAAATATACTTAAAAGAAATGACATCAAAATTAATTTATTTTTTATATCTAGAAAAAGTTCAGAAGGGTATATTAAACACAATTTTTTAATTGAAAATGGCAACGCGAAATATAAAACAAATATAAAAAACAAGTCAGAAAATAAAAGCAGTGAAGATGGTTTTTTTGTTATTAAAGACAGAAAAATTATAGATGAAATAAAAACTATTTTATCTGATATAAATTTGGGTAAAAAAGAAGAAAATTTATTTAATTTTGAAAATAAAGACAAGGAATTTTTAGGGCTTAAAGAAAAACAAAAAACATTTATATCTCAATTTCTAGAGAAATATAATCCAAACAGCTATAATATAGAACTTAAAGAGAATGAAAAATTTATTTGTCTTGGTTTTTGCAAAGAAGCTGTTAACGGAAAATATCAACTGCAAATTCAAATTTCAAATGATAATTTTAAATTTACAGGTGTTTATCAAGAAATTAAATCAAAAGAAATTGTCAATGAAATATTAAAAGAAAACGGTATAGAAGGTTTAGGTATTTTAACAAACAACGAAAATGCTATCTTAAAGTGCTCTTTTAAAGAACAAAATGGAGTTATCCACTCATTCTTTATAAAAAGAAATGAAATATGTTATACCATCATTGAATATAATAGTGTACCATGGGATGGGAGAATTAAGTTAAAAGAAAATATAAAAATAGAAGGAAAAAATTTTGATATTATAGAACAAGAAATAAGTCAAATTAAAGAACAATACTTAAAATATAAATCGCGTTCAATTGAATAGGGTAGTATTCTTTCAGGCTATCGCACTATCGTGGTTTATATATAATCCATAAGTATTGAGGAAAGAAGCCACACGAACTGATCCAAGCGCCGATCGCGCGCACTACACCTGAGCACGGGCTGGTCATTGACCCATTTGTCGTCTCCGGTGTAACAGCTATCGCAGCCCTACAGCTTGGCTGTCGCTTTGATGTTAACCCGCTGGTAACAATGAAAGTTGCTGCGCGTGCCCGTGCCGATATACTTGCGAGCTACACGACCATCCACTGTATCCCAGCCACCTACTATATTTGGCACAAAGACAGGCCAGAAGCAGTCTAGGTCGCAGCACACGGCTCAAGAAAGCGGCAGGAGAAACTTCCAGATCTGCATGACATCGAGCTAGCCAGCCGCTTCAGCAGTGAAACGCCTGCGCGAGCTGCCTGCCTTTACCCACTCGCGCATCATCACTCAAGCTCAGGGATCTCTTCACAGACAGGGCACTGCGTAACATTGAGTTGCTCGTGGAAACAATAGATAACCTGTGATATAATGAGTATGAAGTAATGTACCTATCGCTTACCTCAGGGCACGGTGAGAACGCAGGTGGTAGGCATTCCAGGATGGAGTGAACATACGATACCCTGAACACTTATGAATAGAGTGGGTACATGAGGAGCGATGTGATTTCTGGTCATCCCACTCCTAGGCAACAGATGATATCCGCAGAGCTCGAAAGCTATCTATATCGAATTAACCCTTGGTGGAAAGGCCACGTAGATTTCCAACTACCGAAACAGCGGCGCTGGCTATTTGCGCCTGTATTGCGTAAACTCCGCGATGGTCTCGTCCCGATCGTTGCCGTATGTGGCCCACCGTGCGTCGGAAAAACAACCCTTCAAATGCAAATCATCCAAAGCCTGCTAGATTATATCAACCCGAACCACATCCTACGTGTAAATTTTGATGAAATAAAAAAAGAAAAGGATGAAAAATTATTAGAAATATGCTATTGGTTTGAAGAAAAAGTATTTTGTAAAAATTTTAACGAAGCTGCAAAGGAAGGCCAACCAGCGTATATATTTTTTGACGAGATTCAGCATCTAGAAAGCTGGTCATCTCAACTAAAGCATCTTGTTGATCACAATCAGGTGCGCGTGCTTATCACCAGCAGCTCAACGCTGCCGATTGGTCCTAGCGGTGACAGCTTAGCAGGGCGAATCACCGTGATTGAGACAGGGGGACTGACGCTGCGTGAGATTGCGCGTTGGCATGGCTTAGGCGATATCCCGGACTTACAAGTCAGCGCCAGCGCGCTTCGCGATGTGGAATTTTGGCGCAGCCTGCGTGAGCTCGGCGAAAAGCACCGCATCGCCCGCGATGCAGCTTTCGATGCCTTCATAAAGCGGGGTGGATTTCCACGTGCGCAGATGAGTGACGCAAGCTGGGAGGAAATCTGCGATGAGGTTGTCGGCAAAGTTGCGCAAAGGCATCGTCGAGACTCAACCTTACTTAAGGCAGTCATATCTGCATGCTGTCAACGCGACGGAGAGGAGATCACGAATGAGGTGGTTCGCGCTGAGCTAAAGCAAGTGATAGGTTCGAAAAGGCGCATTGCACACTACCTGCGGTTGTTGGATGAGACGATGCTGGTTCGCCTCATTCCGACAACGAAGTTAGGGAGGGATAGGGGCGTTGTGGTGTCAGATCACAGCCTGTGCGTCAGCTTACTTGGACGAAGGCACGTCGTCGTTGAGGACTTGGCCAAGAACATCGTCGGCTACTTCTTGAGCGTGTTATCGTGCGCTCGCCTTTACCTCCACAGCGAGGCCGGCATTGACTTTGTCTTAGCGATAGGAGGCCAGAACTTGCCAATTCAAGCGCAGCTGTCCAAGAGGGAAGCGCTGCGCGCCTTCGTCACCGCGAGTGAGAAGCGCGCCCCCTTTGGGTTAATCATTGGTAATCAAGATTGCGCTGATGATCAGCATATCATCAGCATACCTCTGTCAACCTTTTTATTACTATATTAATAAAAATTTAACACATATTTTTCGATATTTAATTTATTTTATATTTCACGCGGAGACGCGGAGATTTATATATATAGCAGTTATCGCGGCGAGAGAAGGCAATAAGATCACTGATTAAATTTATATCATGGTTCTCTCATCCAGGTTGATATATGCAATTTCCTAGAAGTTCCCCTGCTAGGCGGCCATACATGCTTTCTCCTGTGCTCTCCGCGTGAGAATCACTGAATTATATAAATCCGAAAAATTTTCGGATTACAGACTGAGCGCGGCTTCCTTGGCCTACGCAATACAATACGCTGACCACTCATGCGTGAGCGAAAAGTTGTTCCAGTGAAAAAGTCATCGACGTAGCAAAACAGCTCGAGTGATCTATCCATCGGGGCTCTTTGGCTGCTTGTTTACTGTCAGCACAAGTTCTCTTGACCTCGTGTAAATCCGAACTGACGTTGGTTATCTTCCTCCTTCGCCTGCGCGGCACAGGAAGCCGCGCACACGGCGACGGCGACCTCGCGCTGCAGCGCGTAGCCCATTCCGACGTCTTTGTGTCCGCAGTTGTATCCGCACCATTTGCCGATCGCCACTTCCCCTGTCGTGATAATGCACTGCAGTTGGGGGTTGATGCTGACGGCGCGGGGATAATAGAAGCTGTATCCTTCGATCACCTTGCCGCCGGCAGCGAGCGCGGCAGCGATCTCGTCTTCGCTAAATGCGTCGACGGGTGCCAGCAACAGGTCCCCGTCCGGACTCCGGCCATCGTCTCTGAACCACCCGGCAGCAGCGCCGAGTGCTTCAACCGAATCACCACTCGGCATCCAGAGCAGCTGAATCGGTCTGATGTACTCGGCGATGTCGCCGATGTCGTAGGGCAGCGCGTCTATCGCTTCGTCGATCTCATCTTGGAGCATCTCCGCGCGCTCCCTTAAAAACGCATCAATATATCGTGCCTCTGCCTCCTCGGGATCGTCACTGTCCGGCAGGCCTTCAAGCTCGATGACATGATGGGCAAGCGCGACGGGATCAATTTCCCAAATTGGCATCTCGGCGGCGCGTATGCATTCCCACGCATAA
>Ga0209691_1000779_pt1 | contig 21122 bp, 21 predicted proteins | sample YNPMSBMetaG_FD_187120 | JGI IMG/M metagenome (GOLD analysis project Ga0209691, IMG submission 187120) | Anoxygenic and chlorotrophic microbial mat microbial communities from Yellowstone National Park, USA - YNP MS-B MetaG (SPAdes) (version 2) ... | reverse complement strand
GAATCCGCTGCGTCATCGGCGCGCTTTAGGCGGATTATCTCACCAAGCAAACGCGCTTGGGCGCAGGGAGTGTGTTCACCAACAGGGGGCAAAAAGTTATCTTCTAGCGATGCAAACTCCCGCAGGCCGCGCAGCCTGCGAGAGGGTAAAGGGGCGCGTCTGTCATGCTGAGCACAGCGAAGCATCTGAAATCCCGCCCAACCAAAACACCGCGAAGCCACCCAACCTCCTGCCTCAGCGACCCCGCAGCGCTTCAGTCCGGCGCGCAGGGGCAGTTCGCGAACCGCCTCTGCTGCGCTGCGGCAGCCTGCAATTGATGCATAGCATGCTCGCCAATCCCCCAAGCACTTATGGGTAATGCTAAGCCACTAAATGGGGTACGGTCCAGGATGCTGGTGACTAAGCGTACGGTCGAAGCGATTCAAAGGCTGGTTGACCGATACGTTCGCTCAGACGGATATCCCGTCAGGTGAATTACCGTCGCAGTCGTCATCCCGTAGCGCATGGCAAGTCTACTCGGTCGAGGCAAACAACGCTGAACGCGCTGTTTTGTCTCGCAGCTTGCCCGCCGAACACGAGGATTTGCCAAGAGCGCTGAGAGCTTCCATTGCTCTTCGTGCACCGCTGGAATGCTCGGCCGTTGTTTAGACAGCGTTGTCCCAGAGTGGAGTTTATGTCACTCCGAATTTGAGCACTCCCCCTTGCATATAGGTGAAACTATAATGTGAGTGATGGCTTTCACCGTCAACGATCTAAATGACTTGCTACGCATTCTGCGTGAGCAGCCGGAGTGGCTGGCCGAAGTGCGGCGCGTTGTGCTCACCGATGAGCTGCTGAAGTTGCCAGACTTGGTGCGTGAATTGGTCGAAGCCCAGCGGCGGACAGACGAACGGCTGGCCGAGTTCCAGCAGCGCATCGAGCGACAGATTGCCGAGTTTCAGCAGCGCATCGAGCGGCAGATGGCCGAGTTTCAGCAGCGCATCGAGCGGCAGATGGCCGAGTTTCAGCAGCGCATCGAGCGGCAGATGGCCGAGTTTCAGCAGCGCATCGAGCGGCAGATGGCTGAGTTCCAGCAGCGCATCGAGCAGCAGATGGCCGAGTTCCAGCAACGCATCGAGCGACAGATTGCCGAGTTCCAGCAGCGCACCGACCAACGCTTCGCCGAACTGGCCGAAGCCCAGCGACGGACAGATGAGCGGCTGGCCGAGTTCCAGCAGCGCACGGAAGAACAGATCGGCGAGCTGAAAGGCACCCTGCTCGAAATGGACTATCGCGCCAAGGTCGGCGCCATCTTCGGCAGTCGCCTAAAGAAACCAAAGGTAGTGGACGCCGGCGACATGTGGGATGTGCTGAGAGATCGCCTTGATGAGGAGGAAATCCGACAGATCGTCGCTCTAGATTTGATCGTGCGCGGCCGGCTGTTACCCCCACAGGGGGAAGGCGAGTTGTGGCTGGCTGTTGAAGTCTCTTACATAGTCGATCAAAACGATGTGATGCGCGCGGCAGCGCGTGCGGCGTTACTGCGCAAAGCAGGGCTGCCGGCAATACCCGTCGCAGCCGGCAAACGGCTCACTCAGGGCGCATCAGCGTTAGCGACTGAGTCGCGCGTCGTCTTGGTCCAAGATGGCAGCCTGGTTGGATGGGACGATGCCTTGCAAGACGCCAGCGGCGAGCGCCCATCAGCAGCCTGAAACCTATAAGCGACGTGCGCAGGTGTTCTACTCCCGTCGCCCTTTGCGAGTCGGCGAACGGCGCGCTGCGCGCTGCTGATCGAGCTGAGCTTTGATCCACGTTGGCAGCCCATATACCTGAACGAACCCCTGTGCGTCATCGTGTCGGTAGTGTTCGCTGCCGTTCAGAGTGGCCAAGTCGGCGCGATAGAGCGAGTAGGCAGCTTGACGCTGCACCACCTGAACATGCCCCTTGAAGAGTTTGAGGTGCACACTGCCGGTCACGTCGCGCTGGGTAACGGTGATAAACGCCTGGAGCGCGTCGCGCAGCGGGGTAAACCACTGACCGCTATACACCAGGTCAGCATAGCGCAAGGCGACCAGTTGCTTAAAGTGCATCGTCTCGCGGTCCAGAACGAGTTGCTCCAGCGCTTGATGGGCAGCCCGCAGGATCGTCGCAGCAGGCGCTTCCTGTAGCCGGCGCGACTTCATCCCCACCAGCCGATTGACGACAAAATCGGAGCGACCAACCCCGTGCAACGCCCCAATCTCGTTGACGCGCTCAATGAGCGCAGCGCCGCTCAGCGACAGGCCGTTTAAGCGCTTGGGGATGCCATTGACGAATTCTATTTCCAGGTGTTCGGGTTGATCGGGCGCTTCTTCGAGCGCGTTCGTCCAGCACCACAGCGTCTCCGCCGGCTCATACGCCAAGTCCTCAAGCTCCCCACCCTCCCGACTGAAGTGCCAGAGGTTCTCATCTAGGGTGTAGGCCGCATCGCTGCGCGGGTCGAGCGGCAAATGCCGCGCGTGCGCGTAGGCCAGCAACTCATCCCGACTGGTGAACTGCCACTCGCGCCACGGCGCGATCACGCGCAGATTGGGGTTCAAGGCCATGTAGGCCAGCTCAAAGCAGACTTGATCGTTGCCCTTGCCTGTAGCGCCGTGCGCCAAAGCATCAGCTCCCTCCTGTTTAGCGATCATCACCTGGTGCTTGGCGATAAGTGGCCGAGCGATCGGCGCGCCGAGCAAATCCCCGCCTTCGTAGATGGCACCGCTTTGGAGGAGCGGCAGAAGGAACTCGTTGGCGAACTCGTCGCGTAGGTCTTTGACGACGACCTTGGCAGCACCGCTGCGCAGAGCGCGCTGGCAGACGGCGTCGAGGTCTTCACGCTGGCCGATGTTGGCGACAAAGCAGACGACTTCACACTGATACGTCTCGATCAGCCACGGGACGATGACTGCCGAGTCCAACCCGCCACTGTAGGCCAGCACCACCTTAAGCACGCCGCGTCCCGCAGCCGGCGTTGCGCCTGGATGTAGTCGTGTGACAGTTTCCAGCGGGATGAGGTTCTCGCGGCTGACCGCACGACGGGCGAGGCGGCCAGCCTGTATGGCGCGCAGCACGCGCTCGCGGTCTTCTGGTCTGATCTGGAACTCGCTGGCCCGATCGGGCTGTAAGGGCATCATCACAGCCACCTCATCGCAGTTCTCCAGCATCGGACAAGCCACGCAGTCGTTCCAGACTTTCTCCGGGAAGAACTCCTTAGGCACTACGGAGAACCCGCATTTCTCAAAGAAGCCCACCGCTCGCGTGAGGGCGAAGATGGTGCCGAACCGACGGCGACGCGCTTCCTCGACGAGCGCAGCCACCAACCGCCGTCCAACCCCACCGCCCCGCGCGTGCTCATCTACCGCCAGCGAGCGTAGCTCGACCAGCGTGGCGTTCATCGGCACCAGCGAGCCACAGGCGATCACCCGGCCCGGCTGGTCGGCATCGCCATCCTCGGCCACGAGGAAGTCGTCCAGATGAGCGCGGATGTCGGCTTCGTCGCGCGGCAACAGACCGCCTTTGCGGACGTTCTGTGCGATCAGCGCCGCAATTGCGGCGACATCATCCGGGGTCGCTGGCCGAACCGAGACCATGTGCGCCGATGATCATCAACCATCTAGGTCTATCAACAATTCCTCGCCGGCGTCCTTGCCTTTGGCGATGCCTGGTCGGTCATCGCCCTTGAGCAGGCCGAAGGCCTCGCCGCCTTCGATGTTGAGCACGCCAGCTTGGGCATAGACCTGAAGCTTCTCGCGGCTGTCGGCGATATCCAGGTTGCGCATGGTGAGCTGGCCGATGCGGTCGAGCGGGCCAAACTCAGCTTTGCCGCTCTCCATGCTCAACCGCTCAGGGTGATAGGTGAGGTGTGGGCCGGTCGTGTTGAGGATGGTGTAATCGTCCCCGCGGCGCAGCTCCAACGTGACCGTTCCGGTGATGGCTTTACCCACCCAGCGCTGGAGGCTGTCGCGCAGCATCATCGCCTGGGGGTCGAACCAGCGACCAGCGTAGAGCAGCCGACCCAGCCGGCGGCCAAGCGTTCGGTAGTTATCTATGGTGTCCTCGTTGTGAATGGCCGTCACCAACCGCTCATAGGCGATGAACAACAGCGCCATCCCTGGCGCCTCATATACGCCGCGGCTCTTGGCTTCGATGATGCGATTCTCAATCTGATCGCTAAAGCCCAAGCCGTGTCGCCCACCGATCCGATTTGCTTCCATCATCAGCGCCACTGGATCGCGATATTCGCGCCCGTTGATCTCGACCGGCAAGCCCTGATAGAACGTCACCGTCACCACCTCCGGCTCTATAGGCACAGCCGGATCCCAGAAGCGCACGCCCATCATCGGCTCAACAATATGCGCGCTGGTGTCCAGGAACTCCAGGTGCTTGGCTTCATGCGTGCAGCCCAGGATGTTGGCGTCGGTGGAATATGCTTTCTCGGCAGACATCTTGTAATGGAAGCCTCGCTTGGACAGCCACTCGCTCATCTCACGGCGCCCGCCCAGTTCCCGAACAAAGGCTTCGTCCAGCCATGGCTTGTAAATGCGCAGATGAGGGTTGACCAGCAAGCCGTAGCGATAGAAGCGCTCGATGTCGTTGCCTTTGTAGGTGCTCCCATCGCCCCAGATGTTCACGCCGTCTTCCTTCATTGCGTTGACCAGCATCGTGCCGGTCACGGCGCGGCCCAGCGGTGTGGTGTTGAAGTAGAACTTACCGGCGGTGCTGATGTGGAAGGCGCCGCACTGAAGCGCGATCAGCCCTTCCTCCACCAGTTGCCGGCGACAATCCACCAACACGGCCTTCTCAGCGCCGTGTCTGAGCGCGCGCTGGGGGATCTCGTCGTAGTTCGGTTCGTCGGGCTGGCCGAGGTTGGCCGTGTAGGCATAAGGAATGCCACCGTGCTCGCGCATCCAGGTGACGGCTGCGCTGGTGTCCAGCCCACCGCTGAACGCGATGCCGATCTTCTCGCCAACCGGAAGGGATCTCAGAATCCTAGACATAACATTACTCGCTCACCTAGGCGTGTTTTTTATTAGCCGACTCCTTCTGACTATACTCCTCGCGGGCGCGCTTCACACAGCGCTGAATGCTCTGCACCTTGTTAATGACGACGTTGTTCATCGCGATACGTCGTAGGCCTGTCTGGTCCGAAGGAATGCCCGCAGGATATCCGCGCGCTCCTCGCTCAGCTTAATGTATGCCGACAGGGCCAACATCTCAAACTCCTGGCGCGCCGGCTCGTCGCTGCAGTAGAGCAACACGCCTGTATGGATGATCTCGTTCTGAAAGACGGTGGAGACGAGCCGCAGGTTGACCAAGTCAACGTCTCTGCGCGCCTGTTTGGCGAGCGCCAGCGCGGTGTCGCTCAGGCGCAGGTCACCGGCGGCGCGCGCGATGTCCACCGGCAACAGCACCGCCAGGTCTATGTCGCTCTGTGTATGTTGTTCACCTCGTGCATAGCTGCCGAGCAGATAGATGGCCTGCGCTGAAGGGAAGTCGCGCAGGACGATCTCGACCAGCGTGCGCATCTCGGCGTTCATCGGGCGAATATCGTGCCGGCATGATTGGCGATGCCTTCCAGGTTCGTGATGCGCACGCGGCCCACGCCGGCGCTGAGCGCCTCCAGCGCGGTGCGCACCTTGGGGATCATCCCGCCGGAGATCGTGCCATCGGCGATCAGCGCCTCGGCTTGGGCGGCAGAAAGTTCGGACAGAAGCTCCCCGCCGCGATCCAGCACGCCGGGCACGTTGGTGACGAAGGTGAGCAGGGCCGCGTTCATCGCAGCGGCAACTGCGCCGGCGATGTGGTCGGCGTTGACGTTGTAAATCTCGCCATCCTCGCCCAGCGACATCGGCGCGATCACCGGCAGCCAGCCCTGAGCCAGACAAGCGCGCAGCAGCTCAGCCCGTACGTGGGTTGGCCTACCGACGAAGCCCAGCGTCGGGTTTAAACGTTCGGCGCGGATTAAACCGGCATCTAGACCGCTCAAGCCGATGGCATCCACACCGTGCATTGTCAGGGCGGTCACCAATTGTTTGTTGGTCAGGCCGCTCAGCGCCATGAGCGCGGCATCGCGCGTCCGCGCGTCGGTCACCCGCAGCCCATCCTGAAAGCGAGTCTCGATCTGTAAGGCGCTCAATAGCGCAGTCAGCGCCTTGCCGCCGCCGTGGACGAGGACGAGTTTTGTCCCGCGCTGGGCCAGGCCGGCCAAGGTAGCGACGAGCTGCGCCAGGAAGCTCGAATCATCCAGCTCGTTGCCGCCGACCTTGATCACCTGAAGGTCACTCATCACCGTAACCCCTCCGTCTCGTCCAGGCCGAACATCACGTTCATATTCTGGATGGCTTGTCCGCTTGCGCCCTTCACCAGGTTATCAATGCAGCAAACGATCTGGACGCGATCGGGCAGATCGGCTACAGGATGGACCGAGATCACAGCGTAGTTGGTGTGTGCAGCGTGAGCGATCGTCGCGATTTGACCAGCGGGCAGGATGCGCACGAACGGCTCGTCTGCGTAGCGACGATTGAACAGGGTGAGCACGTCTTCGCGCAGCGCGTTGATCCTAAGGTAAATCATGCTTAGGATGCCGCGCGAGATGGGCAATAGATGCGGCGAGAAGATAAGGCGGATCGGTTCGGGAGAGACGCCTGGTCGGAGTGCGTTGAGCATCTGTTCGATCTCCGGCAGGTGGCGATGCGCGCGACCGATGCTATAGGGCGCCAGCGATTCGTTGACCTCGACGAAGTGGGTGGTCAAAGAAGGCTTGCGGCCGGCGCCGCTCACCCCGCTTTTGCTGTCGGCGATCACGAGTGGGTCGGCGAGCGCGCCTGCTTCGATCAACGGCAATAGGCCCAGGATGATGCTGGTGGGGTAGCAGCCGGGGTTTGCGACCAGTTGCGCTTGGGCGATCTCACGCCGATGGACTTCCGGCAGGCCATAGACAGCGAGCGGCAACAGGTCGGGATAAGGATGCGGGTGGCCATACCAGTGGGCATAAGTTGCTGCGTCGCGCAGCCGAAAATCTGCCGAGAGGTCTATCACCCGCCGGCCGGCGTCGAGGGCGCGCTTGCACAGCGCAGCGCTGGCGCCGTGGGGCAGGCAGCTAAACACGACATCTGCCTTATGCAGCGGCGCATCCTCCGCGCTGACGAGAGGGATATCGAAGGGACAAGCCAAGACCTCGCTCAACTGCGCACCGGCGTGGCTCTCTGAATGGGCGAAGGCAATGCGTGCGTGAGAATGCCGGCCCAGCAGCTTGACCAGCTCGACACCGGTGTAGCCAGTTGCCCCGAAGATGCCCACGTTGATGATCATGGTTGACAAAAACAAAAGCCCCCAACACCACGTGTGTGTCAGGGGCTACAGCGCAGATTGCTTGGCGCTCTTCACGCTGAGGGCGGCCCACCCGACACACAGCCGGCAGTGGGCGCACGACGAACGCGCAGGATCATTACAGCAACGATTGTAGCAGACCTACCATGGGGTACGGTTCAGAGTGTAGCGTGGGGGACGTGGCAACACATCGCTGGAGATAGCTTTGCATCTGTGGGTGAACACACCCGCGTTTCCTCGCGTCCTGGGAAACAGCGACTGCGCCGCTGTTTCCCCCAGGCCAAATGATGGCCCCGCCATCAACAGGTGTTGCGGGGGAATCAGAAGGGGCACTGCCACTCGCCGTGAATGCGCCCCTGGCAAGCGACCCCCAGCGATAATAGCGATGCATGAACAACCAGCCGCTGCTCCAGGTGCGCGGGCTACGCCGCGAGTTCGGCGGCGTGGTGGCCGTGGACAACGTGGACCTGACCATCTACCCAGGCCAGACGGTGAGCGTGATCGGGCCGAACGGGGCCGGCAAGACCACCTTATTTAATCTGATCAGTGGGCTGGATCGTCCCGATGCCGGCGAGGTCTGGCTGGATGGCGAGCGGGTCACCGGCCTGCCGCCGGAGGCGCTGGCTGCGCGTGGCCTGGCTCGCACCTTTCAGCACGGGCGGGCCTTCGGTAACTTGAGCGTGCGGGAGAACGTGCTCATCGGCGCGCACACCCGCCAGCGCGCCGGCCACCAGCGCACACCATTGCTTGGCACGCTGGCCGAGCTGCTGCTGGCGCTGATCCAGCCGCCTGCCTGGCGCATGGAACAGCACCGGCTGCGAGCAGAAGCGCAGGAGGTGCTGGGGCTGTTCGGCGAGCGCCTGTTGCCGCGGGCCGACCGGCCGGCTTACACCCTCTCCTACGCCAACCGCCGGCGCACTGAGATCGCCCGCGCCTTGGCTTTGCGCCCGCGCCTGCTGCTGCTGGATGAACCCACCGCCGGCATGAACCCCACCGAGACCGCCGAACTGCTGGCCTTCATCCAAACGCTTAAACGGGACGGCTTAACCATCCTATTAATCGAGCACAAGCTTTCGCTGGTGATGCAGCTCTCCGATTGTGTGGTGGTGATGGACGATGGGCGCAAGATCGCCGAGGGCCGGCCGGAAGAGGTGCGCAATGACCCGCGCGTGATCGAAGCCTATCTGGGCCACGCTCAATTCAATCTGGTGCAGGATGACAACTGACGCAAATTGCGAAACGCTATTGGCTCTGGAAGGGATAGACACCTTCTACGGGCCGCTGCAGGTCCACTTTGGGGTGAGCTTGCAAGTGAAGCGCGGTGAGATCGTCTGCTTGTTGGGCGGCAATGCCAGCGGCAAATCCACAACCATGAAAGTGATCTTGGGGCTGGTGCGGCCGCGAGCCGGCCGGGTGACCTTCGACGGGCGGGCGATCCTCGGCTTGCCCACGCCTCAGATCATTCGGTTGGGGATTGGCTCGGTGCCGGAGTCGCGCCGGATCTTCCCAGAGATGACCGTGCGCGAGAACCTGTTGATGGGCGCATACAGCCGGCGCGACCGCGCCGAGGTGGAGCGTGACTACGAGCGGATGTTGACGCTATTCCCCCGCCTGCGCCAACGGTTAAACCAGCGCGGCGGGGTACTGAGTGGCGGCGAGCAGCAGATGTTGGCGATGGCCCGCGCGCTGATGGGCCGGCCCAAGCTGCTGTGCATGGACGAGCCAACCATGGGCCTCTCGCCGTTGTTCGTGGACCGCGTGCTGGCGTTGATCCAGCAGATCAACCAACAAGGGGTGACGGTGTTCATGGTGGAGCAGAACGCCAACCTGGCGCTGCAGATCGCGCACCGCGCTTACGTGCTGCAGAATGGGCGGATCGTCCTCGAAGGTCTGGCGGAGGCGCTGCGGGACAACCCAGAGGTGCGCGATGCCTACCTGGGCGGCGGCTGAATGCCGCGCCGAGCGCGTTCGCGGTTGGTAGCTATCCGCTCAGCTCGTCGAAGGCTGCCCTTGTTGGTGATGCACCCACGCATCGGCTGCGTTTTGTGCGCAGGGACGACAATGCTCTGCTCGCCCAAAAGTGCTGCGGAGTCACCCAGGCGGCCCTCAACCCCGTCATTCTGAGCGTGAGCGAAGAATCTAAACGCGCAGCCGACAAAAGCGCTCCTGGGAAACGGCAACTACGCTGGTGCGAGTGAGTCGGGCAGCTTCCCGGGAAGGTGCATTCACCAATAGGGGCAACTTTCCACCAAGCGATGCTGCCGGCAAAGGTGAATCTATGGAGGGTGGGCGACGGCAGTACCGTCACCCACCCTCTACACGCTCACCTTCACTGGCAACATGACTAGGTTGAGGATTGCCCCGATTGGTGGGATAGATGCACCCATCAAAACTCTGGATGAGATAGCCTCCAAGGTCAAGCCGCGCCGAATGCAGCCGGCTTGTGGGTGAACCGTTCGGGGGTTGATCTACTCGCGCTTGGGTGGAAAGCGCGGCAGGACAATCGCCGGCTCGGGCATCAGGGCGCGGCTGCCGAGCGGGGCAAACGGCGCCAGCGGCGCCGGCGGGCGCTCCGGCAGCGCCAAGATGTAAATCGTCCCGCCCTCCGCAACTTGGGCGGCTTTCTCGACCAGCGCCATCCCGATCAGGTAGCCTTCGCCATCCTGCGCGCACGAGGTTACCGTGCCGATCACCCGCCCGCGCCGGTCTAGGACGGGGTCGCCCAATTTGGCGACGCGGACGCCGCGCTCTTGCAGGCGAAAGCGCACCAAGTGGGCAGTTGCCTGCGCCGCCTTCTGGAGGTAAGCCGGCTTGCCGATGAACTCGGTGGCTTTCTCCACCTTCACGAAGCGCTCGAAGCCGATGTGACACGGGGCTAGGTTGAGCGGGCCGGCCAATTCGTGGCCGTAGAGCGGCAGGCCGGCCTCGGTGCGCAGCGAGTCGCGCGCGGCCAGCCCGCACGGCCGCAGGCCGAGGGCGTGCCCGGCAGCCAGCAGCGCGTCCCACAGCGCCGGCGCGCGCTCCGGGTGGACAAATAGCTCAAAAGCCACCCGCTCGCCGGTGTAGCCGGTGCGGGCGATCAGGACATCCTCGCCGGCCAGCCGCGCCGCCATCACGCCAGTGTAGGGCAAGGCCTGGAGGTCGGCGGCCTGCGCCGGCGCGTCGAGCAGGGCCAACAGGACCTCCCTGGCATGCGGGCCTTGCACGGCCAGGTCAACACGGCGCTCGGGGCCGGCCTCCGGCGCGCGCAGGTCGCGCAGGCGACAATCTTCGGCCGGCGATAGGTGGTCGCGCAACCAGGCTTGAACTTTCTCGTCATTGGCCGCGTTCACCACCATCAAATAGCGCTGCGGCGCGATGTTGTAGATCATTACGTCATCCACCACGTCGCCCTGGTCGTCCAGGATGTAGCTGTATTGCGCGCGGCCGATGGCCAGCCGGCTCACGTCGTTGGTGGTGAGCCGGTCGAGGAAGGCGCAGGCATCCGCGCCGCTCAGCTCCAAGACGCCCATGTGGGTGACGTCGAACAAGCCGGCGGCGCTGCGCACGGCCAGGTGCTCCTCGCGAGCCGAGCTGTACCAAAGCGGCATCTCCCAACCACCGAACGCGGCCATCCGCGCGCCGAACCGCCTATGCGTCTCGTATAGCGTGGTGCGCTTGAGGACAGACATCTCCCCTCTATTCTCGCTCATACATCAGAACTGGGATGTTTTGGGTGCGTTCGCCAATCCGCGAATCAGGCGACTGGGCGACCACCAGAAATACTGCGCTTTCTACTTCTCTGCGTTCTCCGCGTCTCCGTGTGGGATCAGACTTGCCCCCAGCCATGAATGCACCTGATCGCCTCGCACTTGTGCTAAAACAGCAGTCATGCGCGTTCTGGCCATCGAGACCTCGTGCGACGAGACCGCTGCCGCGGTGATAGACGACGGGCGCTTCATTCGCTCGAACATCGTCGCTTCGCAGATGGATTTGCACCGGCGCTACGGCGGCGTGTTCCCAGAGCTGGCCTCGCGTGCGCATGTGGAAGCGATCGCGCCGGCCATCGAATCGGCGATGGCCGAGGCCGGCGCAAGCTGGGATTCGCTCGATGCCGTGGCAGTGACCAAAGGCCCCGGCCTGCCCGGCTCGCTGGTGGTCGGCGTCAACGCGGCCAAGGGCATCTGCCTGGCGCGCGACCTGCCGCTGATTGGGGTGAACCATCTGGAGGGCCATATCTACGCGCATTGGCTGGAGAGCGAAGACAACGCTGTACGACAAGCGCTTCACAATGGCGATCCCTTCCCGCTGCTGGCGCTGATCGTTTCCGGCGGCCACACCGAGCTGGTGCTGATGCACGATCATGGCCGTTACCAACTGCTCGGCCACACGGTGGACGACGCTGCCGGCGAGGCGTTTGACAAAGTGGCGCGCCTGCTGGGGCTGGGCTATCCGGGCGGGCCGGCCATTCAGCGCGCCGCCGAGGCCGGCGACCCGCAGCGCTTTAAGTTCTCGCGCCCGCGCATCGCGCTCAGTCTAAAGACCGCGCGGGCCGATAGCGATGCCTACCTCTTCTCCTTCAGCGGGGCAAAGACACACGCCCTGCGCTTGGTCCAGGAACACAGCGGGGAAGATGGCCGCAGCCTGACGCGCAAGCTGGTCAGCGACATCGCCGCGTCTTTTCAAGAGGCGGTGACCGACTGGTTGGTTGAGAAGACCATCCGCGCTGCCGAGGCGTTCAACGCCAAGCTGGTGTTGGTGGGCGGGGGGGTCTCGGCCAACAAGCGGCTGCGCGAGAAGATGCGCGCGCAGTTCGGGGCGCAGGTCTCCTTCCCGCCGCTCTTTTTATGCACCGACAACGCGGCAATGATCGGCGCAGCCGGCAGCTACGCCTTCCTGCGCGGCGTCCGCGATGAGCTGACGATGGACGTGATCCCAGACCTCAAGCTCGGGGATGTGATCATCGGCGAGAGAGGATAATCGGCAGGCATGGAATACGACGTGGTCATCGGCATGGAGACCCATGTCGAGCTGGACACCCAGAGCAAGATGTTTTGCGCGTGCAGCGCGCACTTCTTCGGCGCCGAGCCGAACACCAACGTCTGTCCGGTGTGCCTAGGCATGCCCGGCGCGCTGCCTGTGATCAATAAACGCGCCGTCGAGTTCGCCATCATGGTCGGCCTGGCGCTCAACTGCAAGATCGCCCGCCACACCTTCTGGGAGCGCAAGTCATACTGGTATCCCGACCTACCCAAGGGCTACCAAATCTCGCAATATCAATACCCGCTGGCCTACGACGGCTGGATTGAGGTGGACGTGCGCGACCTGAGCACCGGCAACTGGAGCGAGGAGAGCACCCGCAAGCGAATTCGCATCCGCCGCGCGCATCTGGAAGAGGACACCGGCAAGCTGATTCACGTCGGCGACAAGTCATACGTGGACTACAACCGCAGCGGCGTGCCGCTGCTGGAGATCGTAACCGAGCCGGATATCCACAGCGCCGACGAGGCCTACGCCTACCTGAGCGCCCTTCAACAGCTCGTGCGCTACCTGGGCGTGAGCACCGGCGACATGGAGAAGGGCGCGATGCGCTGCGAGCCGAACATGAGCCTGCGGCCGAAGGGCAGCCGCGAGCTGGGCGTGAAAGTGGAGATCAAGAACCTAAACTCGCTGCGCGCGGTGCGCGACGCGATCGCCTACGAGATCAGCCGGCAAACTGCCCTGCTCGCGCGCGGCGAGGCCATCCAACAAGTGACGCTGGGCTGGGATGAGACCCGCGGCATAACGGTAGTGCAGCGCGAGAAGGAAAGCGCACACGACTACCGCTACTTCCCTGAGCCTGACCTGCCGCCGCTGGAGGTGAGCGATGCCTGGTTGGACGAGCTGCGCGCGCGCGTGCCGGAGCTGGCGCTCAGCCGGCAGGATCGCTACCGGCGCGACCATGGCCTGAGCGCCTATGACGCGGTTCAACTGACCAGCGACCGCGCCGTGGCCGAATGGTTCGAGCAGGTCATAGAGCACGCCACCGACGGCGAGATAGGTGACGATCGCGTGCGCGCGCGGGCCAAAGCCGCGGCAAACTGGATCCAAACCGAGGTCTTCCGGCTCATGAAGGCGCACAATCTAGCCCTCAGCGACATCGGTGCGCTGCGCGTCCAGCCGGCCCAGCTCGCCCAACTCATCCGCCTGGTGGAGGACCAAACGATCAACCTCAACACAGCCAAGCAGGTCTTTGAAGAGATGTTCGCCTCTGGCGCCGATCCGCTCCAGATCATCGAAGCCAAAGGGTTGGCCCAGGTGAGCGACGAGGATGCACTGCGCGCTGTCGTCGCCCAAGTCGTCGAGGCGCACCCATCCCAGGTTCAACAGTATCTGAGCGGACAAGAGAAAGTGTTCGGCTTCCTGGTGGGTCAGGCGATGAAGGCCACCAAAGGCAAGGGCAACGCTCAGGTGATCAACCGTCTGCTGCGCGAGGCGCTGGAAAGCCAGCGTGCGCAGCCATGAGCCTGGCCGAGCGATTACAACCCGCGATCATCCTGGGGGCTGCTTTGCTCGGCCTGGCGCTTGGGCAGTTGGCCTGGCTGACCAAGCCCGCCGAGGCGCTTATCCTGCCGCTCTTGATGATCATGCTGACAGGCACCTTCCTACAGGTGCCGCTGCGCCAATTCGGGAACATGCGGCAACACGGCGGGACGGCCATGCTGAGCCTGGCGCTCAACTTCATCTGGACGCCGCTGCTGGCCTGGTTGCTGGGCTGGCTGTTCCTGCGCCACCAACCGGCGCTCTGGCTAGGGCTGATCATGCTGCTGGTGACGCCATGCACCGATTGGTATCTGGTGTTCACTGGCATCGCGCGCGGCAACCTGCCGTTGAGCCTGGCGCTGTTGCCGGCCAACCTGGGACTGCAACTGCTTTTGCTACCCGTCTATCTTGTGTTGCTGGCCGGCGTAGTGGTCCCGCTGGCCTGGGAGCGCGTCATCCTCGGCGCAGCGCCGGTCCTGCTGACGCCGCTGATGGCAGCGATCGCGTTGCGCTGGGCAACCCGCCAACAGCGGGCCGAGGCCTGGCTGGCGCGGCGCGTGCTGCCGGCGATCCAAGCCATCTGCTTGGCTCTCGCCGTAGCCGCGATGTTCACCGCACAAGGGAGGGTGATCCTCCAGAACCCGACGGTATTCATCCAGTTGCTTGGGCCGCTGCTGGCGTTCTATGCAATCAACCTGGGATTGGGGCTGGGGCTAAGCCGCTGGTTACGGCTGGCTTATCCGGACATGGCGTCGTTGTGCTGCACGACGCTGGCGCGCAACTCGCCACTGGCGCTGGCGATAGCGCTGGCAGCCTTTCCCGATCAACCGCTGATCGCGCTGACGTTGGCGATCATCCCGCTGATTGAGCTACCGGTGTTGGGGATGGCATCGCAGGTTTTGCTGCGGCTGCGGGCCGGCTGGGGAAGCTCCTAAGCGCATTCTGCCCCACCCTGTCATTCTGAGCACCAGCGAAGAATCTAAACTCGCGCCTGTCAAATTGTTGCGGGGTCACCCAGGCTGCGCGGCTCTGGACTGGCGGATGCTTCGCAGCGCGAAAAGGCAGCGGGGCGTTGAGTGAATCCTCGAGGGCTTGGTTTGTCAGGAGTTTCGATGCTTCGTTCCACTCAGCATGACACGCCAAACGACTGCCCCTATTCGTGAATACGGCCCCGGCCTTGGGGGCATTCACCAATTCGCAAATCAGGCGGCTGGGCGACTACGAGGAATGCTGTGCTTTCTACTACTACTCTGCGTTCTCTGCGTCTCCGTGTGAGATTAAGCTTGCCCCCGGTCATGAATGCGCCCCCGGCAACATCATGGCTCATCCGAACTCATATCATTTTGAAGTGGGCCAACTCCCAGAACGACTCCCGCATGTGGTATATTCTCCGCCTGCACCGGCCAATGACTACGGGCTTCCCGCAAGGGAATTAAATGTGCCCGTATAGGCGTGCGCAGACGACGTGTCACAGCATCCTTGCACGGATGCTGCCCAGATGCGCCTCGGCTCGCCATCGGCCGAGGCGCATTTTGTTTTACACAAAAGGAGGTGAGAACTTGGCAATCTCGCGCGAGAAGAAAGAGGCGATGCTCGCCCAATACGTTGATCTACTCGGCAGGAGCCAAGCCGTGATCATCACGCGCTACGGCGGCTTGAAGATGCCTGAGCTGGACAAGATCCGTGCGCAGATGCGCAGCGCGCAAGCCGAATTTCACGTCACCAAGAACACGCTGATGCAGCGCGCAATGAAGCAATTCGGCTACGACCTGCCTCCCGAATGGCTGACCGGCAGCACGGCGATGAGCTTTTGCTTTCAAGACCCGCCGGCAGTCGCCAAAGCGCTGGGCGAGCTGAGCAAAGAGCTGGAGAAGCTCCAGATCGTCGGAGGGGTGCTGAATGGCAAGGCGATCACCAAGAGCGATGTCGAATCGCTGGCGACGATGCCATCGCTCGACACGCTGCGCGCCCAGATCATCGGCGCGATCTCCGCGCCGGCCTCCAACCTGGTCGGCGTGCTCAACGCGGCCATCGCCGGCGTCATCTACGCCTTGCAAGCCCGCATTGACAAGGAATCCCAAGCAAGCAGTGCCACTTAACAAGCTGAAGGAGTGAGAGAACTATGGCAGATCTAAAGGCAATCGTGGAACAGTTGAACAGCCTGACGCTGCTCGAAGCAGCCGAGCTAAAGAAGATGTTGGAGGAGCGCTGGGGGGTGACGGCCGCAGCCGCTCCGGTGATGGTGGCCGGCGCCGCCCCAGCCGCCGGCGCTGCCCCAGCCGCTGCGCCGGTCGAGGAGAAGACCGAGTTCGACGTCGTCTTCGAGGATGTCGGACCCAAGAAGATCGAGGTCATCAAAGTGGTGCGCGCCATCACCAACCTCGGCCTGAAGGAAGCCAAAGACCTGGTGGAAACGCCAAAGTCGGTGATCCAGAGCGGCGTCTCGAAGGAAACCGCCGAGGACACCAAGAAGAAGCTCGAAGAGGTCGGCGCCAAGGTCATCATCAAATAGACGGCACGACACAGCGACCCCAACACAAGGCGAAGCGTTCTGCTTCGCCTTTGTTGCTTATGTGGGCTGCGATAGACGATCTAAGTGAATGGAACAAAGCGCTGCGAGCGCTGCCCTGGCCGCATCTGCTCCAGTCCTGGGAGTGGGGCGAGTTCAAGTCTCGCTGGGGCTGGTCGGCTGAGCGCTGGCTGTTGCGCGCACCCGACGGCGCGCCGCGCGCGGCGGTGCAGGTGCTCAGGCGGCGACTGGGGCGGCTGCCGTTCTGCGTCCTGTATGTGCCTAAAGGGCCGGCCTGCGCTGACGAGGCAGCCTTTCTCGCTGCGCTCGACTGGTTGGCGGCGCGCGCCCGCGCTGTGCGTGCCCTGTGGGTAAAGATAGACGGCGACCCACACCTGGCGCAGCCGCCGGCCGAGCGCCCCCAGGCCTTGGCGCGCTATCGCGCCCTGTTGACGCAGCGCGGCTGGCGCTATTCACCCTCGCAAGTGCAATTCCGCAACACAGCACACACCGAGCTGCGGCGCAGCGACGAGGCGCTGCTGGCGACGATGAAGCCGAAGACGCGCTACAACATCCGCCTGGCCGAGCGGCATGGCGTCTCTGTGCGCCTGGTCACTCCGATCAAAGACGCAGACGCCGACCTGCTCTACGAGATGTATGCCGAGACCGCGCAGCGGGATGGATTCCTCATCCGCCCCCGGGCCTATTACCTGGATGCGTGGGATGCGCTGGGCGGATTTGGGTTCATCGCCTATCACGAAGACCGCGCCCTGGCCGGTCTGGTGTTGCTATGTTTTGCCAACCGCGCCTGGTATTTCTATGGTATGTCCCGTGATGTCGGGCGCGAACACATGCCGAACTATCTCTTACAGTGGTCGGCACTGCGCTGGGCGCGTGACTTGGGCCACCGCGTTTACGATTGGTGGGGAGCGCCGGACACCCTATCGCCCGATGACCCGCTGTGGGGCGTCTATCGCTTCAAGGAAGGCTTCGGCGCGCAGTTCGTGGAGGGTCTAGGTGCATGGGACTTTGCGCCGCTCCCGGTCCTCTACACCCTCTACAATCGCATTGGCCCGCGCCTGATCCGCAGCGGCCTGGCCGGCTGATCACACGGCCATACGCTCATGAAAACAGAGATTACGCCATGAGAACCCAAATCATCGCCGGCAACTGGAAGATGAACAAGACGGTAAGCGAGGCCTACGACCTGGCCATCGAGCTGGTCACCGGCCTGCGCGCTGTGCGCGAGACCGAAGTGGTCTTGTGTCCGCCGTTTGTCTCGCTCACGGCGGTCAAATCCGCCATTGCGAACACGATGATCAAGCTCGGCGCGCAAAACATGCACGACCAGGACAAGGGCGCATTCACCGGCGAGGTCTCGCCGCTGATGCTGGCCGGCTTGGCTGACTATGTGATCCTGGGGCACTCAGAGCGCCGCCAGCACTTCGGCGAGGACGATGACTTCATCAACCGCAAAGTGCGCGCCGCGCTCAAACACGGCTTGCGTCCTATCCTCTGCATCGGCGAGACGCTGGCGCAGAACGAGCGAGGAGAAACCGAAGCCGTGCTCTCCCGCCAGCTCCGCGCCGGGCTGGCCGGCGTGGCGCCGAGCGAAGCTGGGCGCGTCGTCATCGCCTATGAGCCAGTGTGGGCGATCGGCACTGGCCGCGCGGCCACAGCCGCCGATGCTCAGAACCGCTGCGCCTACGTCCGGTCAGAGCTTGGGGCACTTTTTGGCGATGTCGCGGCTGAGATGCGCGTCCAGTATGGCGGCAGCGTCACCGCCGCAAACGCCAAAGAGATCCTGGCCCAACCCGATGTGGACGGCGCACTGGTGGGCGGGGCCAGCCTAAAGGGCGAGGAGTTCATCGCCATTGTTCAATCGATAAAGGGCAAGCTCTAGCGTGCGCCGATGCTGGCGACGGTCTTGATCTTCTTGGCGGCCTTCGGCACAGCGCTAACGCTGGAGCGGATGGCCCATCGTCGCCTGCAAGAAGCATGTATCCTACTCACCGGCAACGTCGAGCTGGCCACCGCGCTCTATGCGGTGGTGTTGCTGCCGGGCGTGGCGTTGCACGAAGTCAGTCACGCGCTGATGGCCGCGTTGCTTGGCGTGCGCGTGCGCCGGCTCTCGCTGCGCCCAGAACGCCATCGGGGCGGCGCGATCCGACTGGGCTATGTTGAGGTGCTGCGCAGCGATGCCCTGCGCAGCAGCTTGATCGGCGCTGCGCCGCTGTTCGCTGGCCTGGCTGCGCTATCGGCCATCGGGATGCTGGTGTTCGACCTGGAGGCCATGCAATTGGCCGTGTCTGAGGTGAGCTTGGCCGCGCTGGTGGACGCGCTCTTGGCGCTGCCGCGCGCCACCGACTCCTGGCTGTGGATTTACCTGGCCTTCGCCATCGCCAACAGCATGATGCCGTCGGCCTCTGATGTGCAAGCCTGGCCGACCTTGCTGGCAGGCCTGACTGCGCTGGCCGTCGTGGCGCTGGCGCTGGTCGGCGCGCCGGCGTGGGCGGCAATCGCGCCGTTGGTTCTGAGCATGCTGCGTTGGTTGACGGCCATCTTTCTGCTTACTGCGTGCATCAACCTGCTGGCTGTTGTCGCGCTGAGGCTGGCTGCCGTCCTCGTGGAGGCGCTTACCGGCCGGCACGTAGAGTTCAGATAACTTGTTTTGTTTAGGATCAGCCCGTGAACTATCAATCGTTCGACCAACTGCTTCACGTGGACGTGCGCTGCGTCCAGGCGATTGCGGGGCATACGGCGCTGCTGGTGATCGGCGATTGCGCGAGCGACATGGCCTGCCAGCTCACTGAGGTCGGCTGCGTCGTCCACCCTGAGCACGACGTGCGGCTGTGGTTTGGCTTGCCCATCCTCACCGCGCCCTTTCCCCTATTTGTCGGCGCGCTCGTGACCGAGCGCAACACCATCCTACAGCACATGTCCCTCTTTGCCTGGATCGAGGACAACGCCATTGACCAGCCCCGCGCGGAGGTCTTCGGCCTGACGCCGTTTGGCGAGCAGCCTGTGCTCTTCTTGCGCGACTTAGACCTTGACCAGCCGGTAGAAGTGTGGCTACAAACGCCTCAGCCGACCAACTGGGCGCGCGTGATTGGCGTGGTGATTGCGACGGCTCAGCATGCCGGCGAGCGCCGCACGCTGGCCCTCGATCAGGCTGCCCTGAGCCTCATGCAACGCACGCTTCCCGCCGACGCACAACCTTTCGTGGCCGACTTGGCTGCCGAGGTGGGACAGGGGAGCACACTCAAGGCAGCGCTGCGGCGACGGCGCAAGACCACGTCGGAAGCGCTGATGAATATCTGCGAGGCTTGGCGCGTGCTGACCCGCGCGACCAGCGTCGTGCAATTAAACCCCTGCGCCGGGCACAATGAACAGGTGAGCGAACTGCTGAAGTTGGCCCCTCCGAAGCGCTGGTGAGTTCGCGCTAGAACAGGTCCCGCAAATCACCCTGGTGCGTCTGGAGCAGGTGGCGAATGCGCTGCACGTTAGCTTCATCAATCGGCGGCAGGCCGGCAAATGCGATTTGCTCCGACGGCGTGAGGTCAGAGGCGATCGGCGAGACAACGGGAACACTTATCAACCCGCCGACGCCGCAAACCGGGCACTGCCACGCCAGCGTCACTGTGTTAGATAGGCGGCGAATAAAGCGTAGCCCGTAAACAGGTGCGCCACAGAGGGGACAGCGAGGCGGTCCGCCGGTAAGTATTTCCTCTGGGACGCAATCATTGAGGAGTTCGTCTGCCCTGAAGTTTAGCCATTCGTCCTGGCGTTCCACCTATCCCCTCCTTTTACATGTAATGGTCCTCAGCCATCCGGGTCGGCTGGGCCATCGCTTGGATGATCTTCGGTGTTGGTTGTGCTTTCTTCAGGCAATGCTTCGGTCACCACGCCCTCTGGCAGCACGACGACCGTCACCTTGGGAGCAACTTCGGCGCTTAAGCGCACCGGCACGCTGTAGGTGCCCACTTCGCGGATTGGCTCGCGCAAGACGATCTTGCGCTTGTCGAACGATTCCAGGCCGAGCCTCTGGGCCAGCGCCTGGGCGATTTGGCTGGCTGTGATAGAGCCATACAGTTTGCCCTTCTCGCCGGCACGAGCCGAGAAGGTCAACGTTGCGTTGCCGATCAACTGGGCCAGCGCATCGGCGTCGGCCTTTTCGCGCGCGCGCTTTTCTATCGCTATCTGTTTGATGCGCTCGGCGCGTTTGAGCGCAGCCGGCGTGGCCAATGTGGCCAGGCCCATCGGCAAGAGATAGTTGCGGCCGTAGCCATCAGCAACGGTCTTTACCTCGCCCGCCTGACCCAGGTTGTACACGTCTTGAAGCAGCAGGACTTTCATTGGCTCACCTTGCGAGCTTGTCTTGGCTAAAGCGGCGCGATTATAAACCCAAATCACCGCGCCGGACACGCTGGAATGCACTCACAGTTTGTGTCAGTACTCTGGGTGAGCGACGGCGGTGTCGTCGCCCACCCCCTATAAACTCATCCTCACCAGCAGCGTAGCTTGGTTGAGGGTTATCCCCATCTGATGAATGCACCAGATGCGTTCGCATACCAGGCCGCGCGCCGGCGAAGCATGACAGCCCCCTTTCTTTCCCCCGCACGCGGGGGAATCAGAAGGGGGCTTCCCCCGCGTGCGGGGGAATCAGAAGGGGGCTTCCCCCGCGCGCGGGAGAATTAGGGGTGATATGAGTGACTTCGCGGGGCTTCGGTCGGGCGGGATTTTGGATGCTTCGCGTTGGCATGACAGACCTATACGGCGA
>Ga0209691_1000773_pt1 | contig 21203 bp, 14 predicted proteins | sample YNPMSBMetaG_FD_187120 | JGI IMG/M metagenome (GOLD analysis project Ga0209691, IMG submission 187120) | Anoxygenic and chlorotrophic microbial mat microbial communities from Yellowstone National Park, USA - YNP MS-B MetaG (SPAdes) (version 2) ... | reverse complement strand
GCCGGATCGCCTCGCGCACCGGCCCGGGCGTCAGCCCCAGATCGCGGCGGGCCTTGCCGGCATCGAACCAGAAGGTCTCTGCCGCGAAGCGCACTTGCTCGCTGCTCACCGGCAGGCGCAGGCCCAGACGCTCGCGCGCGATCCCCACCGCCGGCGCAGCCAGCCGGAAGACCCAGCGCGGCAGGATCACGCGCGGGCACGGGCGACCGACGACCTCGGCCATCATTGTGAAGAGCTGTTGATAACTCAGGTTCTCGGCAGTCAGGATATAGCGCTCACCCGTCTGCCCGCGCTCGGCGGCGGCGATGTGTCCGGCGCATACGTCGGCCACGTCAATCGCGCTCACCCCGCCGGGCGGGGCGAAGGGCAGCCCGCGCCGAGCCGCTTCGACCACCAGGCTGCTGCTGACCATATTTACGTCGCGCGGGCCGAACACCACCGCCGGGTTGACGATCACCACGTCCAGGCCGGCGCGGGCGAAGTCCAGGCAGACCTGCTCGGCCAGGTGCTTGCTGTAGCCATAGGGGAACGCCTGGGGGCGCAGGTTGAACTGGGCGCGTTCGTCGAGCGCCCGGCCAAACGGCGGCTGGCCGAGCGCCGCGCAACTGCTGGTGAACACCACGCGCCGGACGCCGGCCTCGTGCGCCGCGCGCAGGACGTTGCGCGTGCCGTCCACGTTCACCCGCATCAGCCGGCTCGGGTCGCTGCGCCAGTAGTCGGCCACGGCTGCGACGTGGAAGACCACGTCAACCCCGCGCATTGCCGCGGCCAGCGAGGCCGGCTCGGTCACGTCGCCGATCGCGGGTTCATAAGCCAGTCCTGCCAGCGCTTTAAGCGACGACGAGGCGCGGTGCAGCGCGCGCACCTGCCAGCCGCGCTGCGCCAATGCCTCGACCAGGTTCGCGCCAATGAAGCCGGTCGCGCCGGTGACCAGGGCCAACACGAGGCTGGATGATAGCGCAATTGATTCGGATGGATGCCTGTTCACACATCACTCGCTGCGCCCCCGCGCGAAGCATCTCAACGCCTGCCCAACCGAAGCCCTACCCCACCCTATGTCATGCTGACGACAGCGAAGCATCTAAACATCCGCCCAGCCAAAACACCCCAAAGCCATCGAACCCTCGCCTAATTCCCTCGCATCCTAGGAAACGGCAACAACGCCGGTTGAGTGAGTCGGGCAGCTTCCTCGGAAGCCGCTGTTTCCCTAGGAAATCAGAATATTCAGCCGGCGATACTCCTCGGTGATCCCACGCAGGGCGCGCAGCAAGTGCGGGTTGGCCGAGGCCGTCCGCTCCTGACCCTCGTAGAAGGTGTCCACACTAGCCGGCCGTTGGCAAGCAGCCGACGTAACCGGGAAGCTGGTCCGCGCTCATGGTGGGCATAGCGCCTACACCAGTCCAAATCTGCCACCAGCCGATTCGTAAGTGAAAGCGCTGCACCGTCGCTAGCGCAGCGCATAGCGTCCATCGTCCAGCTCCTCCACCAAGCCGCGCGCTTGCAGGTCTTGCAGATGGGCGAGCACCGTGCCCAGGGCGCGGAATTCGCGCTGGCGACCCATGCGCGCGCAGGTCTGCGTCCAGATCGCCTCCAGCGTCACCGCCGGCTCGCCGGCCAGGACGCGGATGATCGTGGCCTCTACCTGGGCGATATAGCGCTCTGCGTCGGCGATCAGTTGGCGCGTTTGAGCAGGAGACATCGGCGGGAAGTGGGCGAAGAGCACATGTTGCACCTCGCCGGCGTCGAGCAGGCGCTTGAGCTTGGCCAGGCTCTGGCGGTAGCCTTCTACTGAGAGGTGGCCGTGGAAGATCGGCCAGTCCAGGCCGGTGATCGCATCGCCCAAGATCAGAACGCCGGATGTGCGGTCCAGCCAGCCGAATTCCTCGCGCATGTGGCCGGGCAGGCTGATCGCCTCCAGCACGGCGTCGCCCAGGTCGAAGGTCACGCCTTCCTCTAAGTAGATGTCCACCGGCCGCGGCGCGTCGAGGACGGAGAGCACCTCGTCGCGCAGGGCGGGCGTATCGGGGATGAGGTCGGGCACAGGGCGGGCGAATTCCTGATAGTGGCGCTCAAAGTCAACGTGCCAAGCGGCGTAGGTCGCCGGCGCAGCGATAAGGCAGCCGGTGGCGTCCTGCATCTGCGCATTGCAGCCGATGTGATCGTGGTGAGAGTGGGTGTGCAAGATGAAGCGCACCTTCTCGGGCGCGACGTTGGCCGCCTGGAGCGCGACCATGAGCTGCGGGAACATCGCCTTCACCCCGCTGTCAATCCAGACGGCGTAGCGCTCGCCGCGCACCAGATGGACGTGCAGTGGGATAAGGGGTGTGAGCATGAGCGAGACGCGATAGATGGTGCCGGTGAGTTGGGTGACCTCGGGCATGTGACGTTGTGCTTATTGGTGCGTGAGCGTAATCAGATAGGTTAAAGTCCAACCTCGCGCAGCAGTGGCTCGATGTGGATAGGTTGACCGGTGCGTGCGGAGCGCCTGACTGCTTCGAGCACGCAAACCGTCTCGACGCCTTCCTCGAGATTAGGCGAGTAGGCACGTCCTTCAAGCAAGGCTACAGCGAAATACTCTGCGTAATTGGCGAATTCGCCGTAGTGCATTCCATGTACCTCATTGTTGAAGTAGTAGGCGCGCTTACCGTACAATGGGTCCTCGGTCACTTCGCCGTGGGGGGAGGTGTAGACATAGCGCATATCGTGGTACTGCGCGAGGCTGGTTCCTGCTGAACCATAAAGCATAAGCTCGATTGCGTTTCGCGCTGTTGGCAAATCGTGAAGCCCATAATGCCCCATTGCGCGACCGATGCGGCCATCAGCCGCGCGCAAGTTTGCTGAATAGATGTCGAAGCCGGCGCCATACTGCTCTGCCAGTGACGAGCGATATCCAAGCGCATGGACTTCTACAATGCGTCCCAGGTACCAGCGGGCCAGATCAACAGGATGGCTCATGCACAGGAAAGCCCAGTCTGTTGAAGTGGCCGCCCACGGGCTTTTCTCGTAGAACCAATCCATGCGATGGATGTAATGGGCATCTACGAATTCCAGCTCACCCAGCTCTCCACGTTCAAATGCTTTGCGTTGGCGCTGGAAAGGCTCGAAGAAGCGGGTGCTTTGCCCGACCAGAAGCTTGCGTCCGGTTCGGCGCCCTGCCTCCAGGATGCGCCGTGCGTCTTCCAATGAGTTGACAAGGGGCTTGGTGCAGATGACGTGCTTGCCGGCTTCAAAGGCCTGCGCGATATGTTGACCGTGTAAGTGATCGGGCGTATAGATGCAAACGATGTCTACATCGTCTCGCGCGAGCATCTCCTCATAGCGCGTTGTGTAATACAAGTCAGGGCATACGACGCGCGCGGCGTTGATTTTGTCCTCGCTCACGTCACAGCCGGCCACAGCGCGAACGTGTGGCGCACGCATGCGACCGATATCGTGCGGATTGGTGGCTGGATCGCGCGGCACAGGATGGGTGAGCGCCACCAATAGGGTGCGCCCCTCGTGGAGACCAAGGACACCGACGCCAAGTTGTTGTTTGTTTTGCTCTCTCATATTACGCAGCTAAACGCGATGCACGGTTGCCCAAACGCTGCGATGCGCATCGAGATCACGAGCGACCTTGCGGCCTAGTTCGAGGTCTAGGTAAAGGGTTGCGATCTCGTAGGGGCGCATGTCCAGCGTAATCGCACTCCATATATCCAGGCCAGGCAGTGGCGGTTCTGCCGGCTCGACAACGAGTTCGGATAGCAATTCGCCTAGCAGGTTTGTCTTGCACGCCCTTCTCACCTGGCCTGGGACACGCAAACGCACGGTGGTTGCTTGGCCGTCGAATTCAACCAGTCGCAGTATGTAGGGGTAAGGCGCTATGTCTGACTTCATCTCACGATAAAAGGCAGTGGGCACCACGCCAGACGGCTCGCACCATATACAGCCGAAAGCAGTGGGGGGCTTTGGCACATGATATGTGCTGTTATCAGCGGCGGAGTAGGCTGGTCGGGTGAACTCCTGCGCCAGCTTCCAGCGTTGCGCGTGGCTAATGCGTGCGTGAGGAATAAGGCGAATGCGGACATCTAAGCTATCATGAAAATAGTCCTCGTCCCATGGGTCATACATCGTAAGGATATGCGCAATTCTTCCCTCGCTGCCGAAGAAAGCCTGGCTGCCATCGTGAAGAACGAGCAAACCGCGTTCGCCCGCGTCTGGCGTTATATCCACAAAGTCAAGCAGTTGCAGAGCAGTGAAGGGCTGATGTACTTGCTCAAACCACTGGGGCGAAGTCATCCAGTCTCCCGAAGGGTACTTTTTAAGGTAGGTTCCTTTCGGGTCAATTTCGCTAATGCCATAGGGATGATCGTGGAACAAGCGATATGGGAAGCCAACAGATAGAAAGGTGCGCAGTGCTGCGTTCATGCCGCCATCAGGCCGCGGCAGCCGATGTGCTGTGTAGTGAACATCAACGGCTTCCCGATCTGCTGCGAGGGTGATGCTAATGTTGACTTCTGCGCCATCCTGTCCTCTTCTTAAGATGCGGATCGTTTGATCGGCCAGCTCAACCTCGGCGTGCTCAAAACGCTCTTCTTTGCCGGCGCGGACCATGAGTAAACTGGCCAGTGGCATCCCTTCTGTCAGCACGCCATCTGGGAAGGCGCGCGCCCCGATCTGGGTAATCACGCCGCGCGCACGATCCACAGTCACGTAAAGCATTTCACGCTTGAGGGTAACCGATTCAGAGGTAGCGAGATACTCAGCACGGGGTGGTGTGCTGTGCTCGTCGTCTGGGCTAATCACTCGGTAGCCGAACGGAGGCAGGTTATGCATCAGGATGGGCTGATGCGTGAGTGGGTGGTGGATGACGGCGTCTCTTTGCCAACCCAGCGGGTTGTACACGACGGGACTGCCAACTCGCCGCGCCAGCCAGCGCATCGTGCGATTCACAACATGTTCACTCAGTCCCAGGCTGCGCTCGTATGACCTTAATCCAACAAAGCCGCATAACCCTTCACATTCATCATTATCGTGATGCTGTGCTGCCAAGAGTTCGCGCCAGCTCTCCTCTAACTCCCAGGTTGGATAAACATCCCAGCTTGGGTAAGGTCTGCCGAAGAAGCCAACCATCGCTGAGAGCGATTCGGCGGCAAGTAATTGTTGTTCGGCGGTACGGCTTAGCCGGCGCAAATGATCGGCGTTCTTGCCGAGACTTACGCCGTGGAAGACCTCGGACATGTCATAGCGCCTCGGTCGAGCAGATGCACACGTGAGCCGCAGAAACTCAGACAGCGTCACGGGCACCAGTTGGAAGCGCGAGTCGGCGCGCAAGGCGCGTAGAGGGGGGAGGATGACGTCGGTCCGACACATCCAGTCAGGCGATGGCATCAATTCCAGCCATTGCAAGAGCAAGGGTGGGGATATAGTCTGTAAGGCTGGGCTATCGAGCAGCCCTTCGAAATCCTCCGGCCATTGGTGAAGGTTTAAAGCATTCCGAGGCACAGCAAGTAGCCGGCTGCCATCCATGCCCTCCCACAGGATGCAGGCCGCTTCTTCTGAAGGGATGAAAGGAGTGTGCCAAGTCCACTGAAAGAAAAGTGCGGCATACTCATACCCGACGCCACGCAAAATCTGAGGTAATTGTGGGAAGAAGTCAAATTCTTCTTCCCAGAACGTGCGTGGGCGGACGCCGAGTAAGCGAACAACAGTGCGCACACCAAAGGTGCGTTGACGAATATTGGATTCTCCGCCGTGGAATAGCCCATAGGGCTGCCCGTATGACGCACCGACGATCTCGATCAGACCTTCGCCGATCGCGGTGCGCAGCGCAGCAAGCGCATCGGGAGCCTCAACCGCTAGCTTCTCGTAGCCGATGGCATCGAAGTTCACGTGACCCTTGACGCCAGCTTCGCGGCACAGGCGAAGCATGTCTTGAACAGAGCTGGGCAAGACATCGTAGCCCCACAGCCATTCCATGTCTACCCAGTGCATGTGGTTGCCGAAGGTGTAATACAAGGGTCTGCACATACGATAGCGTTTTGGTGTTACTTCACAGCACCGCGCGTCAGTCCGCTCACGATCATGCGCTGAAAGAGGAGCACTAGAAAGAGGACAGGCACGATCATGACCATGCTGAGAGCACTAAGCAGATCCCAAGGACGCCCTCCGCCGGCTGTTGGCTGCACGGCCAGCTCAACCAATCCAACGCTCAGCGTCTTATTCGTGCCGCTCGTGGCGAACACCAATGGGTAGACCAGTTCGTTCCAAGCAATGATAAAGTTGATGATAGCCATGGTTGCCAAAGCGGGACGCATGATTGGCAAGATGATGAACCAGAATAATTGAGGCAAACGTGCCCCATCAATAATTGCTGCCTCTTCAATTTCGTAAGGAATTTGACGTAAAAAGGGAACTAAGATCCAAACTGTAAATGGCAATACCAGGGAAGACATTAGGATAACCAAGCCATGATATGTATTTATCAGATTTGTCGTCTTGAAAACCTCAAATAGAGGTACCAATCCGCCCACTTGAGGAAGGGCGATTGACATCACGAAAGCGATAAAGATAAAGTTTGCTCCGCGAAATTGTAAGCGGGCCAGGGCATAACTGGCCAAGAAAGCCGCTGCTACTGATATAAAGCTTGAACCAGCGGCAAACAGTAAAGAGTTAATAAAGTATCGTAACAGCGGAATACTATTTGCAAGAGTCTGATAATTCTCTAGTGTGAATGTGCTGAACCAGTAGCGCGGCGGCACGGTAAACAGTTCATATTTGGGTGTAAAAGAGGATAGCATTATCCAGTAAAAAGGGAAAATGATAGTAAATAAAAATGCTATTACTATTAAAAAGAAAGCCGTCTTGTCTATAAGTTTTAGCGCCCTGAAGTTCATAGTGACACCTCTACCTTACGAAAGAGAAGCAGTCCGATCACACTGGCGATTCCAACGGTAACAAAGAGAATCATGCTAATCGCAGATGCATAACCAAAGTTGAGCGCAGTGAAGGCGACCTGATAGATGCGATACGCCAACACCTGCGTAGCGAAGCCGGGACCGCCGCCCGTCATCACAAACACCAGGTCGAAGGCTGCCAGTTGCCAGACCACCATAAATAAACCAATGGTAACAATCTGCGGCATAATTAGGGGCAAAGTGATATAGAAGAATGCAGAGATTCGATTGGTGCCATCAACTCTCCCTGCTTCATAGAGGTCCTGTGGCACGCCCTGGAGCGCGGCCAGCAAGACTAGGCCAACAAAAGGCGCTGACTTCCAAGTATTAGTGGCGATAACCGCAGCCCGCGCACCCCAGAAGTCAACCAGCCAAGGAATTCTGACCCCAATTAAGCGATGGAGCAGGTCGTTGATGATCCCATACTGCACGTCATACATCCAACGAAAGCCGATCGCAGCCACCACCATCGGAATTGCCCAAGGAATAAGGTTGACTGCGCGCACGAACCCTCGCCCTGGAAATGCGCGATTTAAGATGAGCGCAATCGCTAGTCCTAAGACAATTTGTAAAACTGTAGATAGAACAACAAAAAGAATAGTGAAGTCAATACTGCTGGTTACGGCAATGTCTCTCGTGAGCGCCTGGAAATTCTTTAACCCAACAAATCGCTGAGGTGGAAATGCGGGATTCCAGTCGTGAAAACTCAGCCAAATGGTGTTGAGAAAGGGGTAAACAGCAGTAAACAGGCGCAGCGCTGCGGCTGGCAAGAGCAGCCCCACGATGACGAGCAAGATACGCCTTGTGCGCTGTGTTATGCGAAAGCGGACCACGCGCGAAGTAGGGACGGAAACCGAGGATGGAACCATGTACTTATAGCATCTGATGTGCTGGGGTCCTCGTGGCGAGGACCCCAGCACAGCGCAGGAGCTAGCTCAGCGCAGCGATGCGCTCCTTGCCCTGCTTCATTGCTTCGGAGAGCGATATTTGCTTGGTCAGATAGAGGGCAGCCATGTCGTCCACGATGGACTGTGCCTCGGCCACCTTTGGATGGAACGGTCGAGGCGCGGGCACGTTCGCTTCCGCATACTTTTGCATGTGGACGGCCAAGCCCTCGTTGCCCATGACGGCCATGATGGACTTGCGCGGCATGACAAACCAGCTTTGGCCCTTGGCGAGAATCGGCGCGTTCTCGTTATTGGTGATAAAGGCGATGAGGTCGAGTGCTTCGGCCTTGTTCGGCGCGAATTTCGGCACGGAGAATCCCCATCCGCCCCACCAGGACTTTGCGCCCGCCGGCCCAGCGGGCGGCAGCGTGATCTCTGCCTTGCCCTCCTGATACCAGTTCTTGTTCCCACGCGCGACATCCCAGAAGAACGGCCATTGCCGCATGAAGGCGACGTGGTCGTTCATGTATTCCTCGTTCTGTTGGGTGTAGTCCATCGAGAGCGTAGTTTCCGGCATGATCTTGTGGGTGTGGATCAGGTCATAGGCGAATTGGAAAGCCTGCGCCGTGGCCTCGTCGAACTCGAAGAGGTTGCCGCCGGTCTGTGAAGTGAGATAGGCCATGTAGACGAACGCCAAGGCAGGCTTAATTAGCGCCTCCATCGTGCCGAAGACGGGTGGCTTGGTGAATTCCTTGCCGATCGCCACCACCTCTTCCCACGTCTTGGGGGGCTCAATCTTGCGCTCGTCAAACCAGTCCTTACGATAAAAGGTGTAACCAATGGCGAACTCGTGCGGCACGCGGTAACGCTTGCCTTCGAAGCTGTGCCAGACCTCTATCTGTTGCTTGAATGACTCGGGAAAGTCGTCCCACGTTTCTTGCGGGATTGCTTCGTCCAATGGCTGCATCCAACCTGCGCGATAGAACGATGGGCCAGAGTCATCCGCGTCACTCATCACGTCCACCGGGCTGACGCCCGACTGGAATGCGGGAGCATACTTCGTGATCATCTCGTTGCCACTGACAGGCCCGCTTTCGAGTGTGACTTTGTGGCCGGTGCGTTCCTCCCATTTTGCCAGCACGGGTTTCATCGCGTCGTGTGCGAACCCCTGAATAGCAAGCACGAGCGTTTTAGGCACAGTGCCGCGGGCTGGTGTCTCGGCAGGGGCAGGCTGCTGAGGGGCAGCAGGCGGTGCCGCGCATCCACCCAAACCGGCGGCCAGCCCTAGGCTGCCTGTGGCTATCCCCATTGCCTTCAAAAAGCGTCGTCTGGAAATTCGCGTCGTACCTCTCTCATTCATCTTTTGCCTCCTGGCTTGTTAGATAACCATAGCCGGACAACGGCCATGTAGCGAACTTACTCGGCTCCGATAGCTCGGCAGCTATTCCGTATGACAAGGCGGGTGGGCAGAACAACCCGCGCCGGCTCTGTGCGTTCTCTGTTGATGCGCTCGATCAGCATGGATACGCTGATGCGCGCGAATTCAGCCTTGGGCGTAGCAATTGTCGTCAGTGGTGGACAGGTCATCGCTGCGACGGGTATGTCATCAAAGCCGATGACCGATATGTCCTCTGGAACGCGCACCCCTGTTTGCCAGAGGTAATTCATTGCGCCAATCGCCATGCGGTCATTGGCCGCAAACACCGCAGTAAGTTTTGGTTCGCGGCGCAGCAGATTGGCCATTGCCTGATGCCCACCTTCGTAGGTAAAGTCGCCACGGATGATTTGCTCGGAAGGGAGATCAACGCCTGCCTCGTGTAGCGCTCGGCGAAGCCCGACGATGCGATCTGCGCTTGGTGTTTCATCGCGCGGACCGGCGATGCATCCAATTCGCCGATGGCCCAGCGCTGTTAGATGCTTGCCGACGAGATAGCCTCCTTGTTGATTGTCCATCAGCACCTGGTCCACGGGTAAATCGTTTAGCTCACGCGCGACGGTAATTAGCGGTATACCGGCCTGAATAAACTCGTTGAACTTCTCGCGCCGATGAGCGGCTGAAATCAAGATGACCCCATCCACGCACTTCGAGATCAGCAGCTCGATGTAAGCAGCTTCCTTTGACTCCGACATATCGGAGTTGCACAGGATCACGCTGTAGCCTCTGGCAAAGCCGGCGTCCTCAACGGCTCGGGCGAGTTCAGCAAAGTAAGGGTTGGAATTGTCAGGAACGATAAGTCCAATCGTGCGGGTCTCACGACGACGCAGGCCGCGCGCGAGCAGATTGGGCCGATACCCGAGTTCGTTAATGGCTCTCCAGACCCGTTGTTCAGTCTCCAGATCAACGCGGCGTGTTCGGTTGATCACATGGGAGACAGTGGTCACTGAAACTTGGGCGTAATCGGCAACGTCCTTGCTGGTAACCATCGGTGAGCAGCCCTTTGCGCAAACGGTTGCCTAGAGCTTAGTATGGACCTAGAATTTGTCAAGTCGCTGAAAGCGTCAGTAGACCAGTCCGCTCACCTGCTCAGCACGTCTCTCGGTTGACAATTACCCCTCGGCCTCGCCGTAGATCAGCTCAACGCTGCCGCCGAGCAACAGCACGTCGCCGGCCTCCAGAGGACACTGCTGAATAGGATGGCCGTTCAGCAGCGTCCCACCGCTGCTGTTTAAGTCCACGGCCAAAAAGCGCGCCAGGTCCGCCTGCCAGCGCAGCAGCAAGTGATGGCGCGAGACGCGCGGGTCGTCGAGCACGATGTCGTTATCGAGGGCGCGCCCGATCCGCACCAGCGGCGACGTCAGCGCGATCTGGCGATGGCTATCCACTATTAAGAAAGGCCGGCGGGAAGTGCTCACCCTGAAATGATATGAGACCGGGGAAGTTGCGCGCACACGTTTGCCCCTGTGCGCGAATCTCATGGGGGCGTTCACCAATGGGCGCAACCCTTCACTGGGCGACGTTGCCAGCGGAGGTGAATCTAGCAGTTGGGCTACGGCCCTGCCGTCGCCCGCCCAGATATATTGCTCCGCTGCCTCTGCTATTATTCTCGCGCTCACCATTCCTTGGAGGACCAACGATGAACCGTCGAGAGATCATGCTGCTGGCGCAGATGCGCTCGCTGCCGAGCGTGACGATCACAATGCCCACCCATCGCACCTCGCCAGATAACAAGCAGGATCCGATCCGGCTGAAGAACCTGGTCGTCGCGGCGACCAACCGCTTGCTCAAGGATTTCAGCAAGCGCGAGGTCGAGGTCGTGCTCAAGCGCATGGACGACCTGGCATCTGAGGTGGATCACGAGCACAACCTGGACGGCCTGGCGATGTTCGTCAACCGCGACTTCGGGCGGGTGGTCAGGCTGCCCTTCCCGCTCAAGGAGCGGGTGGAGATCGGTGATGCCTTCGCCACGCGCGACCTGGTGTTTGCGATGAACCGCACGCCGCGCTATTGGGTGCTCTCGCTCAGCGAGCGCCCAACGCGCCTCTACGAAGCCACCCGCGACGACCTGGTGGAGATCACGGAGGGTGCGTTTCCGATGACCTTCTCATTGCCGGGCGGGGGCGTCCGCTTGCCGGAGGCCTTCGGCGTCAACCCCAGCAGCAAGGAGGATCACTACCATGAGCAATTCTTCCGGCAGGTGGATCAGGAGTATGACCGGCTGACGAAGGACGACCGGCTGCCGCTGGCGGTGGTCGGCGTGGAGCGCTATCTGGCTTTCTTCCGCAAGGTGGCGACCAAGAACGACGTGATCGCCGAGGTGCGCGGCAATTACGATCACCTCAATCCTCACGAGCTGGGCAAGGTGGTGTGGCCGGCTGTGGAGCCCGCCTTTGCCGAGCGCCAGGCGCAGGTTTTCCAGCGCCTGGAGGCGGCGATCAGCGCGCGTCGCTATGCCTCTACCGTCGGTGAGGTCTGGCGCTACGCCCATGAAGGGCGCGGTGAGCTGCTGTTGTTAGAAGAGGGCTACCATCAGCCGGCGCGCTTGAGCGACGACGGCATGAACATCGTGCTCTCGGACAATCCAGAAGACCTGAACGTGATGGACGATGCCGCCGATGTGGTCGTCGAAGAGGTGCTGCAGAAGGGCGGCCAGGTGGTCTTCGTGCCGGATGGCTCGCTGAGCGCGCACGGGCGAATTGCGCTCATCCTGCGCTATTGACGAAGGCGCGCGCGCCTACTTAGGCTGCTGGCCGGTTATGCGGGTGGGCGAAGGCAGTGCCTTCACCCACCCGTAGTTTCACACCAAGTCGGTCTCCTGCGGCTCGCGCCGGCCCAGCTTGGCCTGGTTTAGCTTAGCCCGCTCAGCCGGCGAGAGGCCATCTTCGGGCGTGGCGAACTGCTGATAGACCGCCTCGCCATACTCCGCCGTGCGCACCACGACCGGCGTCCTCACCGCGTGGCCCATGACCAGCGCCTGTTGCTTGCTCTCCAGGCTGGCCAGCACGCCGCGCAATTGATTGGACTCGCTCATGCCGATCAGCACGGCGTTGATGTCGCGCTCGTCGCTCAGCGCGCAGGTGATGCGCGTGCCGATCTGGCTCATCACCTCGCTGTCAATCTGGCTGGGGCGCTGATCCACGATCAGCAAGGTGACGTTGTACTTGCGCAGCTCGCGGGCGATCGTGCCGAAGATGGTGAGTTGGGCCATGCTGGTCTGGAGGAACTTGTGCGCTTCCTCGATGACGATGACGAGCTGCCGAGGTTCTTCGCCCCTGCCGCCTTCCGCGATCTCTTTCATCTCGACGTAGCGCTGGTGGATGCGGCGGGTGAGCACGTTGGCGACGAAGAGATAGGCGACAGGGTTCGCACCATAGCGGCCAAACTCGATCACCACGCTGTTGCCGCGCTGCAAGTGGCCAAGGATCTGCTCGACGGCATCGCTGGCCACCCGCTCGCGCACGAAATCAAACTTGTGGAACCTTGCCTGGAGCTTGCGTTGCATCGCGTTGAAGGTGCCGACCTTAAGCTTGTCTTTCTCAAAGAGTGCCTCGACTTTTTCATCTACCTCTTCGCTCAGCAGCTTGCTGAACCAATCCTTGCGGAACTCACGATGGAGCGAATCGAGCGCGTTGACCTGCACATCGCTGAGGGTGAACTCCTTTTGGAGCATCTTAATGTCGTCCGGCTCGATCTGGTCGTAGCCGATCTGTAGCTCGAACGACGCGCCCGACCCGCGCCGCTGCGACGATTCCATATCGAGGGTGGCGATGACCACCTTGTGGCCGATCGCGCCGAGCTGCTTGAGCCCTTTGAATTTCTTATTCTCATCGCCCTTCAGGGTATAGCCGTAGTCGTTGTGCATGTCGAAGATCAGGACGCTGGCCAGGTCTTGCTTGATGACGTGGGCCAGCAGGGGCAGGGTGAGGAAGGTCTTGCCCGTGCCGCTGCGGCCGAAGACTCCGGTGCTGCGCTCGATGAGCCGCTTCAACGAGATATAGACCTGAACCCCTGGGTTATCCAGCGATTCGCCGATCGCGTAGCTGTCTTTCTCTTTCGGGAAGATGCAGGCCATCTCGTCCGGCGTTGAGCGGTAGGCGACGGTGAAGTGGACCGGCACGCTTCGCACCGGCTTTGGCTCTTTCTCGTTCGCCTGCATCACCAGCAGTGGCTTGACGTGGAGCACGCCGTAGGACAGGCTGCCCCGGTAGATGTCGGTCAACCGATCGTCCTCCAAGCTTAGCGTAAACATCCGCGACCTGTTGGCGGATTCAAGTTTGATGTCGGTGACCATGGCGAAGAACTTGCGGTCGGTCTGGCCGGCGATGGTGACGTAGCTCCCCACGTTCACGCCCTCGATGACCACCTGCTCGTCCATCTTGATCAGCAAGCCATCGTTGAGCGATCCGCCGACGACGACGCCGAGGCGCTGCCGGCGCTCATCGGCCAGGCCAAAGAACTTATCGGGAAATGGTTGATCGGCCATTGCTGTTCCTCCTTAAATTGCCGAGTGATTTACGCAAGCACTCTGAGAAGAAGGTCCTCCAACCGGGCTGGGTCATCGCTCAGGCGGCGGGCCAGCTCCCGGCCGCATTGCCGCTTGAACTCGTCCGGCCTGGGATGGACGCGCGCCGCCTTCGCAATGGTCGCGTGGATGAGCGAGCTTAGGTCCGTCAGGTCGCGCGCGTCGAGGATGCTGCGCAGGAAGTGCGGCGACTTGGTCAGCGCGCGAACCTCTTCGTCGTCGCACAGCGTCACGACCTCCAGGGGGAGCGGCGGCAGCGGCGCGTAGCCATACACCACGTCGTCGGGGCGCTGGGTGTAATAGCCCAGCCGCAGGGCGGTGACCTCGATGGGGACCTGCCGGTTGCGCTGCCATTCGACCTCGGCATCGGCCAGCTCCGCGCCGGCCACGGAAAGCTGGCGCGTGCTGCTATCGCCTTCGCTCTTGACCTGATACACCACGCCAACGACGGTGATCTGGCCCGCGCTGCTCTCAAACGGCCTGGTCCTTATCAGCGCGCCGACTTCCGGAACGTTGGTCGGCGGCACGCGCGCGCCAAAGGTGAAGGTGCGCGTGTCCGTGATAAACACGCGACCGGAGATGGGAGTAGGGGGCATAGAACGCATGTTCTGGAGTATATCATGGGGGTGGTGCGTATTGCGTAGTGCGTATTCCGTAGTGCGTATTGCGTGGTGCGTGAGCGAGAATAGCCGGCATGGAGAACCAATTTGAAGTTGTCGTGATCGGGGCCGGCGTGATGGGCAGCGCGGCGGCCTATCACCTGGCCAAAGCCAGGCAGCGCGTGCTGCTGCTCGAGCGCTTCGAGATCGGCCACAGCCAAGGCAGCTCGCACGGCGAGTCGCGCATCTTCCGCTTCGCCTACAACAACCCGCAATACGCCCGGCTGGCGATGCAGTGCCTGCCGCTCTGGCGCGCGCTGGAGGCCGAGAGCGGCCAGCGCCTGCTGGAGGTCATCGGCGGCCTGGACCTGGCCAGCGAGCCGGCGCATCACCCGGCCGTGGACGGGGTGGCCGAGGCGCTGGCGCAGGTGGGCGCGCGCTTCGAGGTGCTCGACGCGCCGGCGCTGGCCGCGCGCTATCCACAGTGGCAGTTGGGCGACGCGGCCAGGGCGGTGTTCTCGCCGGACTCCGGGTTCGTGCGGGCGACGCGCTCCGTGCAGGTCATGGTCGCGCAGGCCGCCAAGCACGGCGCCGCCGTGCGCGAGCGCGAGCCAGTGACGGAGATCATCCCCGGCCGGCCGGTCGAGGTGGTGACCGAGACGGGGCGTTACCAGGCCGATAAGCTGATCATCACCGGCGGCGCTTGGGCCAACGCGCTGTTGGCCTTCGTCGGCCTGCGCCTGCCGCTGAAGGTGACGCAAGAGCAGGTGACGTACTTCCGGCCGTTGGCCGATCCGGCCCAGTTCCATCCGGAGCGCTTCCCGATATTCATCCACTGGCGCTCGCCTGCGCCGGCTTATGGCTTCCCGATCATTGATCGGCCGGGGGTGAAGGTGGGCTTTCACCACGAGGGCTACCTCGTCGAGGACCTGGACGCGCCGCGCCAGCCGCGCGAGCAGACGGCGCAGGCCGTGCGCGCGTATCTCCAAGCCCACCTGCCCGGCGCCGCCGGCGAGCCGTTCGAGCCAACCGCCTGCCTCTACACCACCACGCCGGACGAGGATTTCGTGATTGACTTCGCGCCGGGGATGGACAACGTGGTGATTTGCTCGGCCTGTAGCGGACACGGGTTCAAGTTCGGCATCGGCATCGGCCGCGCGCTGGCCGACTTGGCCCTGGAAGGGGCAACCGAGATGAACATCGCGCACGTCCGGCTGCGCGCGTCGTTAGGCGCTTGAGGCCGGCGGGAAAGCGGTGATGATCAGCTCGGTGACCTCGGCGCGCCCCTTGCGCGCGGCGCTGATAGATCGTCTGGCGCGCACGACGTGGCGGGTGAACGCTGGATGGTCGTAGAGCAAATGCACGGCCGGCACATCGGCGTTGGAGAGGGTGACGGCCACGCCGCGCCCGACGAGCGCGAGGCAAAGATCGCGCAGGCGCTCGTGATCACGCAGGGTGAATCCGCCCGGATAGTAAGCCGTGAAGCAGGACGTGCGTGAGCGCGGCACGTATGGCGGGTCGAGGTAGGCCCAATCGCCGGCTGCTGCGTCCGCGAGCGCGGCGTCGAACGGCGCGCAGCGCAGCTCGACATCCGCCAGCGCCTGCGCGACCGCGCGGAGGTTGGCTTCGTCCAGATACTTCGGAGACCTATATCGCCCGAACGGCACGTTGAACTTCCCCTGCCGATTGACGCGGTAGAGGCCGTTATAGCCGGTCTTGTTCAGGTAGATCATGCGCGCGGCGCGCTCGGCCAGGCTCAGCGCCCAGGAGTCCTTTTCGCGTAGCTGTTCATAAAACGCGCGGTCGTAGGGGTATTCGGCCAGCAGCCGGATCACCTCGTCGGCCTGGTCGCGGATGGCGCGATAGGTGTCGATCAGTTCAGCGTTCTGGTCGGCGAGGATGGCGCGCCGCAGCCGGCGCTCGCGGTAGAGGTGGAAGAAGAGCGCGCCGTTGCCGACGAACGCCTCGTAATATGTGTTGAAGTGCGGCGGCGCGTGGGCGAGCAGCGCGCCGATGAGCCGCGCCTTGCCGCCGGCCCACTTTAAGAACGGGCGAGGGAGGACATGACGAGAGCAAAGCATCTCATCCTCTCCAACAAAAGCACCTCAGCACTTCACTTGCCCTCGTCATTCTAGCGACAGCGAAGAATCTAAACCTGCGCTCGGCTGAGGCGTTGCGGGGGTCGCCGGCGCCCTGCCCCACCCTGTCACCCTGAGCGCAGCGAAGTAGGGGCGGTTCGCGAGCCGCCCCTGCGCGCGGTTGGCCGAGGCGTTGCGGGGTCACCCATGTGGGGTGGGCATGAATGACTTTTTGGGCTTTGGTCGGGCGGGATTTTGGGGGGCGACGCACCGCGTCGCCCCTACATGGCAATGTCGGGGATGGGCATGGATGGCTTCGCGGGGTTTTGGTCGGGCGGGATTTTAGATGCTTCGCCTGCGCTCAGAATGACACGGCCGCCTGTGCCACTCGCAGCGCTTCTTTGGGGAGCAGCATCGTTGCCCCTGCCCGTGAACGCGCCCGATGCAAGCCATAGAGTCCCAAGCTATAATCAACAAAAACGTTAACCAATGTGCCATTCACCGCCGGCGAGAATTTGCGTTATCAGCAGAATCTGAATGATCTTGCGCCGGCTGTCATCGTATTTTCTTCAAATCGGTTAAGCGTAGTCAAGTCAAGAGGGGCTGTCGGTTATCAGTCCAGGGGAGATTGCAAAACTCTGATGCGTTGACATTCCACTAAACTTATGGCACGAAAGAAGAACGCGGAGACCAAACGCCCGATCGAATCCTATGAGCATCGGGACAAGCAGCGCGTCAACAACCCGCCCGTGGGCCTGGTGACGCCCGAGACCGACCCGGACGCTGGGCAGAAGAAGAAGCGCTACGCCTACGACCCCCACCTCGATCCGCAGATCGTCTGGGCCGGCAAGGCCGAGCGCACCTCGTTCGAGGTGCCGACCGTCTCGCTGCACGTCCACGAGCGGATTGACCCGCGCACGATCATCGAGGCGGTGCGCAAGCGCGACGGCGAAGATGTTTCTAGACAACTCCCGCTCTTTGAGGCAGAGCGCCAAGCGCCGCTGCGCCACGCCATCGAGTTCTACCAGCATAAGCACGGCTGGACCAACCGCCTCATCGCCGGCGATTCGCTCCTGGTGATGAATTCGCTCCTGGAGAAGGAGGGCCTGGCCGGCAAGGTGCAGATGATCTACATTGACCCGCCCTATGGCATCAAATACGGCTCCAACTTCCAGCCCTTCGTCAACAAGCGCGACGTGAAAGACGGCAAGGACGAGGATTTGACCAGCGAGCCGGAGCAGATCCGCGCCTTCCGCGACACCTGGGAGCTGGGTATCCACTCGTATCTGACCTACCTGCGCGACCGGCTGCTGCTGGCGAGAGAGTTGTTAGCGGAGAGTGGCTCGTGTTTTGTGCAGATCAGTGATGAAAACGTTCACTTAGTGCGCTGCCTGATGGATGAGGTGTTCGGCGTGGGGAACTTTGTGGGCCTCATTACTTTTAAGAAGACTGCAGGCCTAGGTACTGACACCCTTCCAGCGACTTGTGATTACATCCTCTTTTACGCGAAAGAAAAGGTCCAACACAAGTATCGACCGCTATATCTAGAGAAAGACTTAGAAGGAGATTCGGCCTATTCGATGGTCCTTGAAATCGCGGGGGATGCGCGCAGGATGACTGACAAGGAAAGTCTTGACCATAGGCTACTTCCGCCCGGCAGCCGCATATTTCGATATCAAATACTTCTTGCTGCAGGGCGGACTAAAAGTTGTATCTACCCTATAGAGATGAACGGCGAGTCGTTTGAACCGACAGCGGGCCGTAGTTGGGCAACAAACCCAGACGGCATGAAGCAACTTATTGTAGCTCGTCGAATTGCTAAAACGGGAAAGACTTTGTCATATGTGCGATTTGCCGATGATTTTCCAGTGAATACCTTGTCTAATCTGTGGGCAGATACTGCTTCAGGCAGCGGAATGAAAAAGATCTATGCCGTTCAAACCAATGAGAAAGTCATTCAGCGCTGCCTTCTGATGACCACCGATCCGGGCGACCTGGTGTTCGACCCGACGTGTGTGCGGAAAGGGACGCGGGTGTGGTGTGTGGAGGATGGAGGAGGCGGCCCCCCTGCCGTCCCTCCGCACGCGGAGGGACGCTCCCTCCCCGCTTGCGGGGAGGGCCGGGGTGGGGCTGGCCGGGGAGGGGCTGGCCGGGGAGGTAGCCCCCCTGTGGTCCCCCCGCACGCGGGGGGACATTGCCCCCCTGTGGTCCCCCCGCACGCTGAGGTACGCTCCCTCCCCGTTTACGGGGAGGGCCGGGGAGGGGCTGGCCGGGGAGGTAGCCCCCCTGTGGTCCCCCCGCACGCGGGGGGACGCTCCCTCCCCGTTTACGGGGAGGGCCGGGGAGGGGCTACCCTGCGCCCCATCGAATCCATCCAACCTGGCGACTGGGTTCTGGGGCATGACGGGCAACCGCATCGCGTCGTGCGCGTGATCCGTCGGCCATACCGCGGCAAGATGATCGGCATCCGCCATGAAAAAACCGACGCGACGCTCTGGCTCTCCGCCGACCACAAGGTGCTTGCCAAACGCCGTCCGCGCTCACTGGGAGGTCATAATGATTGGTCAGGCATTCCCCGAGGGTTGCGAGGGCGAAGCAAAACGTTGCGGCGCGAAATGACCCCGCTGGAGCGCAAGCTGTGGACGGTGTTGCGCAACGGCCAAACCGGTTTCACCTTCCGACGCCAGCATCCCATCGGTCGGTATATAGCGGACTTTTACAGCCGCGACGCCCAACTCGTCGTCGAGGTGGACGGCGTGCTGGCCCACAGCAGCGAAGAGGCGCTGGCTCACGATCAGGCCCGCGATGCCTATCTCCGCGGGCTGGGCCTGGAGGTGCTGCGCGTCCCGGCCAGGGAGGTGCTGTCCAATCTGGAAGGCGTTTACGAAACCATTCGACGCACCTGTCACCTTCAGCTCAGCGTCGAAAAGGCCGAGTGGGTGGAAGCGCAGGACCTGGCTGTGGGTGATTGGGTCTTTTTTGGTCCGCAGCGGGTCGCTGTGCGCATCGCTGAAATCCACACCCAAGAAACCGAAGAGGACTTGTACGACCTGGAAGTGGAAGATGCGCACTCTTTCATCACGGAGCTGTGCGTTGTGCACAATTGCGGCAGCGGCACGACGGCCTATGTGGCCGAGCAGTGGGGCCGGCGCTGGATCACCTGCGACACCTCGCGCGTCGCGATCACCATCGCCCGCCAGCGGCTGATGACCGCCGTCTTCGATTACTACGAGCTTGCACACCCGCAGGAGGGCGTCAGCAGCGGCTTTAAATACAAGACCGTGCCGCACGTCACGCTCAAGTCCATCGCCAACAACCCGGAGATTGACGGCATCTACGCGCAGTTGCACCCGGCAGTGGAGGCGGCTCTGGCTGAGCTCAACGCGGCGTTAAAACTCTCCTCTTCCAACAGGAGAGGGGCTGGGGGTGAAGGCTATCCGCGTTTCAAGGTCACCACTGGCGGGCGCGCCGGCCACTACGTGGACTTCGCCGCGCCCGAAGCGGAAACCTTCACCATGCCCGCCGGCCAGGTGGTCAAGGTCAACGAACTGGTGGAATGGGAAGTGCCCTTCGAGTTTCCCGCCGACTGGCCAGAAGCTGCCCGTGCGCCGTTCGACCGATTCCATCAAGCCCGCCGCGCGTTGCAAACAGCCATTGACGAGGCCATCGCCCGCCACGCGCCGCAGGAGACGCTCTACGACCAGCCCTTCGTGGATAGGAGAAAGGTGCGCGTCAGCGGCCCCTTCACCGTCGAGGCCGTGCCCGCGCCCGTGGTCAAGTCGGTGGACGAGATCTTGGAGGATAAGCCGCAACCTGCTGACATGTCCATCACCCGCTCCGGTGAGACGCTGCGCCAGGCCGAGTGGCGCGAGGAACTCTTGCGCACCGGGGTTCGCGGGAAGAACGGGCAATACATCCGCTTCGCCCGCTTGGAGCCGCTTCCCGGCTGCCGCTGGCTGCACGCCGAGGGCGAGACGCGGCCCAGCGACGAAGGGGCGGATACCGTGCGCGAGACAGGCCTGGCCTACGACCCCATGCGCGTGGTCGTCTCCTTCGGCCCGGAGTATAGCCCGCTCGAGCAGCGGCAGGTAGAGCAGGCCTGGAGAGACGCACGGATGCTCATCCCCAAACCCGATCTGCTGCTCTTCGCCGCCTTTCAGTTCGACCCAGAAGCGGCGAAAGACATTGACGAGATGAAGCCGGAGCTGGCCGGCATGCAGTTCCTCAAAGTCCAAATGAACGCCGACCTACTCACCGACGACCTCAAGAAAAAGCGTGCCAGCAACGAATCCTTTTGGTTGATTGGGCAACCTGATGTGGAAGTGCAATCCATCACCTCAGGTCCTGACAAAGGCAAGTTGCGCGTCGTAGTGCACGGTTTCGATTACTACAACACCAAGACCGGCAACGTCGAGTCGGGCGGGGCGGACAAGATCGCTGTTTGGCTGCTCGACACCGACTACGATGGGCGCAGCCTCTACCCGCGTCAGGTCTTCTTCCCGATGGCGGGCGAAAACGAAGGTTGGGCGAAGCTGGCAAAGAACCTCAAGGCCGAGATTGACGAGGAGCTGATCGAGGCGTACCGGGGCACGGTCTCGTTGCCCTTCGCGCCGGGCAAGCACAAGCGCATCGCCGTCAAAATCGTGGATGACCGGGGGATAGAGAGTTTGAAGGTTATTGAAGTATGATCCAGCAACTCAGCTTCTCAAGAGCACAACTGGTTGACTTTTGTCGGCGTTGGAAG
>Ga0209691_1000762_pt1 | contig 21467 bp, 18 predicted proteins | sample YNPMSBMetaG_FD_187120 | JGI IMG/M metagenome (GOLD analysis project Ga0209691, IMG submission 187120) | Anoxygenic and chlorotrophic microbial mat microbial communities from Yellowstone National Park, USA - YNP MS-B MetaG (SPAdes) (version 2) ... | reverse complement strand
ACGCTGGCAGACTGGAACGCGCCGCCGTTCCTGTATCCTGCTGTTGCTGACCGCGTGCGTATCTGGCTACCTGACACGGCGTACACGAGTCTTACCATTCAGCTGGTGAGCGCGGAGAACGAAACCGTCACGATTGCCGCCACGCGCGGCACGCATCCCATCCCGCACGGCAGCGATACCAAGTACGCTGGCACATGGCGCAGGCAGTACGCTGCGCTCGCGGCGGGCTACTCCGAACTCGGCAGTGACTGGGACGCCGACGGGGTGAGCAACGCCACATTCGCCAACCCCGCACGCGCGACGCTCTGGCAACTGCTGGGCGCACGCGCGGGCGCACGGCTGCGCATCACTATCACCCAAACCACACCGACGCCGTATGTGATGGAGTACCCCATCTTCTACCGCAACTCCGTCACGGACGCGATTGCCGTCGATAACGGGGCGCACACTTACCCGCATGTGCGCAATCCGCAAACGGTCAACTGGGGTTTGCTCGTCTATCCCATCGCGAACAACACGCCGAGCGTGCGACCCACTCATCAGCCCATGACGCTGTACGACGCCGCCGCGCTCTATCGCCAACTCGAACGCGGAATGGGCGCCAGCGCCACCATCGACATCATCGACCAGATACGCGCGTGGGGAATCGATGATGTCGAGACGGGAGGTCATCCCGCAGGCGTGCCGCGCGTCAGACAGATGTGCCGCGCGGTGATGTTGCCGTACCACCAACAACTCGCCCTGTGGCTGATTAACGACCTACGCGAGTGCCCCGCGCTCCCGACGCTGCCGACGCGCCGATTACGACTTGCGCCACCTGCCTTCGCAGGCGACTGGGGACAGTGGTGCTACTTCGCCGCGCCCAGCCGACGCTACTATCTCCATCCCGACGAGAACGCGCACCTCTGGGAGATTGAGGGTACTACAGAAACGCAGCGCACCCTGAATGACCGAACGATCGGGCGCTACCTTATCACGCGACACGACATGTCCTTCGACGGCACGGAGACGATGCAACACCCCACCAAACAGTGGCGCATCCGTGTCGGCACGCGCACGCTCGCACGCACCACGCCCTTCTTCTCCCACGCATGCGTCTCCGCAACCGTACAGACCTCGCCATCGCTCGCTATCCCTATCGTCGTGTCGCAACTGCGCGACCGACTCTACTTCGCGCTTCAACCGAACACGCTCGAATTCGTCGCGCTGCCCCTGCTCAGGCAACGCACGCCCCGCAACACGCCGAGACCGCTCCACGCACTCGAAACCAACGACCGTACCGACCTCCCGCAACTCCTCATCGGATACCAGCACGATACCAGCGTCACGCTCGCTATCCTGCCCGCCGACGGTACAATCACAGAGGTCTGGACGATGGCTGGGAAGCGAATCCTTATACAGACTTGGGGCGAGGAGTACGCCATCTACGCATGGATACTTGGACAGGACAGCCGCGTGCGCATGCGAGTCTCACGCGACCACGCACGCACATGGACAAACCCAACCGACTGCACACTCGACGGCGCACCCTTCGACGCCGACGACCTCGGCGACTGCACGCTCGACCGCAGACACCGCGTGCTGTATCTCACCTACAAACGCAACACGACCGTCGCTATCGCACGCTCCACTGACGGTATAAACTGGGAGACCTGCCTCACATAATAGCATCGCGCCAGTCTTGCTCAGGTAGAATCCAGCCGCGTCGTATAATTCGTCGGCACACACCACAGCTCGAATGCGATGGGAGGCGTCGCGACGCGCGGCTCCACTTCCTGCGGTACGATTCTAACGATGGCGAAACGCAAGGATGACCGCTGGCTCAGCGGTGGGGAACTGATTGAGGCGCTCAAGCGCGAGCTGAACGGGTACGAGGTAACCGACGAACCCGCGAAACCGCGCACGCCGCAATACACCTTGCGCATCCCGCGCAAGCGTGCTAATCAGCCGAAGACCCCGAAGAAGAAGCCGAACACCGAGCAGAAACGACTCGACATGTAGTCGACATGTAGTTGACATGTAGTTGACATGTAGTCACTCGCTCGCAAAGGCTAACGCGCGGCGTATAATTCAGCGATGGCTACCCGACGCAAGCGCACGGTAAACGAGACGACGACTGCGAACGAGCCGCAGGCGGTAATGCAGCCTGCAGCGGACGGAATCGTGGCGACGGAGTGCGAGATTGTCGACGGCTACGAGAGCGTGCGACGACTCGTCACACCAAACGGCGTCTACTACGGCATACCCGACCCAGAGAACGGCAACTGCTACCGCTGTCTCCGCGAGGACGAATGGAACGCCTTCCAACGCATCCTCGACGACCTCGCCAGCTTCATGACCATCTCGCGCGAGCTGGCGTTCCGTTGCCGCGTGACGGATTTCGGCGGCGTCGTCATGGTTCGTCTTGGCGAGGGAGGTGACCGCTGATGCCCGTACTCTACATCCCGCACGGTAGGCGCGCCGTACTCGGCATCGCGCAGACGCTTGATCCTACTGCGCCCCCAGCGGATGCTAACTACACGCCGTACCCCCTTGTAGGCGCTGCGGTCATGCGACGGCGCAATCTCATCGTCCCGCCCATCCACTCGCGCGACTGGGCGTTCCTCTATAGCGACGGCGTGCAGTTCGCGCAGATCCAGCTGCGCATCCTCTGCATGCGCCACGCGACTGGATTCGGACTCGGTATGGACGCGACGCTCCTCGACTGGATTATGGCTCGCAAAGCCGACGGCGACTCCTATGCCGCGTCTATCCGCATCTATGACGGCAACGCGACCTACCAGTTCCACGGCTGCAAGGTGCAGACGGCGCAGATGACCATCACGAAGGGCGACCTCATCATCTGGAACATCGTCGCGCAAGCGCCGAATATCGGTACGCAGCTCGGCACGAACCCGTCCCAGCTCGTCTATCCCCAGTTCGCCGACACGCCGCTCACTTGGCGCGATGTGCTGTTCGTCTCGGGCGGCAACATCGACCTTCAGCCCATCTACAGTGTCGAGTTCTCCGTTGCCAACAATCTCGTAATGAACGCGCCCATCGCTGAAGGCACCGCCAACTTCGGCACGGAACTGGCGCGATGGGACGGCGGACAGATGCAAGCCTCGGCGACCATCACGCTCCAGTATTACCGCGACGACCAGCTCGCCAGTCTCTACAACCCGAACGGGTTCGACTTCCGTATCCGATTCAGCTCGCCGAACAACCGATTCATCCGATTCCCGCGGCTCGTCGCCGAGAACCCCATCGACCTGCCCGTCAACTACGGCCCGATGTTCAAACAGGTGCAGTGCGTCGCGTTGGGCGAGCCCATTTCGGGAGAGGCGGGCAAGCCGCCGATATACCATGCGACATCTTAGATGGAACGCGAGCGTGAACTGACCTTCAATATTCGGATGGACGGACTTGAGAAGCTCAAGTCCGACCTCGAATCGCTCGTACAATCGCTCCAATCGCTCCTGCCCAGCGTGCCCGCGCCGCCGACGGGCTGGAGCGTCACGCCTTCGGGAATCGCTGTGCCCCCAACGCCCACCTCGATACCATCGAGTCTCCCAGTCGCTCAGCAAGCGCACGCACACGGCATGCAAGCCACGCAACAGAACCGACCACCCACGCCGCCACCCAACCCTGCGCAGACAATCCATCACGCGACGCAACCGTATACGCAGGCGGTTCAGCAGGTACAACAGGCGCAACAGGTACAACAGGCGCAGCAGGCACAACAACAGGCGCAACAACAGGCGCAGCAGGCACAGCAGGCAACACAGCAGCCGACGATTAGCATGACTAACCCGACGCAGGTACTCACGCAGCAGATGCCCGCGCAACCGCCTGACCTATACGATCGGATAATCTCGATGCTTCAGAATATCGCCAGCATCGGGTACGCAGGCGGGCGCATGGGACTCGGCACTTGGGCGATGGGACAGGTCGCTTCTGGACTTGCCGTCGCGTTGCAATCCATCCCCGCGCTCGGACTCGCGCTCAATCCCGCCACGATGGCAGCCGCCGCGGCGATGTTCCTCATCTCCCCGTCGCTCAACGCCGTTGGGCGCAACCTCGGCGCGGAGATGATGGCGGGCGTCACAGGACAAGGCGGCACCACACCCAGCAGCATCTTCTACGACGCTATCACCTCGAACCCCCTCTTCCGCGTGCTGTCGTGGATACCCTTCTTCGGCCCCCAGATGGAAGCCGCCGTGCAGGGACACGCGCGGTTCCTGCGTGCCTACGAGTCGCAACTCGTCGCCGCGCTCATCACGCAACAGCGACCGCTCATGGCGCTTCCGCTCGCAGGCATGGGCCCCGCGCTCGGTATCATGGGCATGGGCGTCGACCTGCTGGGGTTCTCACCCTACTACAGCGCCGTCGAACTCCAACGCGCCGCCGACCTCATGCTGCGCGGGTTCCGATTCCAACAGGGATTCGAAGTGCGCGGCGGACTGCAACCCGAATTCGGAACCCGCACGCTCACCAGCGAGCTGGACTTCTACACCCTAAGCGATGTGGAACGCCCGTCGCTGATACAATCGCCGACAGGCATACGCCTGATGCGACAGCGCGTCCGCGCCGACATCGACATCCCCGAACTGCGCGGCTATCGGTATATCGAGCAGTTGCTGGATACGGGATATGTGCCTGACACGCCCATCGCCACCCCCACCGCCGTCGGGCGCACCTTCCCGCGCACGCCCGCTAACATCCTCGAATTCACGGGCATGCTCCGACACATGCTGCTGCAGCGGTTCCCGATGCTTGGCGGCGTGGTGAACCCCATCGTCGAGCAGGTACTCGACGAACTCGTCTCGGCGGTCAACACGCCCGTTATGATGCAACTCTTCGGCGCGGGCGCGGTCAACAGCTGGGATTACGCGCTCATGATGCTCGCGCTGCAGGGCGACCCGCGACTGGTCTCGCTCCAGTTCGCCACAGCGCCCGACGGGCGGAGCCTGCGCGACATCGCGTGGGAGATGTTCTATCTCCAGCGCGGGCAGCAGCTCGCAGGCATCGAGACCGCACGCGCACAAATCCAGCTCACGCAAGCGCAGCGGTTTGGCGCTATCCGCGAGACGATTCCAGCGTTCATGCGCCTGTACGAGACGACCGCCACTGAAGCGCAGCTCATCAATCAGCGCATCGCGAACATACAAGCGTATGCGCCTGCGCTCATGGACACGCCCGAGTTCAGGCAACTGCTCGTCACGGCGGAGCAACTCGCGCTGCGCCTGCGCGAAATCGCCGCGTCCATCGCGCAGTTCCGCGTGCAGGTCACGGAGACGACCAGCGCGTTAGCGACTGTGCAGGCGGAGTACGGGCTCGTCATCGCGCGACGCGGCACAGCGGATACTGTCGGAGGCGCGATGCTCACACGCGCTGAGACCCTTGTGCGCACGACCGACGCGCGAATCGCGGCGCTCCGTCAGCTCCAAGCGCAGGTCGGCGAGGTCGAAGCGATGCAAATCGAGACGCAAATCCAGCAGCTCGAACTCCAGCGCATCGCGGGTCTCGAATCGATGGCGACCCCGCCGCCCACGCAGGACTGGCTCCGACGACGCGCCGCAACGCAAGCGATACTGACCACCGCACAGACCACCTTCGCACAGTTCGCCGATATCCGCGCTCTCTACGAATCGCTCATGCGCCAGACTGGGGAGCGGCTCCGCGCGATGGCGATGCATCGAGAACGCATGCGCGAGCGCGGACTGTGGACAGAGGAGATGGAGACCCGATGGCGGCAGGAGGCGATGCAACAGGTCATCGAACTCGCGCAGTACCAGCAAGCCTATGAGAACCGCTGGCTCGACCGACTCGTCGCGCAGGTCTGGAACGCGCCCGCACGCATGGACGCCGTCGCCGCATGGTTCACACGACGCGAGGCGAGTCTGTTCTATGACATCGTGCCGTGGGCGTTCGGCGGCACGCGCGAACGCGCCCAGTGGATGCGCGAGACCGTGCCGATGATGTACCGCACACTCGTCGGCAGACTCGGCACGCAAGAGGGATTCATCGAGACCGCTATGGCAGCCATCATGGCGGGCGCACAGAACGCCTTCAGCGGCGACCTGCGCATCCAAATCGTCGTCGAGGATTCGGGCAACCGTCTCATCGACGCGCAGCAGGTGCATCTGAACCTGAATAACCAGACGCGAGCCGTCGAATCCGTGACCGTCACCGTGCCTGTGCCGACGCAATAGCCATGCGAGTACGCGCTGCAGCCCAGTGTGTGATTGACCTGCCCCGCGCGGTCTGGGACTACTACCCCTATCCGCGCCTGCGCTGGACGGACTTCCCTGCGCGAGGCAGTGCGTGGCGCTACGACGAGTCCGACGCGGGCATCGTCATCGAGCCGATTATCGACGCCGTGCGCCTGCGCGAGCATGAGCTGCCGACGGAACTGCTCGCATCGCATCGCACCACGCCCGAAGACGCCACCGCGCCCACGCTGCAAGTCAGCCACTCCGTGAACCCGACGCTGGTCTCGTCGAATGTGCCAGGCGTCGGCAAGGTCTGGGAATACATGCTCGGCGGGCAGAAGTACCTGCACTGGTACGAGCGCATGACGCCCCACACGGCGTATGCGGTACTCTGTGAACGCGCGGAGCATATCCCTGCCGATAGCGGCGACGACCGCTGGGTCGACGCCCAGCTCGCACGACGCGGGTACATCCTCCGCTGGCGCATGGAGCCGTACACGGCGACGAACGAGTCGCGCCCTGGCATCCGAATCGCGCTCGGACTACGCGAATCGGACGAGGCGACCGAGTATCTCTGGTACGCCTTGCAGTTCACGCCGAGCCGTGCGCCCGAGCTGCTCGTGACCCGCGCGACGCTGGACGACATGCGCACGCTCACCAACATCACATGGACACCGCTCCGCTCGCTCCGCATCGACGGCATGGACGCCGAACTCGCCCAGACGCTGGATACCTACCGCGAGGAGCCGCGACCCGCCAGCCTCATGCACGGGCTGCGCGTCATCGTTCTCGGCGGGCGACTACTCATCGACCTCGAAGGTCTGCAAGCCCCGCTGGTCATCCCGCTGGTTCGCCCGCCCGCGTTCAGTGACTACGCTGAAGACCCGTCCAGTCCGCTCCCGCCGTACCAGCCGACGCCTATCCCGCCCGATAGGCTCATCGAGGTCGTGCATATCCGCTGGTGGCGCTGGCGCAGCATCATGCTCGCCCTAAGTCCCATGTGGTTCGACGCCGTCGGCGAAATTGAAGGCGGCGAGCAGCAGGTCGGGTTCGTGCCCACCTCCGAGCCCGACATCAAGGAAGTGCGCTACGCCGCGCCGAAGCCGCCGAATACCGACGCGAGCGTCACCATCGAGGACATCTCCACCCTGCGGTACAAGCTCACCCTGCGCCACACGGACTCCACGCAACACCGCACGGTCGGCAACCGCACCGTCGCGCCTGAAACGCCCATCGTGCGCTGCGTCGACTTCGGGTTCGACCCGACGCCCCAGCGCGATCTGTCCGACCCGTCGCTGGCGCAACCGCAGGAGATAACCGTCGCGTGGCAGTTCGACATCGCGCGATTGCAGATACGCTCGCAGGCGCAACTGGTCTACCTCGACCCCGACGGATACTGGGCGAACTGGAACCAGCAGGTGGGGCAACGCGCGATACGCATCCAGCTCGCACGATACGCGCACGATGTCGTCGGCGGGAACGATGTGCTGCTCCCGCCCCCAGCCACCATCCCGCTCACGACCGTGTTCACGGGCTACATGCATCGGAGCGGTACGGTCAGCACGGGACAGGGCGGCGTGCAGCAGTTCGTCGTGCAGTGCGTCGACCGCGTCGCGCAACTGGAGCAGCCGCGCTGGTGGCTCGCATGGATGGACGGATGGAACAGCTACTACGCGATGGCGTACCTCGCAGGACTCGGCGGAATCGCAGTCGACGACCTGCTCTTTGCAGGGCTCGTGCCCAGCACGCCGTATGATGAAGTTCCCGCGCCCGAGCCCGCATGGTTCCTGCCCGTCGGCGCGGCTGGTACACCGCTCACACGGTTCACAGGCGTCCCGCTCTGGGAGGTGATGGGACGCATCGCGAAGACCATCGGGTTCCTGCTCTACTTCAACCAGCACGGGAAGCTCGCCTTCCACAAGTTTCGCGGGCTGGAGACGCCTCCAACCGACGACATCGTCTATACCGAGCAGGAGTCGACCGTCACGCTCCAGCGCGACCTTGGCGATGTGCGCAACACGGTCACCATCATCGGCGTCGACGCCTACGCGCCGCTCCAGCTGCCCATCGTCTCGCATCGCATCGACACAGCCAGCATGAACGACCCGAACGCGCCGAACTACATCGGCTACCCGCAGCCGTTCGTGTGGGCGGACTCGCAGTTCGCACGGCTGGAGTTCGCACGCGCCGCCGCCGATACCATCTTCCAGCTCTTTCGCGAGCCGAACGAGACGATCACCATGCGCGTGCCGCTCACGCCGAACCTGTTCCCTGGCGCGGGCGTGCGATTCGTCTCGCGCAACAACAGGTTCGGTATCAACAACAAGCGGTATCTGGTGACCAGCGTGCAGCATCGCGTCTGGGGCGGCTCGCACGGCGAGACGACGCTCACAGCACGGTACTTCGGCGACGCCGTATAATTTGTCGCTATGGAGAAGACGAAGCACATCCACATCGGCTCATCGCATCCGAAGCGCGGAACCGACAAGTACGGCAAGTATTCGCTCGGCAACTGCCACCACGAGGCGACTACCGTGCCCACGCGGCGCGGGATGCAAGCCTCGTTCCAGCGACGCAGGACGCCGAAATCGACGCTACGCATGCGACGGACGCGATAGGAGACACGCGATGACGGTAAGCCCACAGGTAGAGGTCGTCCCCATCGACTCCGTTCGCCCGCATCCGAAGAACACGCGCCGTCATCCGCCTGAGCAGATTGAGCTGATTAAGAACTCGCTGCGCGAGTTCGGTCAGTACCGTCCGATTGTCGTGCATACGGGCACGGATTACATCCTCGCGGGCAACGGCGTCTACGAAGCGGCGCGCCAGCTCGGCTGGGAGACGATTCGCATCGTGCGCGTCGAGTGCGATGAGACCCATGCGCTCGCGATTCTCATGGCGGACAACCGCCTCGCCGAACTCAGCTGGTGGGACTACGAATCGATGGTTACCATCCCCGAACTCCAGCCCGTGCTGGAGATGCCCGTGTTCGACGAATCGTTCGTGCGCATGATTGAAATCGAGCTTGACGCGATTCTCGAAGCGCAGGCGAACGCCCTGATGCAGGATGAGTTCCTGCCTGTTGACCGCGCGGATCGCGGGGTGTCCGTCGTACGCAACCCTGCCGCGGCGGCAATCATCCGTACCGTGATGGTCGCCGTGACGCGCGACGATGACCTGCTCGCGCGTCAACTCCATGCGCACCTGCGCGAGGTAGACTCTGAATATGCCGAGAACACCGAACCCGAAGAGTATGACGGGCGCCTCTTCCTCGCACTCCTCCGCCGTACAGAATCTCCTGCTGGAACCGATTGAGGGCGAGCCGACACGGGCGTACCGCGCGTTCTGCCACTACGCTACGGTCGCTCGCTCCATGCGTCAAGCGGCGGCTGCCGTTAACGCATCGCTTCCGACCGTCGCACGATGGGCAAAGAAGTACCGCTGGCGCGAGCGCATCGTCGAATACGAACAGCGCATCCAAGAGCAGATTAACAACATCCGCTTGCACTATGCGCTCCATCTGACCCCGCTGGCGGCGCGAACGATTGAGCAGCTCCTGCGCGATGAGCAGACCCCGCCGAATGTCCGCGCATCGTTGGCAATAGATGTGTTGCGTGGCGTTGGCGTGCTACGCGACGAGTCGCGCGTCGAGTGGACATCCAGCACGCCTGAGACGAACCCGCTCGTGCAGGCGCTACGAGAGATCCGCAGTCAAGTAGAATTGTCCTCGCATGCTCGCAGCGTGGAATCGTCTCCCGCCGATACAGTGGAAGCCGCAGCTCTACCAGCTGATGGACTTCCGCCCGCACGACGCGCAGGCGGAGATACTCTATAGTCCCGCGCGGTTCCGCATCGTCGCGTGCGGACGACGGTTTGGCAAGACGACCGCTGCGTCTGCGGAAGCCGTTGCCTACGCGCTACTGGGCGGACATGTCTGGATTGTCGCACCGACTTATGACCTCACGCGACCGCTCACCTACGGGGTCGAAGGAATCCTGCGCAACCTCTGTCTCAAGTCGGGGCTGCAGTATAAGGACATCGTCGCACGGCGTCGCTCCGTGCCCTACGAGTTAGAGTTCGCAACGGGCGGGATACTCCAGTCGCGCACGGCGGAGAACCCGCGCTCGCTGCAAGGACGCGCGGTTGACCTGCTCGTCATCGACGAGGCGGCGACCATCCGCGAGGGATTCATCTGGTCACAATACCTGCGTCCCATGCTGACCGACCGCGAGGGGCACGCGCTCATCATCTCGACGCCGAAGCGCATGAACTGGTTCTGGGACTTGTTCGTGGCAGGCAGAGACCCTGCGCAGCCACAGTTCGCAGCGTTCCAAATGCCGACGCATCGCAACCCGTACATCCCGCGCGACGAGATTGAGCAGATGCTTGCCGAACTCGACGAGGATACCGCGCGTCAGGAAATCTATGCCGAGTTCCTGCCCGAAGGCGGGAGCGTGTTTCGCAACCTTACGCGCTGCTTGAACGCGGAGTGGCAGCCCGCGCCCATCGCGGGACACCAATACACCGTCGGGGTCGACCTCGCCAAGTACCGCGACTTCACGGTCATCGCCGTCATCGACGCGACCCGCAAGCACCTGTGCTATATGGAACGGTTCAACCTCATCGACTGGAACACGCAAGCGGAGCGCATCATGCAGGTCGCCCGCAGATTCCACGCGCCGATATGCATCGACGCCACAGGCAACGACCACATGGCGGACACGCTCCTGCGCAACGGGCTGGCGGTCTACCCGTTCGTTTTTACGCCGATGAGCAAGCTCACTGTCGTCTCTAAGCTCGCGATGGGGCTGGAATACGACGGGCTGCAGCTGCTCAACGACCCGATACTCATCGACGAGTTCACACGGTTCGAGTACGAGCGCACGGACGCAGGCAGACTCCGCGTGAAGGCGCCCGAAGGGAAGCACGACGACATCGTGATAGCGGTCGCGCTCGCGTGGGAACTCGCGATCCCGTACACGCGCTCGGTCGGATACCTGCCGACGGTCGATGACCGCTGGATGCGCGGCGTATAATTGAGCGAGATGAACCGAATCCTATTGCGCACATCGATGTGGCGTCGTCGACGCGCACGCAAGCTGCTATGGCACCTGTGGAACCGACGGATGGAGCTGTCGGGCGTAGGCGTGCGCGTGTACCACGATCCCGCCCAGACACGACTCGCCATCGTCTGGGATTCAGTCGAGAGCTCTGGCGATTGGGTCAACGCTGTTGCTGCGACGCAAGCCGAACTCACGACAGGACTCGGCTACACCGTGCGAGATTGGACATCGGGCAGCTCGGTAGCGCGTCTGTTCGCGCTGACGACTACAGGCAACCCCAACGACATTCCGCCCGCGCAGTTCCCGATCCTGCCGTAACGAACAGGTATGCATGCGTCTGCGTTGCTTGAGCGGCTGCTAATACGACTCAGCGAGAAGCCGTGGGACGCCATTATGGCGGCGTGTCCCGACTGTCGCTGGATTACGCTCAAGCCGCACGGGCCCGATCATCCCGACTACCGCCATGTGCTGATTAAGCCGACGACGACGGGGTTCCGTGTCGTCTGGGCGGGGAGTGCGAATCTCATGCATCTGCGCGTGCATGTGACAGAGGGCGGTCGCCGTCGCATGCGCGAACCGATGGATGAGTCGAAGCGCGAGGCGCTCAAGCAGCGCGTCTCCGAATCGTGGGCGCAGGAACGCGATAAGTACGCGCAAGCCGCGGCGAAACTGCTCGGATACGACACGGAGACGCTCCAGCAGACCGACGCCGACGAACTCGTGGGTCATCTGCTCCGCGCCGTGCGCGTGGAGCGTACCCGACGCGAGCCTGAGAAACCGCAACGGGAACCGAAGCAGCCTGATGCGGATGAGGAGACCCCGTCGGAGAGGTCGCAAGAGGACGAAGAGAAGCGCAAGCTCGCGCAGGCGGAGCGCATCCGTGAGGCGGCGGACAATATCGCGAAACGCGCACTGGAGGAACTCGGGCTCGCCATCGGCGTCGACATCAAGGATGTACCCGAAGACTTGGGTCAGCGTCTGCGAAATCTGAACGAGGAGCAGTTAGAGGCGCTCGGGCTGTTGACGAACGAGCTGCGCAGGCACAAGGCGCGGTATGAGCGTGTCATGCGCGAGACTGCGCCGATGGCGACCTCGGCGTCGATTCTGACGGGGCAGCCCGTCGACGATGAGGAAATCGAGTCGGCGGTAGCGCAGGCGTGGCAGCGTGCGCGGAACGCAGCGGAGCTGGAAGTCGCAGCACGGCGTAATGTTGCGTTCTGGAATGCGTTTGACAACGCGGGTCGCGGCGTGCATGCGCGGTACAACAAGGGCGCTGCGGAGGCGCTGGCGAACCTCACTTTGCGTCACGCAGGCGCGGCGGTACATCCCGCCTTAGTGCAACTGCTGGGCGTCGAAGGCGCAGCGCACGCGACAGCGATATACCTCGCACAGCGAGCGCAGGACATCGAGTCGCTGACACGCGACATCGAGCAGACGCATGCGGAGGCGGCGCTGCGCGTGCCAGCGGAGACTCTCCGACGAGCGGAAGAGGAAGCGGAACGCACGCGCCAGCTGATTGAAGACCTGCGTTCGCGCGATGCGCTCTCGGCTGCCTACGCGGGTCGACTCGCGGCGCGGAACACGCTGCATAGACAAGCCGTGCTGGGACAAGCCGCAGGGTCGCTGGCGTTCACGGCAGCACTCGCCGACGCGCTCCGCAGAGGCACCTACAACGACGATGTGGTCGTGCAAGGCGTCGCGGATTCGTCCCGACTGAACGCTATCGCAAGGCGGATGGGACTCAAGGAAGGTGACTACTCCATCTCGCGCACGCAGGACGGACAGACGCGACTCGTCATCAAGCGCGATGCGGTCTCACAACTCATGAAACGCGCGACGATGGAGTTCAAAGAGGACGAGGAGGCGAAGCGCATCAAACGACACGAGCTGACGCTCGACGATGACTGGCGTCCCGACGGGATGGATCCGACGGTGAAGCTGGGCGAAGAGCAACGCGCGGCGATAGAGTTCGCGCTGCAGCGCAAGCGGGTCGTATGGGACTTGAAGGCGGGCATCGGGAAGTCACTCTCGTCGATTGCGCTGGGTAAGCACCTGCTCGATACAGGTCAGGTCGACGCGGTCATTATGATGGTGCCGAGCAATCTGCGCGACACGATGCTGCACGAGCATCGCAAGTTCTTTGGGAACCGCATCCGTATTGGCGTTGCGGGCGACCTCGCGCCTGAAAATCGTGCGCTCGTCGACGCCCATGCAACGGGCGCAGAGGAGCGCCAGCGTCTCATCCGCGAGGGCGACGCGAAGTTTATTATCGTGGGGCACGCCACCATCCGCAACGATGTCGACGCGATTATCGACCGTATCCGCAAGCACGACGGGCGCGTGCTGCTCGTACTCGACGAGGCGCACCAAGCGTTTTCGCCAGGCACAGGCGAAGCGTCGCAGATTATGCAAGCGATGCAGAAGATTAGCGAGGCGACGAACGAGAACACCTACATGGTCGCGATGACGGGCACGCCGATTCGCTCGCGCGTGAGCAATGTGCATCAGATGGTAAGCTGGGTCGAGCCGCGCATGATTCCTGAATCAAGCTTCCAGCTGGCGTTCGACGGAATCGGTCTCGGCGCGAGCGCGGTACACCACATCAAGGAGGAGAACCTGAACCGCGCCATCGACCCCGTCGTCATCAGCGAGCATTACCAGCTGAATGTGCAGCGCCGCGATTTCGAGCATAGCGTCCCGCTCAGCACGCACCAGCTGGAGGAACTCCGTCGGATAACCGCTGCAGAGGACACGATACCTGCGGCGGAGCGCGATTACCAGCGTCTGCAAGCGATAGAGGACGGCGACCCTGAGCGCAACGCGCTGATTCAGCGTCTTCGGCAGGTGGTGGAATCGGAGCATCAGCGCGATGACCTGCGCGAACTGCGCGACGCAGGTCATCATCCTGTCGGCATCGTGTTTGCGAACTACCTGTCGGGTGTACGAACGATTCAGCAGGCGTTTAAGCCTGGCGAGGTGCTGACCTACACGGGCGAGGATAACGGAGCGCGTCGTCAGCAGGTACGCGCGGCGGTAAACGAACGCGCGATTGTACCTGACGGACGCGTCATCTTCGACGGGGGGGAAGGTGTTGCAATCCGAGTGAATCGCAGCGGTAGCGTGCGTGTGCGACTCGATGATGGGCGCGAGGTGATCGTGCGTCCTGAGCAGAACCCGCGTTCGGGCGTCAAACTCATCGCGGCGACCTCCGCTGGTAGCACGGGGCTGAACCTGCAAGGCGCGAACTACATCGTTCACTACGGGCTGCCGTTCAGCAAAGCGGAACTCGACCAGCGGAACGCACGCGCGTTTCGCAAGGGGCAACGGTTCAGCGTACACACGCATACCATCGTCGCCGAGGTGCCGAAGGAGCATCTCCAGCAACGGCAACTGGAGCAGCAGCGTCGCGCGATGGAGTCGCTCAAGCCCGCAGGTCGACACCTGATGGACGATAGCGGTATACTGCTACGACATAGCGGGGCGCAGCCGACATGATACGGAAACTGTTGCAGCGGTTCGCGAAGCCTGCACCGCCCGTGCAGGGTCAGCAGGCGCGAGTAGGTCAGAACCGACTCGGCGCGCCGTTAGCCGCGTTCTCGCCAGACGGGCGCATGCTGGCGTACCGTCTGGACGATGTCACCATCCGCGACCTCGACCGTCTGCGCCAAGACCCCGTGATACGCGCCTCGCTGCGCCTCATCAAGCTGCCCATCCTGCGCTGCGACTGGTACATCAACGCCGAGGACGAGCGCGTCGGAGCGTTCCTGCAGTCCACACTGGAGCCCCACATGTACGACCTGCTCTGGGCGCTCTGCACGGCGTTCGATTTCGGAGTCGCGTTCGTCGAGAAGGTGCTGGAGTTCCGCAAGGAGTACCGCACGACGCGCACGATGTCGACGACGCCCGCACGGCAGGAACTGCGCCTGCGCGATGTATGGATACTCTCGCGCGTGGCGCATCTCGACCCGTCCATCTACTGGGCGCTGGTGTATCCCACAGGCGAGTTCGCAGGCGTCCGACACCTCGTGACGCCGTTCGCGCCCGAAGGCGAAATCATCGAAGAGGGACGGCTGATTCACTTCGCACTCGACGCCGAGTTCAACGAGGTGTACGGCAACCCGCTGATTAAGCCCGCGCTGCCGTTCTTCGAGCTGAAGCAACGCGCCCTGCAGGACATGGCGACCTACTACTCGACCTACGCCGTGCCGACGAAGAAGGGGTTCGCGCCGCCTGGCAAGACGCCCATCGGCACGACGGAATCGGGCGAACCCATCGTGGTGGATAACCTGCAGTACCTGAGCGAGCAGCTCGATAAGCTGGCAAACGCGCACTCCATCGTGCTACCGTCACTCTATGACTCGAACGGACAGCGGATGTGGGATGTCGAGGCGTTCGAGGTGCCGCCCGCTGTCGCCATCGAAAACTACATCCAGTTCCTTGACGAGCAGATGCGTCAGGCGATGCTGGTTCCCTCGCTGGCGACGATTCACCCGCAACGGGGCACCTACGCACTCGGTCAGTCGCAGATTGACCTCTTTCTGCAGAACGAGGATGCGTACCTGACGCAAATCGAGTCGGTGCTGAACAAGCAGCTGATTCCTGACTTGGTGCGCTATAACTTCGGGAGCGATGCGAAGGCGCGAATCGTGATGCGCATCGATCATGCGTACACGAAGCATCTGGTCGAGTCGTTCGTGCAGCGTCTGGCGGCAGGTCAGCCTGTGACGACGGCAGACGGGGATGTGATTGTGCCTGACTGGGCGCTCATCGCCGAGGACGCGGGCGTGCCCGTGCGCACGCAAGCCGCGTCGGAGATGGACTACCTGCACGGTATCGCATGGCAGGGCGGCAGGAACATAAACGGAGACGCCGAACGAGACGGCATGTTTGGAGGTGATAACGATGTGGACAGTGGAACAGATGCGGATAACCGTACAACTCTGCCTTATCGAGGATCCGATAACGGGCGCTAAGACGGTCTGGCTGCGCGAGCGGGGGGGCGAGAACCCGCCGCCGCCGTGGCAGGTCATCGAATCGCGCGAGGTGCAGGTACGCGCGATTTCGTACATCGAGAGTCTGCGTGCGCAGGACGCTGCGACCGACATCGACGCTGCGACGGGTCAAGCGGTCATCTCAGCGAGTCGGTACATGTTGGAATTGCTGAAGACGGCGACGGGACTCGACGCGGATACGATTGCGTCGCTCCCTAAGCCCGTCGGCGAGAAGCTCGCGTCGATGGTAACGAGGCTATCCGACCCAAACCCGATGTTGCCGAGCGTGCCCGCGTCGAACTCCTCACCAGCGACGAGCCCCAGCTCGCCATCAGCAGGTTCGTAATTCTATGGGAGGCAGGCGATGCGCGATTCGATTTGGAACATGCTCCTGCAGGATATGCTCGGCTATGCTTTGAGCTGCGGGCAATCTGGCGCGACCGACTGCGAAATCATCTTGCTAAGTTATCGCAGGCACGAGGTTCCGAGTCAGGTGACGCGGGGCTATAAGCGCCCGCAGGATGCACGCGCGGCGTATACGAAGCTGGAACGAGCCTTCCGCAAGGAACTCTTGGGGCAGTGGGACAAGTATGAATCGGGTCAGATGACGCTGGAGGAGTTCGAGGGCTGGTTCGCCGTGCGTCAGCAGGAGACGCTGGTGCATGCGTTCGCGCTCGGTCTGGCAGGTCGCGGGATACGCGGTAAGACACGGTTCACGGACGACGAGCTGCGCTACCTGCACGGTCAATACTCGCAGCAGATGCGCTACTTCAATCGGTTCATGCGCGATGTGCGTGCGGGTCGCGGACGGATGCCGTACCGTCAGCGTCTGGAGCTGTACGGACGCGACTTGTACGGGGTCTTCATGACCGCATGGTTCGCCTACGGCGCTGATCGCTCGCATCGGTTCCTGTGGCGTCTCTCGCCCGATGCGGAACACTGCGAGGACTGCGTGCAACGCGCGACGGAATCGCGTGCGAAGGGCGGGTACACTTACGACGAACTCATTAAGCTGGGTCTGCCAGGCACAGGCAAGACGCGCTGCTTGAATAACTGCCGCTGCTGGATCGAAGAAATCACGACGGGTCAGAAGACGACGCCGAGGAGGCTAAGACCGAAGCGATGACTCCGATAGCGCCTGTACGGCAGTGGTTAGTGGAGCGGCTCACGGAGTACGCGAGCTATTGCGAGGCGTTTGGACTCGCACGCCCGACGGTGTACGAATGGTATCCGTCGGAAGTGCCGTTCGACAGGTTCCCTATCGTGATGGTGGGCAAGCTGCAATCGTCGCTGGTCTCGCTGGCGCTCCCTGAACTGTTCGAGCAGCGTCATGTGTATAGCGTCGTCGGGGCGGTCTATTCGCCCGACCCGCGCGAGAGTATCCTGCAACAGGAGTGGTACGCCGATCTGTGGCTGGACTATGTGCATCAGCATCCGCATCGGTTCCGTATGCATGCGTCGGAGTTCTACACATCGGATACATGGACGCCGCAGGTCACGATGACGCCCGTCTACATACAGGAGCATCCGTTGCACGGGTGGTCGTGCGAGGTGATGGTGACGCGCATCGTGCGCGGCGGCACGCGAGGTGATGGTTCGTGATACTCTCGGTCGCGGAGCAGCGGGTCATTCGCCTCTGTCGGATTATCGGGTACGGTCATATTGACGCGCTGTATGTCTCAGGCGGTGAGCCGTCGCATCTGGTGGGCGAACGCGCGATTGAGTGTCGCATCGATCCCACTAAAGGCGACTCGCGCTGCGTGGAGCCGTTCGAACTGCAGGAGCCTGAGGCGGATATTGCACTCCATCCCAACGAGGAGCGACTCGTGCATCTGATACGCTCTATTCAGCGCGGGTTCATCCGAGTCGCGGTCAAGGACGGTATCCCCGTCAGCTGGAACTACTATCCCGACTTGCCGTCGCGTGCGGCGCTGCGGGACAAGGCGGTAGACGAGCTGTTGCTCGATCCGAAATAGCGAATTTCGCCGTATAATTGGTCGATGTAGCAGGCGGTGCGCTTGCATCATGCGAGCGCACCGCCTGCTTCGTTTTGGGAGCAGCAGAATGGTAGTCGTGACACTGTCGGATGCGGAGGCGGTAACGCGCGGGTCGCGTCCTGCGATTCGCGTGGAGGTGCTGCGCACGGGCGAGTGGCTGCACGAGATGGCGCCTGAAGGGCGGCTCGTCGTCACGGAACGCGACCTTGACGAAATCGTGCGGAACTTCCGCGACGGGGTGTTCGGGTACGAGCTGCCCGTCAATCTGAACCACATGGACGATTCGACCGACGCGGTCGGATGGGTCACGGCGCTGGAGCGTCAGGGCGAGTCGCTGTACGCGACGATTCGACCGACCACCGACGAGGTTCTCGACCGCGTGCGGGACGGTCGTCTGCGGTTTGCCAGTGCGGAGCTGGTCGTGCGCGGGCGAGACCCTGAAACACGACGCGAGGTCACCGCGCTCCGCGCGGTCGCGCTCACGAACCGACCGTACATCAAGCGCATGGATCCCGCACAGGTGGTCACGCTATCAGAACGCGCTCGAACCGCAACCTATCAGGGAGGCTACAACACGATGAACACGCAAGCAACCGTACCACAGGACGAGATTCGCGATTTGCGAGTGCGTCTGTCGGAGCTTGAGGAGCGGCAGTGGGAAGCCGACAGGGACTTGCTCCTGTCGGAGTACGAGCATACCGTTCCGCCGTCGATACTGCGTCTCGCGCGGTACATCTTCGACTCGCTACGCGGTCGTGCAGTGACGCTGTCGGATGTGCGCTCCGAGATGCCCGAGTCACGGATCGTGCGCCTGAGCGAGAACGCGCCGTCGGACGCGCGAGTCCCCGTCGAGGACTTCGTACTCGCGATACTGGAAGAAGTCGCGCAGATGGTTCCCAATCGCCCGCGCGTGAACTTGTCGGAGCAGCCGCTACGGTACACGCTGCGCACGGGCGAGGAACGCACCACGCGCGAACTCATCGCACGCGCTGAGCGCATCGCCGCGAGTGAGGGCATCACCTACGGCGAGGCCATCAAACGCGCTGCACGCGAGATTTAGGGGGTGACATGAATGCAAGCACATAAGACCCATTTCACGACGACCTTTCGGTACTACGACTTCGATCGCACGCGTCGCGCCGCGATTGCGCGGTACACAGCGGTCATCCTGTGGGACGCGGGACACGGCTCGATTCCTGAGCCTGGCATCAACCCCGAAGCGGGACTAATCGTCTCCGCTGGGAACCCGACGGCGCACTGGGCGAATGTCGCGCAGGGCTCCACGCAGCAGTGGGCGCTGGTGCGTCCCATCATCGGCGTCACGCTCCAGTTCGCACTGGACGGGAAGGAGGTCATGGTCGCACTGGACGGGATTACTCCGCTCATCGTGAACGCGCAGGTAAACGCGGGCGACCTGCTGTTCGCGGCGCTGGCAGGCGGCGACACAACGGCAGGCAACCGTCTGCTGGTACGCTCGTCGTCGCAGACGCCGTTCAGTCGCATCCCCGAACTCCGTCCGATTATCCACCCAGAGTTCGGACGCGACTACAACTTCCTCATTACCCCCGTGCGTGCGCTTGCGAACAACGACGCTGCGTTTAACCGCACGGGTAACAACCAGCAGCAGCGGTTCTTCCCCATCGGCATCGCGCTGCGCTCGACAACCGCCGACGCGGCGACGAACCCGCAGGTCATCCCTGTCCGCCTGCTAACAGGCACCGTATTCGTGCAATAAGGAGGCTAAGAAGATGGCAGTCGCACAAGCGCAACGAGTTCACTACGATGAGGTGCTGACGAATGTCAGCATTAAGTACCGTCCCGAAGGGTACATCGCGGAGCGCATCTTCCCGTCGATGCCTGTGAACAAGGAAAGCGACCTGTTCTATGTGTACGACTTGTCCGCGTTTCGATATGTCGATGACACGCGACAGGACGGCGACACGGCGAAGCAGGCGTCGTTCGGGTGGAAGGCAGACTGGTACATGTGCGAGCAGCACTCGCTGCGCGATATTATCACACCGCGTCAGCGTGAGAATGTGTCGGGGCCCATCGACTTGGAAGTCGACATGACGGAGCATTTGACCGACCTGCTGATGCTCAACCGCGAGATCCGCGCGGCGCGAACCCTGCGCGACCCTGCGAACAACCTGCATGCGTTCACACCGTCGACGCCGTGGGACAACTATACCGTCTCGTCACCGAAGACCGACCTGATTAACGCGAGCAACCTCATCTTCACGGCGACGGGGCGTCGTCCGAATGTGGTCGTAATCCCCTCGACGATTGCACGGCGGATGCTGGCAATCGAGGAGATCAAGGAAGAGCGACGCTATGTGACGGACTTGACCCAGAGCGGGCTGCCGCAGAACCTGTGGGGTCTGGAGGTGCTGGAAGCGGCGGCGCTTCAGCTCCCGACAGACCCGTTCGGCTCGCGCAGTCTCGACCCGCAGGAAATCACGGTAACCAGTCGGATGGATGAGATATGGGGACGCGATGTCTGGGTGGGCTATGTCGATAAGCCAGGTCTGCGTCGCCTGACCTACGGGGCGACCTTCGAGGCGCGTCAGCGGAATGTGCGCACCTACATCGATGTCGAACGCGACGGCGGCACATGGATCGAGGTGGACTGGATTTACACGCACAAGGTCATCGCCCGTGCATGCGGGGTGCTAATCCAGAATGTGATGTCGGCAACATAATCGTAGCGGGTGCGCTCTGATGCGGAGCGCACCCACATCCAAACATCACGGGAGAACTTAGCCATGTCGTGGGTGACGCCAGCGCAAGTGCGGTTCTATGTGCGGAATCTGGAGCCGATAGACGATTCCGTGTTGCAGGCGGCTATCGATGCTGCAGAGTCGTACATCCGTTCGCGCTTGGTGCGGTTGTACCCGCGCATGATGACGACGAACGAGCCTGCGAAGCCACCGATACCCACGATAGCGATGCAGCTGGCGGCGGCGCTGGTGGAGGCGCGAACGCTGGCGATAACCAACATCGGCGCGTCCATGAACCCCTACGCCCAACAGTTGTATCAGCAGGCGGAAGACGAGTTGCAGCGACTGGAACGGGGCTGGGCGCATGTGCTGGGCGAATCGGTCGAATGGATGCTGCCAGTGTTCGCGCCGCTGTCGCAGCCGACGCCCGTGCGAAGCGTTCGGAGTGTACGGCGCACGGGAAGCGGATGGTAATCTATGACGCGATGGCGGGAGATGCTCGTCG
>Ga0209691_1000760_pt1 | contig 21475 bp, 15 predicted proteins | sample YNPMSBMetaG_FD_187120 | JGI IMG/M metagenome (GOLD analysis project Ga0209691, IMG submission 187120) | Anoxygenic and chlorotrophic microbial mat microbial communities from Yellowstone National Park, USA - YNP MS-B MetaG (SPAdes) (version 2) ... | reverse complement strand
ACCATGGTGCAGAACAATTGGGGTCAAGTTAGTTTCGCCAATATCTATCAAACCCGACATATAAGGAAATCCACTTCGGTTTGCGGATAATGCCAATGTTGACTCCCAAGTGGTGCCTCCATCTGTTGAAAATGCATATCCCGAATTTCGATCAGGCCAAGTTGGTGGTGGACTGAAAGCCGTGACAAATGTAACATGGATTATTTGCCCGTTTGATGTTGAATCGACTGCAATAATTCTCGCATCTGCACCAGGATTCGTTAAGTAGTCGTAGGTGAGCGTCTTAATTCCTGTTCTAACAGCCGGTCCTGGTACGCCAGTTTGAGTATTGATTTTGCGATAAACAATAAACGCCGTGTCGGTTGCAGGGATTTCTTCTTGAACAACCGTTCCTGCTCGATTTGCTCGTCTCATGTATGCGACGTTCAAAGTGTTTGCTTCATTCCAAACGGAGCATCCGACATAGCGGCAATCAATGTTGTCTGTGTCTTCGATTACTATGGGGTTGCTCCATGTTTGACCCAAATCAGTTGATTTCACATAGTATGCCCGTGCGAAATGCAATCCATCGACGCTTGTATCGGCTTCTGTTTTTCCTAACACGCCAAAGGTAATATAGATTGCGCCATCCGCCGAATATCCTAATTGGGGCAATGCCAAGTTTGCATGCCCGCCTTGGTCTCCAAACCCCCCGAATGTAAATCCATTTGTTGTTGTTACGACGGTTTCAAAGCCAGTTGTGATATTTTTGAACTTCAAACGGGTATTTGCTAATGTGCAATCGCCCGTCGCCGCAACGGTTCCTGTAACCCCCCCAGGAAAAATTAGAAACTCTTCGGTCCAAGCGGCCAACAGGTCGTTATTAGTATAGTACATCGCAGTAATATCGCCTGGAACATATCGATAGACTGGTCCGTCATTTTCAAGTGAAGATTGTTGTGTGTGGAGACCTTGCTCAAAGAAGACTTTTCGCCCCAATAATTGAGAGGTTTCAGTGTCTAATAGAGGCTTTTTCTTTTTGTCCTTCCCGCCGGCAAATGCCGTAACGCTCATCAGCAGCAGTGCCGACAAAAACAATGTAAAGTGCTTTCGCATTTGTTTCCTCCTATGTTTTAAGTTAAAGTAATTGCGATTTGTTGAATAGAATTTTGCTTTGTTAAAAGAACAGAACACCTTTTGAGACTGCCTTCGTTGTTCTGTTTTAGTTGTTTGAACATTTGTTTTCCCTCAAAACAAACTTGGAGATGAATTATGACTGCTAAACTATTCATAGCGGCAAAACTCATCTCCCTGCGTAGCTAATTGGCACTCAAACAGCAAGCATAACTCGTGATTAGTCTAAAACAGTCACGCCACAGTTTGCTGTTTGCGTTGTTGGTTTTTCAAGAGAACATGTGCTGAAATACGCTTCTCACAGAAGGCACAAAGTTGTCACACGAGTTTTTGAGATGTTCCAAGCGTATTTCACATAAAAGCGTTGAAAAAGAGCAAGATCACCTTTGCGTTGTTGACCTTAACCGAAATTTAACACTTGCGATAAATTATCCAAATTTTTTTTTTCGGTTTTTTTACGTGTTTGCCTTAAAAAATTACTTTACTTGTTGGAGTTGAAAAGAAACCACAAAGAACACGAAGGCAGGCTCAAAGTTCACAAACTCAATCCGTGTGTTCTATGTGCGATTTTGTTAAATGGATTCCCTGCTTGTTTGACCTCACCCTGTCGCTGTGCGACGTCCCTCTCCTTTCACAAGGAGAGGGACGTTCTGGCAACGCCAAAACAGGGTGAGGTATGATTGCCCTTTGTGGTGAAAGAAAAAACACAAAGAACACGAAGGCAGGCTCAAAGTTCACAAACTCAATCCGTGTAAAACCCGTTCAATCCGTGCGCTCTGTGTGCTCCGTGTGCGATTGAAATCAAAGCCTCTTTATTCTTCACTGCTCATTACTCCAATCCAATAAGTGCGAACATTCTGCCCGTTTTGCCTTTGCTATGGCGAAATGAAAAGAATCGGTCGTGTTCCTTGTAGGTGCAATGCGGAGAGATTTCAATGTGTGCCGTTGGAATGCCGAAGGCTTCAAGTTGAAGGCGATTGGCGGCTTTGAGGTCGAGCAAGAATTTTCCCCGTGTGTCATCATATCGCTTAACTTCGGTTGGAAAATGCGCGGCAACTTCTTCACCCACTTCATAATGCTCACCGCTAATACACGCGCCGATAAACGCAAAACATGCTTCGCCTGTTGTGCCGAAGGTTTCTTGCATTTTAAGCAAGGTTTTGTAGAGAATGGATTTCGCCGTGCCTCGCCACCCCGCATGAACTGCACCAACCGCGTGATGGTCGGCATCATAAATTAAAATCGGCGTGCAATCGGCGATGGAGACTGCAAGAAACACGCCCGCTCGATTGGTGATGTGCGCATCGTAAGCGTCGTAAGTTCCACCACATTCAGCAATCAAAATGCTGTCGCCATGAACTTGATTTGAACGCACGAATCGCTTCTGCTCAATGCCGATAGATTCAGAAAGAATCTCTCGATTTTTCAAGACACGTTCGGGCAAATCGCCCGAAGAAAGCCCCAAGTTGAGCGAGGCAAAATCACCCTCGCTCACCCCGCCGTCGCGCATAGTTTGAATTGCGATGATGTTTGGAAACGATTGAAAAATGGTTGGTCGCAACAGTGGAATCATTGATGGAAAACTTTCCCCTCTTTTTTATCTCTGTGTGCAATTATCTTAATTACAAAAACATAACTGAACTTTCGATATGTTCAAACTTTCTTGGCTTGCCTTGTTTGCCACATTTTTTTCTTCTTCTCTTTCAGCACAAACTTCATGGAAAACTTTTGCCTCGCTTTCGTCAGCGACTTCGGTTGCGGTTTCAAGCAATGGCGATGTTTGGGTTGGCACAAGCGGCGGATTGTATCGCTTCAATCCTACTACCAATCAAACTGAAACTTTCACAAACATTGATGGGCTTGCTGATATTCGGCTCACCTCGCTTCATTACGATGCCTTGCGCAACGCGCTTTGGATAGGCACCGAAGACGGCATTATCACAAACTTCACGCTCTCCAACAATCAATTTACAAGCAGTTTTGCGATTGCTAATGTCACGCAGTTTCCGCAGAAACGGATTCGGGATTTTGCGTCAAGTGGCGACTCGCTTTTAGTGGCAACGGATTTCGGTGTGTTGCTTTACACGCCTTCACGTCGCGAAGTGCGCGAATCATATTTGACACTTGGCTCATTTCCGACAGGCACCGAAGTTCGCGCCGTGCTTTTCACTGATACGCTCATCGTTGCTGGCACGCCACTGGGCATTGCACTCGCCTCGCGCCGCACGCAGAACTTGCTTGCGCCTTCATCTTGGCAGAGCCTCGCCGTTTCAAATGTCAATGCGTTGGCTTCGTTTAGGGGGAAAATTTATGTCGGCACCAGCACGTCGCTTTTGGCTTATAGCATTGTATCGCAAAGTTTTGAGACGATTACAACTGACTCGGTTATTGCACTTCGCACAGCGAATAGTCGCTTATATGCGCTGACGAAGTCAAGGCTTCTTCAGCTCTCGACCAGCGGTGAGATAAGCACGTTTGCATTTAATTTTTCTGGCGCAACGGATATTGATGTCGCTTCCGATGAAACGGTGTTTATCGCTGATGCACGGCGGTCGCTTTTAGTCTTACGCAATCAGTCGGTTTCACCGATTTCGCTCAATACGCCGCTCGCCAATCGATTTGAATACTTTGGCGTGGATTCACGTGGAAGACTTTGGGTGAGCTCAACCATTGGCGATAGAGGTGCCGAAGGGATTTATCGGCTCGATTTAACGACTAACACTTGGACGAATTTTCCGTCGCTCTCGCCATCGGGCTTGAATGGCAGTCTGCGCCAATTCAATGCGTTCGCTGAACAAAACGGCTCGTATTTTTTAAGCGGTTGGGGAAACGGATTGCTTGAATTTGTCGGCGAAGATTCGCTTCGTGGGTATTCGCGCTTCAATGTGCCTGCGCTTTCTGGACCAGCCAACGCACCCAACTTTGTGGTGATTACCGACTTGGCTTCGGACAGCAAAGGCGTGCTGTGGATGGCGAATTATCTTTCCGCCAACGGCGCGCTGACAGCAAAACTGCCTGACGGCTCATTCCGAAATTTTGCGACGCAGAACACAAGCCAAACTGGCTTGAACGGCTTTCCTCCGGGCGTTTTCGCGTTCAGATTAACGATTGATAACTTCGGGCGTAAGTGGGTTGCCTCTCGCAGTTCCCGCTTGGACGAAGGCACAGGCGTGATGATTTTTGACGACAACGGCACACTCGACAACACACAAGACGATAAATACATTCGCCTGACTACACAGCCTAATCAAGGCAACTTGCCCAACTTGAAAATCAATGCGATTAAAACGGATTTAGACGGCGCAATTTGGTTTGCAACGGACGAAGGCGCAGCATATTACTTCGATGCCAGTCTCGTTCAGGCAGGTTCTGCAATTCCAAGTGTTACGCGCATTTTTGATTTGCAAGATGAAGTGCTGACCTCGCTTGCGATTGACGCACTGAATCGAAAATGGTTTGGCTCCACGAATGGCGTGTGGCTTCTTTCGCCTGACGGCTCATCGGTCATTGCACACTACACAACGGCAAATTCTCCGCTTCTTTCTAATCGCATTTTAGCCCTTGAAGCCGATAAACAAACTGGCAGAATTTTTATTGGCACGGAGCGTGGGCTATCAGTGATTCAAACCGTAGCGGTCGCGCCTGTCTCAAAAATGAACACGCTCAAAGTCTTCCCAAATCCTGTGCGGTTGCCTGAACATACTACCATTCAAATTCAAGGGCTTTCGCGCAATGCGTCTGTGAAAATCATTACACCTGCAGGGCGATTGGTGCGCAACTTGAAGAGCGATGGCGGCGCAGTGGTATTTTGGGACGGCAGAGATAATTATGGCGAACTTGTCGCAAGTGGCATCTACATGGCGGTCGGCATCAGCGAGAGCGGCAAAGAAAGTGGACTTGGGAAAATCGCTGTCATTCGCAGGCGATAAATTTTTGAAAGAACGTTGTTTTGTGAGTTTCAGGCATGTATATTTACCGCTCTTTTTGAGACAGGGTCAGGTAGCTCAGTCGGTAGAGCAAAGGACTGAAAATCCTTGTGCCGGGGGTTCGATTCCCTCCCTGACCACGCCGCAGTAGCCGCCAATATCGGCGGTTTTTTGTTTCGAGAAATTTTCGTTGTGCGGAAACATAAAATTTTTAACTTCTCTTTCTTCTTTGACAATTTCACAAACAGTTTAAAAGGTTTGACTTCGCTTTCTATGAATCAGAAGCTTAAAGTTTTATTTGTCGACGATGAGCCTCACATTTTAGAGGCTCTTACTCAACTTTTCGATATGCTTTACGATGTGCATACTGCCAATAGCGGTGCGGAAGCCGTTGAGTATGTCAAGCGCACGCCTGATGTTGCGATTGTCGTTAGCGACCAACGCATGCCGCAGATGAAAGGCATTGAGGTGCTGAAAGCCATCAAAGACATTTCGCCTGACACGGTTCGCATTTTGCTGACAGGCTACGCTGACGCAGATGCGATTTTGGATTCTGTCAACGTGGGCGAAGTCTTTCGGTATGTGAAAAAGCCTTGGAATACAGAGCAACTGCGTGAAGTGATGTCGCTTGCGGCTATGACTTACACAACACGCCAGCAAGCCAAGTCTTCTGCCCCAAAGCCTGTTGCCCCATCGCCTACGCCACAACCTGTTAATGCGATTACTTTAGCGATGGAACAACTCTTGAAGCAAAAATCGGTTGAAGAAAATTTTCTCGATAGACTTTTCAGGGCGTATCAAGCTACTACTACCGAAGAAGTGTTTGCACGTGCGTTTTTGGGCAAGTCAGGTAAACCGAAAATTCTCGTCGTTGATGATGACCCAGGCGTGTTAGTTGCTCTCTCGCAACTTTTGTCTGATGAATATGAAGTCATCACTTGCCAATCTGCTGATGAAGCCATCAAACTGCTTAAACAAGATTCGTTTGTAACGCTTTTACTTACCGACCAGCGCATGCCAAAGAAAACAGGCACAGAGCTTTTGATTGCTTCGCGCGAGATTGCACCACTGGTGCCCAAAATTCTCATCACCGCTTATACCGATGTAGAAGACGTTATTCGCTTAATCAACGAGGGACAAATTTTCCGATACATTCAAAAGCCTTGGGAACCTAAAAAACTCCGTGAGACTATTGCCGAAGCCGTGATGCTCTACAAGCACCAAATCACTTCACAACTTTCTTCACGCTCGGGAACTGCGCATGTCTCTGATAAGGTCAACACACCTACACCGACCGCCAACACGCCCACTTCTCCTGACGATGCACTTGCAAAATTGAAAGCACTTAGCGACTTGGCTAAAAAAACTTCGTAGTCAACCATTCAATCAGGATAGACCGATGTTACAAGGATTTCTTCGTTCCAAAGACTTTCTTGCCAAAGACAGCGTGCCAAAAGAAGAATATGAGCGTGTGCTTAAAGAGCGTAACCTCTTACTTCAACTCATCGACAGCCTTCCTGACAGCATTTACGCCAAAGATGTTGACGGAAAGTTTTTAGTCTCTAATCAAAAAAACACAGAGTTTCTTGGCAGGCACCACTCGCTTGAAGTCATCGGCAAAACCGATTTTGATTTTTATGACAAAGACCTTGCCGAGAAATACCGCCAAGATGAAATCGTTTTGCTCAATAGCAGTCAAGAAGTCATCAATACCGAAGAGCCATGTGTTAATAATCTAACCGGAGAAACGCGGTGGATTTCTACGACAAAGGTCATTTATCGAGATGAGAACGGTGTTGCGATGGGGTTGTTTGGCATTGGACGAGACATTACAACCCGAAAACTGATTGAAGAAGAGCTTGTTAAAAACGAGGAGATGTTCCGAAAAACGGTGGACAGCGTGCCGAGCATGATTTATCAAATCGTGTTTCGCCCTGACGGAACTATCGTTTATCCTTTTGTGAGCAATGGGAGTAAAGCTATCTATGGCATTGAGCCTGAACGCATTATGCTTGATGCTTCTATCATCACGAAGATGTGGCACCCTGATGATGTTGGCGAATATATGCGTCGCGTTGAAGAGTGTCGCCGAACCTTGAACCCATTTGATATGGAGTGTAGGATTGTGTTGCCTGATGGCAAAATCAAGTGGCTTCGCGTCCACTCCAAACCAGAACTTGAACCTGACGGCGGCATTCGCTTCTACGGCGTGCGCATTGATATTACCAAACAAAAAATTTTAGAAACCCAACTGCGCCAACAACAACTTCAAATGAACGCTGCCGCCGATTTAGCACAACTGGCGTTCTGGGAAGGCGACCTTCAAAAGCAACTGTTTATCTTCAACGACCGCTGTTTTGCCCTGCTAGGCACTTCATTTGCCGATGAAGGACGCTACGAAATCTCTATTGAGGATTACCTATCACGCTTTGTTTTGCCCGAAGATGTCCCGCAATTCGTTCAGCATTTACAATCTGTTCTTGAAAATCCATTGCTGAAGCGCGGTCAAGCAATGTATCGTATTCGCCGTGCTGACAATGGTCAGATTCGCTACATCAAGGTCATTTACAATGTGGAACGCAATCGAGAAGGGTTTCCAGTTCGGGTTTTCGGACCTATGCAAGACATTACTGAGCAAGAGGAAGCCGAACTTGCCTTGCGTCAGAGTGAAGCAAAGTTCCGCAAGACTGTCAACACTGTGCCCAGCGTTATTTATCAGTTGAAGTTCAGCCCCGACGGAACCTACACTTATCCGTTTATTAGTGATAACTGCCTACAACTCTATGAAGTGAGTGCGGAAGAGGCAATGCGCAATGCAACCATTCTGACCAAGATGTGGCACCCTGATGATGTTGAGGAGTATTGGCGACAAGTTCACCATGCACTTGCAACACTCACGCCGTTGGATATTACGTTGCGCATCATTACGCCATCAGGCAAAACCAAATGGGTACGCATCAACTCGAATCCTGAAAAGCAAGCGGACGGCAGTATTGTGTTCTATGGTGTGCGCACCGATATTACGAAACTCAAAGAATTAGAAGCCGAACTTGCGGCACGCTTGAAACAAATTCAAGATACACAGGTGCATTTAGTTCAATCGGAGAAAATGTCGGCATTAGGGCAAATGGTCGCAGGCATTGCTCATGAACTCAATACGCCTATTGGTTATGCATCTAACAATGTTACCTTGATTCGTGAGCGTTTTTCCATGATTTCGAACTTGCTTTCCAAAGCCCTTCAAGCACAAGATGCCGTGTATTCAGGCGAGTTAGAAAAAGCCCTTACAATCATGCAAGAAATTCGTTCTTCGCCAAACGGCACGGTCGCTGAACTTGAAGAAACCGTGCGTCGAACCGAACGGCTCTTCATTGGCATTTCCTCTGGCTTTGAACAAATGGCTAACCTTGTGCGCTCCATGCGCAATTTCGCCCGCCTTGATGAAGCCGAAATGAAAAGAGCCGATATTAACGAAGGCATTAAAAATTGCCTTTTGATGATTGGACACATGGTCAAAGACAAGGATATTGAACTCACCACCGAATACGGCATATTGCCACTTGTGGACTGCTTTCCTGCACAACTCAATCAGGTGTTTTTGAATCTTATTGGCAATGCCATTCACGCCGTTGAAGATAAACCTAATCCTCAAATCCACATCAAAACTTCGCTTGAACAAAACCATGTTGTTGTGCGTGTTCAGGACAACGGCAAAGGGATTCCCAAGCATGTGCAATCAAAAATTTTTGACCCGTTCTTCACTACAAAGCCTGTTGGCAAAGGCACAGGATTAGGACTTTCCATCTCCTTTGATATTATTCAAAAGCACAAAGGCTCCATTTCATTTGAAACCGAAGAAGGTAAAGGCACAACCTTCATCGTGAAAATCCCTGCAACTGATTTTTTGTCAACAACTTCGTAATATGCACCTAACTTTGACCGACGATGAAACAACTCAAACTGCTCTTAGTTGATGATGAGCCACAGGTTTTGGAAAGTTTAAGTCAACTTTTTGACTACGAGTATAAAGTTCTGACCGCAACAAGTGGCGAAGCAGCACTTTCGCTATTGAACGCTCATCGCGATATTGCCATCATCATCAGCGACCAACGCATGGGAGGCATGCGTGGCGTTGATTTGCTTCGCCATGTCAAACAGCAAATTCCTGAATCAATCCGCATTTTGCTCACAGGCTACTCTGACCTTGAATCTGTGCTTCAATCGGTCAATGTTGGTGAAGTGTTTCGATATGTGCGTAAGCCTTGGCAACCTGATACACTCAAATCTATTGTTGCGCTTGCCGCCGCAACCTACATCTTGCGTGGTCAACGTGAGAAACGCTCAGATTCTGCTCCTGAAAAATCGCCGTTGCTCGTTAATGCACTCAAAACCCTTCCGCCTCCACCCGAACTCTCAACGCAAGAAACACCATCAATAGAAAATACTCCTCCACCAATAAACGACACTCGGCAATCTGCCGAAGCACCGCCCGCAACTCTCAAAGATGATTTTCCCGTTGAAAACGATTTTTTGAGCGACCTTGAAAAAAACCTTGACACCTTGCCCGTTCAGCCTATTGTCGAAGAAGACATCAGCATTAAACCCATTGAAAACTTACAAGCCGAGTTCCAATCCTATTTCACCGACGACATTTTAGCCGAACTCAAACGCTACGAAAGTTTTGAAGAAGAATTTTTCGCTCGACTCAACGAAGCCAATGACCTTGATTTAATTGCTTCCGATGACCTCATCAGTTTTGAAAAACGCTTTTGTGGCAAGAGCGGAAACCCCCGTGTCTTGTTCGTTGATGACGATTCCGATGTGCTTTATCTTCTTTCCGAGACCTTCAAGAAAGAATATGATGTTTTCACTTGCCTTTCGGCAGAATCTGCGATGGAACTTTTGGAAGGAAAATCTTTCTTTGCGTGCATTGTGGCGGATTTGAGAATGCCGGGACAAAGTGGCTCCGAGTTTCTCATTCAAGCCGAAGCCATTGAGCCGCTCGTGCCGAAAATTTTGATGTCTTCTTACACTGATGCCGAAGTCATTATCTCGCTTGTCAATCACGGCTTGCTGTATCGCTTCGTTTCTAAGCCTTACGATGTACCGAATTTGAAGAACATTATTGCCAGTGCTGTTCAAGAATGTCGCCGCCGTGTAGAGCGCGGCTTGAAATATCGTGGCATTAAAAAAGCCTTCCTTGATTCTTTGAGCAACCGAGCCTCTGTTCCACAAAGCGAAATTTACTTCCAGACCCCTGCTTCTTCCTCCGATAGCCTTCGCACACATTTAGAGAATCTCAATCGTCTGACCAAAAAATAACCACAAGAACTGCACAACACACCCGAAAGTCAATCTGTGCAAACTCTGTTCAATCCGTCTGTTCCGTGTGCCATTTCTCGCGCTTTGCGAAAATACTTTGCGCCCTTTGTGGTCAAAGCAAAATGAAACCACAAAGAACACAAAGGAATGCACAAAGTTCACAAACGTAATCCGTGCAAACTCCGTTCAATCTGTGTGTTCCGTGTGCCTTCTTCTTTGCGCTCTTTGTGAAAAGGCTTCGTGGGCTTTGAAAGCAAAACCGTGATAAATCTGTTTACCGTGTGTGATTTCTGATTGCTTTTTTCACCACTCGTTGTTTGTGATTTGCGGAACGCCCTCGCCTGTGTAGATTTTGGTCGTTGAGATAAGCCTGTGCCGCATTTTGCGTTTGACTTCATCAAGCGAGAGCCTATCGCGCTCAATCCACAGTTTTGCCGCTGTGTGTTGAAGGCTATGGGGCGAGATGTTCGCTCGATGAATCCCTGCCACATTGAGCCAGTGCATGATTCGATAATGCAGGGCGCGCGTGGTTAATCGCACATTGCTCACGCGCCGACTATTGCTCACGAATAGTGGCGAGGTTGGCGCAACTTCCCCGCGTCGTTCCAAATAGGCTTCAATCTCTTGCCCTAATGCCAACGGCACTTCTACGGTTTCATCTTTGGCTTTCTTGCCTTTGGCTTGAACAAACAGCACATAGTGCGTCGAGAATTTTTTGAGGTCTTCAACGTTGGCTTTGACAATTTCATGAACGCGCACCGCCGCTTCAAGCATCAAGCGAATGATGACATAGTCGCGATGGTCTTGCACTTTTTCGGTTGGAATCACAGAGAGCAACTTTTGCACTTCGGCTTCGGTCAGCGCACCTGCCGTGTGATAAGTCGGTCGTCGATTGCCCTTCACTTTCTTTGCAGGATTTTCTTCGAGCAATCCTTGTGCAACAAAAAAATCGAGCAACCGTCGGAGCGCAGTCAGGTATGTTGATACCGACACTTGCGAGAGTTTCTTTTCTTCCATCAAATACTTTTTGTATTGCTCCACATCTTCGGTGCGGAATTGAAACCACGCTTTTGCTCGTGCATAATACTGCTCAAAGGTGCGCAAGGCGCGCTGGTAGGTGCCTTTGGTCTCTACGCCTTTTTCTTTGAGATAGTCGGCAAGAAACTGCTCGATTTCTTCGTTGAGCCTCGCACTCGATAAACGCAGTGCCTTCATCATCATTTCAGATTTCGGATCTCGGATTGCGGATTTCAGATTTCAGCATAAGATAATGGTTCTCGACTATCCAATGGGGCGTTTGTTTTTAAGAGTCTTTTCAAGCACAAATACAATCATGACACATACACAACAATTAAAATTCGCATCACTCTTAACCGAAGTCGTCTTACTCCTACAAGTTTCGCAAGTGTCATCGGCAAAATGATCTCCAAAGATGAATGTTGGCATACAGTTTAGAATCACATAGTTTAGAAGCACTGCTAACTTAGGCTATGCTAATTTTTCACTCAATTCCTCATACATAGGGCGAATTACTTTTGATTTAAATTCACTATCTTCCTTCTCACAAAGCCAACCGTTTTTGTACCATTTGTGGTATGGAAACATGCAGAATTTCCCACCCTGCACGTTTTAAAATCTTAACCCGCTCAATATGCTCTTCGTGATATTCTTTTCCGTTATTAGTAAAACGTAGTTTTCCATCAACTTCAATCGCTAAACACTAGACTTGCTACCTTGCAAAGCGGTTCAAAATAGGTAAGTAATTTTCAGGCAATTCAGACACTTCAAGACGATGATTTCAACGAAAGGAAACTCAATATGGCAAGCATTTACACAAACCTGCGCACCGAGCGTCAGTATCGGGCGGCAACAGGATTGAGCGAAGAGAAATTCAATCAGTTATTTGAACAATTTAAGCACTTCTATGTGCCTAAAAAAGGCAATCCCGCCAGCCCATTTGAACCCTTATTTCAAGATGCCAGAGAGGCACTCTTTTTCATTCTCTTTTATTACAAAACCTATCCGACCTTACAGATACTCGGCTTACAGTTCGGGTGTTCAGATAAAACCGCATTTGAGTATTTGGAATACATCAAACCCTTCTTGAAGAAGGCATTAGAAGCAGATAAGCGTCTGGCGGTTGAGGTGTTCGGCAGTCAAGCGGCGTTTGATAAAGCGTTTGAAGGCGTGAAGGATATCATCATAGATGGATTTGAAGTGCCTGTGGTGCGTGATAAAGACAAGCATTTGCAGGCGAGGACTACAGTGGTAAAAAAAATGTCACACCAAGATAGTGTCGTGTGCGTCAGATAGAGCGGGACGAGCGATTTATGTAGGAAAGTTGAAAGCGGGACACGAAGTTGATTTTAAGTGATTCAAAGAGGCGTGAAGTGGGTTCAAGTATCAGGGTCGTGGGGTGTGGGTGGATTTAGGGTTTTTAGGGATACGGCATCACATTTCAGATGCGAAGATATTTATCCTGCACAAGAAGCCCAAAGGGGAAGCGTTAAGCGATGAGCAGAGAAAAGAAAACACTGCAATGGCAAGAATCCGAGTGAAGATTGAGCATGTGATTGGGGGGAGGGGGGATAAAACGGTATTTTATTTTGCAACAGAGACGCCGATTTAGATGATGCGTTTCATTTGTGTGCAGGGTTGTGGAACTTGAGATGCGGTTTTATGGTCAATATCGCCTAAATGACAACACAACCTACTTACCGTTAACTCTTGATATGGTACTCGTAGTAGACAATGAAAGATTCGACAAGGAAAAAGCCTAATGTAAGAATGCCAAAGATTGTGAATTTTATGTCTTTCTCTTCTTGGCTTGCTTTCTTGTCCAAGAAAGGCACGAGTGCCCAGACAATCATTGCGATTGTCATAGTGATAATTGCCACTGCGCCAGGAACTTGCTTCAAGTATTGGAATTGTGCCCAGAAATACCATTCAGGCTTAATGCCTTCGGGTGCAGGTTGAAGCGGGTCAGCTTGTTCGCCAATTTCCCAAGGGAAGACAACGCAGAGAAAAATCAAAAGTGCGAAGCCAATCATCCATCCGATAAAATCTTTCATCAAGAAGTTCGGAAAGAACGGCTCTTCACCTTTAAGCAAGCCTCTTTCACGGTAGCCAATCGGCACTGATGTTCCGAGTGTTTGCATTAAGATGAGATGAGCAGATAGCACGAGGAGCGTTAAGCCTGGAAGCAAAACGACATGTAATCCGAACATTCGCGTAAGCGTTTCGCCTGTTACATCATCACCACCTTGAACAATTTTAGCAACAAATTCTCCGCCGGGTACGTAGCTCAGTGTGCCGATACCAATTTTCACGGCGAAGTAAGCCAATGTGTTCCAAGGAAGTAGGTAGCCTGTGAATGAAAGTCCAAGCGTCAGAATACAAAGCACGAAGCCTGTCAGCCACATCAGTTCGCGCGGTTTGCGATAGGCTTTCATGAAATACGCGCTGAACATGTGAATAAACATCATCAGCACCATCAAGTTTGCAGACCAACTATGCACTTGGCGAATCAGCCAACCAAACGGCACTTCTTTCTGAATAAAGACAAATGATTCAAACGCTTCGGCTTCGGTCGGTTTGTAGTAGAGAAGCAGGAGCAATCCTGTGATAATTTGAATCACAAAGAAGAAAAGCGTTAATCCGCCGAAATAATACCAAATAGATTGGCGGTGTATCGGCACAGTTTTCTTGCTGGCGTAATCAATGACGTAGGTGAGCGAACCGATGCGTTCATTGAACCACTCTTGCAAGCCGCCATTTTTGAGTTTTGCGATGAGTTCAGCCATTGTAGTTACTGCTTTAAGTTATTGAAGAGAGACACCGAAAAATTAAACTTTTGAAACAACGATGTTGCCGCCTTGAACTTTGACTGCATACTTCTCGAGGTCAGCAGGTTGAGGTCCAGAAATTTTTGTGCCATCATTGTTGTAACGGGCGTTGTGGCAAGCGCACCAGACATTGTTGGCTTTTGCATCATACTGCACAAGGCAACCCAAGTGCGTGCATTTCGCCGAAAAAGCCGTGTATTCGCCATTCACATTGAGAACCATGACAGGAAGGTCGTTGAACTTGACAATCTTGCCCGAGTTTGGCGCAATTTCGCCTTCCTTCGCAACAACGGCTGAATTGGAGATTTTCTTCTTGCGTTCCGGCGGATAGGAGTAACGTGCAATCGGATAGAGAACTGTAATTGTGAGCAGTGTGCCAAGTGCGCCGACAAGATAGGTTAGGAAGTTTCGCCGTCCGCCTGTTGCAACGCTTTCAACGATTGCTTTTTGTGCATTTTCTACGGCTTCGCGTCGCTTTGCGTCGGTTTCGCCAATCACTTCAAGGCGTTTTGAGCGGTCGTATTCGCCACGGACAATTTGCATTGCAGTTCTCCCCGTTAATTTGGAAGGTTTGTGAAATGTTTTTTGCGATGATGCAACTCTGAAACACAGTGCAAGTTTTGTTTCGTTCCGACTTTTAGCATTATTCTAAAAAACGATTGAAAAAATGATACAGCGTATACATCACCGATAAGCGACCTGCACGCAAGACTTTGCTTTTGACCAAATTTTGAACTAACCCCGATGTCAAGCGTTCAGGGTGCAGAAATTCGGAAATCCCTGTCATCACAATCCCTCGTTCATCTTTGAGATTCAGCACAAAGCGAGAATGAAAACGCATATAGAAGGGACCTGTATCCAAACCTTTGAGATGTTCAATCGAGAAATGGCAATCGTCAGAATCCATCGTCAAGCGTTTGCCGTAGCGCGGTGAAATGAGGTTTTGCTCTAATTCGTGTTCAGTGATAGAGAGGCGATTTTTGAGAATGATAGTTTTACCGTTTTCGGTCAGATACAAAAACGTGAATGGCTCACGAGAGGTATCTTTGTATGAGATGATGTAATAGACAAGGTCGTATTTTTTGGAGTGTGCGCGTCCCCAATACCAGTTTTCAATGTCGGTGTCTATTGGCATGCGCCCGAAGTTGTGGTCGTGATACCCGTTGCCTTGAAAGGTGATGTGATGATGTTCGCTTTTCAATCCGTCCCAAACCTCAATTTTTCCGCTCACGTCCATTGAAGGGGCGACAAGAATCCAAGTGTGTTCGCCTGCACCCGAAGAAAGTTCGCCGAAGTCTTCTGCAAGTTCGGCTTTCGGCGTAAAGTAAAGTTCGGCTTTGACGCGCTTTTTGCGTGCGGGCATCTCGAACTCAATGTGCAAAAGAAATCGATTTCGCAGTTCATCATACAAAAACCAATTTCGCTCGAATCGCGCAAAAGGTTTTTCCGATGAGGCTTCAAAAAATGTGGCATCGCCTTCTTTGATGAAGTTCAGCACTTCTACGCCATCAGCATACAGGCTGAAACTAAATGCAGTGTGTTCAAGCGGATTGGGAAGCGGCTGTTGATATGAACCGTTTGGCTTTGAACCGTTGTCTCGCCACGCTCGAAGGCGTTGCAAGTAATACGGTGAAAAAGGAAACCCCGAAAACCAAATTGCGACAATCGAGTAGCGTTCATCGTGAGTTACGGCGTCGAAATACCACCATTCATATGAACCCGGCTCTTTGAGGTTATGCCAAACGTCGGAGTGTAGCGATGAAAGAATTTGCATGCCAGTTTGCTTTGATGCAACTGCCTCGTTTGAAGATTAGATTTCAAGATTGATGACTGCGATACAACAAACTGCTTTGTAGGTAAAGTGGTTTCAATTTAGTGAAGTTCCTTAGCAAAACAAACCAACTCAAAGTTCTTTTCCGTTTTGAAACGCTTTCAAACGACTTGCGTATCTTTGCACGGCGACGAATGATTCGCTCGCCAAATTTCAAATGATACAACGATATTTTTCAAACTTCTCTTCGTTTCACAGCGATATTCGCCGATACCTTGCAGGTGCGTTCCTATTCAACATTGGCTCATCGGCAAACGAATTACTCTACAACCTTTACCTCAATTCGCTTGGTTATTCGGATTCCTTCATTGGCGGAATGATTAGTTTGCACTCGCTTGGTGTGCTGTTGCTGTGCATTCCCGCCGCATTTTTAGCGCGTAAGTATTCACATCGAACCATGCTTCTTGTGAGCATTTCGCTTGTTGCGCTATTTCAATTCTTGCGTGCAGTGTTTCCGAGTGAATTTTTAGTGCCGTTCTTCAATCTTGTGTTGGGACTTGCTGTGAGCGCAGCGCGTGTAATTCCCGCCGTGCTTTTAATGCGCTTTTCTCGTACCGAAGAACGTGCGTTTGTGTTTGGCTTTAATGCGGCACTCTCAATGTTCGGTATTATGCTTGGAAATTATTTAGGCGGACACTTACCAAGTATGCTGATGTCGAGTCTGTCAATCGTTGGCGTGCCTCTTTCGCTCGGCGATGCGTATCAGGCAAGTTTGTGTTTTGGTTCGGGCGTGATGGCTATCTCGGTGTTTTTTTATGCAAAACTATCAGTATCTGAAACACTTTTCACATCATCTCAATCACTCATTGAAGATTTTTTGGCGCAGATTCCGTCGCGGGAGCGTGTTGCGCATATTTTCAAAGTGATTACGCCACACGTGATTGTGGGCGTTGGCGCAGGTGCTGTGATTCCGTTCATTCCGCTCTACTTACATCAAACTTTCGGCGCAAGTTCGGCGGAAATTGGGAGCACGATGAGCCTTGTGCAGTCGGCAGTTGTGGTCGGCTATTTGCTTTCGCCCATGATTTCGCGCCGATTCGGCGTGCTGAAAAGCATTATCATCGTGCAACTCGCATCGCTTCCATTTATGGCAATCATGGGATTCAGCGGAAGCCTTGTGATTGTTACGATTGCCTTTCTCTTGCGCAATGTGCTGATGAATATGTCGGGTCCGTTTGTGGAGCAATACAACATGGAAAATGTGTGCGAAGAAGAGCGCGAGTTCACCGCCAGCCTTGACATTTTCTTTTGGAATTTAAGTTGGGCAATCACGCCTGCGATTGCGGGCATTGTGATTGAACACTACGGCTACAAGCCGCTCTTCGTTGTTACGATTGGCTTCTACGCCTTATCGAGTTTTGTCTATCTCGCTATGCTCAAAGAAAAACAGCGCGCTGATGTAGAGCCGCTAAGCGTTAAAGAACGCATCGCATGAATTGCGTATATTCGTTTCACGCAACAGTTTCCATTCAATTCAAATCTCACTTGAAGTATGTCCAAACAAACAGGCAAAAAATTCACCCACAACTACGATTTTGATGTAACTGTTATTGGGTCAGGACCAGGCGGTTACGAGACAGCCATTCGCGCCGCGCAACTTGGCTACAAAGTCTGCATCATTGAAAAAGAGCCTACGCTTGGTGGCGTGTGTCTTAACTGGGGGTGCATTCCGACAAAGTCGCTTCTCAAAAATGCCGAAGTCATTCACACTTTGAACCACGCCAAAGAGTTCGGTATTAAAATTTCCAACATTGAAATTGATTTCCCTGCAATTATTCAGCGCAGTCGCAACGTAGCGGCGCAAATGGCAAAAGGCGTCGATTACCTGATGAAAAAAAATAAAATCACGGTCAAGAAAGGCTACGGAAAATTGGCTTCGGCGCATGAAATTGAAATTGAATCTGATGGCAAGGTCGAAAAAATTTCATCGCTCCACACGATTTTAGCCACAGGCACAAAAGCCAAATCGCTTCCGACTGTTCCCGTTGATAGAAAGCGCATCATCACGAGTTACGAAGCGATGATTCTTCCCGAAAAGCCGAAAACGCTCACTATTATTGGCGCAGGCGCAATCGGTGTTGAGTTTGCTTATTTCTACAATGCGGTCGGCACGAAGGTTACGCTGGTCGAGTATATGCCGCAAATTCTTCCAAACGAAGATGAAGAAATTTCTACTTGGCTTGCACGCGAATACAAAAAGCAAGGAATTGAAGTCATGACCAGCGCAAAAGTGGAATCGGCATCGGTTGAAGGCGAACAAGTGAAAACGATTGTGACCGATTCAAACGGCAATAAAAAAGAACTCATCTCGGATTACTGCCTTGTGGCTGTTGGTTTAACGGGCAACATTGAGAATCTTGGTTTGGAAAAAGTTGGTGTTCAAACTGAAAAAGGTTTTATCAAAGTTGACGGATTTGGTCGCACGAATGTGGAAGGTATTTATGCGATTGGTGATGTGGCAGGCGGTATGCTTCTTGCGCACAAGGCTTCGGTTGAAGGCATCAACTGCATTGAAACGATTGCAGGATTGCCAACGCAACCTATCAATCCGCTTGAAATTCCGGCTTGCACCTATTGTCAGCCATCAGTTGCGCACGTCGGTTTGACTGAAAAAGCCGCCAAAGCACAAGGCTACGAGGTGAAGGTCGGTCGTTTTCCGTTCAAAGCGTCAGGCAAAGCCACAGCGGCAGGCGAAACGGCAGGCATGGTCAAACTCATCTTTGATGCCAAATACGGCGAACTTTTGGGAGCGCATATTGTCGGACACGAAGCCACCGAAATGATTGCTGAACTCTGCGTCGCCAAAAAAATGGAAGCCACCGCCGATTGGATTCACAAAACCATTCACGCGCACCCCACTTTCTCGGAAGCCGTCAAAGAAGCGGCGGCAGATGCTTACGGCGAAGCCATCAATATCTAAAGCCTTCAAGGATGGGTGTGATATGTCTTGGGTTCAGATATGGAAAAAATTTATTTAGACACGTCTGTTTTCGGAGGTTATTTCGATGCAGAGTTTGAAGTTTGGACTAAAATCCTGTTTGACAAAATCATAGCAGGTGAATACAAAATTCTGTATTCTCGCTTGATAGATATTGAATTAGCATCTGCGCCAGAAAAAGTGCGTGAGTTTGTGGATACTTTGCCGAAATCTCAAATAGAGTTCGTTGACATTTCAGAAGAAGCAATCAAACTTGCAGAGCAGTATTTGAAAGGACACCAAGAGAAATTTTAGAGTATGAAGAGTAAAGTAGAAAATCACAAGAAAGATTTGACCGTCGTTCAGCAACTTCGTCAAGTGCGCGACAAAATCAATAATGAAATCAAAGAGTTGCCACCAAACGCATTGATGGAATACTTGAAGAATCAAAAAACACTTCATGCGGCGGATGTATGGCATCGTGAAGAGAAGAACGCTTGAATCGAAGTTCAACAAGCCGTAACGAACACGATCTCAACACATCTCACTTCAAAAGTGTCATGCGCTTGGTTTCCGTCCGACCGCCTGCGGAAAGCCGATAAAAATACACGCCCGAAGCAAGCGAAAATTGTGTTGCATTCAACAAAACCGAATGTGTGCCTGCACTTTGTTTCTCGTTGATCAGCACCGCCACACTTCTGCCCATGACATCAAATACCTCCAATCGCACATCGCACACTTGTGGCAACTGATACGTAATTGTTGTAGTTGGATTAAATGGATTCGGATAATTTTGATGCAGTTGGAACTCTGATGGTGCGCTCGGCAAGTTCGTGCGACTGGTTGCGGAAAAAAGCGCGACATCAACTTGAATGGAGTCGCCGTTTTCAGGCACCGAGAGCGTGAGTGTATCGGCGCGATAGCCTGTTGCCGAAAAGACAAACCGTTTGTTTGTGCCTTGCACCGTGCGAATGCGATAAGTGCCGTTAGCCGATGAGCGACGCGATTTGTTGTAGTAGTCCAACGCTTTGACTTCGGCATTGGCAATCGGGGCTTGGGTTTGTGCGTCGCGAATCGTGCCATACACCGTCCCTGCGCGTGCATGATTGAAAGTGAACACCATCAACTTGCCGTTGTTCGTTGGCGAGTTATCAAACACAATCGGAATGTTGCTTGCGACAATTTTTCCGGAAGGATAATACGGATAAACGCCCCAGCACCCGTTGTAACTCGGCGCACTTCCCCCTGAACCCGTGAAGGTATCATATGCCCCGACTTCTACAAGGTCGTAAGGCTCGGTTACATCAACGATTTTCACGCCTTCGGTGTAGTGCGCGATAATCGCCCAATGCGATTTGATGTAAGCGTTATGCACAACAGGATTGCTTCCGCCTGTAGGCGATTTGTAAGTGCCTGCATTAACAATAATGGTGTTGAAATTGCGAGCGTCGTGAGCGCGAAAGATGTTTTGACCGGGCGGCGAAATTTCATCGGTTGTAAAAATGAACTTGCTATCATCGGAAAGCCAAATGTTGTGCGTGCCTGCATTCGGATAAGTGAAGGCTTTGATGCGCACCGGCGTTGATTTGTTGGCAACACTCACAATATCCACGCCTTGATTGTTATTGATGTTGGAGCAATACATCGTGTCGTTGCGCACATAAACATCATGAACGTAGCGTGCGGCGTAACGCCCCACCAGCACAGGCGATTCGGGATTGCTCACATTGTAAATGGCTACGCCGCCTGAATTGCCAAAGCCTTGTGTAACCGTTCCGCCACAAACATAAATGTATGGACTGACCTGCCACGAGTAGCCCATGCCATCTGTGCCGATATTGTGCTGATTGTTGTTGCCACCCGTGTTGAATGTGCCGACATAGCGAATGCTGTCAGGATTGTTTTCATCGGGACGAAGATTGACGATTTGCACACCTGCGCCTGCGGCTTCGGTTGTAATGTAGGCATAGCGACCGGCAGTTCGCACTTCACGCCAATTATTGTTGAAGTCGTTTGGATTGCTTGCGGAACTTGGAATGAACGCCAATTCACGCAGTTGAGGCGATGAGATGTCAACGATTGAAAGTCCGCGAAAGGTGCACATCAGCGCAAGTTCTCGGATTCTCGGCTGTCCGTTCACGATCATTGTATCGGAGTAGCCCCAAATGCCTGCGCCTGCATTTCCGGGATATTCGCGTTCCGCATACAGCGAGAGGTTGTAAAACGCGCCTTGTGCAAATAGAGAGTGCGTTGCAAGCAAAAAACCAATGACGAAAATGTTTCTCATTGAAATGATTGTTCAGATTAAACAGCGGAAAACGAATAGACTTACTACATTGAAAACAGTTCAAAAAAAGCAAAAGGAGAGAATGTAACCTCACCCTGTCGCTGCGCGACGTCCCTCTCCTTTCGCAAGGAGAGGGACGTTTTGGCAACGCCAAAACAGGGTGAGGTCAAAGGATAAGGCTTTGCGGTCAATGTTACCTCAATTAAGCGTTTTTGTGATGTAGTAAGTCTAATA
>Ga0209691_1000756_pt1 | contig 21512 bp, 20 predicted proteins | sample YNPMSBMetaG_FD_187120 | JGI IMG/M metagenome (GOLD analysis project Ga0209691, IMG submission 187120) | Anoxygenic and chlorotrophic microbial mat microbial communities from Yellowstone National Park, USA - YNP MS-B MetaG (SPAdes) (version 2) ... | reverse complement strand
CAGCACGCCAATAACACCGACCGTGAACATAAATGCCGAAAGCCAAAGATAGTGGTTGAGTTCGATGTGCATACTGCGTGTTTTTTTTGAAATGGCACAAAGATAAGAAATTTGAGCGTGCGTTTGCTTAAAAATGTTGTTCGAGAAAATTTTGTATCTAATTTTGCGACCTCACGAACAACGGCTGAACAAACGCTCAACAGCGTCTTTCAATCGTATCATTTACAACATCAACCAATTTCAATTATGAATCGCGTCTTGCTGGGTTCAAGTCTCTTTTTTCTGCTGTTAGTTTGGGGCAATTCAACGACTGCATCGGCGCAATCGCCCGAAGAGCGAGACCGCGCCCGCGCCGAACAAATGCTGACAAGCATCGAGAGCAAACTTGTGCTTGAGCCTGCTCAAAAAGAAAAAATCAAGGAAATCCTTGTGAGAAATCAATCTGAATTTCGTGCCGAGCGCGAAACAGCAAAAGGCGATAAACTCTTGCTCTTCCGCCTTGCCAACGAGCGCATGAAAAAAATTGATGATGAAATTTCTGCTACCTTGCGCCCCGACCAAAAAAGCGGCTACGAAGCGGCAAAAGATGAGTTGCGACAATCCATGCGCGAGCGCAACCCGTGAAAATCTTAAAAATTCAAGCGTTTCAACCGTTCACTTTTAATAAATTGTCAAATTTTGACGTAACCTTACAAAATTGAAGTTTAATTTTTACCTTTGACAGACTTTTCATTGTCATAGGTTTGTTCTTTTTTCAGCCTTAAAACTTGTGTGTCGGCTTTCAAGTTTTAAGGCTTTTTTATTTCGATGCGCTTCGTCCTTTTCTCTTCCTGTGCTTAACTCAATGCGAATTTCTTATCTTCGCTTCCCTCTAACCTCGATTGTTCAAAGTTACTTTAAATGGTATTACGGCTTCTCGTTACTTCTCTTGTTGGATTTTTAACCTTTGGTTTTACAACGGATTGTCTCCACGCCCAAAAGAAAAAGTCCTTGCAAAGTATCAGCCAGAAACTCTCGAAGCGAGACCAACGCCTGCTCAAAGAATTGCACAATGAGTTAGATAAACTGCTTTTCGAAGAAGCGTATAGCAACACCTTTTGGGGCGTTCATATCGAATCGCTTGACCCGAAACTTGGCGTGCTGTATTCGCTCAACGGCGAAAAAAACTTTGTGCCTGCTTCCAATCAAAAACTGCTTACAACGGCGGCGGCACTTCACTACTTGGGCGAATCGTTCCGATTTCGAACATCAGCCCACACTTGGGGAAAGATTACTCGCATGGAAAACGGTGTGGCGCGGCTCGACGGCGATTTGATTGTGCTGAGCGATGGCAATCCGTACCACGCCGAGCGATTCGTGGATTCAACAGGCGGCTTTTTCCTTTACCAACTTGCCGATAGCCTTTTAGCACAACACATCACGCTCATCAACGGCGATTTAGTTGCCGATGACCGCTATGTTCAAGCCTCTGTTTATTCGCAAGCCATCAGCAATGGCGATGGCGATTACGCTTCGGATTGGGCGTGGGACGACCTTTTTTACGGCATGGCGGCACCTGCATCGGCACTTGCCTTCAACGAAAATTGTGTCGCCGTGAGCGTTTATCCTGCGGACAGCATTGGCAAAGCCCCGATTGTCTCTCTTTCGCCCGATGTGGGTTTCTTCAAGATTGAAAACAACGCGGTTACAGGCTTTGCGCAAACTAAACGCACCGTTGAAGTGGTGCGCCGCTTCGGCACAAACACGATTTTAGTTTCAGGTTCAATTCCGTTGGACTCACGCGGCTTTCGTGAGCGCATTGCCACTGAACAACCATCGCTCTATTTCCTTACTGCACTCAAAAAAGCCCTTGAAGAAAAAGGCATTCGGATTATGGGAAAATTGCGCCGAAAAAACGCTAATGACTTTTACTTGACCGATACACTCCAACAAGTTGCTTCACAAGTATCGCCGCCCTTGTTTTCTATTCTTTGCGAAACCAACAAAGCCAGCAACAATTTTTTCGCCGAACAGTTGCTTCGCCGAATCGGTTACGCCTATCGCCAAGAAGGCACAATTGATGCAGGATTAGACGCCATAAAAGTGTATCTGGATTCGATTGGGATTACTGAAAAGCATTTTTACATCATTGATGGGTGCGGCTTATCGCGCAAGAATCGGATTGCGCCGATTGCCATCGCCAAACTTCTGAAAAAGCAATATGCGGCAGAGTCGTTTGAAACCTACTACCAATCGCTTGCGGTTGCGGGCAAAGACGGCACGCTTCAACATCGATTGCGTAAAAGCAAAGCAAGCGAAATGACCTTTGCGAAAACGGGATTTGTGGGCGGCGTGCGCACGCTTTCGGGATATTTTTATGGCGAAGATGAAGAGTGGATTGTCTTTTCAATCATGGCGATGAACTTCACGCAGTCGCGCCTCGATATTGAAAAAGTGCAAGACCGAATCATCGAACTTTTGGCAGAGTGGGCGGCGGAACGCGCTCAAACTCCATAATGCGCCGTGTGATACTTATCACAACGATTGGCACTTTGCCCTGTTATGTTTGTGCGTGTATTCTTGAGAAGTGTTCTTTGTCGTTCTTTCATTCGCAAGTATGAAGATAGTTCTTCAAGTATAAGCCTGTCGGAAAGACGGGCTTTTTTATTTCGAGCGCAATCGCTTCATCACAGGCGCGTCATAAACGCCGTTAGGTTTTCTTTTTCAGAAAGATTGAGTTTTCGTCTGATGTTGCTTCGGTGTTCAAGGACGGTGTTGGTTGAGATAAACAGCAGTCGTGCAATTTCCTTTGTCGAGTGTCCCAACTTCAACATTGCGCATATCTTCAACTCTGTTGGCGAGAGTGTTGGAAATCAATCTTCGTGTAAATATCTGCCAACTTGCGGTGAAGGTTGGCTAATTATGCTCGCGCTTGTATTTGCTCCGAAATGTGTATGGCTTCTTCGATGGCTTCAATTCCCTGTTCGGTTTTGTCTTGAAGAAAATAAAGGTCTGATAGGAGTCCAAGTGCTTCGGCGACTTTGTATTTATCGCCGACGTGGCGAAAGATTTCCAATCCTTTTTTCAAATACTTTGTTGCTACTCCCAATCGGCGCGCTTTCAAATGCAATTTTCCGATTTCGTTGAGCGAGATGGCTTCGCCACGTCGGTCTTGAATTTCTCGGCGAAGGGAGAGGCTTTTTTCAAGTGCAACGAGTGCGTTATCGAATTGCAAGGCATCAATCAAGGTTGTGCCAATGTAAGAAAGTGTCATCGCTTCGTCGTGGCGGTCGCCAAGTCGGCGGAAAATGACGAGGCATTTTTCAAAGGCTTCAATGGCGGCGGTGCGGTTGATTTGGCGATAATAGACAACGCCGATACTGCTCAAACAGCGAGCAATGCCGCGTTCATCGCCGATTTCTTCGCGCAAGGCTAAACTTTGACGGTAATACGAAAGCGCGGTCGAGTAGTCGGAAAGTTTTTCATACATCACGCCGATATTGCGCAGTGTAGCGGCTTCAGCGTTTTTGTCTCCGCTCTCGCGTAGCAGTTTGAGTGCTTCTTTGCTGAAATAAAGTGCATCAATGTAGTTCCCTTCTTTCTCAGCAAGCGAGCCGAGATTCGTTAGCGCACGCGCTTCGGCGCAGTTATCTTGGACTTTTTTTGCAAGGCTAATGGCTTGATTGTAATACTGTTTGGCGAGCGTGTAGTTTGATGTCATCGTGTAAATGTTGCCCAAACAGTGCATGGCTTCGCGCTCTGCCTCTAAATCGCCAATCTGCGACCAAATCTGTTGCGCCTGTTGAACGTGAGCCAACGCCTCACTGTATTTACAAAGGCGAAAACACGCATAGCCGATATTCAAGCGACTTCTGGCTTCGGCTTGTGCTTCTTGAATGGCAAGAGACAAGTTCAGCGCGTCAGTTGCAAGCGAGAGCGATTTCTCTGTATCAATCGTGAGAAACTTTTCAGAATCACGATTCAAACTTTCAATGCGCTCTTTGATAAGGGCGTAATCCTGTCGCTTGGTGTGTTTAGTTGGCGCGTTTGGCATTGTCTTCTCCCTAACGCTTGATAGTGATTTCAAAAGATAGGCAAATCGTGCGACAATCGTAGGGAACGCCGCTTCATTGAAATCGCTGTATATTATATGAGTTCAACATCAATTTTTCCTTTTGTATGCCAAAACCAACAACTGTCATTACTGGGGGTGCAGGCTTTTTAGGCTCTCACCTCTGCGACCGTTTTCTTGCCGAAGGACATCGCGTTATTGCGATTGACAACTTAATCACAGGTTCAGCCGATAACATCGCACATCTTTTCGGCAATCCGAATTTCAAGTTTATTCAGCACGATGTAACGGAGTTTATTTATGTCGAAGGTGAAGTGCATAATGTGCTTCATTTTGCCTCGCCTGCTTCGCCGATTGATTATTTGAAACTTCCGATTCAAACCTTGAAGGTTGGCTCGCTTGGCACGCATAAGGCATTAGGCTTTGCAAGGGCGAAGAAGGCGCGATTTATGATTGCGTCCACTTCTGAAATTTACGGCGACCCGCATGAACACCCCCAAAAAGAAACTTACTGGGGTAATGTGAATCCTGTTGGATTGCGTGGCTGTTATGATGAAGCCAAACGCTTTGCTGAAGCGATGACAATGGCATATCATCGCTATCACGGATTAGACACGCGCATTTTACGCATCTTCAACACTTACGGAGAGCGTATGCGGCTTGATGATGGTCGCGCCCTGCCGTCGTTTGTCGGCTCTGCCTTGCGCGGCGAACCCATGACCGTTTTTGGCGATGGCTCACAAACACGCTCGTTTTGCTATGTCTCTGATTTGGTGGAAGGAATTTGGCGATTGCTGAACACCAATACGCATGAACCTGTTAACATCGGCAATCCAAGTGAAATCACGATTTTGGATTTTGCCAAAGAAGTGCAAAAAATCATGAAGGAACTGACAGGCAAAGAAGTGGGCATTACTTACAAGCCGTTGCCTGCTGACGACCCGAAGCAACGCAGACCCGATATTACGCGCGCACAAGAACTCTTAGGCTGGGAACCAAAAGTCGATCGCGCCGAAGGCTTGCGCCGAACGATTGAATTTTTCATCAAGAAAACAACTTCAGTTCATCAACACCAATGAATGAGACTCAAAACGAACTTGCATTCCATGTCTCGAAAGAACTCCAAGCCAAATTGATAGAATACAGCATTGTCAAGACCTATCAAGCCGGCGATGTCATTCTGAATGAGAACGCGCATATTCGCTCGATTCCGATTGTCAATCGTGGCGCGATTCGTGTATTGCGCTCGGAAAAAGATGGGCGCGAAATTTTGCTCTACTACATTAAGGCAGGCGAATCGTGTATTATGTCGTTTTTGGGCGGCATGCACAACGAAACCAGCAAAGTCAGAGCCGAAGTCGAAGAAGATGCCGAAATTTTATTCCTCCCGATTGAAAAAGCCTCTGCGCTGATGCAGGAGTATCCCGAATGGCTCAACTATATCTTCAAACTTTATCACAAGCGATTTGAAGAACTTTTGGAAGTTATCAATGCCGTAGCATTTAAGAAAGTCGATGAACGTTTGCTTTTGCTTCTCAATAAAAAGTCAGAATTGTTGGGGGATAAAACGATTACGGTAACGCATGAACAACTGGCAAATGAATTAGGAACGGCGCGTGTGGTTGTCTCTCGCCTGCTTAAACAGTTGGAAACAACGGGTGCGGTTAAACTTGGGCGCAATCGCATTACACTCTTGACCTAAATCCATCCACGTTCCACAATCCGAAATCGCACTATTTGCGTTTCCACTTCCACATTTCTCTGTAAGGATTAATGGGCTTTGGCAAGCCGTCTTTTCCGAGTTGCAAAATCATCAAGTGTAAATGGGTGGGCGAGCGGCGTTTGAAGGCGTGGAAGCCTGTCCGTCCAACTTCCCCAATCGGCTCACCACTAATAAGACAATCCCCCAGTTTAACGAAGACACTTCGCAGGTGCGCGTAGTAAAAAATTCGTTTTGAAAGCGGGTCATAAATCCAAACATATTTGCCGCCGCGCAATCGACTTGTATCGCTCCATTCGGTTTTTATTTCAATCACAACGCCGCTTGAAATGCTCAAAATGCGCACAGGTTTTTGGGTATGGTCATCAAGTTCATCTTGATTGTTGTCTAAAATGAAAATGTCGTGAGCAGGGTGCGGATTGTGTCTATTTTTCGCAAAGAAATCGAAGCCGTAGGCACGATAGCCTTTGCCGTTTCCACCAACGGCTTGTGGTGTGTAGCCTTCAATCGGAAATCGCCACTCGCTTGGCGTTGAAGTTCCGCGATTGTGGAGCGCAAAGTAGGTATCTAATTGTGGCAAGATGTGCTTGAAGGCGGCAATAGCTGAATCTTTGCTGATGGCTTCGGCACGAATGTTTTGTTGAAGGGTTACAAACGCTTCGCAAGGAGCGCAGTCAGCATGTGCCGTTGAATCCAACAAGAAAACTGACAGAACAAGCGCAATCACGTGTTCAAGCGGCAATCAATTTTTGAATGATGGTTTCAGGTTTAATGCCGTCGGCTTCGGCACTGAAATTCGTGAGAATGCGGTGTCGTAAGACAGGCAAGGCAACGCTTTGCACATCGGAAATTTCAGGCGTATAGCGTCCTTGCAAGAGGCAACGCACTTTTGAGGCAAGAATAAGATACTGCGAGGCTCTCGGTCCTGCGCCCCAACTAACGAACTTTTTGACGTCGGGATTTTGCGAGCGGCTGGGGCGCGTTTTGTCGATAAGCCGCACGGCATACTCAACTACATTATCCGCTACTGGCACCTGCCGCACGAGTTTTTGATAGGCTAAAATTTTTTCAGCGTTCATCACTTGTTTCAGTTCAGGTTTGTAGGCGGAAGTTGTCGATTTGACAATCGCAATTTCTTCTTCAATCGTTGGATAATCAATCCACAAGTTGAACATAAAGCGGTCAAGTTGCGCTTCGGGCAAGGGATAAGTGCCTTCTTGCTCAACTGGGTTTTGCGTGGCTAACACGAAAAACGGTTCAGGCAGTTGATAGCGTTTGCCACCAGAAGTTACTTGATGCTCTTGCATGGCTTCCAGCAAGGCGGCTTGGGTTTTCGGCGGGGTGCGGTTGATTTCATCAGCAAGTACCACATTTGCGAAAATCGCACCTTGAATAAACTTGAAAAACTTGCGCTTCGTCTCATAGTCCTCTTCCAAAATTTCTGTACCAGTAATGTCGGAAGGCATCAGGTCGGGCGTGAATTGAATTCGATTAAATTGTAAATCCAAGATTTTTGCCAATGTCGAAACAAGCAAGGTTTTTGCAAGCCCAGGAACGCCAACCATTAAGCAATGACCGCGCGCTAAAATTGTCATCACTAATTGCTCAATGATTTCATCTTGTCCGATAATGACCTTGTGCATTTCGGTTTTAAGCGACTTGAAATCATCAGCAAGTTGTTCAGCAAGGTGTAATTCAGTTGAGGCTACGACTGACATAAAAATTAAGTGATAAGGTTTCCGTCTGCATCTTCAACGGAAAGCGTTCCAAAGCGTTCGACTTGTGTGCGCACTGCACTTGCTTCGCCAGCAATCGCAAATAAAAACGACTTTGGTTGAAGGTGCTTTTGAACAGCGTCAAGTAATTGCTGACGCTCAACTGTGTTGATAGCATCAATGTAAGTGTTGTAATAGGATTTTGGCAACCCATAGAGTTCGACATTTGCAAGGCGAATTGCAACCGAAGCAGGCGATTCATTTTGAATCACAAAATTTCCTGTGATATATCGTTTTGCGGCGGTGAGTTCTTTTTCGCTTGCGCCTTCTTGCAAAAAGCGATTGACTTCAAAAAGAATTTGTGCGATAGCTTCTCCGGTGACTTCGTTTCGCACTTGGGTTGAGATATTGAAATCACCTGCAAGGCGTAGTGCGTCAAATCCGCTTCGAATGCTGTATGTGAATCCTTGCTTTTCGCGCAAGTTCATGTTGAGTCGAGAGCCAAAGTATCCGCCCAAAATCATATTCGCAACATAGAGCGGAATAAAATCCTCATGATTGCGCGCAATGGAAAGATGCCCGATGTTCAAAACAGATTGCACAGCACTATCTTTTTGCACAATCGCAACATGTGGCGCAGGTCGCTGTGAAGGTAATTCAAACGATGGCTCTTCAAAGTTGCGTGCCGCCCAAGCCCCGAAATACTTGTCTAAAAGCGCAAGCATTGAACTGACTTCCACATCACCTGCAATCGTGATGAAGGAACGATTAGGAAGAAAGTGCGTGGAATAAAAATTGGTCAGATGTTCTCGCGTCAATGCTTTTAGCGATTCTACCGTGCCAAGCGATGGATTGCCGTATGGATGCGGCGCATAAATCAGCCGATTAAAGAGTTCAGAAGAAAGTCGTGTCGCATCGGCTTTTGAAAATTGCAACCGACTTAAACTCTGCTGTCGCACAAACTCAATCTCGTTTTCTAAAAACGCAGGATTCAACACCATATCAGAAAGAATTTCCAAGCCTTTTTCCAAATGCTTGCTCATCACGGTAAGCGAGAGCGTTCCAACATCAATCGAACTTGATGTGGTGAGGTCGGCTCCAAGAAACTCGATTTCATCAGCGAGTTCTTTTGCGGTGCGTTTGTATGTGCCTTGTTGAAGAAGCGCAAAGACAAACGATGAGGCTTTCAGCATTTTGCCATCTAACACTGACCCTGCACGAACATACAGGCGAATGTGTACCACAGGCACATCTCGCTGTTCGTAAATCATTACTTTTAATCCGTTTGAGAGCGTATGTTCAACCGTTTCAGGAAAAATGACGTGAATCGGCTCTAAATTGATTGGCGCAATGCGGCGGTCAAGTGTGCTCATAATTCGTTGAAATGACAAAGGGAGACTTGTTGCAATCCCTTTCAAGATTATCAAAATATCGCTGTGTTTTCACTTGCCATGCTGTTTCTGAACAACAGATCTGTCTGCTTATACGTTGTCAAATAATCCTGCCGAGTGTTTCGGCTTTTGAAGGTTGAAGCGTTGATAGGCGAGGTCGGTCGCCACGCGTCCTCTGGGTGTGCGCATCAAGTAGCCTTCTTGAATCAGATACGGTTCATAGACTTCTTCAATCGTGTCCGATTCTTCGCCGACAGCGACGGCTAACGATGACAAGCCAACTGGATTGCCGCCGAATTTTTCCATGAGTGCAAGCAAAATGCGTTTATCCATTTCATCTAATCCGTAGGCATCGATTTCCAATGCGGCAAGTGTGGTGCGTGCAACATCGAGCGTGATAGTGTTTGAGCCGCTGACTTGGGCGAAGTCGCGTGCGCGTCGGAGCAATCGATTCGCAATGCGGGGCGTGCCGCGTGCGCGACGTGCAATCTCAAATGCGCCTTCTCGTTCTATCTCTACGCCTAAAATGCGCGCAGCACGCATGATGATTTTCTCGAGTAACTCCGCAGTGTAGTAATCCAATCGCGCTGAAATGCCGAAACGCGCACGCAACGGCGCCGTAAGCAACCCTGCACGTGTGGTTGCACCAACCAGCGTGAATTGTGGAATCGCAATCTGAACGCTCCGCGCCGACGGTCCTGAATCAATCATAATATCAATCTTAAAATCTTCCATTGCCGAGTAAAGGTATTCCTCGACAACTGGATTGAGCCGATGAATCTCATCAATGAACAGCACATCGCCTTTTTCAAGCTTAGTGAGCAAGCCTGCCAAATCGCCGGGTTTATCTAACACCGGTCCTGACGTGGCTTTGATGCTTGCGCCCATTTCGTTAGCAATAATGTATGCCAGCGTTGTTTTTCCAAGCCCTGGCGGACCAGATAACAGCACATGGTCTAACGCTTCGCCACGACTGCGCGCCGCTTGAATAAACACACGCAAATTGTCGACAATCTTCTGTTGCCCTGTAAAATCTTCAAAGCGAACAGGACGAATTTTTTCTTCGAACTGTGTATCGACGATGGTCTTTGTTTTCTCTATGCTTTCGTTTCTCACAATTCTTTCGGATATTTTTTCAATTTACTTCAATTCAATGAGAGCATCAATGATGTGCCTGCGTTGCACTGTTCATTTCATCATCGGTTTTCTTTTTTTCGCCTCACATCTTCATGCGCAACTGTTTCCTGCAAAGCAAGGTGGCAAATGGGGTTATATCAACTCGAGCGGCGTGTTTGTCATTCAGCCAAAGTTTGATGATGCCAAGAAATTTTCCGAAGGGCGCGCCGCTGTCAAACTTAAAGATGCTTGGGGATTCATTGATACAGCAGGCAATCTTGTCATTCGGACGCAATTCGTGAATGCTGAACCTTTTTCGCACGGCATTGCGGTTGTTCAAACAAAACATTTCATCACAGGGTTGGAAACACAGTTCATTCGTGCTAATGGCGATACGCTTACCAGCGAAACCTTTACCGATGCAGGCAATTTTTCTGAAGGCGTTGCGTGGATTAAGGTCGCTGACCGAAGCAAAGTGCTTTTGCGCCAACGCTTCGGATTCATTGATACAACGGGCAGAATCGTCGTTCAACCTATTTTAGAAAAAGCCTTTCCTTTTTCGGAAGGGTTTGCCGCCGTTCAGTTCGACGGAAAATTCGGTTTTATTCGCCTCACCGATACGCTCAATGATTCTGTGCAGACTTTCACAATTAAGCCGAAGTATCGATATGCAAGCACGTTTTCCGAAGGCTTAGCGCGTGTGCGTTCAGAAGCAAAGTGGGGCTTCATCAACACAACAGGAGAATTGGTCATCGCCGAACAATTCGATGCGGCAAGTGATTTCAGCGAAGGCTTGGCGCGTGTGCGCATGGGCGAAAAGTTCGGCTTCATTGACAAACAAGGCAATCTCGTCATTCCCACAACCTTTGACGCCGCAGGCGATTTCAGCGAAGGCTTCGCATGGGCTTTTAAGAACGGCAAGTACTTCTACATCGACCGCACCGGAAACACAGCGATTGACATTGGACTAACAGGCGTTAGTAATTTTCAAAATGGACTTGCCCTTGTCAATATCGGTGGAAAACAAGTCTATATCAACAAAGAAGGAAAAATTATCTTTGAATTTAATTGAAAGAAACAGGTGGATTGGGGATTGCGGATTTAAGATTGTGGATTGTGAATTGCACTTTGGTCGTGAAACATATATTCTTGCGTGAATGACGTTCAACTCTTAACTATCAATCCTTTCAAGTCAATGGCTGATATACCGCCTTATCTTTCGTTCATCTTGCTTGCGATACTTGTCGGCATTGCCGCTTTGGTTGCGGCTGTGTTTTATTGGCTAAAAAGAAAATCGCTTTCGGCGGCGCGTTGGGCGTGGTGGGTGTGGTCGGGCTTGGGTGTGGTCGCACTTATCGGAGCGATTCTTATCGTGAAAGAATCTCACGCACTACAAGCGGCAACTGAAAAAAAGAAATGGACGAAAATCACAGGCAAAATTCTTGCATCGGAAATGCGCGGCAAAAAAGCCTACATTCCCTTTGTAAAATACAAGTATGAACTGAACGGAACAGCCTACACTGCCGAAACCGAACTTTATTCGCCGCAATGGGGTGGCAAACTGTTACGCAAAGAAACTTCGGAAAACATTTTGTCAATGTTCAAGCCAGAAAGCACTGTTACGGTGTATGTTAATCCCAAGAATCACGCAGATTCTGCGCTTGAAATTCTTTTGGGTTGGGATTTATTCATTCGCTTGGGCGTTGGAATGTTCTTGTGGTTTCTTTCAACCGTAGCGTTATGCTTTGGTGCATTCAAGCACTTGCTTCATGCGCCGCTTTTCACACCGCAACAAAATGCACCATAGCCTTTGATGTGTGCAGACACATTTTGCTTCGATTTTCTCCAACAATTTTTCTAACGTAAAACGCCTTTCTATGCGTCAGTTGTTCGGCGATGATTTGTCCGTCATCAGATAGGTTTTATTGCGCAACGAGTTTTTCGGATTAACTTTGCCAACGACTTCTTATCGGTTTAACTTCCTTTATGCCCGACCATGATTTTGATGTGCTGATTCTTGGCGCAGGACCCGCAGGCGCAAGTGCGGCACTCTCGTTTTCTAAACATACTTCACTTCGAATTGGCATTCTTGATAAAGCCAAATTTCCTCGTGATAAAATTTGCGGCGATGCGCTAAGCGGCAATGTGATTTCAACGCTGAAATCGCTTTCGCCTTCGCTCTATCAGCGGTTTCAAGCGTTCCCTGAAAAAATTGGCTCGTTTGGAATCCGCTTCATTGCGCCGAATGGCAATTACCTTGATGTTCCATTTAAGTCGCCGAAAGTTCAAGTCAGCGAGCCGCCGGGCTTTATTTCAAAACGCATTGACTTCGATAACTTCTTGGTCTCGGAAGTCAAATCGCTTCCGAATGTGGCGATGTATGAAGAAACCCCTGCGCTCTCTGTGGAACTTAACAGCGAGGGCGTGTATGTAAAAACTAACCGCGCAACCTTTTCAGCCTCGCTCTTGATTGGCGCAGATGGCGCAAACGGCGTTACCACTAAAACGCTTGCAACATTCAAGCCCGAAGCGGCACACTTCTGCGCAGGACTTCGCGCCTACTACAAACACGTGTCAGGACTTCACGCACAAAATTTTATCGAACTGCACTTCTTGCCCGAACTACTTCCCGGTTACTTTTGGATTTTTCCACTTCCGAATGGCTATGCAAATGTTGGGTTAGGTATTCTCTCGCAGGTCGTTAAGAAAAAGCGATTGGATTTGAAGAAACTGCTCTTGCAAGTGATTGAAACACACCCTACGATTGCCCCGCGATTCAAGCATGCTGAACAGGTTGATGACATCAGGGGCTACGGCTTACCGCTCGGCTCAAAACGCCGACCGCTTTCAGGCGAGCGATTTATGCTCACTGGCGATGCCGCCTCGCTCATTGACCCATTTTCAGGCGAAGGCATTGGCAATGCGATGAAGTCAGGCAAACTTGCCGCCGAAGTCGCCTACGAGAGCCTTCTCCAACAAGATTTCTCACAAGCCTTTTTGAAACGATACGATGAACGTGTGTATCAAAAACTCGGAAGCGAACTTTGGCTTAGCCACACCTTGCAACGCTTAGCAAACTTTCCTGTGCTGTTTAACTTCGTTGTCAATCGTGCAAGGCAAAGTCCCACGCTTTCCGAAACGATTTCTTGTATGTTTGATGATTTGGAACTCCGCAAAGAATTGAGCAAGCCTTCGTTTTACGCCAAACTGCTTTTCGGCAGATGAGCCGATTTTTTGCTGTTGCTTTATCGCTTTTGAACTTCTATTGCAAATCGGTAAGGAACTAAAAGTAAGTTTCCATCAATATATTTGTCGCCAAGATTAAAAACGATTGAGCCTGTTTTTTTCGTAACCCTTACACATTCTCGGAATACTTTGATAATGTTCTCGATATACTCTTCAACAGTTTTTTCGTTGCCGATACCATTTCCGCCGCCATACTCTCGTTGCTGAAAGTATGGCGGGCTTGTAATTACTAAGTCCATCGAGTTTGAAGGAATATCCTTCAAAAGTTCATTACAATCTCCACAATTAAATTTTATTTAGTTCTATTCCTGTCGGCTTTTCTGCTTCTATCATCTCCCCAATGTATTGACGTTGTTCACTTGGCGACCGCTTCTTCGGCACTAGCAAACGCCAGCACGCGCTTGACAATGCTTTCGGGGTCTAATCCGACTTCTTTGTGCAGTTCAGCAGGCGAGCCATGGTCAATGAATCGGTCGGGCAAGCCAATCACGCACACTTTATTGCCGTAGCCTTTTTCTTGTAAGTATTCTATCACAGCCGAGCCGAATCCGCCTTTAATCGTATTTTCTTCAATCGTTACAATCCGCTCGAAGCGTTCTACGATGGCATCAATCAAATCGGTATCCAACGGTTTGACGAAACGCATATTCGCAACAAGTGGCGAAACGCCTTGCTCTTCCAAGAGTTTAGCGGCTTTAAGGGCATTGTTTGTCATAACGCCAATGCCAAGAATTGCAATATCCGCACCCTCTTTAAGCACTTCGCCTTTTCCGATTTCAAGTTGTTTGAACTCTTTGCGCATTTGCATACCGGTTGCGTTGCCGCGTGGATAGCGAAGCGCAATCGGTCCGTTGTCATACTTCACGGCGGTGTAGAGCATATCGCGCAGTTCTTGTTCGTTCATCGGTGCCATGATGACCATGTTTGGAATGAGCCGCAAGTAAGAAAGGTCAAATGCGCCGTGATGGGTTGGTCCGTCTGCGCCTGCAAGTCCGCCTCTATCCATTGCGAACACAACATTGAGATTTTGCAGTGCGACGTCGTGAATGATTTGGTCGTAGGCGCGTTGCAAGAAGGTTGAATAAATTGCGCAAACAGGCTTCATGCCTTGCGTTGCCAAACCTGCGGCGAAAGTTACAGCGTGCTGTTCCGCAATGCCGACATCGTAGAACTGTTCAGGCAAGGCTTTGCCTAAAATTTTGAGCGATGTTCCCGAAGGCATTGCCGCTGTGATTCCGATGATGCGTTTATCCTCTTGTGCCAGTTCTGTAATCGCATTTCCGAACACATCTTGATAGAGCGGTGGCGGCGGCGTGGCAGGAGGCGTAGCCAGCGATTTGCCCGTGATTTTGTCAAACGCCGTGCTTTGTGCGTGCCATTTGAGTTGGTCTTCTTCGGCAGGTTTGAACCCTTTGCCTTTCACTGTAACAATGTGCAAGAGTTTCGGGTGCGGCAGTTCTCGCAACTCTTTCAACACTTTGACAAGGTTAATGACATCGTGTCCATCAATCGGACCGAAGTATCGGAATCCAAGGGCTTCGAAGAATGCACCTGGCGTGAGTGCGGCTTTCAATCCTTGTTCTATGTTCAGCACAAACTTCCGTGCTTTTTCGCCGAACTCGTTATTTGCAATGCGATTGAGAAAGTCGGCAAAGTCGTTGCGGATTTTGTTGTAAGTCGAGTTCGTTGTAATTGCGGTGAGATATTCTTTTAAGCCGCCGACGTTGGGGTCAATCGACATACAGTTATCGTTGAGCACAACCAGCACATCAGTTTTGAGATGCCCAATATGATTCAATCCTTCAAATGCCATACCGCCGGTCATTGCCCCGTCGCCGATAACTGCAACAATTTTGTAATCTTCTTTTTTCAAGTCGCGTGCGACAGCCATGCCTGCGGCGGCGGAAATGGAAGTCGAGGCATGCCCCACGCCGAACGTATCGTAAATGCTTTCGCTTCGTTTAGGAAAGCCGGATACGCCTTTGTATTGGCGGTTCGTGTGGAAGTGCGCTTTGCGCCCTGTCAGAATTTTGTGAACGTAGGCTTGATGTCCGACGTCCCACACTAACTGGTCTTTCGGCGTGTTATAGACGTAATGCAGTGCAACGGCAATATCTGCCGCGCCCAAACTTGCGCCGAAATGCCCTCCATACTTGGACACCACTTCGATAACGAAGTCTCTGCACTCTCTTGTGATTTCAGGCAGGGCTTCAATCGGGAATTTTTTTAAGTCATCGGGAGAGTTGATTTGTGATAGAAGCCTTCCGAAGTTTTTCAACTCTTCGGAGACAGGAAAAGGTTGTGACATAATCGCACGTGGTTTAAGTTCAAAGTTGATTCGTCAAACGACCGAATGCTTTACAAGTTTTGAAATGGATACGGTTGATAACGAAAAGAACAATGAAAATAATTTCACCGTGCTATAAATTACGACAATCCTTCACCAATCTGAACAGCAGTCTTATCGCTTAATGCCGTTTTAGTCGCCTGATTAGAAATCGTGTGTTGAATTTATCCGTTGGTATAGATGGGTCCGCCGCCGCCTTCAGGCACTTTCCAAGTAATGATTTGATATGGGTCAGCAATGTCGCACGTCTTGCAATGCACGCAGTTTGAGGCATTGATTTTCAGTTTCTTTGCGCCCGTGAGTTCATTGACCACTTCCATCTCATAAACGTTTGCAGGGCAGAAGTGTTGGCATGGATTTCCATATTCGACGGTGCATCTTGTATTGCAGATGTCGGTAATTAACTGTGGCTGAATGTAGAGGTGGCAGGGTTGGTCTTCTTCGTGTGTAGTGCCGCTTTCAAAGACGTCTGTGAGTTTATCGAAGGTGAGTTTGCCGTCGAACTTGAACTCGCGCTTTTCTATCACGTGTTTGCGTGTCAGACTTGAAAGCCGTTGCATGTGCGAGTGGTCAGGCTCTAATGGCAGTCGCTCTTTAATGATTTTTCCGCCTAAAAGCATTTGCAAGCCCACACGCGCCATACCCCAATACAAGCCGACATTGAACGCCTGACGGAAGTTGCGCACTTTATACATTTCTTTTTTCGCCCATGAATTTTCAAAGCGTGTCTGATAGCCTTTGAGCGTTTCTTGCGAGAAATCATTTTTGAGCAGGGCTTCGAAAATTGTTTCTGCCGCAAGCATTCCAGATTTCATTGCTAAGTGAATCCCTTTGAGCCGCATCATGTTCATAAAGCCGCCCGATTCGCCCACCAGTAGCAAGCCATCGTGATACAGTTTTGGCATTGAAAAATAACCGCCGCCTGAAATGGTTTTCGCGCCGTAGCCTACCATCTTTCCGCCTTCCAAGAGCGTGCGCACGAAGGGGTGTGTCTTAAATTTTTGCAAATTGAAATGTGGGTCGTTAGCTGGTGAAGTAGCATCAAGCGCAGTAACAAATCCAACTGAAAGCATTGTCTCGCTCATCGCATAAATCCAACTGCCACCATAAGTTTCAGGCGGAAGCGGATAGCCTAATGTATGATACACGGTGCCTTTCTTAATTCTTCCCGCAGGAATTTCCCAAATTTCTTTAACGCCTGTTTCGTAGGACTGTGGATTTTTTCCTTTATCGAGATTGAGTTTCGAGACAATTTGCTTTGTCAGTGAACCTCTGGGTCCTTCGCCTAACACGGTAACTTTGGCGTGAATGTTCATGCCCGGCTCAAAGTTTGGTTTCAGATTGCCGTGTTTATCAATGCCCTTGTCATCGGTTCGCACACCCACGACTTTTCCGCCTTCCAAGAGCATCTCTGCGCCTGCAAATCCTGTGAAGATATTGATGCCTTTTTCTTCTGCAATTTTGCCAAGCCATGCACCAAACTTGTTGAGCGAAATAATGTAGTTGCCACGATTGTGAAGCGGCGGCGGCGTAATCGGAAACGGAATCTTGAACTTTTCTGTCAGAAAAATCACTTTTTCATGTGTAACTTCCGACTCAATCGGACAGCCTTTCTCCATGAAATCAGGAATTAACTCTTTAAGGGCTTTGGGGTCTAACACAGCACCTGAAAGCAAATGCGCACCAACGCTTTGACCTTTTTCAAGTATGGCAAGTTGCGGCGAAAGGGGTTTATCAGGGTGTTTTGAATTGTGGTCAGCGATTAAGTTTGAAAGATGTATAGCGGCAGAAAGATTTGCCGCACCTGCGCCGACGAAGAGCACATCCATCTCCATTGTCTCGCGCTGTATCGTGTTGGCCATAAGACTTCTGCGATTTGAATTGAATCAAGTTTCTTGATGAAATATAATGCTATCGTAGTTCATCAAAAGCAATTTTATTATATTCAGCCATTAGTTGCGTGCAACTTTTGCAAGCATCGGTAACAATTTTCATCATCGCAACGTTTGTTGTGCATTGACTTGTTGTGCATTAACTTCAAATCTGAATTTGTTACATTCTTCTCCAAATCAGAACAGTATGACACGGAAAATTTTACTTGCCGACGACGACCAAGATATTCATCTTTACATTCAGTCGGTACTTCAATCTCAATGGCTTTCCATCAAGTCTGTTTATACAGGTAAGGAAGCACTCGACGAATTTCAAGCCATGAGTTATGATTTGATTATCACCGACCTTTCCATGCCTGAAATGAACGGACTGAACTTTATGAAGGCACTCTTTCAATCCAAGTTCACAATTCCGCCTGTCGTCGTGCTTAGTTCAGTTTCAGACACGAACTTGATTATGAAGTGCCTCAATGTTGGCGTTTCCGATTACATCTTGAAACCTGCTGACCCCACACGCATTCGCAAAACGGTCTACGGCATCTTGCACTTGGACGAGAGCGGCAAGCCGATTGAACATCGCCCACTTTCGAGCTACATGGGCGAAATCACTATGCAGAGACTCACAGGCAAGCTGCTCATTGAAGATGGACGAAATAAAGGTGAATTGCACTACGAAGAAGGCAAACTCCGACACGTAACGTTTGCAGGTCTTACAGGGGTCGATGCACTTGAAGCCGCTAAGAGTGCAAAGTTCTTGCAAACCAAATTTGTTCAAGGTGAACCGATTCCGCCTCAATGATTGTTAGTTTGAAGCGTTCTCAATTTGCACGATGTCCGAGAATCCTTTACAACTTTCACTTCGCAAAATTCTCATCGTTGATGATGAAGAAGATACCCATTTTCTTTTGAAAGCCGCACTCAAACCCTTTCCGATTGATTACATTGACCTTTTTGACGGCGAAAGTGCGATTGCTCAAATTGATAAAACGCACTACGACTTAATTTTCCTTGATGTCTTGATGCCCAACGGCTCTGGCGGCGATTTTCTCAAATACGCTCTCGACCATGCCATTAATCTCCCTACGATTGTGATATTGACTTCACTTCAAAACGCTTCATTTATGCGCAATGCGCTGAATCTTGGCATTGCCGAAGTGCTTTACAAGCCCATTCAGCCTGATGACTTGCGCCAAGTTGTTCAAAAATATCTTTTCCCGCAATTTCAACTCTAACCTACTTGCGATGCCCTACGACTTGCGCCTTCCCATGATGCTTTTTTTGATTGTGCTTTCAGGGTGCGCCTCAACGCAATTCATGCTTGAAGATGCCGAGACCAAAGAGAAAATGATTGTGGGAACTTGCACTTGGAACGAGTGGAAGAAACATGCTGATTGGACAACCTACGATGCCCCTGACTACACGCCCGACAAGGAAATCCTTGCTCGCCTTGCGCCGCTTCTCAAAAGTCCTGACCTCTCGATAATCATCTTCGGTGGAAGTTGGTGCGGCGACACCAAAGCCGAATTTCCCAAATACTTCAAACTCTTTTCTACACTCAACTTTCCGCAATCCTCTATTGCACTTCACGGCGTTTCGCGCAAGAAGAAAGAGCCAAGCGGCATTGCCGAGCGTTACACCATCAAGCGCGTGCCTACGCTCATCGTATTGAAAGGCGGAAAAGAAATCGGTCGAATTGTGGAATATCCAACCGAAAGCGTTGAGAAGGATTTGCTCAACATTCTGACGAAGTGATTTATACCAACATTTGAACGAAAGTGCAATCAGTGGTGAGGCATTTGAGATAACTTTCACTACTTGAATGAACGGAGGGTTTGAAGGTCTTGCTCAAATGAGAGTTCATCGTAGTGAAGCGGTATGGCACGAGCTGCCAAAAGTCTCATCATTTCCGCCTGACTAACAGAGGCTAATTGCGCGGCTTGTCCCAGCGTGAGTTTCTCTTTCTGAAACAGTGCGATAGCAAGTTCTTGAAGAATCTCCTGCTCCGTCATGCGTGTTGCTTGAATAATGGTATCAGGTATTTGGATACTCATACTTTCAATCAGGTGTGATTGATTTTTGTTCATCTTCGCTTAAAGATACAAACAAGTATCACAACGAAGCATTGAACCGAAAAACTTCTCATCAGATTTATTTAACCTGTGAAAATCGATTCCATCTGTGTTATCCGTGTTCCATTGAAAGAGAGAACACTGATGAGACAGATTCAGCGGATATACACGGAAACAACTTCCAACTTCCGTTTTCTCTTCTTACAATAACAGTCAAGATGCGAGTGCGGATTCAATCACACGCTTGATGCGCTCCGATTCAGGTGCAACGCCGCTTTCAAAGCGCGCAATCACATTGCCGTTCTTATCCAGCACGAACTTCTCAAAATTCCATTTCACATCGCCCTTTTGCGGCGCGTTTTCTTTGAGCCACTTGTAGAACGGGTGCGCATTTTCGCCATTGACATCGATTTTCGACATCATATCGAACTTCACGCCGTAGTTCGTGGTGCAGAATTTTTCGATTTCTTCATTCGTGCCCGGCTCTTGTCTGCCGAATTGATTGCACGGAAATCCAATCACACTTAATCCCTTCTCGTGATAGGCTTCGTGCAGGGCTTCAAGTCCTCTGTATTGCGGCGTGTATCCGCACTTCGAGGCAACATTCACGACGAGCAAGGCTCTGCCTTTATAGTCGGAAAAGCGTTTCGTTTCGCCTTTGATGGTTTCAAATGTGAAATCAGTCATTGGAAAGTGTTGTGTTTAAGTTGATGTTGACGGTGATTAAAACACGACAAGCAGAATCGAACATTCCGCTTTACTTCTTTTTCTTCGGCATATAGACCAGCGTTGAAAATGGACGCTCCCCAAAGAGCGACTCGGCAACCGCACGAATCTGTTTAGGCGAAACCGCATCAATGGCTTCCAAAACTTCTGTATCGGAACGGAATCGCCCGAAGTAATACAAATCGCGTGCAAGGTGATTCATACGCGCCGACATATTTTCTTGGCTCATGATAATTCCGCCTTTGAGTTGTGCTTTGTTGAGGTCGAGTTCCTTTTCAGACACGAGTTTGCTTGCAATTTTCTCAATCTCCTCACGAATCAGCGCAAGCGACTTTTGCACTTTGTTAGAATCTGTGCCGATGTAAATGCTAAACAAATTCACTTCATCGCCCGAATTGAAGTTTGAAAACACGCTATACGCAAGTCCGTGCTTTTCGCGCAGTTCCAAATTCAGCCGTGAGCTCATGCCGCCGCCCAAAATCATGTTGAGCAGGAGCACGGCGTAAAAATTTTCATCGTTGCGTTCAAACGGAAATCCTGTAACGACATGCGCTTGTGAAATCGGCTTTGCAAGTTCTTTCTCAAAGGCTTTGTATGTGCGTATGTTGTATCGTTCTCGGACGTGCGTGGCTTTCGGACAGGACTTCGGCACATACTTTTCAGCAAGTTTGACCAACGCTCGATGGTCGAGATTGCCTGCCGCCGCTAAAATCATTTTATCGGTCGTATAGTAAGTTCGGAGATGTTCAAGCACCTTTTTGCGCGTGAAAGCGCGAACAGTTTTTTCAGTGCCTGCAATCGGAAATGCAAAGGGGTGGTCGTTGTAGACAAACTTATCGAAGTCTTCAAAAATTGCCTCATCGGGCGTGTCGTCTGCACTCTTGATTTCTTCAATCACAACATCTTTTTCTTTTTCAAGTTCTTTTTGCGGAAAGGTTGGATTAAAAACAAGGTCAGTCAAGACATCGACCGCCATGTCGCTATATTCATCAAGCACGCGGGCATAAAAGCACGTGTTTTCTTTTGAGGTAAAAGCGTTCAAGTAACCGCCCACGCGCTCTAAGCTTTTTGAGATTTCGATGTAATCGCGCTTCTTCGTGCCTTTGAAAACAAGATGCTCGATGAAGTGCGAAATGCCTGCGGTTTCTTTGGTTTCATCGCGCGAGCCTGTTTCTGTCCATAATCCAATCGCAACAGACCGAACAGTCGGAACGTGTTCGGTAATCACCGTCAATCCGT
>Ga0209691_1000751_pt1 | contig 21635 bp, 36 predicted proteins | sample YNPMSBMetaG_FD_187120 | JGI IMG/M metagenome (GOLD analysis project Ga0209691, IMG submission 187120) | Anoxygenic and chlorotrophic microbial mat microbial communities from Yellowstone National Park, USA - YNP MS-B MetaG (SPAdes) (version 2) ... | reverse complement strand
CCCGGGGACAACGTGACGATGCGGGTGAAGCTGATCGCGCCGGTGGCGCTGGAGCAAGGCTCGCGCTTCGCTATCCGCGAGGGCGGCTTGACCGTCGGCGCAGGCACCATCACGAAAGTGTTCGAGTGATTCGCGCAAAAGTCGAGCGAGATTGAACCATGGCCAAGCAACGGCTACGCATTCGGCTGAAGGCTTATGACCATCGCGCCCTTGACCGCTCGGCGCGCCAAATTGTCGAGACGGCTGAGCAAACCGGCGCAACGGTTGTTGGCCCCGTCCCGCTGCCGGTCAAGATCGAGCGCTATACCGTGCGTCGTTCTCCGTTTATAGACAAAGACTCGCACGAGCACTTTGAAATTCGCACGCACAAGCGCCTGATAGATGTCATTGATCCCGATCCGAAGACGATTGACATGCTGATGCGGCTCAACTTGCCGGCTGGCGTGGATATCGAGATTAAGTTGTGAACTGACATAACAGCGATCACGCTCTCGCGCTAAGCAGCCTGTCGGGCTGGAGAGCCAATGATGAACCATGAGAAAGCTCATTGGACGCAAAGTGGGGATGACGCAGCTCTTCGATGAGCAGGGCAACGTCACCGGCGTGACGGTCATCGAAGCCGGCCCAAACTACGTGACGCAGGTGAAGACCGTGGAGCGAGACGGCTACAGCGCCGTGCAGCTCGGCTTTGGCGAAGTGAAGCCCAAAAAGCTCACCCGCGGCGAATTGGGCCATCTCGGCCTGCTCAAGCCGGACGACAAGCATCCCAACCGCCGCAACCTGGAGGGCGTGCCGCCGCTCGCCTATCTGGAAGAAGTCCGCATGGCCGAGGTACCCTACCGTGAGGGTGACATCATCAAAGCCGATCTCTTCGCCGTGGGCGATCGGGTAAGCGTGACCGGCACGATGAAGGGCCGGGGCTTCGCCGGCAACATCAAGCGACATGGTTTTCATCGCCAGAAGAAGACCCATGGCGCTTCGGATCGCGAGCGCGCGCCCGGCTCGATCGGTGCAGGGACGACGCCCGGCCATGTCCCCAAGGGCCGGCGCATGGCCGGCCACTATGGCAACGTGCGCACAACCGTTACCAACCTGAAGGTGATGTTGGTTGACCCGGAGCGCAATCTGATCGCCGTTGCCGGCTCGGTCCCCGGACCCAAGGGCGGCATCGTCGTCATCAAGGAATCGCACAAGAATGGAAAGCGGTGAATGACCATGAAGGTTCCAATGAAGAACTTGAGGGGCGAACTGGTGGGCGAGGTGGATCTGCCCGATGCCATCTTCGCTGCGCGCATCAGCCACCCGCTGATGCATCAGGCGCTGTTGCGCCAGAACGCCAATGCGCGCCTGGGGACGCATAAGGTGAAGACGCGCGCTGAGGTGAACCGCACCACCAAAAAGGTGTATCGCCAAAAAGGAACAGGCAACGCGCGCCAAGGTAGCCGCAAGGCGCCCCACTGGGTGGGCGGTGGCGTGGCCTTTGGCCCACAGCCGCGCAGCTACTACCAAGATATGCCAAAGAAGATGCGGCGGGCTGCGCTGCGCAGCGCGCTCTCCCAGAAAGCCGCTGACCAGCAGATCGTGGTTGTAGATAAACTGGACATCGCCTCGTCCAAGACGAAGGACTTCGCGGCAGCTATGCAGGCCCTGGGAGTGACCAAGGGGCTGGTGCTCTTGCCCGGTCGGCGCGAAGCCGTCGAGAAGTCAGCCAAGAATCTGCCCTACGTAAAGACGCTGCACGCCAGCTATCTGAATATCCGCGACATCTTTAAGTATGACCAGTTGGTCATGCCGCTGGATGCGCTGGAGGTCATCAAGGCTTGGCTGGGCTAGGAGGAAGCGCGATGCACCCATACGAGGTTCTTAAGCGACCGCTCATCACTGAGAAGACGCAGTGGCAGGCAGGTTATGAGAAGCCCCAATACGCCTTCGAAGTGGATATGCGGGCGAACAAGCACCAGATCAAAGAAGCGGTTGAGCTGGCGTTCAACGTGACAGTAACGCGGGTGAATGTGATCGTCATGCCGGCCAAGCGCCGCCGCAGCCCGCGCAGCCGGATCACCGGCCGCAAAGCCAAGAGCATCCAGCGCGCGCCGCAGTGGAAAAAGGCGATTGTCCAAGTGAGCGAGAAAGATCGCATTCCGCTCTTCGAGGGAGTTGCGTAAATGGCGGTTAAGACCTTTAAACCAGTCACGCCCAGCCGCCGCGGGATGACCGTGAGCGACTTCTCCGAGATCACCGCGCGAGAGCCGGAGAAGTCGCTGGTCGTTGGCCTGCGCAAGAGCGGCGGGCGCAACGTGCGCGGTAAGGTGACCACGCGCCATCGCGGCGGTGGCGCCAAGCGCGCTTATCGAGTTATTGACTTCAAGCGCGATAAGTTCGGCGTGCCGGCGCGCGTGGCCACGATTGAATACGATCCCAATCGCTCGGCGCGCATCGCCCTTCTGCACTACGCCGATGGGGAGAAGCGCTACATCTTGGCGCCTGTTGGCTTACAGGTGGGTGATGAGATCATGAGCGGCCCCGAAGCTGAGGTGCGTCCCGGCAATGCCCTCCCCCTCGCCAACATCCCTGTTGGCACCACGGTACATAACGTGGAACTCTACCCTGGACGGGGCGGTCAGATGGTTCGCTCCGCCGGCGCAGGCGCTCAGTTGCTGGCCAAAGAAGGCAACTACGCCACCCTGCGCATGCCAAGCGGCGAGATGCGCATGGTGTTACAAACTTGCATGGCGACCGTGGGGCAGGTGGGCAACCTGGACCACAGCAACGTCAAGCTTGGTAAGGCCGGGCGCAAGCGCTGGCTGGGCATTCGTCCAACGGTGCGCGGTTCGGCAATGTCCCCGCGTGACCATCCTCACGGTGGCGGCGAAGGGCGTTCGCCAATCGGCAAAGATGCCCCTCGCACTCCGTGGGGCAAGAAGGCGCTGGGCGTCAAGACGCGACGCAATAAGCGCACAAATGCTTTGATCGTCCGCCGGCGAGAGAAGAAGCGCCGGTGAACACCTAAGCGGCACTACGCGAGCCATGTCTAGATCACTGAAGAAAGGACCTTATATCCATCCGAAGTTGCTCAAGCGAATTGAGGAGATGAACACGCGCGGCGAAAAGCGGGTCATCAAGACCTGGTCGCGCGCGTCAACCATCTTCCCGCAAATGGTCGGTCACACGATCGCCGTGCACGACGGTCGCCGGCATATCCCTATCTACATCACCGAGAACATGGTTGGGCATAAGCTGGGTGAGTTCGCTCCAACCCGCACCTTCCGAGGGCACATTGCCAAGGAAGAGAAGAAGTGAGGGTGAAAAGATGGCGCAGTTGGCAGAAAACGAAGTGCGCGCAGTAGCGCGCTACGTGGGGATGTCCCCCCAGAAGGTGCGGTTGGTGGCCGATTTGGTGCGTGGCAAGAACGCCAAGGAGGCGCTGGAGCTGCTGCGCTTCACCCCAAAGGCAGCCGCTGAGCCGATCAGCAAGGTCATCGCCTCTGCGATTGCCAATGCGGTCGAGAACAAGCAGCTCGCCGACTCTGACCTGGTGATCAGCCAGATCTACGTAAATGAGGGGCCGACCCGTCAGTGGCGGCGCTTTGCGGCTCGCGGGCGCTTTCGCCCAATCCAGCGCAAGAGCGCGCATATCACCGTTGTGCTCAGAGATGTGAGCTATTCCGATGACGCATAAGAGGTAACCGATGGGACGTAAAGTTCACCCCTACGGCTTTCGGCTCGGCATTATCCGCGACTGGAAGAGCAGGTGGTATGCGCCAAAGCGGGAGTACACGCGCCTGCTGATGGAAGACCTGCAACTGCGCACGTATCTGCGCGAGAAGATGAACGCAGAGAACGCAGGCGTGTCTGATATTACGATTGAGCGCTTCCCTCCAAATCAGTTGCACGTTGTGGTGCACACGGCTCGGCCTGGCGTCGTGATCGGTCGCAAGGGCGCGGCAGTGAAGGAAATCCGCGAGACTATCGAGAAGATGACCGGCAAGCGGGTCAAGCTCGACATCGCCGAGATCGTCAAGCCCGACCTGGTGGCTCAGTTGGTGGCGGAGAACATCGCTCAACAAATCGAGCGGCGCATTCCGCACAACCGGGCCATGAAGCGCGCGATCCAGAACGCCATGCAGCGCGGGGCGCTGGGCATCCGGATCGAATGCGCTGGCCGGCTCAACGGCAGCGAGATGAAGCGCACCGATAAGATGATGGAGGGGCGCATCCCGCGCAGCACCCTGCGGGCTGATATTGACTTCGCCAAGGCCGAGGCCAGCACCACCTACGGGAAGATAGGCGTGAAGGTATGGATTTATAAGGGCGACGTGCTGCGTGACATGCCTCAGGAAGAGGTCACGCGACCGTCGCGCACACAGCAGGCTGGGCCGCGCGAGCGGCGCGAACGACGCGGCGGGCGCGGCAGTCGGCGCGCCGACACCGAGCGCGCTGCCCCTGCCGCCGGCGGCGAAGCAGCGAGCTAACCCCATTCCTGCGATGAATACAACGAGGTAGAGCGCCATGTTGATGCCTAAAAGGGTGAAATACCGCAAGCAAATGCGCGGGCGAATGAAAGGACAAGCCAGTCGAGGCGTGACCATTAACGCTGGCGAGTTCGGCCTACAAGCCTTGGAGCCGGCGTGGGTCACCGCTCGGCAGATCGAAGCCGTGCGCCGTGTGCTCGTCCGCGAGATGAAGCGCCGCGGCAAGGTTTGGATCCGCATCTTCCCCGATAAGCCGGTGACGGCCAAGCCGGCTGAGACGCGCATGGGCAAGGGCAAGGGCGCGGTTGATCACTGGGTTGCGGTGGTCAGGCCCGGCCGCATCATGTTCGAGGTGGCCGGCGTGCCCGAGAACATCGCCCGCGCTGCGCTGGCACAGGCAGCTTACAAACTGCCCATGCGCACCCAGATCGTGGCCGAATCGCAGACGGAAGGATGAACACCATGCGAGCGCGCGAACTGATCACCCTGCCCACGGCCGACCTGCAAGCGAAGCTGGACGACGCTTATCGCGAGCTGTTCAACCTGCGCTTTCAGAAGGCACAGGGCAACCTGGCAGATGTCAACAGCATCAAGCGCGTGCGACACAACATCGCGCGCATTAAGACCGTGCTGCGCCAGCGCGAGCTGGCCGCACAGATCGCCGCTCAGCGAGAGAGCGAAGTGAGGGAGCAATGGCCGAAGAACGACGCCGACGCTTGATCGGCACCGTGGTGAGCGACAAAATGCAAAAGACCATCGTGGTGCGCGTGGAGCGCACGCTGCGCCACCCCATCTATAAGAAGGTGCTGACGCGCAGCAAGAAGTACAAGGCTCACGATGAGAACGAATTGGCCCACGAGGGCGACCTCGTTCAGATCGTGGAGCATCGCCCGATCAGCAAAACCAAGCGTTGGATGCTGGAGCAGATCATTCAGCGCAAGGAGGGCTGACCATGATTCAGCAAGAAACGCGATTGCAAGTTGCGGATAACACCGGTGCTAAGGAACTGCTGTGCATCCATATTCACGGCGGGCATCGCCGGCGCTATGGGCGCGTGGGCGACATCATCACCGCGACTGTGAAATCGGCCAGCCCAACTGCCGATGTCAAGAAGAGCAGCGTGGTCAAAGCCGTGATCGTGCGGGTGGCCAAGGAATACCGCCGCCCAGACGGTTCCTATATTCGTTTCGACGACAACGCTGCGGTGATCTTGAGCGATGACGAGGTGAATCCGCGCGGTACGCGCATCTTCGGCCCGGTGGCACGCGAGCTGCGTGACAAGGGCTTTATGAAGATCATCTCGCTGGCCCCGGAGGTGCTATAGCTATTATGAAGAGGTGGCTGTCTGGACCAGCCAGCAGCTCGATAGGAGAAAGCGATGAAGATCAAGAAGGGCGATACGGTGCTCGTGATAACCGGCGATTACAAAGGCAAGCGCGGTGAGGTCGTGCGCGCGCTCCCCAAAGAGCAAAAGGTCGTCGTCAAAGGCGTAAACATCGTTAAGAAGCACGCCAAGCCGCGCCGCGCTGGCCGCCGCGTGGCGCAGGCCGGCATCATCGAGATGGAAATGCCGATCCACGTCTCTAACGTCAAGCTGATCGCGCCGAGCGGCAATCCTACGCGCGTGAATTATCGTCTCGTAGATGGGGTGAAGAAGCGCTACTCCAACAAGTTGGACGAGGTGTTGGACTGAGATGGCTGACCTGGGCAAGCAATATCTCGAAGAGATTCGCCCTGCCTTGATGAAGGAGTTCGGCTACAAGAACATCATGCAGGTGCCGAAGATCGAGAAAATCGTCGTCAACGTTGGGGTAGGGCGCGAGTCGGCGGATAACCCAAAGGTCGTTGATGCTGCCGTCAGCGACGTGATGATGATCACCGGCCAAAAGCCGGTCGTCACGCGGGCGCGCAAGTCCATCGCCGGCTTCAAACTGCGCGAAGGCCGACCGATCGGCGTCAAGGTCACGCTGCGTGGCAAGCGCATGTACGACTTTCTCTACCGCTTGATCCATCTGGCCTTGCCGCGCGTGCGCGACTTTCGCGGCGTGTCGCCGGATGCCTTTGATGGCCGCGGGAACTACACCTTGGGCTTGCGCGAGCAGATCATCTTTCCGGAGATCGAGTATGACAAGATTGACAAAGTGCGCGGCTTGGAGATCACCATCGTCACCACGGCGCGCACCGACGAGGAAAGCCGATCGCTGCTGCGGGCCTTTGGCATGCCGTTCAGCAAGCCAGGGGCGAAGCGGTGATCTCGCCTTGAGGAGGGATGATTGATGGCAAAGATGCCGAGAGTCGCAATGATGTATCGGGAGAAGCGCCGAAAGTATAAGGTGCGCGTGCGCAATCGCTGTGCGGTGAGTGGCCGCGCGCGCGGTTACATGCGCAAGTTCGGCGTGTCGCGCATTGTGTTTCGCGAAATGGCCCTGCGCGGCGAGATCCCCGGCGTGCGCAAAGCATCGTGGTAGCTCGAAGGAGAAGCTATGTCGAACGATACTTTGGGTGATATGCTCACGCGCATCCGCAACGCGGCTGCGGTTGGCCGCAGCTCCGTAGCGGTGAAGGCATCGAACCTGAACGTGCGCGTGGCCGAGATTTTGAAAGAGGAAGGCTATCTGGACGCCTATGAAGTGGTCGAGGTAGACGGCAAGCGCATGTTGAACTTGACCATCCGCTACAGCGGCGAGCGACGATTTCGCAAGCCGGTGATCGGCGGCCTCGAGCGCGTGAGTCGTCCAGGCAAGCGCATTTACGTGCGCAAGAGTGAGATTCCGCACGTGCTCAGCGGGATCGGCGTCGCTATCCTCTCGACGCCGAAAGGCGTGATCACCGGCAAGCAGGCGCGCCGGCTGGGCGTGGGCGGCGAAGTGTTGTGCTACGTTTACTGATTAAGCCATGTCGCGCATAGGAAAGAAACCCATCCCACTGCCTGCGGGCGTTGACGTTATGACCAACAACAGCATGGTCATCGTCAAGGGGCCAAAAGGCGAGCTGAAGCGCCCCATCCCGCCGTATATTCACGTGGCGAAGGAAGGCGCACAATTGCTCGTGCGATGCGAAAGTAGCGAGGATGAGGCGCGCGCGATGCATGGCCTGATGCGTGCGCTGATCGCAAATATGGTCACCGGCGTCTCCAGCGGGTATTCCAAAGTCCTGGAGATAGGCGCCGAGAGCGTCGGATATCGCGCCGAGATGAGCGGGAATAAGCTGATGCTCTACCTCGGTTACTCGCATCCCATCGAGTTTCCGCCCCCGCCAGGGATCACCTTCGCCACCGATGCCAAGACCCGCACCATCACCGTCAGCGGTATTGACAAAGAACTGGTTGGCGAGGTGGCGGCCCAGGTGCGCAAGTTGCGCCCGCCCGAACCCTATAAAGGCAAAGGCATTCGCTATCAGGGAGAGGTGATCCGCCGCAAGGCCGGCAAAGCCGGCAAGACCGGCAAAGGCAAGTAAATCGCCGCCGGCAGGCATCCGTGGGCCAGACCCAGGTGATGAGCGACTGCCGGCACGGAGTATCTGGATAGCCATGACACTGGACCGAAAAGAAGCGAGAGAACGACGCAGGCGACGGGTGCGCGCCAAAATCTACGGCACAGCCGCCCGCCCGCGGCTCAATGTCTTTCGCAGCCTCAACCATATTTACGCACAGTTGATTGATGACGAAGCGGGCCACACGCTGGTGGCTGCCTCCACAATGGAGAAAGCTGTTCGGGCGCAGGCGGGCTTGAAGAAGACCGAGGAAGCTGCCTTGGTGGGCAAGCTCATCGCGCAGCGCGCCCTGGAGCGGCAGATCAAGCGCGCAGTCTTCGACCGCGCCGGTTATCGCTATCACGGGCGTGTGAAAGCAGTCGCCGATGGCGCCCGAGAGGGTGGTTTAGAGTTTTAACTGAGCTATGGCAAACCAGAATCAGCAGCAGCGACGTGAACGCGAATCCAGGCGAGCTGCATCGTCTCGCCCGGACGGTGAGGGCGTGGAGCTTGACACGCGCGTGATAGATGTTGCGCGCGTGGCTAAGGTGATCCAGGGTGGCCGGCGCTTTGCCTTTCGCGCGCTGATCGTGGTGGGCGACCACAACGGGCGCGTCGGCCTGGGCATCGGCAAGGCGCGCACCGTGCAGGATGCTATACGCAAGGCAACCGAACGGGCGCGGGCCAAGATGCAGCGCATCGAAATCATTGACTCGACCATCCCGCACCAGGTCATCCAGAAGTATGGCGCGGCCAAGGTCATGCTCAAGCCGGCGTCGCCAGGCACGGGAGTGATTGCGGGCGGCGGCGTGCGCGCCGTGTTGGAGGTGGCCGGCATTAAAGACGTGCTGACCAAGTCGCTCGGCTCGCAGAGCAAGATCAACAATACTTACGCGACCTTCGTGGGCCTGCTCTCGCTCAAGAACATCCGCGAAGAAGCAAAGCGCAGGGGCAAGGACATCGCCGATGTCTCCCCTTTCTGGAGTCGCAACCATGACAAGCCAGCATGATCAAAATGAGGCGCAACCCAAGCGCATCACTGTGAAATGGGTGAAGAGCGCGATCGGTTATAGCCAGCGCCAAAAGCGCACCTTGCGTGCGCTCGGCTTCAGCCGTTTGGGTCAAGAGGTTCATCACGCTGACACGCCGCAAATTCGCGGCATGCTCAACGCCGTAAAGCATCTGGTGGAAGTCCGATGAAGCTACACGAGATCAAACCCGCTCCTGGCTCGCGGAAGCGCAAAAAGCGCAAGGGGATCGGCATCGCTGCCGGTCAGGGCAAGACGGCCGGGCGCGGCCAGAAAGGCCAAGCCGCGCGTAGCGGTGGGGTGAAAGGCCCCTACTTTGAAGGCGGGCAGTTCCCGATGGTTCGCAAGCTGCCCTTCATGCGCGGCATCGGCTTCAACAATCCTTACCGAATTGTCTATCGCCCGATCAACGTCGGTACCCTGGCCAAGAAGTTTGCGCCGGGCAGCGAAGTCAATCCGCAGGCGCTGATAGAGGCCGGCTTGGCCAGGCGCAGCGATAAATACATCGCTATCCTCGGCGTCGGTGAGCTGAACGTGCCGCTGAAGGTCGTTGCTCATAAGTTCTCCGAGTCCGCGCAACAGAAGATCGAGCAGGCCGGCGGCACTGTGGTCAAGTTAGAGGTCAAACGCGGCGGTTATCGCACCCGCTGATTCAGGCAACTTTAGATGCTACAGGTATTACGCAACGCCATTGCGCTGCCAGAGATCAGAAACAGGATCCTTTTTACCCTGTTCATCCTGGTGATCTATCGCTTGGTTTCGCACGTGCCGGTGCCCGGCGTGAACCCAGAGGTGCTACAGCAGATTCGCACCGCTGTGGAGCAGGGCCAGGCCGGCGGTTTGGGCAGCATCGTCGGCCTGCTTAGCTTGCTGTCGGGCGGGGCGGTCTTCAACTTCTCCGTCCTGGCGATGGGGGTCTATCCTTACGTGACGGCTTCCCTTATCCTGCAGTTGCTGATTCCCGTGATCCCGCGCCTGGAGGAGCTGGCGAAGGAGGGCGACCAGGGGCGGCGAAAGATCAACCGCTTGACCTACTACTTGACGGTGCCGATGGCGGCCCTGAACGCGATTGGCCAGGTCAACATCTTTGAAAGCATCGGCGCGCAGGTGACCGGCGGCGAGCGCGTGCTGCCGCAGTGGGGGTTGGACCGGCCTGAGTTCATCCTGCCGACCCTCGTCACCATTGTGACGATGACCGCGGGGACGATGTTCGCGGTCTGGCTGGGCGAGCTGATCACCGAGCAGGGCATCGGCCAGGGTTTGTCCCTGATCATCTTTGGCGGGATTGTGGCCCGTGTGCCGAGCAATGTGGCCCAGATCGCCGCTACCAACACGGCTGTGGCCACCCTGCTGGCCTTTGTCGTCATCACCGTCGTCATGGTGTTGGGCATCGTGTACATACAGGAGGGCGAGCGGCGCATCCCCGTGCAATACGGGCGGCGCGTGCGCGGCCGGCGCGTTGTGGGCGGCACAGGCACGCACATCCCCTTGAAGGTCAACACGGCCGGCATGATCCCGTTGATCTTCGCCCAGGCCATGCTGGTCTTCCCGGCCATCATCGCGGGCTTCTTCGTCAACAGCAGCGATGCCGGCGTGCAGCGCTTCGCCCAAGACGTCGTCAGCTTGTTCAGCGCCGGCCAGACCACCACGGATGCGCTTTCCTGGACGCTGGTCTTCTATACGGTGATGTACTTCCTGCTGGTCATCGGCTTCACTTACTTCTACACAGACGTGATGATGCAGCAACAGAATCTGGCCGAGAATCTCCAGAAGCAAGGTGGCTTCATCCCTGGCATCCGTCCCGGCAAGACGACGGACGTGTTCATCACCAGGGTGACGCGCCGGCTGACGTTGGTGGGGGCGCTCTTCCTGGGCTTTTTGGCCATCCTGCCGTATTTGCTCAACTTCCTCTCGCATGTGCCCGGTTTCATCTTCCTGCGACCCGTGGGCAACAACAACCTGTTGCTCTCTGGGGCTGGGCTGCTGATCGTGGTTGGCGTGGTGTTGGACACAATGCGGCAGCTCGAGGCACAGTTCCTGATGCGCAACTACGAAGGATTTATCAAGTAACGCGGCTGCCTGAGCGCCTCGAGGCTGCATGAAGATGAAGACGTTGGGGATTGTGCTGCTCGGCGCGCCCGGCGCCGGCAAAGGTACGCAGGCTGTGCTGCTCTCCAAAGACTTAGGCATCCCGCACATCTCTAGCGGTGACCTCTTTCGCGAGCACGTCAAGAACCAGACGGAGCTGGGCAAACTGGCGCAAGCGTATCTCGACCGCGGCGAGCTGGTTCCGGATGAGATCACCATTGCTATGGTGCGCGAGCGGCTCAGCCGGCCAGATACCGCGCGCGGTTTCATTCTGGATGGCTTCCCGCGCACTGTCGCACAGGCCGATGCCCTAGAACGACTGCTTGGCGAGCTGGGCAAGTGCATCACGCTCGTGCCTTACATCCGCGTTCGTGAGCACATGCTTATGGAGCGTCTGTCGCATCGCTGGACGTGTCGCGACTGTGGCGCGGTGTTTAGCTATGAATCCTTGCCACCGCGCGAGGGGTGCAAGAAAGAGGTCTGCACCGGTGAGCTTTACAAGCGCTCCGACGATAACCCGGAGACGCAGGCGCGCCGCATCCGCGTCTATCAGGAGCAGACCGCGCCGTTGGTGGACTACTACAGGGCCAAAGGTCTGCTGCGCGAGGTCAACGGCGAGCACACCATCCCTTACGTCAATCATCTGCTCCGTCAATTGATTCAAACCAGTCACTGGTGCGACTAGGTGGGCGACACGGCATGGTAGTGCTGAAGACGGCTCAGGAGATTGCACTCATGAGACAGGCTGGCCGCGTGGTGGCGATCGTGCTGGCTGAGTTAAAGGCGCGCGTCGCGCCTGGCGTCAGCCTGATGGCGCTTGACGAATTGGCAGAGAAGCTCATCCTTCAACATGGCGCGCTGCCTTCCTTCAAGAACTATCAGCCAAAAGGCGCACCCTATCCGTTTCCAGCTTCCATCTGCGCCTCGGTGAACGAGGAAGTCGTGCACGGCATTCCCGGCCCGCGCAAGCTTAAAGAAGGGGAGATCGTTAAGCTCGACGTCGGCGTGCATTACAAAGGCTATCATGCCGATTCCGCCATCACCGTGGGCGTGGGGAATATCTCGCCGCGCGCGCAGCGGCTGATAGAAACCACTCAGGAATGCCTGGCCGCGGCGATCGCGGCAGCACGCAAGGGCAATCGCTTTGGCGATATTGGCGCGGCCATCCAGCGCGTGGCTGAATCCAAAGGCTATTCAGTCGTTCATCAATATACAAGCCATGGCGTTGGCCGCGAGCTGCACGAAGGGTTCGGCTTACCAAACACAGGGCAGGCCGAGCGGGGCATGTTGCTGCGCCCAGGACTGACCATCGCGCTTGAGCCGATGATCAACGAAGGGCGGGCGGAGACAAAGGTAAAAAAAGACGGCTGGACAGTTGTAACGATTGATGGTAAACTATCAGCCCAATTTGAGCATACCATCGCCATCACCGACGGTGAGGCGGAAATTCTAACCAAGCTCGACTAGTTTGATCCGGTTGAGCGCAATCCGGCTCGCGCGCGGAGCGCGGGTCGGATTTTGTGCGCATGTCGAACAGTCAATGCAGAAAAGTAAAACGAGGTAAGCTATGAAGGTGTCCGCATCGGTTAAGCGCCGCTGCCCGAAGTGCAAGATCATCAGGCGGCATGGGCGCGTGTACGTTATTTGTGAAAACCCAAAGCACAAGCAGAGGCAAGGCTAGGAGAGGAGCATGACCAGAATAGCCGGAGTGGACCTGCCGCGTAACAAGCGCGTTGACATCGGCCTGACATACATCTACGGTATTGGGCGGACGCTGGCCAAGCAGATCCTGGCGCGCACCAATATTGACCCAGCGACGCGCATCAAAGATTTGACAGAATCGCAGGCGGCTCTCTTGCGCGAGATCGTCGAGAAAGAGTACAAGGTTGAAGGCGACCTGCGCCGCGAGGTGCAGTTGAACATCAAGCGCCTGATCGAGATCGGCGCGTATCGCGGGCTGCGCCACAAGCGCAACCTGCCGGTGCGCGGTCAGCGCACGCGCACCAATGCGCGCACGCGCAAGGGCGTGAGGAAGACGGTCGCCGGTCGCGGTCGCCGGCGCGGCGCAAAGAAGAAGTAGTCCTTCGCCGGTGCTTGTCTTCTTTCTCGAATTCTTGTTCTCTGACGAGGTTTAAGACGATATGGGTAAAGCAGGCACGACCCGCGGCGGACGCCGACAGACGAATCCGCGCCGCGCGCGCAAAAACGTGGCCCAGGGCGTGGTGCACATTCACGCCATGTTCAACAATACCATCATCACCATCACCGACAAAGCTGGGAACACGATTTGCTGGAGCAGCGCCGGCGCTTCCGGGTTTCGGGGCAACCGAAAGAGCACGCCCTTCGCAGCGCGCATCGCCGCCCAAAACGCCTACCGCGCTGCGGTGGAGAACGGCATGCAAGAGGTAGACGTCTATGTGAAAGGCCCAGGGCCTGGGCGTGAATCGGCTGTGCGCGCCCTGCAAGGCTCCGGGTTGCGCGTCCGGTCAATCGCCGACGTCACCCCCGTGCCGCACAACGGTTGCCGGCCAAAGAAGCGCCGCCGCATCTAATCCGCTCGGTATCCAAGGCCGCGCTGATTTGGAGGAAGACGGCCCGTCGTAAACAAATCAGCCGGCGCTAAGAGGACAAACGATGGCTCGACACATTGAACCGGTTTGCAGACTCTGTCGTAGAGAGGGCGAGAAACTCTTTCTGAAAGGCGCACGCTGCCTTACGCCCAAGTGCGCCCTGGAACGGCGCGGCACGCTCCCCGGCCAACATGGCCCAAGCATGCGTGACCGCCGGCCCAAAGCAAGCGATTACTCGTTGCAGTTGCGCGAGAAACAGAAGATGCGCCGCATTTACGGCGTCTTGGAAACCCAGTTCCGGCGCTACTTCCGCGAGGCATTGAAACGGCGCGGCGTGACCGGCGCTGAGTTGCTCATCCTTCTGGAGCGGCGGCTAGACAACGTTGTCTATAGGCTGGGCTTTGCCCCATCGCGGGCTGCCGCGCGTCAGCTCATCAGCCACGCGCACATGACCGTCAACGATCACCCGATCGACACCCCGTCCTATCTGGTGAAACCCGGTGACAAGATATCGGTGCGCGAAGTCAGCCGCAAGCTGAAGTACTTTAAAGAGCTGGCCGCTGACAAGGAAGATGTCGTTACGCCGAACTGGCTGACCGCCGATCGATCGACGCTCACAGGCTTTGTGAATGCCCTGCCAAAGCGAGAAGATATAGACGTGCGGTTGAACGAACAACTCGTCGTCGAGTATTACTCTCGATAGCCGTTGACATATCGTACATCCCATCAAGAGAACACAGCATGCCATCCGCACTTGTCCTTCCAAAAATTGAAGGCGATGCCTTGACCCGTGACTACGGCCGCTTCATCATCGGCGCGATGGAGCCTGGCTTTGGCGTCACGTTAGGCAACGCGCTGCGCCGCGTGCTACTGAGTTCGCTGCCCGGCGCGGCGATCACCTCTATGCGCATCACGGATGTCTATCATGAGTTCTCCGACATCCCCAACGTGCGCGAAGACGTCACCCAGTTGATGCTCAACGTCAAACAGATACGTCTGCGCATGCGAGGCGAGGGTCCGCTGCGGATGCGACTGGAGGTGCGGGGCGAGGGCGTGGTTACCGCTGGCGACATCCAAGCGCCGCCTGAGATCGAGATCGTCAACCCCGATCTCTATTTGCTGACCACCGACTCGAACAAGGCGCGCCTGGACATTGAGTTTCAGGTCGAGGCTGGGCGGGGCTACTCGCCGGCTGAGCAGCGCGACCGCCTACCGATCGGCGAATTGCCTGTGGATGCCCTGTATAGCCCTGTCCGTCGCGTCAGCTTCACAGTTGAGCCGGCGCGCATCGGCAACATCACCAATTACGACCGGCTCATCATGGAGATATGGACGGATGGCACGATCCGCCCGCAGGAAGCCCTGGCGCAGGCTGCCCACATTCTGGTTGAGCATTTGAACCTGATCGGCAGCATTAGCATCGAGGAGCCGCTGCCTGAGATCGGCACGATCGGCATCAGGAAGGGCCTGCCCAGCGAGTGGCAAAGCAAACCGATTGAGGATCTCGATCTGAGTGTGCGCGTCTATAACGCGCTTAAGCGCACCGGCATCAGCACCGTTGGGGAGCTGCTCGAGATGATGGAGAGGAGCGGTGGGGACCTGACGAATCTGCGCAACTTCGGCGAGAAGTCCATGACCGAACTCCGAGAGAAGCTGCGCGCCCGCGGCTTGCTGCCCCAAGAAGAGGCAAACGAGGTGTGATCTTATGAGGCATAGAGTATCTGGTTATAAGCTCGGTCGCTCGTCTGCCCATCGCACGGCGCTGCGCCGCACGCTGGTCACGAATCTGATCGAGCATGGCCGCATTCAGACGACCGAGGCGAAGTGCAAGGCCATTCGCGACCAGGCTGAGAAGCTGATCACCATCGCCAAGGCCGGCCTGGCGACCGAGGACAAGGCGAAACAGGTTTATGCCCGACGGTTGGTTGCCGCGCGCGTGAACGGCGGCCCAACCACCGTGCGCAAGGTGTTCGAGGTGATTGCCCCGCGCTACCTAGAGCGCAAGGGTGGCTATACGCGCATCACCAAGCTCGGGCCGCGCAAAGGCGATAACGCACCAATGGCGATTATCGAGTGGGTCTGAAGATTCGCGCACAGGTTGCCTACGATGGGACAGACTTCGTCGGCTTTCAGCGCCAGCCCAATGGCCACGGCAGAACCGTTCAGGGAGAGCTGGAAGCAGCGCTCGCCGAGGTTTGCGGCGTTCGCTGCGCGGTCGTTGGCGCCGGGCGCACCGATGCCGGCGTGCATGCCACCGGCCAGGTCGTGGCTTTTGAAGTTGACTGGCGGCATTCGCTGGATGCGCTTCAGCGGGCGTTAAACGCTGCCCTGCCGGACGATGTGGCGATAAATGCCTTGGCTGTGTGTGAGCGTGATTTTCACCCGCGCTACAGCGCGAAGAGTCGGACGTATGAGTACACGGCCTACGTCAGCGCGGTGCGCCGGCCAATGCTGCGCCGTTTCGCCTGGCAGCTCGAGCGCGCGCCAGATCTGCAAGCGATGAACGAGGCAGCGCACATGCTCGTTGGCGTGCATGACTTCGCGGCCTTTGGCAGCCCGCCGTCCGGCCGGCCGGAGGAGAGCACGGTGCGCGAGGTGTTCCGGGCCGGCTGGCAGGACTTGGGTGACTGCTTGCGCTTTACCATAGAGGCGAACGCCTTCTTGTTTCGCATGGTGCGGCGGATCGTCATGGCGTTGGTGCGCGTTGGGTGGCATGAATACGCGCCAGAGGAGATCGGCCACATCCTCGAGCGCAAAGATGCGCAGCGCGTGAAGGGGTTGGCCCCCGCCTGTGGCCTGTGTTTGGTAGAAGTAAAGTATTAAGGTTGAACCATGAAGAAGATCAGAACATACATGGCGACGCCACAAGAAGCCATCAACAGCCGACGATGGTATGTGGTGGATGCCAGCGGAGTGACGCTTGGCCGGCTGGCCAGTCAGGTTGCCCGAATCATCGTGGGCAAGCACAAGCCCATCTACTCTCCACACGTGGATTGCGGCGACTTCGTGATAGTAGTGAACGCGCAGAAGATTCGGGTCACCGGCGATAAGATGACGGAGAAGAAGTACCAGCGGCATTCAACCTACCCAGGCGGCTTCAAGGAAGAGAACTTGCGTGACCTTCTGGCGCGCCGGCCTGAGCGCGTGATCCGCTTGGCGGTCTGGGGCATGCTCCCGCATAGCCGGCTGGGCCGCAAGATGATTAAAAAACTCAAGGTCTACGGTGGCCCTGAGCATGAGCACGCGGCGCAGAAGCCCCAGCCGTTGGAAATTCGCGATTGAACTTCACTTGTCTTCAATTTGAGAGGACAAAACGATGACAGAGACACAGCAATACTTTGAGGGCGTCGGGCGTCGCAAAGAGGCGACCGCGCGCGCCAGGCTATACGTCCAAGGCAGCGGCCGCGTGCTGGTGAACGACAAGCCGGTGGACGAATACTTTGGCCGTGAGATTGACCGAATCGCTGTTTACGCACCGCTCAAGCTCACCGGCATGGAGTCTCGCTTCAATGTGAGCATCAAGGTAAACGGTGGCGGGGTGACCGGACAGGCTATCGCCGCCCGCATGGCCATCGCACGCGCCTTGTTGGAAGCCGATCCGGAGTTTCGCCTGACGTTGAAGACAGCCGGCTACCTCTCGCGCGATGCGCGTGAGAAAGAGCGCAAGAAGCCCGGCTTGAAGCGCGCGCGCAAGCGCCCAACCTATACCAAGCGCTAAACGGGAGCTGATCAAGCCATGAACCTCGTCGAGTCTCTGGAGAAGAGCCTACAGCCCAATCCCAACATCCCGCCCCTGCAGCCCGGCGACCAAGTGCGTGTGCATCAAAAGATCATCGAGGGTGATCGCGAGCGCATCCAGGTCTTTCAGGGCACTGTGATTCGCCTGCGCAAGGGTGGGGCAAACGCGAGCTTCACCGTGCGCCGGATCGCCAGCAACAACATCGGCGTCGAACGCACGTACTTGCTTCACTCGCCGCGCATTGAGAAGGTAGAGGTGCTTCGCCACTCCAAGGTGCGCCGTGCACAGCTCTACTACTTCCGTAACTTGCGCGGTAAGTCGGCCCGCTTGCGCGAGCGCTTGCCGACCAACAAGACCAAAGCTGCCAAAGCAGCCGATGCTCCGGCTGAAACAGCGCCCGCAGAATCCTAAGTGCGTGTCGGCGCAATGACCAGCCCGCGCGTCCTTATCCCTCTGCCCATCCAAGATAGCGAGCGGCACCGCTTCTCGCTGGGCAAGAACTACGTCAACAACCTGATCGCGGCGGGCGGCATGCCCATCCTCCTGCCGACCACGGCGAATGCGCTTGCCGACTGGCGAGCGTTGTATACATACGCGGACGGCGTGATGCTCACCGGCGGCGGCGACGTGGATCCGTCCCTCTTCGGCGAAACGGCCCATCCAACCACGTATGGCATTGACCGACAGCGCGACGAGATGGAGATCGCGCTGGCGCGCTGGGCCTTGCAAGATGATAAGCCGCTGTTTGCCATCTGCCGCGGGATTCAGGTCATGAACGTAGCGCTTGGCGGCTCGCTCGTTCAAGACCTGCCCACCCAGTGGGCCGGCGCGCTTCCCCACAGCGGCAACCAGCACGGCCTGGCGAGGCACGAGGCTGCCCACAGCGTCTCCATTGAACCGGGAACGCGCTTGGCGCACCTACTGGGTGCTGAGCACGCGCAGGTGAACAGCTTTCACCATCAAGCGATCAACCGGCTGGCCGAAGGGTTGCGCGTCGTCGCGCGCGCCACCGATGGCGTCATCGAGGCTGTGGAGTTCCCCAATAAGCGCTACTACCTCGGCGTTCAGTGGCACCCAGAAGACATGGCTCCGGAGCGCGCAGACATGATGCGCTTGTTCAGTGCATTCGTCGCTGCCTGCCGCGCCTAGGACCTGTTGTTCCGCCTCCCCCTGTCATCCTGACCTCCGCCCTACTGTCATGCTGAGCGGAGCTAAGCAGCCGCATTCAACAAGGCTGTGCCGGCCTGCAACGGCGCGAGTTTAGACCCTTCGCTCCGCTCAGGGTGACAGGGTGAGGCAGGGCGTTGGTGACTCCGCAGCGCTTTTGGGCGAGCCGCATAGCGCGTGATGAATGCACCAGGTGCATCCCGGCGTGCGATCATGGGGGCTAGTTGTGCCGGCCCAGCGTCGGCAGGCCGCGCTGATACACCCACCACTCGATCACCAGCAGCGCCAGCGCCAGCGCGGCCAGGATGTGCCAGAACTCGCGTTGTGCGACTTGCGCCTCGGTCGCTGACGCTGGGCTGGATTGGCCCACGGTGAGGTTGGGGTTGGGCGCGATGCGCGATTCGGCGACGTTGAAGAAGTTTACCGCGAAGGCGCCCTGCACCTGGCCGGCTTCAAAAGCATATACGCCTGGCTGCTCGGTCTGCGCAAACCCCTGCGTGCCGAGGGTGGCGGTTTCGCCAGAGGGCAAGGTCACCTGCGTCCCCGCCGGCAGCGCCACGACCTCGCCCGGCTGGACGCTCAGCGGGATGTCCAGGCCCTGAGGAGGCGCTAACCAGGCGACGCTGTTGGCGATCAAGATGGGGAAGGCGATCTGGAGCGGCAGGTCGCTGCGCCGCAGGTCGAAGGCCAGCGCCACCACCCGCCCAAGCGCGCCGTCGGGGCTTTCGCCGGCCAGCACCAACGGCCCGCCCTGTCCCTCGACCACCGGCCGCAGCCAGTCCGGTGCGGCCAGCCGATAGGCGTCGAGCACGCTCACCATTCGCCAATCCAGGTCGCGCGCGATCGGGTGCGGCGCAGTGCGCACGTAGGCCGTGTCGCTAAAGACCGCAGTGGGGGTAAAGACTCCCTGCGCGCCGATCAGCAGCGCGTTTGCCCCCGCCGGCAGCGTTGCGCTTACGCCGTCCAGCACGTAGAGGTCATAGCCCCCGATTTCGGGCGGCGCAGCGGCGGCGCGAGTTGTGCGTAGACCGGGTAATGCCGCCAGCGCTTGCTCCAGAAACAGGTTGCCAGGCGTGACCAGCAGCGCGCGTCGGGCGACGTTCGCTGCGTTGATCGCATAGGCGATGTCATCGGCTGCCAGCAGGTTGTAGCGCGCTTTCTCTATCCCAGCCTGGACCCAGCGCGCGTCCGGCGGGATGTCTCTGATCGTCCATTCGACGGCGCTGCCCGCCGGCACGTCTATCGTCCGCGCGTCAATCAGCGCCTCCTCCGCGCGCACGGCGACCAGGGCCTGTTCATCGCGCAGGCCGTGGTTCGTCACGCGCACCAGGGCAGCCAAGCCATCGCGCGCGCGGCGCAGCGCCAGGGTCGAGAGAGCCAGGTTGTCGCCGCTTTCACCGACGGGGATAAAGCGCGCCGCGCCGGGGAGCAGGGCCAGGTCATCGGCGTTTGCCCCGTCGCTGAAGATGAACGTGGTGCTCTCCTCATCGCCGGCGCCGAGCGCAGCCGCCAGCGCGACCGCTGCGCCCCAGTTTGCTGCGCTCAAGGTCGGGCGCAGGGCGTCGAGCGCAGCGCGGAGCTGAACCTTGTCATTGCTCAGCGCGCTCAGGGCGCGGGGGGTTCCATCTACTGCGATCAGCGTCATGCGGTCTTCGCTCCCCAGCGTCTCGATCAGGGCGCGCACCTGGGCGCGAGCGGCCTCGAAGCGAGAGGGGCGGACGTCGGTCGCCTGCATCGAGGCCGAGGCATCAAGCAGGACGACGACCTGCCGGCTTGGTCCGCCCGGCGCCTGGAGGTATGGGCGCGCCAAGGCGAAGACCAGAAAGGCCAGCGTGGCCAACTGCAAGAGCAACAGCACGTTGCGCCGCAGCCGCTGCCAAAGCGTGTTCGCCTCGCGGTCCAAGATCGCCCGCCGCCAGAGCAACGTGCTGCTGACCGGCTGCGCCCGCCGGCGGAGGCGCAGCAAATAGAGAAGCACAATCGGGATGGCCAGCAGCGCAAACCAGAAGGCGAGCGGGTTGAGCACGTCCATTTGTCGTTAGCTTAGCCAGCCCTCGCGCCGCAGGTCTCGCAGCAGGATCGCCTCCAGCGGCTGGCTGGTGTTGACCGATATGTAGCGCCCGCCAAAGCGCCGGACTTCCGTGGCGATCTGCGCCTGCCAGGCTGAAAGCTGCCGGTGATAGGCGGCCAGCACGCCGGCGTCCAAGCTGACGTCCTGCGCGCCGTTCGTCTCCACGTCCACGAGTTGGAGGTCGCCGCTCAGCGCCGGCGTCAGTTCGTCCGGGCAGAGGGTGTGGAGCAGGTTCACCGCCAGCCCTTTGCCGGCCAGCGCGCCGATCCCTTCAATGGCCCCGTCCTCGTCCAACATGTCGCTGATCAGGATGGCCAGCCCGGGGCGGACGTCGCGCGCGCAGCGCTTGAGCCAGGCATTGAGCGCGAGGCGCTGGCCGGCGCGCGCGCGGTGGCGCGACTCGACCGAGATGCGCTCGATGAAGGCGATCAGCAGCGCCGCCGAGGCGACGCCGCGCCGTGGGCCGAAGCGCTGGCCGCCGGCGGTCTCCACGGCCACACGGTCGCCGGTCGCCAGCGCCACGTAGCCCAGCGCCGCGGCGAGCTGTGCGGCGCACAGCCACTTCTGGGCCAAGCCATCGCCCTCTTCGGCTTGCCAGAACATCGAGGGGCTGTCGTCCAGCAACAGATAGACGGTCAAGTCCTCTTCGTCCTCGAAGAGCCGAATGTACGGCCGCTCCAGGCGGGCGTAGATGTTCCAGTCCACCCGGCGGGGATCGTCGCCGGGCGTGTAGTTGCGGTAGTCGGCGAACTCAACTGAGCGCCCTCGGCGAGGGCTGCGCCGCTCGCCGGCATATAGGCCGGCCCGCCGGCGCGGGGTGTTCAGGCGCAACAGGCGCAGCGCATTTAGGAGGGACTCGGTGAGCACAGAGACATTCTAGCGCCGTTTGGGGCGCATTCACCAATCCGCGAATCAGGCGGCGGGGCGACTTACCAGCTTCTCTGCGTCCTCCGCGTCTCCGTGTGAGATTGAGCTTGCCCCAGCCATGAATGCGCCGCAGATTCCTCTGGTTGAGCATTAACCCCCGCT
>Ga0209691_1000750_pt1 | contig 21635 bp, 18 predicted proteins | sample YNPMSBMetaG_FD_187120 | JGI IMG/M metagenome (GOLD analysis project Ga0209691, IMG submission 187120) | Anoxygenic and chlorotrophic microbial mat microbial communities from Yellowstone National Park, USA - YNP MS-B MetaG (SPAdes) (version 2) ... | reverse complement strand
GAGGAGTTAACTTCTATTTTATCTTTATTGTTAGAAAATAAAATTTCTGAAATTTTAAAACTTCTTTTGTCAAAAGAAAAGGTTGATATTCCAAAACAACTAAAAGATGTTTTTGAAATTCAAGATGTTAAATCAAATATCTCCTCATTTTTTGAGAATTTCCAAGTAGGAGATTTATTCATAGAAATCTGTGAGATGGAGAGAAATAGAAATATACTTGATAAAAAAGAATTTTATTTATATTTCTGTGATATTACTTTCAATAAAATAAAATATCCGATTTTCTATATTCCTTTTTCTGTCAGAAAACAAGCCGATTCATCGGATTCATTAACTATTGAGTTTGATTCCCGAGTTTATATCAATAAAAAAGCCCTCGAGTACATTACCCAAGAATACAATCAAGAAATGGGTAAAAGGGGAAATTTAAAAACCATTGGAGAAAGAATTATTTATCTCGCACAATACCGAAACGATTTCCGAGAATTGATAAACGAAATTTTAGGTGAGATTATTAATTTTTTTGAACTGGATAAAGGCATTGATTTAAGTAAACCAGAACTTCAGGTTGCCAAAAGTTTCTTGGTAAGATTATCAAATAATTGTTATATTGCCCTATTTGATAAATCAGACGAAGCATTAGTTAATGATTATGAGGAAATATTAAAATTACTTTCTTCCGAGAATAATACTTTAGCTGAGGCTTTCAATAAATTGATAGACGATTTTATTCATAAAAACCCACAACCGTTCAATCCGACAATCGAGGAAGAATGGGATAATACAATAATCAGCGACCGCCTTGTTTTCAGGAGCCCAATCCCCCTAAATAGCGAGCAACTCCAAATTTTATCAGCAGTAAGAAGTGAGGGGTGTAAATATATTACAGTTGAAGGTCCCCCGGGAACTGGAAAAAGTCATACAATTACTGCGATTGTTTTTGATTCAATAATCAGAAATCAATCCGTGCTTGTTCTTTCAGATAAAAAAGAGGCTCTTGATGTTGTTGAAGATAAAATTACTGAAACAATGAATAAGGTGCGTTTAGATAAAAATTTTCAAAACCCGATTTTAAGATTTGGTAAAACAGAAAATAATTATCAAAATATTTTAGCTGCCCCAGCACTAAAAAAAATCAAAGATCATCTTAGAGCCGTAAAAAAGAATTATGATGTTCTTGAGAGTAAAATTGAAAAGCTCGTAAACACCTTAAAAGAAGATTTAGAAGCCGAAATTTTAGCTTATAATAACATTAGGCTGGAGGAAATCCACGAACTCATCGGCCTCGAATCTTACTTTGATAAGAATGGGTTCCCATTTGATATCGACGAAGCCTTAAAAAATTCTGAATCTGCTGACGCATTAGAAAAACTGCGTTCTATTCTTTTGGATTTGGAAGCAAAAGTCAAAGATTTTAACTTTTTGCCCTTGTCAGAACCCTCTTCATTTTTCGTCAAAAGTGTCAGATCAGCAATATCTCTGCTGGAAAAATTTCTAATCGACTATGATGACTATTTCGGAATCGGTGATATTCAAGACAAAGTACTTCGTTTACACGAAACTGGAGCGGACTTGCCTTTGACTGAAGAGCAAAGATTTTCAAAAATTAAAAATTTAGAAAATGAACTTTCCACATACGAAGAAATTTATAAATTGTTTAACCTCGAAAGACCGAAGCAGTTCACAGATATTGATGATCTGCTAAAAGCCTTATCTTTTGTCAAACATTGCATAGATGACCTCAGCTCAACTTTCGGACCAAGATTGTCAGCGCTGTCAATACCAGCGAACTTTACCAATTCAAATTACAATCAGCTCAAGAGATTCATAACTCAGTATGAACAGATTAAAGAACAAAGCGCGGGACTCACCAGTTTTGTTAAAGGATTGTCACTTGACTTCAAGAAGATGTTTGGAAAGAAGATCCATTCATTAGATTACCCAGCACAGATTACCGACGATAACTACACCGAAATCAGTACCTTTATTAATAAATTCGTACAACTCAAAAAACCAATTATAGGTTATATGTTTAATCGGAAAAAGGTAAGGGATTTAGACATAAAGTTCCAAATTCTGTATAAATGCTTCGATGCTCCTATTCCATCAAAAAATATAAAAAGATTAGAGGATATAAATATTATCATACAGCAACTTGAAACTTACAGGAATCAGTTCCCTGATAATATTAAAGGCATCGATTTTCATCAAACCATGATCGAGATACTTAGAAATGAACGACTATCTGTTGAATTAGTGAAACTAGGAGAAGAATTGACTAACGGTGATACTCACGAATATAGTTACGAAAAAACTGATACAAAGATCATTAATTATCTTGCAAGTTTAAGAAATCAGATAATAGAACTTAATAGTGACTTCCGAAGAGTATTCAAAGTTGAGGAATCAATTGAACCTCAAAAACATTTAGAGAAAATTAAAGAGATTGACTTGATTATCACGCAAATTTCCGCTTACAAAAATGAACTTCCGTTGAACATTAGAGCGATAGATCTGATAGAGTCTATAACTACTCTTCTTAAAGATGACAAGCTTCAAGAAAAATTCAAAGCTGTACTTGACCTAGCAAATAGGTATAAATACGAAATCTCGCAAATTCAAAAAAACGGTTGGTATAAAACTTTCACTCCGAAAGATACAAATGAACTTATAAAACTTGAAATCGCGGCAAAAGCGTTATTGGCTTTCTTTCAATACAAATTAATTCGCAAGGCCTTTATTGATTCTTTTGCTTTAGATACGTCATCCGTCTCTCCCAAATATAAGGCGATCGGTAACCCTACTGACGTCATCAGCATTGATGATATAACACAGTTCCTGGATAAAGGCAAACTGTCTGCAGAAATAGAGCGGTTGAAGAAATACCTCGATTTTTTGGCACTCATGATGGATAATTTTGAAAATATAAACTATGTAGTTTCTCTGCTCAACCATTACCCTGCTATCGCAAAAAACAGATGAAAATAAACAACACAGACTTTAAAACATTTACTGACAATGAGATTCTGAAAATAGACGACTTTGAATACTCTAAGGTCATTAGATACTTAAGACTTTATCATAAAATTAAAAAGGACTTCGAATATTACTATGCTCATACGTCCAACTACCTCGAACTAAAGACAAGCATCGAGGATTTGGTAACTACACAAATGACTTTCCTACTTGATGGTAGAGTGATTGATTTTTACGAAAACAACAAAGCAACAGCGAGGGTTTTAAGAGATATTATCAGAACCAAACGGCGATTCCCAAAAGATGAATTTCTAAAATTAAAAGATGCATTTCCTTGTATTTTGGCGGGGATAAGGGACTATGCTGAATATATTCCCCTTGAACCCGAAATATTTGATTTGGTAATAATTGATGAGGCTTCTCAGGTTAGTATAGCTCAAGCATTTCCAGCCTTATTGAGGGCGAAAAAAGTTTTAGTTCTCGGAGATAAAAAGCAGTTTAGTAATGTAAAAGCTGCGCAAGCCAGAACAGATATAAACAGAGAATATTTAAACAATCTTAGAGATTGCTTTACAAAAAATGTTTCAAATGAACCCACTAAACTGGTTAAATTAGAGAAATTTAATATAAAGACCTCTATTCTTGAATTTTTTGAATTTATCAGTAATTACAATACCCAATTATTAAAATACTTCAGAGGTTATAAGGAAATCATTTGTTATTCAAATAAATATTTTTATCAAGACAGCTTACAAGTAATGAAAATTAGAGCCAAGCCAATTGATGAGGTATTGAATTTTTCTTTTATAAAACATGACGGTAAAAAGGAATTAATACCAAATACTAATACTTTGGAAGCTGAGTTTATTATTTCTGAATTAAAAAAGTTAAAGGATATTGACAGCAACCAAAGCGTTGGAATTATTACGCCCCATACTAACCAACAGAAACTATTAGTGGAGATGATTAATAGATTGCCAGAAAGAGATTATTTTTACGATAAACTAAAATTAAAAATAATGACATTTGATACCTGTCAGGGTGAAGAAAGAGATATTTGCTTTTATTCTATGGTCGCAACCGAAGAAGACGATCATCTTTGGGGCGTATTTATCAGAAATCTCAATGTCATAGATAAAGAAGAAGAGGGAAGAATAAAGGTTCAAAGGTTAAATGTTGGTTTTAGTCGCGCGAAGGAGTGTATGCATTTTGTTTTAAGCAAACCACTTGAAAAATATTCCGGTTCAATTGGTGAAGCATTAAGGCATTACTATCTTATATTGAATGAAACAAAAGAAGAGCGAAGCCCACGTGAAGCTGATAAAAAATCAAAAATGGAACCGAAAGTGATGCACTGGTTTTATCAATCTGATTTTTGGAAAAAGAATAAAGAGAACATCACATTTATTCCGCAATTTGAACTTGGAAAATATCTAAAACAGTTAGATAAAACTTATAATCACCCGAATTATAAAATTGATTTTTTATTGGTTTATAAAGATGAGAGGCATAGAGAGCATAAAATTGTAATTGAGTATGATGGTTTTGAGCATTTTAAGGAGATTGACGAGATCAACGAATTTAATTATCAAGATTATATGAAAGACGAAGATGTTTATCGCCAGAAAGTATTAGAGGATTACGGTTATAAATTTTTAAGAATAAATAAATTCAACATAGGAATCGATCCGATTAAAACACTAAACAATAGAATTGAAAATCTAATAAAAGGTAAATTTGATGAAAATAATTTAATACACCATATACATCAAACTATTGAGGGGCTGCAAAATGGCGAAATGAAGGAGTGCCCAAAATGTAAAAAGATTAGAAATCTTGATGATTTTAAAGACCCATCATTGATAACTGGATACGGAAGGTTTTGTAGATTTTGCAAGGGGTATGTTTCAACAGGAAAGATTGAAAGTGAAAGTGTGGTTCGAAGATCATTTTAAAGAGTGAGAAATACGATGAATTTTGTGGTCGTTCAAAACATACTGAATATACTGAACCCTATGAGGACTGGACACGCCAAAGGTGTAAAGGTTAAACTTTCTGCATATGCAGGGAGAAAATCTCTATAAAAAGGGGAAAAATGTTTCATAGACCTCTACAAATTGAAACCCTAAAAAGTGTCCACAAAAATGGGGTGCATTACAAGCTTACGAAGCATGGCAAAGATATATGAAGGAAACAGAAGAGCATGCAAGAAAAGAGGAAGAGGCGAGAAAGATGGAGGTACAACGCATCCTTTCTCAAGTAAGGATTAAAAGTGGGCCATTTGTAACGTCTATGTTTATAATAGGTCCAAGCGCATCAGAAAGAGAAACCTTATCTAAGATTGATTGGGATAATCCGAGATCACAGTCAACTTCAGCTATAAAAACAACAGAAACAGTAAAGGAAGAGTTATTAATAACTGCTTATTTTTAAAGATGGCAAAGACATTCTTACAATCAGGAGACCTTATAAGCTATATAATTAAACATCAAAACTTGATGCCACAGGAAAAACTCTCTAACAATGCCTGGACACTGGCAGATGAATCAGTTTTAAGCCTCAAGAAAAAAATAGAAAAAATCGGCAAGCCCTTAAAAGATTGGGATGTGAAAATTTACAGAGGTATTTTAACTGGTTTTAACGGAGTGTTTATCATTGACACAGAAACGAAAAATAGAATTTTGTCGAATTGCGAAACAGAGGAAGAAAGGGAAAGAACGGAAGAAATAATAAAGCCAGTTTTAAGAGGTAGAGATATTGGAAGGTATTATTATAGGTGGGGAGGTACGTGGTTAATTGGAACTTTTCCGACGTTAAATCTTGACATAGATGATTATCCAGCTTTGAAGAAGTATCTTAAAACCTTTGGAGATAGATTAAATCAAGATGGCAAACCTGGCCATAGAAAAAAACTAATAATAAGTGGTTTGAAACGCAAGATAATATAGCCTACTACCCCGAATTTGAAAAGGAAAAGATTGTGTGGGCAGAAACGGCAGAAAAAATAAAAACAGCAATTGTTCTCGCAGGAATATATTTATCAAAAACCTGTTTTATGTTGATTGAAAAAAATCTTAAGCTTATTATAGCTATTGCTAATTCGTTATTGATAGACTGGTTTATTAGGCAATCAGTACATAAATTAGGTGAAAAAGGGATTTATGCATCAGAGTATTTTATGGAACAACTTCCCATTCCGCCCATCACCCCCAAAAATCAACCAATTACCAATCAGATTGAATCCATTATCTCCCAAATCCTTACTCTAACCCAATCCGAAGACTATTTACAAAACACCGCTAAGCAATACAAAGTCTGCGAACACGAAAACCAAATCGACCAGCTCATCTATAAACTCTACGGCCTTACGGATGAGGAAATACAAATTGTTGAAAGTTATGGCACGAAATAGATTCTTGAATCAAGAATGGCAAAAGAATCATCTCGAAAAGATTAAAAAGTGGGCAGGCCCTCGTTATAGGACTGAACTTAATGTCGAACCTTCAATTGCAGAAATTTTTGAGGGTTTAAGTCGGGCCAAGACTTTCTATTACTCAATACGTGAACATTACGGAAAGCTAACACGCGCCTTTGGGAGTATTTCTGGAAAATATGAAAATCACGATATTCAAGAAATATACAAAAATCTTAAAATTGTGATTTTTCAGCTATCTAGCACCTTAAGCAAGATCAAATCGTATGACATCAAGAGAATTTCATGGGATCAGATCAATAAGCGGACACAGAAGGCAAATGAGCTATTATGGAAACTTTTGGATAAGTTGAGCGAAGAAAAGAATAAAACAAAAAAACAAAAATCCGAGGCACAAGGTAATCCTCGATGGATTTCTGAAAGACTTGAAGCAGACATCCACTATCTTTATGGAACACAAAAAGAATTAAGATTTTTTGAAGGGCTCTCATTAAGCACCAAAGCTAAACTATCAAACTCTCCATTTTTAATCTTAACGGGTAAGGCTGGGGCTGGGAAAACCCATTTACTTTGTGATGTTGTAGAAAACAGGCTAAAGAAAAGATTACCTGCTGTTCTTGTATTTGGCGAGCGATTTGCCACGACTGATGATCCATTTATACAAATAATTCGGCAACTTGGCTTAGAAGAAATAAACAAGGACCAATTTCTTAGCTTGCTAAATAATGCGGGAAAGCAGTCAGGCTGCCGTGCGATTTTAGCTATTGATGCGTTGAACGAAACAAGGCAGCGGAATTTTTGGAAAAGAAATTTAAAAAGGGTTGTTGATGAAATGAAAAAATATCCGCATATTGCTTTAGTCGTAAGTATCAGGACGGGATTTGAGGATGAAGTAATAACTGAAAAACTAAAAAGATTTTTTGTTTGTGAAGAACATCGTGGTTTCGAAAAAGTGGAATGGGAAGCAGTTAGTAAGTTCTTTAAAAAATTTCAGCTACCCCTACCTGAAATACCTTTGGTGATGCCAGAATTTCAAAATCCACTTTTTCTGCTAATGTATTGTATTGCATTTGGAAGAAAAAATAGGGATCTGGTAGACAAGCCTATAAATCAATTAAAGAAAATAAAACCCATAAGAGGTCAGGTGGGTTTTACCCATGTTTTTGAAGAATATGTAAAAAATGCTGCAGATCAAATTGCTAAGGAGTGTGATTTGCCTAAAGGGAGAAATAAAAAAGGTGAATATATAATCTGGGATACAGTAATTGAAAAAATTGCGGAGCAAATGGTAAAGTTGAATGCCGACAGAATTGCCGAGAATGAACTCATTGATTTGGTTAAAAAGGCGCATCCTTCAATAGACCATAGCAATTTAATAAAGGAGATGGAAAGAAATTTATTGTTAGTTAAGGTCCCCAGATACTCAAAAGAGAAAAACGATTATGATGGATTTGACTTTAGGTTTCCTTTTCAAAAGTTTAGTGACCACTTGATAGGACGATACATTTTCAAGAAGTACGAGGAGGAATTCGGCAAAGGAAATAAGAACCTACAAACCGCTAAAAAGTTTTTTTCCAAGAGAAGAAAATTTGGAAAGTTTCTTGCAAAATCATGGAATAGAGGCATTATTGAAGCATTATCAATACAATGTCCAGAGCATCTTAAAGGAAGCGAGCTGGTGGAAGTTGCGCCTTATCTGAAGGATTCCCCTGTAGCACAGGAGGCATTTGTTGAGAGTTTGATTTGGCGAAAGCCAACAGCATTTTCAGAAGATAGAAAGAATACATTAGCCTACATTAACAGGAACATTATCAGAACAGAATCCGGAAGTAACAGTCTTCTTAACGCTTTTCTGACGATTGCACCGGTACCAAATCATCCTTTTAACGCAGACTTTTTACATAAACACCTATCAAGATTTTCTATGCCGAAGCGAGACTCCTGGTGGTCAACATTTTTGCATTATCAGTATGGCGAGAAGGGTGCTGTTGATAGATTGATTGAGTGGGGCTGGTCAGATCAAGACAAGTCTCATATCAATGACGAAAGTATTCGCCTTTGCTCTGTGGCATTATGCTGGTTTCTATCGACACCAAATAGGTTTCTACGAGACAAAGCAACAAAGGCTTTGGTTGTTCTGTTAACCAATAGGTTGCCTGTAGTTTTAAAGTTGCTAAAACAATTTAAGGATGTAAATGATCCTTATGTGGCTGAGCGTTTATACGCAGTCGCCTACGGCTGTGCTATTCGGTCAAAGAACGATAAGATTGGGTTAAAAAATTTATCACAATGGATCTATGATGAGATTTTCAAGAACGGTAATCCTCCAGTTCATATTCTTTTGCGTGATTATGCCCGAGGTATTATTGAGGTTGCACTTCACGAGAAAATAGATATTTCAATTGACAGACAGAAAATAGAGCCGCCATATGGTAGCAATTGGCCCAGGAAAGTTCCATCAGAAAAATCACTAAAGAATGAAGCTAAAAATCGAGGTTTATCAAGTGTATGGTCATCTGTAATGTATAACTTTGGATCTTTAGCCGATTTTGGAAACTATGTTCTTAATTTTGCAGTGAGTCATTGGTCAGGGCGGAGATTGAATGGCAAAGAAATAAACCGTAAAAAAGTATTTGAAGATTTTAAAAGAAAATTAAGTAGAAACCAAAGGACATTGTTAGAAAAAGCAATTAATCCATTTTATGGCATTGATTTATCAAGTATTTTTGAATCTATCAAATGTATTTCATCAGATAAGGAAAAAATTGATGAAGGTAAGATAAAAGAGCAGGAAAAAGAACAGAAAAAAGAAATGGAAGAGGCTTATGTCGCTTTTGAAAAATCTCTGTCAAAAAAGCAGAAAACTTTTTTTGACAGGGAAATAAAACCTTTCCTTGATGGCCATGGGAATATAAATGATCCATTAGAATACTTTGATACTGGCTTAGCACAAAGGTGGGTTTTTAATCGGGTAGTACAACTTGGATGGAGTCAGGAATTGCACGGGCAATTTGACAAATATGTTAACTACAACCGCATAGACAGGTCTGAGCATAAACCAGAGCGTATTGGTAAGAAATATCAATGGATTGCTTTGCATGAATTGTTGGCTCGAATTTCAGATAATTTTGAATTCAAGGAAGAAAGTTGGTCAGATAGCGTCGGAAAATACGAAGGGCCATGGCAACTAAGCGGCGTAAGAGATATTGACTCCTCTTGTATTCTCAAGGAATTTCCGAATACAAAACCGGAGAATGTACCTAATTTCAAATGGGAGGTTCAAAACCAATACAATGTTTGGCATAAAAACAGTTCACATTCTGCATGGCTTAAAAACTCCCGCGATTTACCAGATCCGAGGAAAATCATTGAATTTGTTGACGAACAAGGCATTTATTGGGTGGCTCTTGAAGGATTTGTTGAATGGCAAGAGGAAACCCCACCAGAGGAGAAAAAATACGAGCTACCCAGGAGAACATTGTGGTACATGGTAAAGAGTTATTTAGTTAGAGCGACAGATAAGGATAAAGTATTCGAATGGGCGAAACGGCAGCACTTTATGGGGCGATGGATGCCGGAATCTCATGAATTTTATCATGTGTACCTCGGAGAATATCCTTGGGCCAGCGCTTTTCTTTACCATTATACTCCCTACTGTCACCACGATGGGTGGACTGATGGAGCAAGAGGCAGAAAGATTCCTGCAAAAATTTTAGTGACTGATGACCAGTATTTGAGCAGTGGCTCGTCGATAGATTGTTCGACCAATGAGGCAATCAGAGTCCAATTGCCTGCAAAGTTTATTGTTGACGGAATGGAACTGACGCAAGATTATGTAGATGGGAGGTTTTTTGATAAGGACGGTGATCTCGTTGCATTTGATCCCAAAGTTTTCGATGACAATGCACCAAGTTGTATTTTAATAAAGAAAGATAAGTTGGTTGACTTTTTGAAGGGCAAAAATTATGCATTATTTTGGACTTTGTTAGGAGAAAAAAATATTATAGGAGAGAGAACGATTGGTCAACCATTAGGGTGGCTAGAAATAAACGGCGCTTTTACATTAGATAATAAGGATCAAATTATTGGTTCGACAAGAAATAAATTTAGAAAATCAAGAAGTTAATTCCAAAACGATAAAAAACCTTTATTTTTGTATGTTCTCAAAATGGTTTATCTATCAAAACAATTTAAAAGTGTCAGATTTTTTGACATAGTTTAGAGAAACATCAAGCAATTTTTGGAAAATCAGTTATCTTGAGTATAGGAATGAGCCAGAAGATAAACCTTCTGGCTTTTTATTTTTGAAATTATTTCAATTTTATTCCCACTTGGAGTACCACCATCAAACCGTACCCCCTCTAACTTATTCTCTTTCTTCCTGTATTCCATTGGTGATCTCATCTTAAGTCCCTTATGGGGATGATGTATATTATAATCTTCAAACCACAAAGGCAATAGTTCCATAACAGTTTTTGCATCAGGGAGATCATGCATATATACATAATCCCTTTTAAATGAGGTCAAGTTTCCTACTCCTACCCCCTGTTTTTTTCTCTTATTTTTCAATGGGTTATAATGAGGGTTTTGCAAATTTTTCAGCAATTTTTCACTTACGGTTATATTATAAACCCTTGATATTCCTTGATTTTTGGGTATAAGCAAATCAAGATTTTTCAATGGTTTATGAAATTTTATTCTTTAAACTTTGTTACAATGGGATTTTTTAGTACTTATAGTTTAAGGAAAAAGGAATGGGATTCTTCGCTGACGCTCAGAATGACATGAGAAACGCTCAGAATGACAGAAAATAAGAGTAGAATAATAGAAAACGGGACTAGAATAATAGAAAGTAGGCTCTTACTGATAAAAAACAATGGGATAAACAAAAATTTGCCTTGGACTTTTTCAGACTTCGCCTTTCAAAATAATAATTTGACTTGTCAAAGAACAATTTTTTATATAATTAAAGCAAAATTTTATATTTTTGTCAACTATAAAAAACCTCTACTCCTTCTGGAATTCTGTCTGCACAGCCTAAAACTGCTACAAGAGAATCCTTAGAAAGTGGATAGATTCTTACATCATCATATCTTGGATGAATAATCTGCCTTATCTCATTTTTTAGTTTTTTAAGTTCCTGCCATGTCAAAACACAATAAAAAACAGAGTATTGAATATGTAAGCCTCTGCCTTTCATTAATCTATAAATTCGCGCAAGTCTTTTTTCATCAGCTATGTCATAACAGACAAGATATGGCGATTTCATTTCCTTACATCCTTTATAATTTCAAAAAGTTCATCAATAACTACTTCAACGCTTTTGGTGAAATTTTGTCTTCTTGATTCAAATCTGTCAATTATCTGTTTTATTGCCTCTTCAGTGAGTTGTCCATTTTCAATTCCTAATTTTGATGATTGAAAAAATTTTATTGTTTGAAAATCTGCCTCTGGTTCAAAAATCATGGACAGGTCAAGTAAAAGTCCGAAATTTACTCTTCTGTGAATTATTCCCAAATGATGGTCTAATCCAGCCTGAATTATTCTTCCTATAATTACTCCTCTCAGAAAATTTTCAACTATGTCTTTTATAATTATCCAGTTTTGCTGATTCTTTATGAAGCTATTTATTAAAAATTGATAGTTCCCCTCTCCGATGTCTTCAGAAAAACTAAATCTATTAAAAAGCTCTTTAAGAATTTGAATTTGCATTATGCTTCTTCTTGTGTAAATCCATTTTTTATATCGCAATATGGTTTCCTTTGATTGTAGAATCAGTCTTTGTTCTTTGTAATGATTTGGAAGTTTATGATTGTATGGCAATGCCAATGCCTTCTCTGTTTTGTCTGAAGCAATAAAAAGCACTGGAATTTTATTTTCTGCACAGAGAATTATAGAGTTTGCATCAATTCTTACATTGCCAATTATTACTACTTTGTCAATCTCACGAGCAGGAATTCTTCTTGGCGCTCTGTTATGAAAAGTCACTAAAAAAGAAGGACCATCTCTATGAACTGTAATTTTATTCCCTTTTTCAACAAGATAAAGAGAAACCGTAAGAGTCGGGATAAAGCTTAGTATAAACTGAAAAATATACAGCTTGAGATGAACCTTCAATTCCTCTCAAGGAATCAATTGAGTTTGCGTTTTTAACTAAATCTATTTTATTTATAAGGCTCTGTATTGACTGTTGAGCATCCATTGAAAGAATTGGTTTAATGTAAGGTATTTCTTTTAAAAAAGAAAGCTGGGAACTAATTTTTCCTTCTACAAATTCCTTTGCTAAAATTAGGGCGAATTCATTTATTGATTTTTCATATTGTTTAACTCTCAATAAACCATTGTTATGCATTGGTCCATAAATTGTTCCGATGTATTTTAGCCTGCCAGTGAAAAATATAACTGTAACATCGTTTTTTATTAATTTATGAATAACGCTTGTTTCAATGTTTACATTTCCAACTATTACAACTCTTTTAAGTGGTGCAATAGGAAGGCTTCCTGTTTTTTTACCCTTTGAGTAAAAAACAATTGAATTTCCATCAGTTTTTATTTTTATTTCCTTTTGGTCTATAAAAACTGTGCCCATCTTAGCCTATGTAAAAATATTTTGGGTCTTTCGGAGGTAATGCAATTCCAAGAGTATGGATTTGGCTATGTCCATCAATTCTGAATATGTGAATCCTGTCTTCATAAGGATTTATCAATCTTTTAAGCTTACTTGTTATGAATTTTAATTCCTCACGCATTAAGAAACATTCATAAACTGAACGTTGACCCCCTGTGCTGTAATCTTTAAGAAAATGCCTTACCCTTGCAAGCCTTCTTTCATCTGTAATGTCATAGGCTATTATGTATAGAATTCTCATTTTTTATTTTATTTTGTTCTTGATTTACAGAGGAATAAAAACAATATTGCTGAAATATTGCAGTTGCCAAAGATATTTTGTTTTATTTTTTGATAATTTGGTATTTTCCCAGTCCAAAGCTTGTGCCTTTGCCTATATGAAGGATTTCACCTGCTTTTAAATAGGGCATAAATGCAGTTATATCACCCTCATAGGTAATTTCTCCAACTACTCCACCAAGTTTCATTCTGGTTTCCTGCCTTGTTGAATACCTTTCCCAGTCATACCAGCGAAGGTTAGATGAAAAAGTTCTAATATTTTCTGCATGAGCTATAATTTCTTTGTATTGTAAGGCGGGATTTTCAGAGCAATGGAAGAATGATAAAAGAGTTAGTCGTCTTAGAAGATTTCTTATTATTATGTGAAAATCAAGTTCAGATGTAAATTGTCTCTGATATTTTATCCTTACAGGTGTGTGAATTTTTATTTTTACTTTGTCTTCTTTATATGAAGGCTTAAACTGCAAAGGAATTTCAAGTATTTGATAAGGTGTTTTCTTTAGTATTCCTTTTTTATAAACTGTATATTCTTTAACCTGAACATTTTGTAATTTGTATTTTCCTCTGCCCTTTCCAATTCCTATTTTGCCTAATTCTTCAAAAACATAAATAAAATAGGGAATATAATCAATTGCTTTTCCAATGAGAATTAAGTTAAAAGTAATAGTTTCTCCTGCAGGAATTAAATTCTGAGAATTTTCAGGGGGTTCTATTATAAAAGGATGAGGGATTTTCTCATATTTATTCATATTCAAAATTTGAGCTTTTTCATTAGGAATTGTTTCAAATACATAAACATAAACACATTTTTCTTTTAGGATACAGTCTTTACATTCAGAAAATCTTAAGGGACATGCTATTCTTTTAAAAACATTTCCAAACCCTCCTCTAAAAGTTGAACCTTTGTAATAGGGCAGATACAATGGTTCAACTGCTTCAAGAGTAAATGTATATTTCTGATAGGGTATTTTCATTCTTAGTATGGTGAGTGATCAAAAATTAAAACATCACCTGTTACTGGGCTTCTGTATATTAATTTTAAAGCTTTGCCATGAAGTTCGTGGGCTATTTTTAGATATAGCCATATTGGACCCTGTCCAGTTAAAATGACTTCATTGCCATCACCTGCTATTTTTAATGCTTTTTTAACATAGTCTGAAATTTCATTTAATTTTGCCTGCCCATTGTGTAGTTCCTCAACATTGACTACAACTTGTTCCCTCAAGATGATTGCCTCCTCTTATGAAATTTTAAGTTTCTGTCTTAGAATTTCTTCCAGATTGTGTATGTTTTCATGTGTTATTATTTCAGTGTTAAACTGCTCAGCTCTGGCTTTTATGGATTGTCTGATTTGTCCGTTTTTATCCATGATGTTCCGGGAGGTAGTTACAAAAAAGCTCTTTACCCTTAATCCAAATTCTTTCTGCAAAGCTCCTATCTTATAAAGACTGTTCTGTGTCAAATCATTATCTGGGCTTAAAGATTTGCATTCTATGAAATAAATAGCGTTATCTTTTGTAAACATAACATCAAATTCATTTTTTGAGCCTGCTGTATTTTCTATTTCAATCCCTATAACGGTGTCATTTATTCCTTTATCTAAAAGTGAATTCACACAATTAAAAACATACTCTTCAAGCCATCCACCTGTTAAATATTGGATTTCATCAAGAGTTAATTTTTTTGAAACTTTGCTTTCTTTAAAATCAAAACCAAATTGCCTAAAAAATTCCTGATTAATGCTGTCTAATTCAATTTCTGATTCAAAATTATAAAATTTTTCTGTTCTGAATTGTGACAATTTAGAATATAAATTTTTTAAAAGGGACTCAAGCTCTTTGTAATTCTCAATTATCCATTTTGTCAAATTTTTTCTATTTTTTGCTTCTTCCTTTTTTTGTTCAAGTTTTTTCTCATTAGTAACTTTTAATGAATAGGCAGTAAGATAATCAACAACGCCTAATCTTAGGTTAAGAGGTTCTGGATGAATATTCCTTTTTATTGGATAGATTTGAATGAATTCATTTTTAGGGAAGGGAATGTAAATCATGGTGCTTCCATAGTCTCTAAAAATCTGAAATATTGATATAGACATTATCTTTGTACCACAGGTTAGATTCACTGTAAATTGATCATTCTCTGTAGATTCAATCCATTGAGAGATTTTTATCTGACAATCATAGGGAGAATCTTCTTTAACAACTATTTCTGAGAAAGTGGGTTTAATTCCTGCTCTTTTTATTGTATTCAATATTGCCTCTGTTTTATTTTTTCTCTTCATTTCTTCGGTTGTTATAAACAAGATATGTTCAGGCTCAAAATGCATGATTCCAAGAATATTCGGAATTGTTTGTTCAGATACAAGACATACATGAATAGGTTTCATTTTTTAAATCCTTTCTATTAAAGCCCAGCCAAGTGGCATTGCTATTCCATCTTTCATATAAAGTCTTCTTGACTTTGGAGCTTCATCTTCACCTCTGTCAAAGCCTGCATAGTTGCGAATTCTCTTCCTTAATTGCTCACTCAGCAACATTAAAATAGTTGTCGCAGTCATTCCAGAGCCGAAACCTATTCTAAGATTTGGTCTGTTTAATTCATACCAGCGATTTAAAGGATGACCTTGAAGAAATTTTCTTTCAAAATCCAGAACATCCTGAACCCATTGGTTTATGCATCTTAAGACTGATGAAATATTTTCTGGCATATTAGTGACTGTATTTTCTTTTTTAAACTCCTCAAGAAGTTTTTTATCCCATGTTGCTTCAAATTTTAAGGTAGCACCAACAGGAAGACATTCAACCCAAATAGTTGTTTTTTGATTAGTATTTTCAGTTTTAAACTGCCATCCATTCCTTTGTTTCTTTAAAATATTTACTGGAATAAGAATTGTTTGAATTTGATTTTCTGAGTAGGCATCGGTTATATGAAGCATCCTTAACCAATCCGTATTTGGTGATTTACTTTTATTCATAAGAACAAATTTTTCGAAGTATTCTTCATTCCCCCATTCAAATAATTTCTTTTTGTCTTTTCTTTCATTAATATCTCTGTTAATTCTCATTTCTATGTTGTTTCGAAAATCCTCAGGGTTTTTCTCCTTGAAATGTTTAAGCAAATTATATAATATGGCAGTTCTGAATACACCTTTTATAGATGTTCCTGGAATATAAGGATTTCCAAATCCGTCTCTTATAAATGGTTTGTAAAACTGTATATTCTCAAACGCACCCATTAATTTTATCTTTTTGCCAGAGGAGAGATTTTCAAGAACCTCAGCTGTTAATTGTATTCTTTTATCTCTTAAAAAGTCAGCAAGGTTAAATCTATGTCCGATTCTTTCCACTTCAGCACAATAATCTGAAATAAGATTGTTTTTTTGTAAAAACAGAGAAAGCCTGTTTTCTGATACAGGATATATGTAGCTTCCATAAGGAATAAATTCAAATCTTGTAATTTTTTGTTCAACCCCTCCAATATGGATTGGTGATTTTATTGTTATTTTAAATTCAGCTTTTTCATATATTGCCATTTTAAATCTCCTTTAAAGGAACAGTAAAGGCATATCCATAACGATAAACTCTGTGATTAAGAATTGCAGGAGGAGGATAATCGGGAGTAACATCCACAAGCATACCTGTTGCTGGTTCCTTTAAAATACTTCCTTCAGTTATAAAACCTACAGATTTTCTTTTTAATGGTAGCGCATATCTTCCAGAGGTTATCCATCCTTTTTTTCGTATGAGATTGTAAGAAATTAATTTTTCCTTAGCGTTATCCTTTTCTGAAGGATGGTACAGAGAAAGTAGAGTAAAATAATCGCTTTTAGTGTTTACTATATCGTTAAGAACACCATCAACAGGCTTAAATTCAATGAGATTAAACATGCCGTAACCATAGGTTTTTTCTCCTCCAATGCCTGTTTGCCCAAGAAGATTAAGTATAATTTTAAATTTTTCAATGAATGATTTATTTTTGAACGCCACAAGTCCCCAGAGCCCTGCATCTTCCTCAAATTTTAAAATTCCACAAAAATAGATGGAGCTTTGCTGAGTAATTCTATCAAGGGTGACTCTTGGTCTGATTTCTTTTTTGTAGGGAGAACTTGATTCTGATGATTTGCTCATCTTTTGAATATCCTCAATTTCAAAAGGATTTTTATTTAGCCATTTTAGAAAATAAGTAGCTTCTATTGTTTTAAGTTTCTTAAGTTCCTTACCCATCTTTTGTTTAATTTCTTTACTGATAAATGAATCTTCAAGAGGTTTTGGAAGAAAGTATTTGTCTTTATTGTAAATAAAAAGAGAGCTTAAAAGGAAGGGAGGAGTTTCTTTAAATAAATTAAGCCATGAATCAGCTTCCTCTCTGTCATAATATGTGGCTACAACATTTATTAATGCTGAAAAAAGACTATCTGAACTTATAGTTTCCTGAATATTTTCAAGATAAATTCCTGTTTCTCCAAAATGAACTGGTGATTGAAATTTTAACTTGTAAAAATAAACTTCCATTTTATGCTCCAGATTGTGTAAATATTTTTATTATCTCTGCCTTGTTACTGAAGTCTGGAAATTTATGAGATTCTACTGCACCAGTTTTAAGATCATTGATAGTAATAGGTACAATCTCTTTAAAGTTTATCTCCACTTTGCCATAACCTCTTGAACCATGACCACCTAAGGCATCCAATTTAAGAAGTTCAATTGATAGAATGAGATTATCAAGGTCATCTTCAACCGTATTTTCGTCCTCTACATTATAAATAATTTCAAATTCAAATTCTGCACCTCTGGGAACCCTTTCAAGCTGTCTTGGATTTGCTGAAGAAGTTACTCTGTCTATTGCATTTTCAAACTTCCATTCCGTATACTGTAGCCCTGTATCAATGTTATTTAGTTTTTCTACACTTTCCTCTGTTAAGTAAGCATCTCTCACAATTAATCGAGCTGGAAAATTTTTACCTCTACCTCTTTTGCCGGTTGAACCAAAAAGTCTACATATAGGACACTTTATGGCATTCTCAGCATCATCGCAAACATGTATATAGACAGGATTATTTCCTGTACCAATATTGCGACGATTGTTTAACTCCAATATTCCTAATTGAATTGCTAATGCCTTCTCAAGCAATGAACGCATTTTACCTTTAATAGAACTTCCCGGAATATAGGGTTCTCTTGTGACAGGGTCTCTTACTACAGGAGAATCAATTGCACCTATTTCAACATTTTCTTTTGAAGCTCCAATATGAAGCCCTGTTTTACAAACAATCTTACCTGTAATTTTGATTTTTCCAATTAAGTTTTTATCCATTTTTTAATCACCTCCACCATAATATCTATGATAGGCTACAATGCCTTCAATCAAGGCAAGTAATTTTTTAAAACTTTCATAGGATTTTGCCCCTCTGTCTATAGCTGGGTCTAAAACTTTCATTAAACGTTTGACTTTTTCTTCTCTACCTGCAGCATAGGCAAGTTTAGGTTTCAGTAGAATGACTAATTCTCCCTGAAATTTATTCTTGTCTGTCTTAAACTGATTATCTATTTTTCTCACTCCATCAAGGAATTTTCTTATCTGCGTTGTTTTTAACCCTATATCTTTTAAATGTTTTCCAACTTTATCTGCGATACTCACAAGTTTATCGGCTGAGAGTTTAGAAAGTTCATCGCAATCTTTTATAATTTCAATGACCTCTCGAGTTATCTGTTCATCTTGATTATACTGACCTCTATTACCTTGGTATCCTCTATGATCTGGCATTGCCATCACCTCCTCTTCTCATTAACATTAATGTTATCAATGTGGCTATTTCTGTGAACTTCCATTCCTTTTCATTGGCATTCATGATAACCTCCTTAATTTTATTTATATTTTCTGGTTCACAATTTTTAAATTTTGCTCTTGAAATTAAATATGCTGCCTTAGGAAGAATAAGTACTTCCTCTTCTTGAAATTTTCTTGCAAGAGAAAGTAAACGATAAAAAAATGTCTTCGGCAGTTTATCTTCATCAGTTGCAAGATATTTATCTTCTTTTTTAAGAAAACTTATAAAAAGATTTATTCTCTCAATAAGTTTGTTGATTTCTTGCCAGCTAATTCGCTGATTATAAAGTAATGCTATAGCATTTTTCCCAAGATTTTCATCTTTCGCTATCTTTTCAAGCTCCTCAGCATCTTTTGCATACTGATAAATTGGATAGTCTTTATGGTTCATTGCAAGCCCTGCTGATAGAGTTATGAATTTGTTACCTGTGTATTTTTCAAAGTAATTTCTTATATCGCAGGCACATTCAAAAACATCAAGCCAATGCCCAACTATGAATACATCATCACCACCAGAGTAAACAATCATAAGATTTCTTCCACTCTGTTTAACATTTCTTTGAGCAATGTCAATGGCATCTATGTTTTTACCAGCAACAATTTCATTTAAGTGGTATTTAAAGAATTGAGTAAATCCGTTTGATATTGAAGCCATTCGTGAAAAAGTTCTGTCTTCTTTAGAAACAGCTTGAGAAAAGATTTTACCAAGATTGTCAACATCCATTCTTAATACTGCAATTCGGTTTATTCCAAAAGTTTCTGATGCATTTGAAAGTTCTTTTAATTCTTCATGTTTGTAAAGCCCTACAGGTAGATAAATAGTATTTGGGTGAATATAATGTTCAGCTTTATTACTATTGATTCTGTAAACTGCTAAAGCCTGATTAAGCAAAGAATCTTCAGGTTTTCTTGTAAAAAAGTAATAATAATTGGCTATCTTTATACTACTGTCTTTATATGGTTCAGATAGTTTATAAATAACAGGATATTTACCCTTTGAAAAATCTAAAAGTTCATTTCCGAGTTTGTACTGCGTAGAACATGGTTCACAGACATTTATAGATTCATCCTCTCTTCTAAGAGGATTTAGTGGTAAGTCTTCTCTGAAACAGACAGCGCAGTTATCAGTAAAGCAACTTTCATCCTGGCTTTCCGTTTTTAAGTAGTCATTTATTTTTTCAAACCATTTTTTCTTTTTAGATCGCTCCATTTTTTCAGAGAGCTGTTCAAAAACTGGTGCAGAATCTTTAAATCCATTCCTGTTAAATTCAACATATTCAAGATTTAAAAAGATGTCACCCTTAAATTCATTAAAGAGAAAATCATTGATTTCTTTTTTTATATATAAAATTGTTCTTTTTGCCTTTTCTGTATTGTAAGCAAGAATATAAAATTGTCCTCCACCTGAAAAAATGATATTGCAACGAGTAAGTATTAATTTATCAATAATATCGCTTATTATATGTTCTGTGAGAAGTTCCAGATAAAAGGATCTTCCTTTAAGAGATTTCAATGCTCCTTTAGATGTGATGGTATATATAAATTTCTGCACTCCTGAAATATCTCCTCCAATGAGAAGGAAGGGCTTTATTTCTTCTGCAGGATTTAACATCTCTTCTTTCAATAATTCATTATTATTCCATTTTTCAGGATACATTTCTTTATAAAAATGATACATACATCCTGCAATGGCAGATGTAAGCTTACAGTGATTGTAAAGGGAAATATCAGGATGTTTTTCTTTCTGTTCTTCTTTATCTTCATAAAATTCAAGCGTTATTGATGGAACATTACTTAGATGTTTTTCAAAAAGCATAAGAAGTGAATTTAAAGATATAACTCCTTTCAATGCCTTTAAATCTTTTTCAAACTCTTCCAATAAATTTTTGTAATCATTTATAGAAATTTCAGGTTTTTCAAAAGATGCTATTTGAGGATTTTGTCTTTTGAGACTATAATAGGAAATCTCTTCTAACCTATCATGTGTTTTTGGATTGCGTATTTTGAAAAAAGGAGAAACGATTGGTGTGAACATATCCCACTTTTCTTCTTGTTCTGTATCTTTTTCTTTCCTCTCAGTATATGCTAAATTGTCAGACTCATACCATATCAATCCAATGTTTGTATCAAAAACTCCATCATCGGAGGAATGATGCATTATTGTTGAGTTTATTGCTGGATCACTTTTAAAAAAATCAAACTTTTGTAACCATTCATAGCCCCACTGCCGATGGTTTTTTTGAGTTGGTCTTTCTTGTGCCCTCTGTATAAACTTTCCTATATCATGTAAAAGCGCCCCCTTCACAATTATTTCAAATTCATCAGGCATTTGACCCTCCGATTTTATTGATTAAAATTATAATATCAAATTTTTCTAATTATACCCCAAAAACAATATTCCTGCAATATTTCATTCAATTTTGATTTTTCGTCTATCAATGGAAACTCCATAGGTTGTTGCTCCGTATCTTCTGATGGATTTAATCTTGTATA
>Ga0209691_1000747_pt1 | contig 21646 bp, 19 predicted proteins | sample YNPMSBMetaG_FD_187120 | JGI IMG/M metagenome (GOLD analysis project Ga0209691, IMG submission 187120) | Anoxygenic and chlorotrophic microbial mat microbial communities from Yellowstone National Park, USA - YNP MS-B MetaG (SPAdes) (version 2) ... | reverse complement strand
GGCTTTCTGGGCAAGCCTGCGGTAATCAAAACAATGTCGGAATTGGCGGTTTCCTCATAGCCATTGGTGCCGATGATTTTCGTGTCAAAGAGTTCAATCGGAGCGGATTGATACATATCCAATCCTTTGCCTTGTGGGATACCTTCAACAACATCGACAAGCACGAGTTCATGTGCGAGTTCTTTTTCAGCAATACGCTGGGCGGCGGTCGCACCGACATTTCCCGCGCCTACTACGGTGATTTTCATTTTTGGAGTGATTTTGTGTTTGAAAAGATTGACTTTGCAGAACCCTTCACAGAAGGAGTATCGCAAGATAGCAATCGCAGGCGAGAGTTCAACGCACGCAAGGGCACAAAAACGAAAAGGGCGCACACAATTGCGCCCTTTTCAAATCATACAGCACGCAAAGATTAGGCTTACTACATTCAAAATCAGTTCAAAAAGGGCAATTTGAAACACTTGAAGACACTTTCAAAGCAAGGCGGCTCAATAGGCAAGCATTTTACACGCACCTGCGCAACCGAGCGTTAATCTTGTGTAAGGCGGGGGAATGTAACCTCACCCTGTCGCTGTGCGACGTCCCTCTCCTTTTGTAAGGAGAGGGACGTTTTGGCGAAGCCAAAACAGGGAGAGGTCAAGCGTAAGGCTTTGCAGTCAGTTTGCCTAAACCAAGTTTTTAATGATGTAGTAAGTCTATTACTTAATGAACAACATCTTTTTGGTTTGAACAAAACTGCCTGCTTGCAAGCGATAGAAATACACGCCGCTGGAAAGATTCGACGCATCAAACAGAACGGAGTAATCACCTGCCGCTTGCTTTGAATTGACAAGCGAAGCCACTTTCTTGCCTAAGACATCAAACACTTCCAACTGAACCACAGACGCAGTCGGAAGTTGGTAACGGATAATGGTCGTGGGGTTAAAAGGATTCGGATAGTTTTGCATCAAGGCGTATTCCGTTGGCTGTTTGACGGACGATGGGTCGCGAGGCGTGCTCAAAAAGTTCGTGAAGTCAATCACAAGCGGCGATGAATCTCCGCCATTTGGATTAACTGTGTTTGTCGTGCCCCACGTGCCGTCTGATGAGGTTGCAAACGCAAGCCGTGTGCCGTTCAAATCATAAAGTTCTAAACGGCGAATCCCATTCGGTAGTTGATTGCGAATCAAGGTGCCAAAGCGACCATTAAGCGCATTGACAGACTGCTGATAAAAATTCGGATAGCCCGTCGGTTGAGTGTTATCATCTTCGACATAAGTTGTGGTCAGCGGTCTTCCGGTGCCACCGACATTGTCGTAAAGAGCGACAATTTTTCTTGCGGTGCTAATCGTGTTAAGCGTGGCAGGAAGAATACCAACAACAGCCGTAGCACGAAGACCAGATGTTCCGAAATAGTTTGAGCCGATAGTCTGGTCAGAAATCGGTAAGGTGTAGGCAATCGCCGAACTGTTGGATCCATCGTTGATTTGAAGACTACCGATTAAACTACCTGTTCCCGTCGCTTCCAAAATGAGCCAACCTTTGTATGAACCATTAGAATTGGTAGTGAAAAGACCAAATTTGTCGGAAAGGTCATTGGGATAAGGTGGTGTAAGGCGAATGAAACCAGCAGGGTTCGGAACAATAAAGTTCGTGTTTGCCATAGCAACCCCGCGATACCGATAGGTCGTATTGGGAGCAAGCCCTGAAATTTCAAACAACTGGCAGTGAGGAAGTATGGAGGGTTCAGCACTGACAGGAATCTTGGCTAATTGGGGAAGTCTTGCAGTAACACCGGGCAGAACATTGACCGTAACAAGCGGAGAGGCGAGAGTTCCGCCAGTGGCTTGTATGGTGTAGGTGCCTGCGCGTGAAAAGCCAACAAAGAAATCCGCCCTTCCAAAAGAAGGGATAGCGGTTGTTTCACCGAGTAAAGAACCAACAGGTCCGCTAATGATGTTCAAACTAACGGGACCTATAAAGTTCGAGTCAAGTGTATTAGTCGGAGTTAGAGCCGATACGCTAATAGAGACAAAACGAGACACAACGGCTTGGTTAGGCGGAGGAACTGAAAATGACAGCGATGTAGCCGCAGGAAGAACATTGAAACTCACAATCCCAGATGCCAAATTATCGCCTGATGTTCGAGAAACCGTAACTTGAACCCCATTCTGCACCTGGTTGTAGGTAAGACCATCGAAAGTAACACCGCTCTGACCAGCTGAAATTGTTCGGTTGAGCGTGCCAGAAAGCGTGCCTGAACCCGACGTAAGCGAGAGTTGAATATTGGTGTTTTGACTAACAGGGCGCGGAAAGCCAATCGCATCTTGTGACTGAACAAAGATTGAAAAAGGCGTGTTCACGCTCGGACTTATGCCACGATTGACATATGCTTGCAAGCGAGTAGCAGAACCCACCGTATTAAAAAACGAGCGAAGCGAAGCCGCGTGTTGCTTGAGAACAGTCACGCTATTGAGGTGGCTGGTGCCTTGTGCAATCGTAACGGCATATGTAATTTCAACCGTATCCCCTGCGGGAACATCAAAAGGACCAAACGCTAACACACTGCGCTTGTCGCCAACTTGGGTTTCAATAATGCCTTGACCAGTTTCTGGATCGCCTGGAAACATAAAGCGAGAGCCCGGAACCGTGTTCCCAAGCGGGTTTCCATTTTTATCAAGACCACGCATAAAGTTATAGACATGGTCAGGACGACCTGTTTCAGGCTCTCCGGTAGGACCACCGAAATTATCGAAACGAACATGAGCACTGGGGCTGATGGGTGAACTGCCTCTGCGACCAGATAAAAAGACATACCCAACTGCCGGCGGTGGAGATCCATATATAGCGTCAGAGGGCACTCCATTGTAGGTATATGCCAAACCATTCAGCGTGTCGCACCCGACGACATCATCGCCAGCCTCTCCGACATCAGAATCGTTGAAAATCGCAACATAAGCGTTTTTCCAAAGCCCAGCGTTTGGGTTTTGTGGGTTAGGAATGTTTCGGTTGATAAGGCGATACTGAATGAAAATGGTATTGTTGGGAGCAGGATTCGTGCCTACAAAGCCATACATGTATTGCTGAAGTTCGCATCCGAGAGGTTGGGAACTGAAGCGTCGGTTGGAGAGGTCGTTGGCGACATACCACATGGATTCACTGCCCGTAATCAGCGGATTCCCGTTAGCATCGACTGGTGCGCCATCTGCAACTGGCCATTGGGCATAGTCGATATTCGTACTGGCATTATCTCCCTGCCTCAAATAATAAATTCTGTATCTTAGTAAGGTTGGGTCATCAGGGAGAATAGAATTTCCAGAACGCAAAATTTTTCCCGGACGGAACTCTGTTCCATTTCGCCCGATATTTTGAACAGCGGCAGTTCGAATATCCGAAGGATTGCCCTCAAACTGTGCGGCAACCCACGGTGCAGCTAAGAAAACAGCCGTTTTACCAGTTCCCGCGGGCCACTCGAATCCAGAACCATCTTGTAAATTTTGAAAACTGCGCGCATCATTGCCAAACCACGCTCTTACGCTGTTGGGTTGCATGAAGCGATAACTGATGACCTCACTCGATGGCGGTGTTGATGACCCGCCTTTGTTTTTCTTGCCGTCTTGCGCGCTCAAAGAGTGAGAGGAGAGTGTGAGCAGCAGTCCAATCAGTGTTAAGTGCTTCAACATAGTTGTTGTAGGTTTAAGAGTTAAACAAAACAAGTCATGAACTGATTGGAAAAACGTAAAAAAGTGTAAAAAAAGCAAAGTGATGTATATCACAGAAAACTTGTGGCTTGAAGAGGCTATTGAGAAACCAAATTGAAAAACAATTTTACTGCGCCGTCATTCAAGCGGCGCAACTGCCGATAGAGCGCGAGACTGCAATAAGTGTAAGTGCCTTTGCCGTATTTCGTCCACAGAAGCGAGGTAGAGGGTTGGGTATCGTCAGTGTCGCTCATCGCAAGCAGGCGCAAGTAGTTGGGTGAAGTTTTATCGGTTTCTGCGCTGGGCAAATAAATGCTTCGCTCTTGAATCCAGTTGTCCCAATCGCGTGCCTCAATCTTGTTGGGAACATTCAAAAGCGGGTGAGTTGGTAGAAGCACTTTGACGGGCGCATCTTCTTCGGTAACGCGCTCACTTGTGATGTGAATGCGATAAGGTGCGTAGCCTGTATCGCCCTGTATGTTCCAATCTTGTGGCTTATGATAAAAGCAAACGACATTTCCGCCCTTTCGCACATAGTCCAAAATCCGCTCATTCAATCTCACCAAATCGCTCCGATAGCCATAGGCGCGAAGGTCTAAAAGAATCGTCGAATACTTCTGCAAATTTTCGCGCATGAGTTTAAGCGAATCCAATAGCGTGAAGGGAATTTCAAACGCCGTGAGCACGTCTTCAAGCGTGGTGTCGTAGGTTTTAACCAAGCCGATGTTCAAGTTTTCTTTGCGCTGTGCGGTGATGGGTTTAAGCAAAATGCGCGCTGAAAGCGCGGGCAATCGTTCTGCCAACAGACCGAGAGGCTTGGCTTCAATCAAAAGGTCAGAAGAAATTGGACGAGTGTCTTTTTCAAGCGTAAGCGTGAGCGTATCGTGAATTTCAGATTTTTGAGTGCCACTGAAAAGATAAGGCTTGCGAAGAATGGCTTTACCGTTGTGCGAAATGGTGAGAGCAACAGGCAGAATTTCATTCGTGCGATTTTGAAGCGAAAGAAACAGTGTGCGCAAGTAAGTCGGCGACTTTTCTTTGATGAGTTCTTCTTCGGTTGCAAGGGCTTTAAGTAAAACGGGAGGGAAGTGCTTGATTGAAAAAAGTGGGCGAGGCGGTTCGGCAAGGTCATCAAGCGAAAGAGGTGAGCGCGGCGAGGGTGAAATTCCGCCGAATAAATCATCTTTCACAAAAGGATAAGGTTTATCGCTTCTGACAAGCAAAAACCGTCGTGGCGCATAAAACCAAGCGAAGAGCGACGGTGTGAGTTTATCCATGCCCTGCGAGCGATGTTTAGCGAGGGCTTCTTGCGCCAGTTGCAAGACCGTGCGCGTGGAATCAAGTTTTTCAGAAGTGTTGATTTCCACGAGCGAATCGCGCCAACGCGGGTTGCTCAAATCATCAGGGCGAAACAACCTGAAATAAAGTTTCTTCACCTGCCAAGTCGTAACGCCATCTTTGAGTTGTTCAGGGTGAAAGGTTGAGTCAGCGGCTTTCTCAAAGGCTTCAAAGGCGGAAATGCCAACGGCTTGATGATTGCCGTGCTGACGAAACGGCTTTGTGGTAATCGTGTCGTGATTGGTGATGATGACATCGGGACGAAGTTTGCGAATGTAATAGACAACTCGAGCAAGAACGGCATCTTTGCCGCCCCAGATTCTAAATGTTTCGGAAGCGGTTTTGGAAAATCCGAAGTCGCGGAAGTTGAGGAAGTAAGTTTCTGCGCCGAGCAGTTTGGCGGCTTGGAAAGTTTCTTCGGTGCGGATTTCGGCGAGGTCGTCGTAGAGTGAAGAGCCGATTTCGTTTTGTCCGCCTTCGCCGCGCGTGAAAATAAGGCTATACACTTTGGCGCGTTTAAGTTTGGCGTAGTAAGCAAGGGTTGCGCCGTCTTCGTCGTCGGGGTGTGCGGCAAGTCCCATCAAAACGAGTGAAGTCTCTTGTGCGAAAAGTGATGAGGTGAGAAGCGAAATCGGGATAAAGAGAAACGCCAGCAGAAGTTTCATGAGATTATTTGATGAAGGATTCGATGCGCGATTTGCGTTCCGAAGTTGGAATGGCAGAAACATTTAATCGGTCGGAATCAATCTGTTCCCACAGGGCAACGCCGACCACGGTGCCTGTAATTGCGCCCGTTACAATGCCATAGACAAACGCTTTGGGGTTGCTTTCGGTATCGCCTGAAACAATCGCTAAGCCTGTAATGCCGCCGAGCAGTGCGCCAAGTGGAAATCCGATTCCGCCGAAAATCCATCGCCCGACTTGATTTGGCGGACGCTCAATGAAGGCAATGTCACTAAATGCAAAGCGTTGCATTGTCGTATCGGAGCGCAGTTCCAGAGAATCTTCGACGCAACGTGCCACATCGCCGCCGAAGGAAACTTGTGTGTTGAGCGTAACGATGTAGCGTGCGTTTTTGAGGTCGCTACTTTTTGAGAGCGAACCACGCGCGATAAGAGGAAACAGCAGAAAGAAAATCACGTATCGCATTCAAAGACGATATTCAACTGTTAGACACCGCGTAATTCTTCGGCACGATAGACGCGCGAGATGCCTAAAATATACGCCGCTGTGCGCATTGAAACCTTGCGTTCTTGCATGACGGCAGTAATGTCGCGATACGATTGCAAGAGTTGCTTTTCAAGCCGAAGATTGATTTCCTCTTCGTCCCACGAAAGTTGCTGTAAGTTTTGAACCCACTCGAAGTAAGAAACCGTAACGCCGCCTGCATTGGCGAGTACATCAGGAACGAGATGAACGCCGTTCTTTTCAAAGATGGCATCGGCTTCGGGAGTGGTGGGAAGGTTTGCGCCTTCGATGATGAATTTCGCTTTCACGCGCGGCGCGTTCTCTTTGGTCAGAACGCCTTCAATGGCGGCGGGCACAAGCACATCGCACGGCTTTTCTAAAATCGCTTCGCCGCTCACTTGTTCCGCGTCAGGAAAGCCCACAACCGTGCGTGTGTGCTTGACGTGTTCGAGAACAGTATCAAGATTGAGACCTTTATCGCTATAAATCGCGCCATCAATATCGGAAAGTCCAACAATGGTTGCGCCTTCTTGGGCAAGCAATTTTGCGGCATTCGAGCCGACGTTGCCAAAGCCTTGAACAATCACTTTCAAATCGTGCAAATCGGTTTGGTAGTCTTTGGCGAGGGCTTTGGTGAGAATCATGACACCGCGCCCTGTGGCTTGTTCGCGACCTTTTGAGCCGCCAAGTTCAACGGGTTTGCCAGTAATGACGGCGGGCGTGTAGCCGTTGCGTTTGCTGTATTCGTCCATAATCCAAGTCATCACTTGCGCGTTGGTGCCCATATCGGGCGCAGGAATGTCGCGATACGCGCCGAGAATGTGATGAATCCGAGAAGCGTAAGTTCGAGCGATGGCTTGCAGTTCGCGCTTTGAGAGCAGGCGAGGGTCGCAATTCACGCCGCCCTTGCCGCCGCCAAACGGCACATTGACAATCGCTGTTTTCCACGACATGGCTTCCGCGAGCGCACGCACTTCATCTAAATCCACAATCGGACTGAACCGAATCCCACCTTTGAACGGACCGCGTGCGCCATTGTGCTGAACACGATAGCCCGTAAAGACTTTGAGTTTGCCGTTATCCAATCGAACAGGAAAATTCACTTGCATTTCGCGAAAGGGTGTTTGAAGCAAGAGAGATGTTTCTTCATCGTAGCCCAAATGCTGAATTGCGGTGTTGAAATTATGCCGAATGATGTTGTAGGCACTGAGTTTGGGTTGCATCGTCAGATGTGGTTTGGTTTTGAAAGAAGAAAAGCCGTTTTTTGCGCTTCTTGTTTCAAAAGAAACGAAATAAAACGCAGTTTTAATCGAACTCAATTTATCCAATGCAATACGACCCAATCAAACGGAGCATCGGCACTGTGGTGAGAGACAGCGTCGTGCTTCGCAAACTCTTTTACTTCCTTTTGGGCTTGCTCTTTCTTCGCGAGTGGTATGTCAAGTCTGAATTGAGAAAAATCCTATCAAAATTTTCCAACAAGAAAATTCAAGTGTATGATGCGGGAAGCGGGTTTGGGCAATATGCGTATTTCATCGCAAAGAATTTTAAGAACGCAAGCGTATATGGCGTTGATGTGAAAGAAGAACAAATCAACGATTGCAATCACTTTTTCAAAAAAGCCAAGTTGCCCAACGCTACATTTGCGATTGAAGACCTCACCAAAATCACGCACGAAAACAGGTTTGATGTGATTCTCTCGGTTGATGTGATGGAACACATTTTAGAAGATGTGGCAGTGTTCAAGAATTTTTATCGGGCAATGAAATCGGGCGGGACGCTCATCATCAATACGCCTTCCGACCTTGCCGAAGACCATGACGACCACCACGAAGGAAGCGCGGCGTTTGTCGACGAACACGTGCGCGACGGTTACAGCGCAGAGGACATGACACAAAAACTTACCGAAGCAGGCTTCACCAACATTCGCACCACTTACACCTACGGCTTTTGGGGAAACCTTTATTGGCATTTAGCCTTGAAGTATCCAATGCAACTGCTTGGCGTGTCAAAAGCATTTTTTGCATTCCTACCGATTTATTACTTATTCACCTTTCCGATTGCGTTGCTCTTTATGCTACTCGATTTTAGCGTGAACAATGAAACAGGAACAGGGTTAATGGCAGTCGCTGAAAAGCCATAAAATTGAGTTTCAGTATCTCTTTTTGGGTTTGAATCTGCGCAACATTGGTTCAATCCGTAGAATCTGTGTTCTAATCTTTTTCAGAAAAGCAAATGATGCAAGACTTCAATCAAGAATCAAGCGTTGCAAAAGAAAGCAGTTCCAACAAGAAAACGAAAAAGCGCAGACAAAATCCCATCAACGACCTTGATTTAGAGAATTGGAAATCGCTCACGGAGATTTGGACCGATAGCCTTTGGCTCATTCCATCGCGAGACCGAAGCGGTGCGCACACTGCCGAGTATCACGGCAATTTCGTGCCACAAATTCCCCGACAAGTGATTCAGCGATACACAAAAAAAGGCGACGTGGTGTTAGATGCCTTTCTGGGTAGCGGAACAACCTTGATTGAATCGCAACGGCTCGGTCGGCACGGAATCGGCATTGAACTCTTATCAGAAGTGGCAGAGAAAGCCAAAGCGAGAATCAAGTCAGAGCCGAACACACACGGAGTTCAAAATCACATCATCATCGGAGATTCAGCAAGCACGGACATCACGCACAAAATCAGCGACGCATTAAAGCACATCGGAAAAGACGCTGTGGATTTAGTTGTGCTTCACCCACCTTATCACGACATCATCAAATTTTCCGATAACCCTAACGATTTATCTAACAAGCAAACTGTTGAAGCTTTTTGCGACGGCTTTGGACAGGTGATTGAAAACACAACGCAACTTCTTCGTGCCGAGAGGTTTTTGATAATCGTTATCGGTGATAAATATGAGGGTTCAGAGTGGATTCCGTTGGGATTTTTAGCCATGCAAGAAGCCATAAAGCGAGGGTTTCAGTTGAAATCGATTGTGGTGAAAGATATGCAAGGAAATCGTGCGAAGCAGAATCAGGAACGGCTGTGGCGGTATCGCGCACTCGTAGGCGGGTTCTACATTTTCAAGCACGAGTATCTCTTTGTGCTGAAAAAAGGAAAGTGAGTTTGGAAGTTAACAGTCATTTCGAGCGAAGCGAGAAATTAAAAACAGTTGAAAGTTAAGAGTGAAAACTTGAAAGTGGTCAAGTCAACAAGGTTCTTACTTGATTCACTCTCAACTCTTAACTCTCAACTTGACCCTCATTCTTGCAGAGATTCAGTGTTACTTCTTGGCTTCTTTTGCCTCTTTGCCTTTGGCAATTACTTCGGGTTCAGCGGTGGCGGTGGATTCTGCAGCACTGGCGGCAGAAATTTCAGCCTTCGGCATAAAAAGCGTTACAATCGAAACCGTATCCTCGCCGAGAATCTGAATGTTGCTATTAGCATATGCCTTTCGCGCATCTGAAATATGCAATGACTGACCAAGGTCAAGGTGGCTAATATCAAATTCCAAATGTTCGGGAATATCGGCAGGCAAACACTTGATAGCAAGTTTGTGCATGAGAACTTGAACTTTGCCGCCTTTGAGTGCGCCTTGTGGCGTGCCTTTGAACAAGGTTGGCACTTCGAGTTCGATTTTCTCGTCCGCTTTTAAGCCTTGAAAATCCACATGAGAAACGACATCAGTAACGGGGTCAAACTGCGTGTCTTTCATAACGGCTTGACGTTCCGTACCATCGGAAAGTTTGAGATTCACAATGTGCGACTCTGTCGTGTAGATGAGTTTGCGAAGCGAAAGTTCTTTGATGGCAAGCATAACTGGTGCATCACCTTTGTGATAAAGAACGGCAGGCACAAATCCTTTCTTGCGCAGTTCTTTTAATTTGCCTTTTGTGCTTGGTGTGCGAAGTTCGGCTTCGAGTGTAATCGTTTGCATGGATTCAAAGTGAGTTGAGTTGAAAAATTTGGTGATTGTAAGTTTACTTGTTTGAAACTTTCGGTTCATCAAACAGCGAACTAACGGAACTATCGTCATAAATGCGTTTGATGGCTTCGGCAAAAAGTTGCGCAACGGAAACGGTCTCCAATTTTGAGCAGGGCGCATGGCACGTAACAACGGTATCGGTTGCGATAACTTTTTCAATCGGCGAGTTTTCAATACGCTCGACTGCGTTCCCAGAAAGAATTGGGTGCGTGCAGGCGGCGTAGATGTTGAGCGCGCCGTTTTCTTTCATGGCTCTGGCGGCGTTGACAATCGTGCCAGCCGTATCAATCATATCATCAACAAGCAGAACATTTTTCCCTGATACATCACCAATAATGTTCAGAATCTCCGATTCATTAGGTTTGGGACGGCGTTTGTCGACAATGACCAAATCGGTTTCCAACTGTTTGGCGTAACTGCGTGCCAATTTGACGCCGCCAACATCAGGCGAAGCCACAACCAAGTTCTCTATCCTCATTTGTTTGAAATGATTCACTAAAACAAGTGAAGAGTAGAGATGGTCGACAGGAATATCAAAGAACCCTTGAATTTGTGGTGCGTGTAAATCCATTGTCAAAATGCGGTCGGCGCCGGCGGTCGTGAGCAAATTCGCAATGAGTTTTGCTGTGATAGAAACGCGCGGCTGGTCTTTACGGTCTTGCCGAGCGTAGCCGAAATACGGAATGACAGCGGTAATTCGACTGGCAGAAGCACGCTTGGCGGCGTCAATCATAATCAAAAGTTCCATCAGATTTTCAGCGGGCGGATTCGTGGATTGAATCAAAAACAAATCACTGCCGCGAATCGACTCGTTAAACGAAACAGAGAGTTCGCCGTCAGAAAAGTTCTTCAAATCGGCACGACAAATCGGAAGCGACAAGTGCCAAGCGATTTTTTCCGCCAACGCACGGTTGCTACGACCCGCAAAAATTTTGATGATTTTCAGCATTGAAGTTCGCGCCGATGTTAGCGTATATTTGCACCCAAAATTAAAAACCGCTCAAAAAAAGAGCCACGAATATACAAAAATCGTTTTCACGAAACCAACCATGCGCGTTGCTGAAATTAAATCCTACCTATCACAATTCTTCACTTCCGTTGAAGTTATTGGAGACGATGAGATTGAGATTGAGCGCGTTGCCAAAATTGAGAACGCAACATCAGGAGATATTGCTTTCATCGCTAATCCGAAGTATGAAAAATATCTTGCTGAAACAAATGCCTCCGCTGTCATTCTCTCCAACAAGATTGCTCACAAACAGCCGAAAGAAAATCAATCCTTTATCGTGATGGAAGATGCCTACACAGGCTTTGTGTTTGTGCTTGAAAAGTTGATGCCGAAGCGTGAAGGGTTAGAGAGAGGAATTCACTCGACTGCCGTTGTGCAATCGCCGATTCCCGAAAGCGCAAGCATTAGCGCAAATGTCTTCATTGGAAAAAATTGCACGATTGGCGAGCGCGTGCAGATTTATCCGAACGTGGTCATACTCGACGAGTGCGAAATTGGAAGCGACAGCATCATTTATCCAAATGTTACGCTTTATAGTGGCACAAAAATTGGCAACCGTGTTATCATTCATTCGGGAAGTGTGATTGGTGCTGATGGATTCGGGTTTGCACCACAAAAAGATGGCTCTTACAAGAAAATTCCACAAATCGGAATCGTGGTGATTGAAGATGATGTGGAAATTGGCGCGAACACATGCATCGACCGTGCAACGCTTGGCGAAACACGCATTGGGCATGGTGTCAAACTCGATAACTTGGTGCAAATTGCTCATAACGTTGTCATCGGAAAGCATACTGTAATTGCTTCACAAACAGGCGTTTCAGGAAGCACAAAAATCGGCGAACAATGCATGATTGCAGGGCAGGTCGGGTTTGTCGGGCATATTGAAATCGGAAACAAAATTACCGTCGGCGCGCAATCGGGCGTTGCAAAATCGTTTCTCAAAGAAGGTGAATTTATCAGAGGCTATCCAGCACGACCGCTCCGAGAACAACTGCGCCAAGAAGCTTATCAAGCAAAACTCAAAGACCTTTTTGAGCAAGTCAAGCAATTAGAAAAAGCCCTGAGCGAGTTGAAGCGGGGAAGTGAACCCACCGTGTAATGCAAAGGCACAAAGAAAAAGTATTTCCATAAATGAAGCGGCAAGGTTATATTGCCACTAACATTAAAAAATGAACGTTGTGTAAAATCAATCTCGTAGTAACTATTTACCGCTAATAACTATGAACGAAGTAACCAATCTTGCAACGGCTGACCGTCGTTCTGAAGCCCTTTTAGAACTGCACCACCACACGCATCACCACTCGCCATATCAAGCACACCACTTTACCGACATGGCGCAACAGTTTGATGCCGCCAAAATGGGCATGTGGCTGTTCTTGCTAACGGAAATCCTCTTGTTCGGTGGGCTTTTTTGTGCTTACGCTGTCTACAGCACAGAACATGCCGTAATGTTTCACAGTGCGCATAAAATGCTCGACTGGCGACTTGGTGCGCTGAACACTGTTGTCCTGATTACGAGTTCGCTGACGGTTGCATTAGCGATTCGCGCTATCCAACTCAATCAGCGCAAAGAGGCAATCTGGCTCTTAGTGGCAACAATCGCCTGCGCGGCGATTTTCCTTGTGGTCAAGTATTTTGAGTATTCGCACAAAATCCATTTAGGATTGCTTCCGGGCAGTTACTACCACTACGACGGCAGTGAAGGCGTTATCATTGGCAACAACCCACACATCTATTTTGGAATGTATTTCGCAATGACAGGACTGCACGGCTTGCACGTTGTTATCGGAATGATTGTGCTTGGGTGGGTGCTGATTCGCTTAATCAAAGGCGAATTTAACAGCGAATACTACACGCCTGTTGAACTGGGCGGCTTGTATTGGCACCTTGTCGACCTCATCTGGATTTACCTTTTCCCACTGCTTTACTTGATTGGATAATCTTCGATAACCGAAAAAATTTAGAAGTATGCAACCGACACACGCACATGCGGCAACGCACACAACTGAACACGCACATCACTCACATCACCACATCGTGCCGTTCAAAGTCAATATGGCAGTAGGCATTACATTGCTCATTTTAACTGCGGTTACGGTTTGGGTCGCCCAGTTTGATTTTGGGTCAATGAATATGATTGTCGCTATGACAGTCGCAACGGTGAAAGCCGGGCTGGTTGTCGCTTATTTCATGCACTTGCGCTACGACAATCGATTTTTCCTTGCAATGCTTCTGGTTTGCTTGATTGCGCTGACGGTGTTTATTGTTTTCACGATGATTGACCAAAAGAGCAGAACCTCGATTTATGAGTATGAAATGCAAGAAATTCGCAAGAACGCGAAGATGTATGAAAAGAAAGGGCTCTTGCCACCAAAAGATGCACTACCTGCCAAGCATTGATTGACCGCTCAAAGAGAACACGGATTAGACAGATTCAACAGCGTTCAGTTGTGGATTGACTTCAAATCTGAACTTGTTACACTACCTGCCTAATCTGTGTTCCAAAGTTTGATAAACTCCCTACCTTCCGAGTTCAAATTACGATGTGAATATGCCGTTCTTCGAAGCGTTTGAGCAGGGTTTGCTCGGTCAGGGTTTGTTTTTCTTCGCCTTGAATATCACAAGCGACTTCGCCCAAGTTCATCATGATAAGTCGGTTGCCGAAGCGCGTAGCGTAAGACATCGAGTGTGTGACCATCAAAGCGGTGAGATGATATTTGGAAATAATTTCTTGGGTGATGGATAAGATGAGTTCGGCGGAGATAGGGTCTAAGGCGGCGGTATGTTCATCAAGCAAGAGGATTTCAGGCTTTTTGAGTGCCGCCATCAGAAGCGTTAGGGCTTGACGCTGACCGCCTGAAAGAAGTCCAATCGGTGTATCCATGCGGTTTTCAAGTCCCATGCGTAATTCGGCGACGCGCTCGCGTAGAAGTTTTTTTTGAGCGGAAGTCATTGCAATCGTGAGCGATTTTTTTTCGCCGCGCAGATAAGCAAGTTGGAGATTTTCAGCGACGGTCATAGTTGGAGCAGTGCCGCTGAACGGGTTTTGGAACACGCGCCCAATGTATTTGGCACGCTTAAAGTCAGGCAGTTTGGTAACGTCTTCATGGTTGATTTTCACTCGCCCTTCATCGAGCGTGAGCGTTCCCGCAATCGCATTCAGTAAAGTAGATTTTCCACTTCCGTTTGTGCCGATAACCGTAACGAAGTCGCCTTTTGCAATCGTGAGTGTTACGTTTTTAAGTGCATAGACCTCATTCGGCGTGCCTTTGGCGAAAGTTTTTGATGCGTTCTCAATTTTAATCATTTCAGGTGAAAGGGTTGGCGTTTGAATCGTTCGGAAATTAAAAACTGTTCGGCTTCTTCGTAAGAAGAAAAGGTTTTGTAATGAAATTCGGAACTGCAATAGATGCGATTGCCTGAAAAATGAAGTTCGTAGGAAAGTTGCGCCGCAAGTGTCTGCAAGGCGATTTCTTTTGACTGTGCGGGCGTTAAGCGATGAGTGAATCGAGATGTTGGCATGTGCGGTTAAAGTTTAGTTGAAGATTTTAGTTGAAGATTGACGGCGGTCTTTTCCCTCTCTCAAATCCAACCCACCTAACCAATAAGAAGGTTTGCGCCGTTCTCCACGGCGTCGTTCGCCTGCTTGTGAATCAGGCTGATAGACGATGTCGTTTTTGTGGAGCGATTCTAATTCACAGCGGAGTTTATGCTCAAAAGCAATGAATTGGGGGAGCGGCACTTCGGGAGCCGACATGATTTTCACGGAGCGGTCGCTACTGGCGAGGGCAAGTTTGCGGGCATCAGGACTGAACACGGCATTGTAAAAACGACCGTAAGTCGACTCCAATACTCGCCCTGTGCGCACGTCTTTCGATGCATCGAGAAAGTCAGGGTGGTAGAGATATAGCATACCAATGCGTTGCATTAAGGCGTAGTTGCCATAGTCATGCTTTGAAGCACTGACGAGATTGAGCAAAATTTGAAGGGATTTCTGAAAAAAGTCGTTGTAGGTAGTCGCATCTTTGTAATAATGAAAGGCTTTGTCAAGTTGTGAGAGCCAGCTCGATTCAGAGTCGCCTACGCGCATCAACATCTGCAGGTCATCTTCCAAAATTTGTACAACAACTTTTTGGTCAAGCGGAAGCCAAAATCCCCAATCAAGCATTGAAGCGATATAGGCTAAGGTTTCATCATCGGTTTTATCCAACTCTTTGGCAATGTTTTGGGCGAGCATCACGCCGCCGAGAAATGAGCCGGTCATAATCTGCGCCACTTGATACATTTCACGCGCCGCCTTTGAATTTGGGTCGCTGAGCGGAGCTTGTGCGTATTGGGTTTGCTTGCGGGTTTCTCGTTCAATCATTTGACAAATCGCCGCAAGTGCTTCTTTTGAAACAGTTTCTTTTTGATGCGCGACCAGAAACGCCCGATACTGTGAGAGCGCATCACGGTTGAGTCTTGGATTTACTTGAAACGATAGCATATCTTACGCATTGATTAGGAATTAACTGACAAGTGAACGGACGACGGGAAACTATCCGTTGCGCTTGTCGCTGATGAAAAATTCAAGTGTTCTGAATGTGTTTGTTTGAGGCGTAAGAGTTGCTGGCGCAAATCGCGACGCGAAAGCCCATACATTTGAATATAGGCTAAATTGAACATTAAAATTGCGTGCGGAATGGCAGGCGCATTTAAGGTGCGCTTCAAAGCTTGTTGGAGTGTAAATAATCGCGCCGTTAAATCGCAATAACTTTCAATGAAATCTTCAACTGAAATTTGCTTCGGCTTGCAGAGCAGTTCTTGTCCCCAACTGTAACGAAACGCATAAATATCCTCTTTCGGAAACATCAATCTGCCTTCCGATGCCAAACGTTCAAACAAGGCTGTTCCCGGAATTGGGCGCAAGATGTTGATGCCGGGAACATCAATGCCGGTTTCTTCAATGAAGTCATAAAGAAGATTTGGTGTGTCGAGCGTGTCGCCGTCAAGTCCGTAAATGAAACTGCCATAAACGCAAATCCCAGCTTCGCGAATTGCTTTGATATTGCGTGCAAGTGTAGACTCTTTGTTTTGAAATTTGCGGTGCAAGTGGTTCGACGCATCGCTGACGCCTTCAATGCCCAAAAGCAAGCCCTTACAGCCTGATTTGGCAAAGGCTTCAAGCACTTCGGGCTGTTGTCCAAGCAAGGTGGTGGCTTGCCCAACCCATTGAATGTTGTAGGGAATAAGTTTGGTGAAGAGTTCAGTGGCGTAGGCACGGTCAGCGTTGATGGTATCATCAACAAAGAAGAAAATGCGTTTATCTTCTTTCAAAAATCGCTCAACCTCTTCGACCACGTGCGCAATCGGACGATGACGCGAGCGACTGCCGTTCATCACATACACATTGCAAAAATCACAGCGATACGGACAGCCACGCGAGGTCTGAATGAGGTTCGTAGTGAAATAATTTTTAATCTTCAATGCGTGCTTGCTGATGGGGCGATAGACGGAAAGGTCGGGAAGAGTATCACTTTCATAACGCGCTTTGAGCGTGCCGCGCTTCAAATCTTCAAGCAGTTCTTTCCAAAGGTCTTCGGCTTCGCCAAGCACGAGGCTATCGGCTTCGCTCATGCACGAATCAGGAAAGAGCGTCACATGCGGACCGCCCAGCACGACCTTCACGCCGCGCTCACGAAACAAACGTGCAACTTCAAAGGCTGTTTTCGCAAGCCCTGTATGCACCGTGATTCCGACCAAATCCCAATGCGCATCGAGCGGCAATTCATCAAAGCGCATATCGCAAATGTGTTGCTCAACGCCTTCAACCTGAATCGAACTTAACACCATTAACGCCGTTGGCGGCACGGCAAATTGCGCACGCTTAATGAGGTTTTGAAGAAGCCTATCCTTGAATCGAGTAAAATAGTTGAGAGAACTCTCGCCGAAAACAGAACGAGGACCATCAACGCCGCTGGCAGAACGGACAAAAACAAGCAGGACTTTCATTGCCTTTTGCAGTTATTTTCAAACGACTGCATAGAAGATACAAGTTCAGCGAATAGAAGCGAAATACTCTCAACAAGCTACGACTCTTCGACGCCCAAACGCAAATCATTCGGCACATTGCGCCACTGCATTGACCCAAAAAGCCTATCCCACACCGAAAGCATTGAGCCGTAGTTCGAGTTCATTTCCGATTGAAGCACAGAGTGGTGAAGTCGGTGAAAATTCGGCGAAGGAATCAAGTAAGAGAGCGCACTATCAAACGATTTCGGCAACGCCACATTGCTGTGATGCAGTAAAATCACAGGGAAGGAAAGAAGGTTGTAAAGCAATAGTTCCGTTGCACCAATACCAAGCAAAGCGAAAATCGGAAGGCGAAAAAGCTCCGAAAGCAGAATTTCAATCGGGTGAAAGCGAAAACCTGTTGTAACATCCATCTCCGAATCACAATGATGAAAGCGATGAAACCGCCACAAAAACGCAACTTGGTGATTCAAACGATGCCAGAGATATGCCCAAAGGTCAAGACAAGTAACAAGCACCACCGAAGCGAAAATCGGATTATCAATAACGCCTTTCAGCCCTTGCCAATACGGGCGAATCTCGGCTAACACAAAAAATAAACCAACTGCCGATAGAGAACTTAACAGCGTGTTGAACGCTCCAACAAGAAGATTCACAAGCGCATGTTTAAGCCGTGCTTGGCGATTTTTGAAAAACGGGAATAGGCTTTCTAATGCCCACAATGCGCCGCAAGAAAGGGCGGCAACAAGGAACAGAGGTTGCTGTAAGTCGCTTTCAGACATGATTGTTGCAGAACATGAATTGAAAGTTAAAATACCGACGAATTGTATCTTCAACGCAAATCAAAGTTAAAACGATGAGCGCAAAGCGAAAACCCTACGCAACCGTAGAGCAATACCTTGCGATTGAGCGTGTTGCGTTGGAAAAGAGCGAATACTACAACGGCGAAATGTTCTTGATGGCAGGCGCAAGCGAGCCACACAACTTGATTGCGACAAACACAGTCGTTGAACTTGTAAGATGCTTTCGTCCGCGCGGTTGTCGTGTGTATGGAAGCGATATGCGCATTTACACAAAGACAACGGGACTTTTTTCTTATGCTGATGCTGTCGTGGTGTGCGGAAAGCCTGAATTTTATGATGACTATCGTGATATTCTTATCAATCCGATGCTGATTGCCGAAGTGCTTTCACCATCAACGGCGGAGTATGACCGAGGCAAGAAGTTCACGCTCTACAAAGGCGCACCGTCGTTTCAAGATTACTTGCTTATTGAGCAACGGGAAGCGAAAGTAGAGCATTGGCAAAAAGTAGAAACAGGGGAGTGGCATTTGAACCAGTATGTTGGATTGGAAGCCGTGTTGAAGATTCCAAGATATGAACTTCAAATTCCGCTGTCAGAAATTTACCTCAATGTTGATTTTAACGCATAGCATATAACTTAAACCGACCACACACCTTGAACATCAATCTTGACGACTTGAATGCGGCGCAGCGCGAAGCCGTTACAACCACAAGAGGCGCACTCATGATTATCGCAGGCGCAGGAAGCGGCAAAACCCGCGTCATTACTTACAGAACCGCATACTTGATTGGGCACCAAAATGTGCAACCGTCCGAAATTCTCGCGCTGACTTTTACCAACAAAGCCGCAAACGAAATGAAAGAACGTGTCGAGCATCTGCTCGGCGGAGGCTCAACCAAAGGTTTGTGGATTGGCACATTTCACTCAAACTTTGCACGGCTCTTGCGCCAACATGCTGAACTGCTTGGCTTTACAAAAAACTACTCCATTTATGACCAAGACGATTCAACTCGGCTTATCAAGGAAATCATGAACGAACTGGGCATTAACACGCAAACGCTTTCGCCCGAGACCGTTCAAAGCGTGATTTCAAACGCAAAAAATAAATTTATTCTTGCCGACCAATTCGCCTCAACCGCACGCGACTATGTCGGAGAACAAGCCGCAAGAGTGTATTTGCGCTACGCAGACCGCCTCAAAAAAAATAACGCGCTCGACTTCGACGATTTGCTCATCAAACCTATTGAACTTTTCTTGCAACACCCCAACATTTTGGAGCATTATCAGAACCGTTTCCAATACTTGATGATTGATGAATATCAGGATACCAACCATGCGCAATACCTTGTCTCAAAAATGCTTGCCGCAAAACATCGGAATATCTGTGTGGTCGGCGATGATGCGCAAAGCATTTACTCATGGCGCGGCGCAGATATTTCCAACATCTTGAACTTTCAAGGCGATTACCCCGAAGCCAAAACAATTCGCCTCGAAGAAAATTACCGAAGCACGAAAACCATCTTGAACCTTGCTAACGCCGTTATCAAACACAACAAAGAGCAACTCAAAAAGAACCTCTTTACGCAAAATGAAGAAGGCGACTGTGCAACCTTGCTCGTGTGCGAAGATGAGCGACGCGAAGCCGACAAAATCGCCCAGACCATTCGCAACCTGAAACTGATGAAAGGATGTCAAAACTCCGACTTCGCCATTTTCTATCGCACCAATGCGCAATCGCGTGTCATTGAAGATGCGCTCCGCACGAATGGAATCCCGTATCAAATTTTCGGTGCCGTCTCGTTCTATAAGCGCAAGGAAATCAAAGATGTCGTTGCGTATTTGCGATTTACGCTGAACACGCGCGATGAAGAATCGCTCCGACGTATCATCAATTTTCCTACTCGCGGAATTGGTGAGACAAGCCTTGAAAAACTCCGAAATCTTGCTAACGAGGAACAGGTCAGTCTTTATGAAGTGATTTGCAATGCAGTCCGATACGATTTGCCGCCGCGTCTTGTCTCACCGCTCAACGAGTTTAGACTGTTAGTTGAATTGTTGGAGGAAAAATCGCGAAACGAAACGGCTTACGATGTGGTCGCTGAACTTTACCGACAAACTAAACTCTTAGACTTGCTTAAAGAAGAAAACACCGCCGATGCCAAAACGCGCTACGACAACTTGCAAGAGTTCCTCTCGTTTGCACGCCGATTCAGCGATGAAAATCCTGATGACAATTCGCTCAACGCCTTTGTGCAAAACATCGCTCTTGTGAGCGAAACCGAAGACAAAAACGGCGACACAAACAAAGTTTCCATGATGACAATTCACGCCGCGAAAGGCTTGGAGTTTCCCGTTGTGTTCATCACAGGATTAGAAGAAAAACTCTTTCCACTTAATCCCGAAGACCGAAAAGAATTAGAAGAAGAACGGCGGCTTTTCTACGTCGCACTCACGCGGGCGGAAAAGAAACTCTACATCAGTTATGCGAAAAACCGTTATCGTTTCGGCAATCTTCAAGCCACGCTCAAATCACGCTTTATTGATGAACTTGACGGCGCGCTTGTTGTAACCGAAGGCGGAAAATCGCTTTTAGAAATTCGCGAAGATGAAAAAGAGCGTAAGCGAGTGGTGCGCGACACTGACTATGTGCCTGAAGACATAAGCGAAAGACATTGGAACGCAAAACCAGCAAAAAAATCAGTTGCGCCGAAGCCTTCCTCGCCAAGCCCTTCAAACACACCAACTTACAGAGCAGGCATGAAAGTGTCTCATAAAATCTTTGGCACAGGCAAAGTCATTGCAGTTCAAGGCACGGGCGATGAAGCGCGTGTGAAAGTCTTTTTCAGCCGCGCAGGGGAAAAAACGCTTGTTATCAAATTTGCCAATCTGACCGTAATTGAATAAAAAAATTGCAAAACTTTGAAACCGCTTTCGTATCTTCTGTTCTCAAAAATGAACTAAACAAAAAGGAGTAACAACCATGCAGATTTTCATCGCCTTCGTGTTTCTTATCATTGTAACTGTCGTTTTGACGTTACTGGCTTCGGGCATCATCATTTGGTTTGTGGCAATTTTCAAAGAAATGTTCGACATCGTTACAGGCAGAGCCGAAGAAACAAGCCCTGCACCTGAATCGGTGCGCACCTGAACAATTTGTTCTTTTCATCTCAACTAACTTTTAACATCTCAACTAACTTTTAACAAAACATTCAGTATAACAATGCAGGACGTTTCCCATCAACATCAGCGTGGCGATTAAACTTCCAAATTCGGCTCTATGAAACCACCAACATCATTGAGTTCAGTTATGGAGGCACAACGCCCGGCACGGAAACCTTCACAGCGTCCATTGGCTTGAAAGGGGCAGTCGGGGGACCTGGAAACTTCATCGATGCAACAACAGGTTCTACAACCGTTGCGAATAACAGCATTGCTCAATTCCCTGCACGCGGGTTAAAGTATCGCTTAATTCCAGGTGCGCCTGGCTTTTCCAATACGGCGAACCTTACCGAACGTCCCAAAGAATTTAAGTTGGAGCAAAACTATCCCAACCCGTTCAACCCGACCACGACGATTCAATTCGCCGTGCCTTCGGTCAGCGATGTGAAGTTGGAAGTCTTCAACATCTTGGGACAAA
>Ga0209691_1000744_pt1 | contig 21664 bp, 18 predicted proteins | sample YNPMSBMetaG_FD_187120 | JGI IMG/M metagenome (GOLD analysis project Ga0209691, IMG submission 187120) | Anoxygenic and chlorotrophic microbial mat microbial communities from Yellowstone National Park, USA - YNP MS-B MetaG (SPAdes) (version 2) ... | reverse complement strand
AAGTTCTAGCTAACGAACCCCTCCGTATGCAAATTATTAAAGAAGAACTGAACGAAGTTGCCAAAGAATATGGTGATGAACGAAGAACCCAAATTGTCTATTCTGCCGAAGATTTTAGTATTGAAGACATGATAGCCAACGAAGACGTTGTCATTACCATTACGCACGAAGGTTATATCAAAAGAACGGCTATCAATAATTACAAACGGCAGGGCAGGGGAGGTATCGGCGCAAAAGGAACGACCACCAAAGAAGAAGACTTCGTAGAACATCTTTTCATTGCTTCCACTCATAATTACTTGCTTTTCTTTACAGAAAAAGGAAAATGTTACTGGCTTAAAGCTTTTGAAATTCCTGAGGGCACCAAAGCTTCCAAAGGGCGTTCTATTAGAAACCTCATCCAAATAGAAGATGACGATAAAATTAAAGCTTTCATCAATATAGCTAACCTTGATGATAAAGAATTCATTGAAAATCACTTTATTGTGATGGTAACCCGCAAAGGAACTATTAAGAAAACCGCAGTGAAAGAATACAGCCGCCCCCGTTCCACGGGAATTATCGCTATCAACATTGAGGAAGGTGATGAATTGATAGATGCCCAACTAACTGACGGTAACAATGAAATCGTTATTGCAACGCATCAAGGTATGGCTATTCGTTTTAATGAATCTACTGTCAGAGATATGGGCAGAAATGCTACAGGCGTCAAAGGTATAACCCTTGAAGAAGGTGATTTCGTTATTGGCATGGTTGTTGTAAAACATCCAGATACCCAATTGCTTGTGGTGTCAGAAAAAGGTTACGGAAAAAGAAGTAAAATAGATGAATATCGCCTCACGAACCGTGGAGGTAAAGGCGTAAAAACTATCCATATCACCCCCAAAACGGGGCACCTTATCGCTATTAAACCCGTATTAGATACTGATGACCTCATGATTATCACCAAAGAAAATAATATGATTAGAACCTCTGTTTCCAGCATCCGTGAGGCAGGTAGAAATACTCAAGGTGTCATTTTGATTCGCCTTAAAGAAGGGGACGATATTGCCGCCGTAGCTAAAATCGCTGAAAAAGATGACGAAAATATTCAAGTATCTGAACAAAACTCTAACGAATTATTTGACGAATAAATTTTATAAATATGAATAACACTTTCAATTTTAAACAAATTTGGATAGCCGCTCTTCTATGGAGCATCCTGCTTTTCACTTACGGTCAACGTTCAAAGGTAACTTCAGGTGCGATGGCTGTACAAGACCAAGAATATGAAAAAGCCATTCAATATTTACAAGAAGCCATTGCTAAGCCTGAATTATTAGACCAAAAAGATTTAGCAAAAGCCTACGCTAAGCTCGGGCAAGCTTATATCGGTATTTTAACCAGTGGAAAAAAAGAACTGATAATGAAGTATCCTAACATCTTGAACGATACTTATAACGCCCTCGAAAACGCCAAAAAATATGATACCGACAAAAAATTTGCGAATGATATTAAAATGGGCTATGCAGTATTAGGACCAGTTTATTACCAAACAGCTTTTGAACTCTACAAACAAAAAATGTATAAACCTGCCCTTGAAATGATTGAAAAAAATATCAAAATTTTTGAGGAACAAAAAAATCCAAATATCTACGGAGTTTTCTTATTAGAAGGGTATTGCCATGTGGGCGATGGAGACTCTACCAAAGCCATTTTTTCCTTAGATAAAGCACTTAAAGCTCATAACCAAAACCCACCTAAAGAGCCTGACCCCGCTATTCCTTCTGCTTATGCTCTGTTAGGACGCTTATATGCCGCTGCTAATGATTACGAAAATATGAACCGCATATTCACTGAAGGAAAAACTAAATACCCCGATAACGAAGAAATCCGTAAAAATGAAATTTACATGTACGCAACCAACCCCGCTCTCTACGATAGAGCCCTAGCAAAATTTGAACAAGATATCCAAAAAAATCCTAATGATGAACTGCTTAAAATGGCTTACGCTCAGTTACTTGAAAGCAATGACATGCAAAAAGCTATCAAAATTTATGAATCCATCTTAGAAAAAAATCCCAATAACAGAGATGTTCTTTTTAATTTAGGTGCTCTGTATAATAACGCAGGTAAAGAAAAATACGATAAAGCTAACAAAAGTTCGGATAATAACGAGTACAAAAAACTTTTAGACGAAGCTAAAGCAGATTTCAAAAAAGCCTTAACTTACATAGAAAAATCTTACCAACTTTCAGAAAATGCTTCTGTTCAAGATAAAAAGGCTATGTTAAAGGCATTAGTACAAATTTGTACTTTGTTAGAAGAAAACGAAAAACTCAAAACTTACAAAGCTGAGCTTGACGCATTAAAATAAATTATTTAGCAAGGGCGCTGAGAAGGTGCCCTTTGTTTTTTAAAATTGCATTAGCATGAAAAGTCAAAAATACTTTTGAAAATATGCAATTCGTGTTTTATTTTTGTGAGATTTTCCTACGATGGTTCCTAAATTCAAAATAGACATACATGGGCATATTATGCCGCCCAAATGGCAAAGCCTAAAAGATAAATTCGGTTACGGTGGTTTCATAGAACTGCATTATCGTGAGGATGGTACAGTAGATATGGTAAAAGATGATGGCACTTTTTTTCGTAAAGTACAAGCAAATTGCTATGACCATGAACTTATTATCAAAGACATGAACGAACATCGTGTTAATGTAATGGTTTTGTCTAGCATTCCTGTTTTGTTTTATTATTGGGCAAAACCTGAACATACTTTGTACTGGTGCCAATTTTATAATGATTTCATTGCGGATGTTCAAAATGAACATTCTAAACGATTGATAGGCTTAGGAACCGTCCCGATGCAAGCCCCTTCTTTAGCCATTCAAGAAATGGAAAGATGTGTAACCAAACTCGGTTTAAAAGGTATTGAAATCGGTACGAATGTAAACCAAAAAAATTTAGATCATCCTGATTTTTACCCTTTTTGGGAAGCAGCTCAAAGCCTCGGTGTCCCTATTATGATTCATCCGTGGGAAATGATGGGCAAAGAACTTATCCCGGACTATTTTCTCCCGTGGTTAGTAGGAATGCCTGCTGAAACTACTCGCGCTATTTGCTATATGATTTTTGGCGGCATCTTTGAAAAATTCCCTAAATTAAAAGTACTTTTTGCTCATGGCGGTGGTTCTTTCTTTTTTACATTAGGCAGAATTAACCATGGCTACTTTGCACGCCCAGACCTCTGCGCTAAAAATATCTCTAAACCTCCTATTCATTATGCAAAATCTTTTTGGGTCGACGGGATTACCCATGATGCACATGCTCTCAAATTCTTAGTTGATACCCTCGGCGCTGATAAAATTGCTTACGGTACTGATTACCCTTTCCCGCTCGGTGACCTAGAACACGGTAAATTCCTCGAAGATACTAACCTCCTTACTGATGCCACCAAAGAACAAATCTTCTGGAAAACCGCTTTCTCATTTTTTAATTTAAGACCTGCTGACTATTTCAGTTTTTACTCCTAAAAATTCATTACTATGAACATTTACGTCGATATTCATATCCATCCCACGTTAAAACCGTTTTTAGCTAATAATATCAATGACCCCTGGAATGATTATACCACTAACGATCCCGCTCACGTTTATAATCGTACTACCCAATTTTCAAGAGCCAATTTTAATGCTTTATTTGCTTCCAATACTCGTTTAGTGTGTCATTACATTACTGTACTGGAAAGGTACTTACTTTCTAAAATCTTTACGCAGCCCGCTATCATGGCAAGATTACTCAACTTAGATATCAAAAAACTGCGTGAAATCAGTGCAACTAAGCCTTTTACTATCCTTCAACAAGAATTCGAATTCCTTAAAAGCCATCAATACTCCCCTGATAAATCCAAAGAGCTGATCTTTATCAAAAATTACGCTCAAATTGAAGAAGTTCTAAAAGACAAAAATAAAATTGGTATTATCCTTTCTATTGAAGGAGCTCATTGCTTAGGTTTTGAGTATTCTGAACATTTTGCTGTTAATTCTAAAGCCGAGCCGCCCGAGCCCCTTTCCATTGAACTGATTGATGAACGTTTAAATTGGTTCTTGAACAATGGTTTCAAGTTTATTACCCTTAACCATTTCGTTTTCAACTATTTAGCTACTATGCCTAAAGTCGTAGAACTGAACGGCATTAAAAAAATTATAAAAAACCCTATCACCACTCTTAATTTCCTCGGCGATTACAGGGGGCTAACTTTTTTGGGTAATTACTTCGTTCAGAAATGTTTACAAAACAAAATTGTTATTGACATTAAACATTGTGATGCCGTGACCCGTCAGCAAATTTATCATCTTTCTAAAGAATACAAATTTCCGATTGTTGCTAGTCATTTTGCTGTAAGCGGTAAAGAAACTAACGTACAAAATCACCAACTGATTACCAAAGAAGATAAAAGCACAGAACGCGCAAAAAGTGAAAAATTCAATCCTTGGGATATTAACTTTCATGATGATGATATCCTCGCTATTCATCAGTTAGGCGGCTTGATGGGCATTATTATGGATAGACGTGTACTTTCCAGCGAAAAATTACTCGCTAAATTCCTAAAAGAAAAACTCAACCAATCTCTGCTTATATATTACCAAATTGAACACATTTATAACGTCCTCGTGAAAAATGGTATTGACCCCTCCAAAGCCTTTGACTCCATCGCTATCGGCTCTGATTTTGACGGGCTCATTGAACCTATCTACAGTTGTACGTCTGTTCGTGATTACCCTAAATTAGAACTGGATTTAATTTCCTTCTTTGAAATGAACTACGATAAATTCAAAGATAGCGGGCTTACCCCGTATAAAATTGTCAGTAAATTTATGCGTGAAAACGTCTTGAACTTTTTGAAAAAGATTTATTAGCTTCTTATCCCGTGCAACTAAGAAAATGGAAATCTCTGTTTTATAGTTTTTCTTTTACTTGGATAGCTTTTTTACTTTTGATAAGCATATTTGCAAATTTTATTGCCAATGAGAAGCCTTTATTTGCTCAATATAAACAACAAACCTACTTTCCCGTTATTTATGATATTTTGAGTGACTTCGGTTGGTATCAATGGGATAGTGAACTTGCAAACAAAGATTGGAAAACCTTGGATTTGGAAGCATCTTGGTGGGCTCCTATTCCTTTTTCACCTGAACAATTAGACCTTGACAACGCCCCTGCTAAACCACCTTTTGCCGTTCTTACTGTAAAAAATAAAAAATTTTATCACTACCTTGGTACAGATGAACTCGGTAGAGATATTGCCAGCGGTCTAATTTACGGTGCTCGCTATGCTATAATAATTGGGGTCTCTGCCACTTTTTTAGCTGCGCTATTCGGAATTTTTTTGGGGTCTATTGCAGGTTTCTGGGGTGATTACGACTTTAAAATTTCTCGTTATTCGCTTTTCATTTTGTTGTCTTTTGGATTATGGGCATTTTTTATTAGTTTTTATAGCCGATACTACCAACTACAAAACGCTTTATCTTTCAGTTTTTTTTCGTTCTTAACGCAACTTTTTTTTAGTACTCTTTTATTTTGCTCGGTTATCTTAATTTGTTGGAAAGGATTTTCTTTCCTGAAAAAAAAATATACCTTTTTACAAAAAAACGTAGCTATTCCGTTAGATATTCTGATTTCAAGAGTGATTGAAATCAAACTTTCTATTCCTATGTTATTGATAATCATTATTTTAACCGCAATAGCAAAGCCTAGTATTTTTTTGCTGATAGGCATTATTGCTTTTGGTCAATGGACTTTATTTGCTCGGCTTATTCGTGCTGAAATCCTGAAAATCAAAAATTTGGAATATATTTCTGTAACTAAAATTCAAGGTCTACCTTCACTAAAAATTTTATTACGCCATGTATTACCGAACGCCATGCCTCCCATTTGGGTAAGTATTTCATTTGCAGTGGCATCAGCTATTTTGGTAGAATCTGCATTAAGTTTTTTAGGCATAAGTTCTAGCCATGTTTCATGGGGCTCATTATTAAAATCAGGTAGAAATGACCTCAACGCCTGGTGGCTCGTTTTATTTCCCGGTTCTATGATTTTTTTTACTATTTTTGCTTTAAATCAGTTCAATGAAAATTTACGTAAAATCTTAAACCCCAAAAAATTATGAGAATACCCTCCAAAACTATTGAAAACGTTATTCAAACTGCAACTGCTAACATTGTAGAGGTCATTAGTGAATACGTAGAACTCAAAAAAAAAGGGCAAAACTGGTGGGGGCTATCACCGTTTAAAAATGAAAAAACACCTTCCTTTGCGGTATCTCCTTCAAAAGGAATTTATAAATGTTTTTCTACGGGCAAAGGCGGTGGAGTGGTGAACTTCTTAATGGAAATGGACGGTCTTTCTTTTTATGAAGCCATTCTTACGCTCGCCAAAAAGTTTAACATTCCCGTAGAGTTAGAAAATACACCTTATTCCCCGGATGAATCTGCTAAAAAAGATAGCATTTATATACTCAATGACTTTGCTCTGCAATTTTTTTTATCCCAATTAGAATCCTCTCGTGAAGCCCAAGAATATTTGGAAAAAAGAGGGGTATATACTGATATCCGTAAGAAATTTCAAATTGGGTATGCACCGAAAGCAAAAAATGAATTCGCCCAAACCGCTTTAAAAAATTTTTTTAAAGAAGAATACCTTTTAGAATCCGGTCTAAGCCTAAAAAATGAAAATAATCAATGGATTGACCGCTTTCGTCATCGTATCATGTTTCCAATCAAGAACTTACAAGGCAAAATTATTGGTTTTGGTGGTAGAATTTTAGGAAGCTCCCAAGAGGTTGCCAAGTATATAAACTCACCAGATAGCATTGTTTACAACAAAAGTTATGCTTTGTATGGTATTTTTGAGGCAAAAGAAGCCATACGAAAAAAACAATTTGCTATTTTATCAGAAGGGTATTTAGATGTTATCACGTTACATCAACATGGCTTTGAGAATGCCGTGGCATCCTGTGGTACAGCATTCACTAATGAACAAGCTCGCCTTATTAAGCGTTTTGCGCCTCAAATTTCTATTTTGTATGACGGTGACGAGGCCGGTGTTAAAGCTGCTCTGAAAGCCCTTAATGTAGGTTTAGAAGAAGATTTGAACGTCAAAATTCTTATCCTGCCTGCCCCCGAAGACCCTGATTCCTTTTTACAAAAATTTGGTAAAGAAGCGCTACAAGATCTTTTGCAAAATCAAGCGGTGGATGGAGTTCAATTTAAATTAGATTACTTGAAAAAACAATTTAATACTCATTCTCCGCAAGATAAATTAGAAATCATCAAAGAAATTACTGATACGCTTTCTAAAATCAAAGATGACCTGAAAAAAGCCCTTTATATTCAGCAAATTGCTCAGCAATTAGAGGTAAGTGATAATATTTTGAATATTTCCATTCGCCAAAAAATTATTGAAAACCAAAAAATTGAAAAAATTAGTTATGAGCGTTCTCAAACAAAGCCTACGCTTACTCCGTATTATGATAAAGAAAAAGAACTTCTTAGGTTGTTTTTTTTCTCGGGAAATAAAAGTTTTCAGATGGATAACCAAACGTTTGTGGTCCAACAAGTGCTATTGCAGAAATTTCAGGAAGCTCCGTTTTTTTATCCTGAATTTGAGTTTATACGAAATGAAATACTCCAAAATGCAAACCAACTTGAAAATTTAAATTTAAAATTGTTAAATCATGAAAACCCTGAAATAAGTAAAATCGTAGCTGATTTCATCATCAATGTAGAAAAATTGTCCCCACATTGGGAAAAGTACGGTATTTTAACTACGGATTTAGATAATGACCCTTTTGAGGCATTAAATTCTGCTTATCTGCATTATGAACTGGAAAAACTTGAAAAAATGATTGAACTCAATTTAGAAGCATTTCAAAAATCTACGGAAGATGAACAAAACCATTTGTTAATTAGACATAAAAAACTTTTACAACTTCGTGATGAGCTTCATAAAAAATTAGGTATCATTATACCACCTGGCAAAATCAGTTATTGACGAGATAAAATTTTTGGTGATAGCGGTTAGTATCTGTTTGAATGCTTAACAAATAAAGTCCTGTAGGTTGTTCAAAAGTGATTTCGGTTATTACTATTGGAAGAGGTTTCAAAAATCAATTTTCCTTCCATTACCGCCGTAATAATTAGAAACTATGGAACCCGTTCCCTTCATTTTCATTTAAACGTAATAAAAAACCATCTGAGCTACCTTTAGAGCTTGTAAAATCGTTACTATTAGAAGAAGTGATGCCTGTAATTAAAAAAGCAACTTTAATAAAAATTATTTTTGGAAAATTTTATCAATTTTTTGAAAAACTTTTTGATTTTCAGGAGCTTGTATAGCTTTAAGGATATCATTTTTTTCTTGTTCCGTTAAATGGAAACTAAGGCTTGCGCTATGGTACTCGTTAGTTGGAATATATTGTAACTCAAAAACTTGCAATTGTTCTTTCAAAAGATAACGCACGGACTCTAAAAGTAAGTCATTCATATAATCGCCGTTATTAGCAATGGAATTATAACTATCAGATAAAACTGCGAGTAAATCACTGAGAAGAGTTTTTTTTTCAATATTTTCAATTTTTTCTTCTTGTTTGGTATCACGAATTTGAAGTAAAATAATTTGGTTGAACTCGTTTCTAAAATATTGGAGGAAACGTAAGATGAAAGTAGTAGCAGTGATAGTACCAAAGTTATCCGTTAGCCCTGCGTCCATGATTTCAAGAGCCGGCTGAGTAGGTAGTTCTACATTAGGTAATACATAAGGAAAAGTAGCATTCATTCTGATTGCGGTGGTCATTAAAAGGCTATCCGGCTCATAGTTCTGAAATAATTGTTTCCATTCAATAAAGGGGATTTCATTGTAATACAAAGAATTAAAAGGGAAGCGTTGGCAAAAGATAGCATTATTCATAGGAGAAATAAGAAGTTTTCTGCCGTCATTAACAATAGTAGGAGTAAAAATTAACATAGGAATTTGTCCACTTTTTTCAGCTTGGTAATAATCACCGATAGTTTTATTTTTCCAAAAGTCTGTATTGTAAACTAATTGATGTTCAAAATGGTAACCTCTTTCTTTTCGGTAAGTTTGATTTTTTATTTGTACATAGAGAGGAAGCGTAAGCAATTGAGTTGCCATAGAGAAACTGATACGGTTGAGAATGTCTTTAGAGATATTGATTTTGTGAATAGGATGAAGCTTTTGGGCAAGGGAATAATTATAAAAAAGCATTTCACGGTAGTAAGAAGCTCCAATCATACCGCCCGAAGCGCCTGTTATTAAGTAGATATGATTTGAAAATTGGTTATGAGTAATGGAATCAAGGTATTGAAGACAGGATACAGTCCATAAAGCAGAGCGAGTACCGCCGCCAGAGGTGCACACAATCACTAAATTCGGTTTTTCATTTTTTAATTTATTTTTCCATGCAAAAAATCTTTGTTTATGTTCTTCAAAAGATTGTTGTAATTTTAGGCTGTCTGATTGAGAATGGATAAAACGATAGTCATAAATAACTTTTTGATTTTCAGGTAATTTTAATCCGAAAGCATAAGAAGTAGGTTTCCAACCGCTGATATCTCTAAACCAAAATACAAAAAGTAAAATGAGCAGTAGAACGATGATTCCCATTTTTCGGAACCAAAAAAGTACAGCACCATAAAACATCATCAGAAAGCTAAAAAGCATTAAATAGGAAGCTGCAGCCGGAATTTGTACTGAAGGTTTTTCTGCAAAAAATGCTAACAAAGAAAGTAAAAGGAAGACTAAGATTTCAAAAATCAAAGCATTGTTATGATTTTGGCTAAGTACTTTTAAAAATTTTTTTTTATCGTCTTCATAAATGGGAGTAACTTGTACTTTTTTCAAACGTATAGATAAAAAAGTACGGACATAGAAGTCAGAAGGTTTTTTATAGAGGAAGGGTCTACGTGCAACTCCGAGAGGGTCAGACAAATCTTCAATTAATCTTTTTCCTAAAATTTTTTCTGCATTTTGGTTGGTTAATTGGAAATATCCTGCAACAAATAAAATCCATAAAATACCACCAAGAAATAAGCCCAAAACTGTAAAATAAGGAGATAGGTAATGTATGTCGCTTTGTTTGTACTGAAAGTTAAAAAGTTGGTACATGTAATAAATCCAGAAAATACCTGGTAATAAAGAATTATTCAAGCAGAAAGTAAGAAAAGGTTTACGTTGGGTCGCTAAAAAATAGAATTTGGAGCCATCTAAGATGTAATTGGTGAGGTGATAAGAAACAGTAAAAGCACCTAAAAAAATACCGACCCAGAAGGTTGATAAAAAATTTACTTTTCCTTGATATTCAGGGTCTAAAAACAAGTAAGGTCCTCCTAATGAAACTAAAAAATATTGCCCGACAATTCCAAATAAAAATAACCATAAAAGAATTGCGAGGGGGTATCGTCTAATTTGAGAAGCGAGTAAGCGAGTAGGTAAGAAAAAATATAAATCAACAAAAAGTTTTTTGATAGGGGCTAACCAATATCTTTTGTTTAAAATGGAGGAAATCATTTAATACCTAAAAGCTCTACGTAAAAGATAAGCGTAGCATTAGCAGGGATTTTATCGCCCATAGGTTTATCGCCATAGCCTAAGTGTGGGGGGATAATTAAAATGGCTTGCCCTCCAACTTTCATTTTCGGAATACCTTCATCCCATCCTTGAATGACTTGCCCTTTACCAATAACTGTTTCAAACGGAGAGCCTCTTTCAAAAGAAGAATCAAACGTAGTTCCATCGGTTAAAGTACCATGGTAATGTACTAAAACGCTTTGCCCCGGCTGCGGCGAATTTCCTGTTCCTTCTTTTATGATGTAATATTTCAATCCACTGGGTGTGGTGATGATTTTAGAAGAATCTTCAATTTGCCAAGGCTTAAAACTATTTGTTGTTTGAGAAGAGTTATTCTCAATTGGAGAGTAATAACTTTGCTCCACTTTCTTTTGACATCCAATCAAAAAAATTCCTATGAAAATAAAAAATTTAATGTTCATAAATAAATTTACTGCAATATTAGTGATTTTTGGAATATGTATTTATTCAATCATAAAACTAAAAAAATTACGTTTGAAATCATTCTGAAAGATTAACCAGTATTTCCCTCGTGGCAACTTTTTAATTCTCAATAAGTTTTGTTGATTTGCGAAAATGTAATTATCAAAAATAGTACTTAGTTCTTGCATTTTTTCGTTCAATAATTTTATTTTGATAGATTGCGAAAAACTGGATAAAAACCGTAAACTAATTTCTTGGGCGTATTTAGGTTTTTGGGGTAAAATTTCAAACCAAAAATCCGTTGGTTTTTCTTTGGTTTCAATTTCAATTACTTTTGAATAAAATTTTAATCCGAATTGGTCATGAGCAACTATTCTAAAATACAAGGTTTGATTAAAAGGAATTTCAGCAATAGCAAATTTGTAGATAGCACCTTTATAAGAATTCGTAGGTTCAATTTTCATAACAGTCTGAAAGGTTTTTCCTTGTTTTTTTTGTAGCTCTAAAAAATCTAAATTTTCTTCGGTAGTTGTTTCTAAATAAAAATTTAAGACATGATTGATAAACCTTGCACCAAAATTTTTGAATTGTATCTGAGAATAAAGTTTCTTATTAGGGTAAACAGAAGTAATTCTCCATTCATTAAGATATTGCTCAAAGCCAATGGCAGGGTCTTCACTCATGGAGTAATATTTCCATTTTTTAAAGTTGGGACCCGGGATTTCATAATGAATGATATTTCCGTTACCGAGTATTAGTTTATTTTGTTCAGGTAGAAAAGGAACCTCGCGAAGCGGAGCAAAATAAAAACCATCCAAAAATTCTAAGTACTTAGAAAATAAAACTACATAATTTCCTTCTACTGTTTTTTTGTAAGGCTTAAAAAGAAAATCTTTGCAAGAAGTCAAATCTAAATTGGGTTTGATGACGCTATTTTTTTTAGCTAAGATGTACTTTTGGTTCGGTTGTAGATAGGTTTTAGAAGGTATTTTCACAGAATAATCTCTTGTAACCACTAAAAAATCACTAATATCAACGGTTTTGTTACTTGTATTGAGTAGTTCTATGCGGTGTGTATGACTAAAACGAAAGTCCCCAGGAATAAATTTTTGTATAATGATTTGTGCGGGTAAAAAATAAGAAGTGAAAAATATTATCAAACAAAAAGGGAAAAATAGTTTTTTTAGGTGATGGTTCATAGTAAACCTATGAAAATATTTTTAGATTCAGTATAGAAATGAAGAGCTTCTACACCGCCTTCTCTGCCAATACCTGATTCTTTCATGCCACCGAAAGGAGTACGTAAATCTCTAACCATCCAGTTATTGACCCAGATAATTCCGGCTTCCAGTTGGTCAGCTAAAAGATGAGCTCTTTTAAGGTTTTGGGTCCAGATTACAGCGCTTAGCCCATAAGGTACGCTATTCGCATACTCTAAAACTTCATTTTCAGTTTCAAATGGTGTTAACGTTACCACGGGACCAAAGATTTCTTCTTGATTTACAGCACAGTAAGGGTCTAAATTTTCTATGACAGTAGGTTCAATAAACCAACCTTTTGCGCATCTTTCGTTGATAGCATCAGGCACTTTTCCGCCACACAAAATCTTACCACCGAGCTTTTTAGCTTTTTCTATGTAGAAAAGTACTTTTTGAAATTGAGCTTCGGAAACTATGGCTCCCATAGCTGTACTTTCTAATTGGGGGTCATTTGGCATAAATGTTTGTACTTTTTGAATAAACGCATTTTTGAAGTCATCATAAATATTTTTTTGGATAAAGAAACGAGAAGAGCATAAGCAAATTTGTCCTTGATTATTAAAAGCGCCACGTGTACTAATTTCTACACAACGTTGTAAATCAGCATCTTCAAAGATGATTGCAGGATTTTTTCCACCGAGTTCTAAGGATATTTTTTTTAGGTATTTACCAGCATTTTGAGCGATGCGTTTGCCGGTAGTTGTTCCGCCTGTAAAAGAAATCACAGGTATATGGGGATGGTTGACAATCGCTTCCCCGGCTTCATTTCCTAAGCCATGGACTATGTTCAGTACGCCTTTGGGTAAACCTACTTCTTCACAGACTTTTGCTAACAAAAATGCTGTATAAGGAGTTAACTCGGAAGGCTTTGCAATAGCAGTATTACCAACAGCTAACGCAGGAGCTATTTTCCAGGTCAATAAATATAAAGGCAAATTCCATGGAGCAATTAGACCTGCTACGCCTATTGGCTTTCTTTTTACGTAATTAAAACCGATTTTTCCCATATCATAGGCTTCATCGTGAGCATGCAGAATAGCGGTCGCAAAGAATCTAAAATTAGCCACAGCTCTTGGAATATCAACCGAGCGAGCTAAACGAATGGGCTTGCCCGTATCTTTACTTTCAGCTTGTGCAAACTCTTCTAAACGTTTCTCTATTGCATCAGCAATGGCAAGTAAATAACGGCTTCTATCTTCCGTATTAAGTTTACTCCATGAATCAAAAGCTTTCTTTGCGGCTGAATAGGCATTTTCAATATCTTGTTCTTTACTACGTGGAAGTTGGGAATATACTTGCCCCGTGGCAGGTTCGTAATTATCTAACCATTCATCAGAAACCGAAGCAACGAAATTTCCGTTGATATAATTAAAAATTTTTTCCATGATTCTACTCACAAAAGTAAAAAATAAAGACTAATTTGCAATTTTCATTATTTTTTTTAAGCTAAGAAGCATCTATGCTATTTAACTCATTCAAACTCAACCACATAATGTATCAATGACTGATGAAAATACGGAGAGCTTCCTTGCAAATTGAGCTTATCCGCTTGACTTTTCAGCATGATTCCTGCCTGAACAACATTTTTTTCTATCATCATAGACATACTTTGGAAATCGTGCGGATAAATTTTTATCAATTCATCGGAAATTTTTTTGAATTCTAAATATTTTAAGCTAATCGGATACAACGCAGAACTTTGCATGGGCAGTGCAATATATTTGCCTTTGGTTAGCAAATCATTCATACTCAAATAAATAGAATCTTTTTTTACAAGCACTAATGCATCTCTATCAATCAATTTTTTTTTAGGTAGTTTTATATTAAATTTTTGAGCATAAGAAGTGTCTAAACTTACTATTACATCCGGCAAACGCCCCATTTTGATAGACTGAAAAATAAAATCTGTGTTATAAATCCATATTTCCAAATTTTTGGAAGGATATTTAGCTTGATACGTTCTAATGATTTTATCCGTATAGGCTTCGGAAAGTTCATCAATATAAATAACTAGTTTTTCCTCACAACCTAATAAAAATCCGAGCCCTATGTACCACCAAATTTTAAAAATACTATTTTTTGATTTCATAGTTTTTATCAAGGAATTTAAGTTGTACGTCATCAGGAGTAATTTCTAAGTAAGCAAAATGTGAAATCCAATCTCCGAGGACAATCATTTGAGCTTGTTTATAAGTTTTAAGAATTGGAAGATGTCGATGACCAAATATAAAATATTGAATTTCAGGTAATTGTTTAGTTTTTCTTAAAAAATATTGATAAATCCATTCTTGCTCGCCGTAGTAGACAACATCCGAAATTTGGTGTGTTTTTCTACTTTTTTTTGAAAAATAATGAGCGATTGCAATGCCAATATCCGGATGTAACCAACGAAAACAAAACTGAAGGAAACGATTTTGAAAACATTTTTTCATGATTTTATAGCCATAATCATTAGGGCCGAGTCCATCGCCATGGGCTAAAAAAAATTTTTTTCCAAACCATTCTCGAATTTGTGCTTGATGAAAAACCGGTATACCGAGATAATTCGGAAAATAATCTTTCAGCCAAAGATCATGATTTCCAGAGAAGACAGAAACTTTTACATGATTTTCTTGAAGTTCAGCCAGCTTAGCTAAGATTCTAAAATATCCTTTGGGAACAACATACTTATATTCAAACCAAAAATCAAATAAATCCCCTAAAATTACAACTTCATGTAAATCTGTTTGTTGGTTAATAAAATGAATAAATTTTTTTTCTCGTTCAACTGACGAACATGGGTCTGGGATACCAAGATGAAAATCCGCAAAGATAAGAACTTTTGGATACACGAATTATGCAACAGTGGATGTATTCCCAAAGGGGCGCGGTCCGATGAGTTTTTCTACATCACTTTGTAAGAGTACTTCTTTTTCAAGTAAAGACTTGGCAATAATTTCTAATTGAGTTCTTTTTTCTATTAAAAGTTGTTTAACACGTTGATAAGCGGAATCTATTAGTTTACGGACTTCGTCGTCAATAAGTTTAGCGGTTTGGTCTGAATAAGGTTTAGTTAAAGACATATCGGAGTTAGGGTCATAAAAAGAGACGTTACCGACCAGTGGGTCCATACCATAATAACTAACCATAGCATACGCTTTTTGAGTGACTTTTTTGAGGTCATCTAGGGCACCTGTAGAGATTTGATTAAAGACGATTTCTTCTGCGGCTCTACCGGCAAGGCTTACGCACATTTCATCTATAAGTTTGGAATAAGGAATAATCATACGTTCTTCGGGTTGATATAGGGCATAACCAAGAGACATACCGCGCGGTATAATGGTTACTTTGACTAATGGAGAGCCGTATTTTAAGTACCAACCAGCGATACAATGCCCTGCTTCGTGGTAAGCAATAGTTTCTTTTTCTTCGGGATGAATAATTCTACTTTTCTTTTCTAAGCCGAGCAAAACTCTATCAATGGCTTGCATGAAGTCTTCCATAGAAACGGATTCTTTATCTTTACGTGAAGCAATAAGAGCTGCTTCATTACAAACGTTTGCGATATCAGCACCCACAAAACCAGGAGTTTGTGCGGCTAATTTTGCGACATCAACATCTTCATGAATAGTAATTTTAGCTAAATGAACTCTAAAAATGGCTTCCCGCTCTTTGAGTTCAGGTCTATCCACCATGATTTGGCGGTCAAATCTACCGGGTCTTAAGAGCGCTGGATCTAGAATATCAGCTCTGTTGGTAGCAGCCATAACGATGACACCTGAATCCGTATTGAAGCCGTCCATTTCTACAAGTAGTTGGTTAAGGGTATTTTCACGTTCATCATTACCACCTGTAAAACTACCTCTTCCTCTTTGTCTACCTATTGCATCAATCTCATCTATAAAGATGATGCAAGGGGCTTTTTCTTTGGCAGTTTTGAAAAGGTCACGGACACGTGCTGCACCAACTCCTACAAACATTTCCACAAAGTCAGAACCACTTAAACTAAAGAAAGGCACGCCTGCTTCCCCGGCAACTGCTTTGGCAAGTAAAGTTTTTCCTGTACCAGGAGGACCCACTAACAAAACACCTTTGGGCATCTTACCGCCTAATTTTGTAAATTTTTTGGGGTTTTTCAGGAACTCTACAACTTCCATGACCTCCTGTTTTGCTTCTTCAAGCCCTGCTACATTTGAAAAATTGACGTTAATTTTATTTTCTTCGTCAAATAACGTAGCTCTACTTTTTCCGATATTAAAAATTTGCCCTCCGCCCATGCTGGCTCCTATTCGCCTCATGAAATATAAAGATATCAAAACTAAGATACCAATCGGCAACAGCAATGAAATAAAAGAACCGAAATAATCAGTTCTTTCTACAATTTCGTAAGGAATGCGATGCTCTATTAAAAATTGCTCAAATCTTTCACCTGATAAAATTTTGAAAGTATGGTCAGGGTAGATGTCTCCAAAAAACTCAGGTTTATTTCTTTTATTAGAAGGCAATTTTTTTTGTCCTTCTTCGTTCAGAAAGACTTCTACTAATTTTTCATTTACAATATTAACCTTTTTTACTAAGTTATTGGGTACTAATTCATTAGCAAATTTATCATAAGATATCTCATCTCCAGTTTTACGTTCTGGTAAGAAAAAGAAGGATAACAAAATAAACAGGAATATAATCCCGTATATCCAAAAAAAATTGAAGCCGCCTTTTGGTTGTGATTCATTAGACATTTTGATATTTCCCTAATTTGTTTGTTTACTTAACACTTGATTGTAAAAAATTGTTCTTTAATTATTATTGACCTGCAAAGATACGATTTTTTTTGTCTCAAAATATTTTTCCGATATTTTTTTTGATATATCATAAATTTGATAGGGGATTTGAAGTTCTTTAAGTTCTTCAGCAAAATCTCCGCCTTTTAAATATATAATTTGCTTTTTAACATTTTTTTTAACCATATCTATAAATTTTGGCAACGAAGTAACAGCCCTTGCTGTCAAAATGTCATGTTTATGAAAATAGTTTTCTATCCTACTCCTAATTACTTGTACATTCTCTAAATTCAATTCCTTTTTAATTTCTTCAACAACTTTTAATTTTTTTTGTATACTATCCAATAAAAAAAATTGAACCTTCGGTAAAACAATCGCCAACGGTAAACCAGGGAACCCTCCTCCTGTTCCAACATCTAAAACTTCCGTTTCATCTGTAAAATCTACAAATTTGAGTATGCTTAAAGAATGTAAATAATGATGGCATTCAATGTTTTCTATGTCTTTACGAGAAATTAAATTGATTTTTTCATTCCAAAACTGATGTAGTTTCATAGCTTTTTCTAATTTTTGTAAGGTTTCAGAAGAAAACTCAGGAAAATATTTTTTTATAAGTTGCATTTTTAGTTAAATTCAGTAAATAAATTGCGGGTTTTCAATCACTAAAGGTAGCTTACAGTCTTTCGGTTTTAATTTAGGATTGCAATGATATCCCCAAATGGTATATTCCTTCATAAAGGGCTCAATATCTTGATAATATGCGTGAGCTGTTTTAGCTAATGGATTAAAAGTAACGTCATGAAAAACCGTTGTTTTTCCTTTTAAATTCATATTTTTTACTTCCTTCATCAAAAATGATGCATCATTTAAATCGCCACTATACACAATATGCTCTTGATACTCTGAAAAAACATATGAAAATGTTTGCATATTTGGATAATGTCTGTTAAATGTATCAATTGCATGAATGTATGCAGGCAATCGCTCAAAAGTAATATACTGATGTACATTTTTTTGTGAAAAATTTAGATAATTTTCTAATTCATTATAGAACTTATCAGGAACTAATAATTTTACTTTTTTTTGTGGGGAATTAAAATACAAATAAAAAATCAAAGTAGAAAGCGAGCCGGCATGATCATCGTGAAGGTGAGTAATTAGAATGTAATCAAGGGATTGAATTAAATTCAGTTGAACCAATTTAGGAAAAACCGTATGCCCACAATCAATCAAAATATTTTTTTGGTGACAATTTACAATAGCAGAGCTATTTCCGTATTCAACATCAAAAGCGCCACCTGTACCAACAAAACGTATTTCCATATTTTTGATGCAAAGTTATAGCAAGTTTTTTCAAATTAAAGTGTTTTTTTGTGTTGAACAAAAGTAATTTGTATACAGAGCTTGAATAAAAGTATATTCCTAAAAAAATTAGCTAAAAAATTTTCTAAAAGGAAATTCTTTCCATTCTCTTCGTTCGCTAAAAGTTTCATTATGAAGTAAAATCATGGGTATTCCCCCATAAGATTGAATAATTTGAACTTGTTCATGAATATATTTTTTTGTTTCCTGAAAATTCATTTTTTCTTTCAGGCTATGCCTATCCATATAAAAAATAGGGAAACGCCATAAATTTGTAACTTTTTCTTTTTCAATATCATACCACAAAAATGGGCGCACTAATCCGTGTTTATAACCTTTACAGGAATAAAAGCAAGTGGTATAATCTTGCCAAATACCATTTTGAATAAGCAACTGAAATGTTGTTGGAAGATGATATTTTAAATAATGTTGCCGGCTCTTGTATATAGGATTTTTAACAATTTTTTGCAAAATATTTATTTCATTTTTCATAGTCTTATCTGCTGAATAAACAGAACATAAAGAAAAATGGATACCTAAATTTTCTGAAGGAATTTTCCTTATTTCTTCGTGGTAGTACTTGCTATGCGGAGAAGTATTAGAATTATGTTTTTCATCATTTAACAAAAAAAAGACTAAAAAAGGATGTTTTTTTATTTGCGGCAACCAATTGATTGTTGTAAAAGGGTCCTTTTCAATGTTAAATAGTAATTTTATTTTGTAAAAAAACTCATGTAAATCTAACTGTAAAAAAGATTTTAATAAACTTTTCATTTGTTTAACAATTCCACGATGCTGAAAATGAAAAGGGTTGTCAATATCCAAAGTAATCCATAAAGGTTCAGGAGGGTAAAATTGAATAGGTACATTTAAATACCTACAAATTTTGGTTGCCCAAAAAGGAAAAAAAGGGTAATTATGTAGATGATTCTTCAAAACGGGATGAAAATTTTCGTCATAACGCCCGTAAATATCCTTAGGAAAATCTGAGTAAAGAAAAGATTCGGTAGCCATAGCAAAAGCATAACTAAAAAAATCAAAATCAGGAAATGGAATGCCAGTATTAACTTTCTGAAAATCAAATGGATAATCCTTAGTAAACAAAAATCCTGAATTTGGAATAGAATATAAATTTTCGTTGCCATTATAATTTATAAATTTTTGATTTTGTGGTATAAAAGAAGAGTAAACAAGAGAAGGAGAGAAGATTTGAGTATTCCATAAATCAATGACATATTGAAGGCGTGCCGAGAATTGTTCAGAAACTAAAAAAACTTTATTCACAGGTAAAGCAAATATTGCAAAGCTAAAAAATAAGAATATTTCCCGAAGCCTGTAATGACTCCTTTTGCCGCTGGTGCAGTAACGCTGATTCTACGAAAGTCTTCACGTTGATAAATATTGGACAAATGCACTTCAATTACGGGGCAATTTATAGATTTTAAAGCATCTAACAAAGCAATGCTGTAATGCGTTAAAGCACCAGGATTGATGATAATTCCCTGAAAATGTTCGTAGTTTTCTTGCAAATAGTCTATGATTTCTCCTTCATGGTTACTCTGAAAGTAATGTATTTGGACCATAGGAAATTGTGTTTTTAGTTGTTTAATGATGCTTTCCATGTTTTCAGTACCATAGATTTGATGCTCCCGTTTTCCGGTAAAATTTAAATTTGGTCCATTGATGATGTGAACAGTTTCAATCATATCTATCCATTCAATTTAAGTTAATTTTGCTTATTTTTTTAAATTCTTTTGATTTTCTTTTAATAACATACTAATCATTTTTTCCATATTTTTTAAGCGAGTAACTTCTTTTTGCTTGAACTAATCCATTCTAAATATTCTTTTTGGTGGGAGTAGGGCAATTTATTAAAAATATAGTAGGCTTCCGGATATTGTTCCAAAATCTTTTGAAGTTCCTGTGGAATATGTAAAGGCTCACGTACTTCGCTGAATTTTTCTTTTTTATTCATAGATGAAAGCAAATTAAATAGCGAATATAAAATTTTTTGATGATGCTTCTAACCGTGAATTTTAAAAAAAATTAAATTATAGTAAATTTGCGTACTCTTAAGCTTATGAAACAAGCGTTTTGTTTTATTGTTTTGGTAAACATAGTTCATTTTTGTGCATATGGGCAGATGGTCATGGGCACTTATACTTCTGACAAAACTAAAGAAATTTTAGTAAAACATCATGAAGATAGTTTAATCATTCTTAGCCCAAAAACCAAAAAAATATTTTTAAAAAAGGGGGATAACCTTTACATCAGTTCAGATCAAAAAGATACACTAAAAATTACAGTAGTTGGTGACCTTGTAAGAGATAACTATTTGGGAATCAGGGCTTCAGATAATCCTAAAAGAATGTTTGATTTTTTTGATGAAAATACAAAAGCTGCTTATAATTACATGTATTTCGTCAAAGAAAACTTGCAAGGTACTTATTCCTGTTTTGAAAATGAAACTAAAATTATAGTAGACCTTTTAAAAAGTACTTTTATTTTTAAACCTAATCCCAAAAAAGAAATTAAATTCAAGATTTACTCTGTGGATTACAACAACCATAAAATTATTATATGGAACGATAAAAAACAAAAAGAAGATGTTATTTTTAAATTTGCTTTTAGAAATATGGTCATAGAGTACAAAGGAAAAAAATACTACCTTGCTGAATGAAAAGGGTAGTTTATTTTTTATTTTTTGCGTGGATAGGGATTATTTCTTTGAATAGTTGTCATACTGATACAAACGTACGGTTAGACGAAGTTTTGGAGAATTACATTCGTTCTATACCTAAAAAAGAAAGACAAGTTTTTCAGAATTACCGGCGAATTTGGCTTTTTTTAGCTCGTATTTTTTCTCATGGAGACTTACCTACTCACCAAGATTTTCAAACAAATTTTCATTATTCTTTAAACGATGAAAAATTCCTTTTACGAGCTATGTTTACAAAAGACTCTTTATGGAATGAATATGCTTTCTATTGCTTAGATACCTTAATCAAATTTCAATATCAAAAAAATAACTATCAAGCATGGGGGTTGCAAAAGATATTTCATTATTCAGAGAAAGATAGTGGCTACAATGATTTTATTCGCTTTAAAGGAATTGTTCATTATACAAAAACAGCAAAATACGTACAAAAAGAGTTTTTTTCTAAATATGTAGATGAAATTTATCCCATTCCCTTGATGCTAGATTTTACCATGCCCGCAAAAGCAAAATCTTAT